>Ga0316232_1004925_pt1 | contig 10963 bp, 9 predicted proteins | sample TBHtaG_FD_206006 | JGI IMG/M metagenome (GOLD analysis project Ga0316232, IMG submission 206006) | Freshwater microbial communities from Trout Bog Lake, Wisconsin, USA - TBH18025_13 | ecosystem: Environmental > Aquatic > Freshwater > Lake > Hypolimnion/Profundal zone | place: USA: Wisconsin... | reverse complement strand
TCTGCGACACCCTCTGCGTGATGTACGCCGGCCGGATCGTCGAGCGGGGCCCCACCCGGGCGGTGTTCGCCGCGCCCCGGCACCCCTACACCCAGGGCCTGATCCGGTCGGTGCCCAGGCTGGACCGTAAATATCAGTTCGTCTCGTGTATCCCCGAAGGGGATACCGAGAAGGGCCCGGAACGGCTGGCCTCGATCCCCGGCCAGCCGCCGGTGGTGGTCAACCTGCCGGAATGCTGCCCCTTCCACCCCCGCTGCGACCAGGCCATGGAACTCTGCCGGCACCGCCATCCGCCCGCCACCGACCTGGGCCAAGGTCGCGAGGTGCGCTGCTGGCTCTATCCCGAAGGGGCCGGCCATGGCTGACCAACCGATCCTGCTCGAGGTCAAGGGCCTGAAGCTGCATTTCCCGGTGGGCGGCGGCTGGTTCGGCCCGCCCAGGGGCTGGATCCGCGCGGTGGACGGCATCGATTTCGCCCTGCGCCGGGGCGAGACCCTCGGCCTGGTGGGGGAATCCGGCTGCGGCAAGTCCAGCACCGCCCGGGCCGTGGCCCAGCTGCACCGCCCCACCGCGGGCCAGGTGCTGCTGAAGGGCCAGGACCTCGCCCGGCTGGACGGCAAGGCGTTGATCGCCGCGCGCAAGGACCTGCAGATGGTGTTCCAGGATCCGTACGGCTCGCTCAATCCGCGCATGACCGCCGGCGACATCATCGCCGAGCCGCTGCGGATCTATCACACCCGGGGCATCCTGCGCCTGTCCCGGCAGGACATGGACCTGCGGGTGGGCGAGCTGATGGAGCGGGTGGGGCTGTCGCGCGGGTTCCGCAACCGCTACCCGCACCAGTTCTCCGGCGGCCAGCGCCAGCGCATCGGCATCGCCCGCGCCCTGGCCCTGCGGCCCGAAGTGATCCTGTGCGACGAGCCGGTCTCGGCCCTGGACGTCTCCATCCAGGCGCAGATCCTCAACCTGTTCAAGGATCTGCAGGCCGAGTTCGGGCTGACCTACCTGTTCATCGCCCACGACCTGGCGGTGATCGAGTACATCGCCACCCGGGTGGCGGTCATGTACCTGGGCACCATCGCCGAGCTGTCGGACGCCGCCGACCTCTACCGCAACCCCCTGCACCCCTACACCCAGGCCCTGCTCTCCGCTGCCCCCATCCCCGACCCGGAGGTGGAGGCGACCCGCCAGCGCATCATCCTCGCCGGCGACGTCCCATCGCCGGACCGGGCGCGGACCGGCTGCCCGTTCGTTGACCGCTGCTGGAAACGCATGGACGCCTGCCGGACGCACACGCCCAGGCTGCGCGAGGCCGGACCGGGGCACCAGGTGGCGTGTTTCCTGTACCACGACCCGGAATAGCTCAGGAATGCGCCTTCAGCCAGCTGGAAAGCGCCGGCGAACGGTAGGCCACGTTGAAGCGCACCCAGGGGCTGGGCCGGTGTTCGGGGTCGAAGGCGCTGCCCGGGGCGAACCAGAACCCGGCGGCGGCGGCCGCCTTGGCCAGCGGCACCGAATCCGGAAAGCGCGGATGCCGGGCCCAGATGAACATGCCGCGCCGGGCCCCAGGAAAGATCTGCCAGCCGGCATGCTGCAGTTCCGCCTGGGCTGAGGCCTGGGCGGCCTGCAGCCGCTGGCGCAGGATGGCCGTGAAGCGGTCGTAGCCTTCGGTGAGGGTGTGATAGACCACCCGCTCGGCGAACTCCGAGGAGGCGATGCTGGTGAGCAGTTTCACCCGGCCCAGGGCTTCGGCCACCTCCCCGGCCGCCGCCGCATAGCCCACCCGCAGGCTCGCCGAGAGGGTCTTGGTGAAGCCCGACAGATAGATGACGCGCCGGAGCCCGTCCAGGGCGGCCAGCCGCAGGTCCGCGTCCTCGGCCAGGTCCGCGTAGGCGTCGTCCTCGACGATCTGGAAGTCGTACTGCTCCGCCAGCAGCAGCAGCCGATGGGCGGCGGCCGGGGCGAGGCTGGTCCCGGTGGGGTTGTGCAGCAGGGACTGCATGATGAACAGGCGCGGGCGCTCGCCGCGGCGCAGCCGCGCCTCCAGCACCCCGAGGTCCGGCCCTTCCGCGGTGCGCGGGATGTCCAGGCAGCGCAGGCCGGAAAGCTCCAGCAGGCCGAACAGGTTGTAGTAGGCCGGATGCTCCGCGAACACCAGGTCGCCGGGGTGGCAGAGGGCCCGAAGCACCAGCTCGAGCCCGTGGGAGATGCCGTTGGTCAGCACGATCCGGTCCGCGGGGCAGGCGATGCTGCGCCGTTCCAGGCGCCGCTGCAGGGCTTCCCGCAGGGGCGGGTAGCCCAGGGCCGTGCCATAGTCGTAGAGGTTCGCCCCGGGCTGGGCGGCCACGGCGCGCAGGTGCCGGTGCAGCCCCAGGTCCTTGAGCCAGTCCTTGGGCAGCGAACCGCTGCCGCACTTCAGCAGGGCGCTGGGCTCCACGAAGCCCCGGATCAGCAGGGCGGTGTCCAGCAGCCGGTCGAGGCTGGGCGGGCAGCGCGGCGGGGCGGCCTGGGCGTGGGCCGCCAGGTAGAAGCCCGACCCGTGGCGGACCTCCAGCAGCCCGAGCCCCACCAGCTCCTGGTAGGCCGCGAGCACCGCGTAGCGGCTCAGCCCGCATTGCGCCGCCAGCGCGCGCAGCGAGGCCATGCGCGTTCCCGGCCGCCACCTGCCCGCCTCGATCTGCTGGCGCAGGGTGGCGGCCAGTTGCCGGCCGGCCGAATCGGACAGGGGGAGCATGGGGTTGGTCTGCAAGGGCGGTCCTTCCGGGTGCCGAACACTTGGGTAAATTGTACTGAAGTGTTCGGGAAAAAGCCGGGGAAGTGTCCGGCGGCCGGTCCGGCCGGGGCCTACCTTGGAAACCAGGAGGGAACCGCCATGGCCACCACCCAGACCCGGTTGGAAGTGCATGATCCAGATACCTTGCGCTTGGCGGCAGAGGTGCTTGCGGCCTGCCGCGAGCCGCGCGACATGGCGCGGGAAGTGGTCGCCGCGGTGGAGCGGAACGCTGAGTGGCGCGGCCGGCGCTGCCTCAACCTGCTGGCGCCGGAAGCGCCCACCAGTCCCACCGTGCGCGGCCTGCTGTCGGCCGAAATCGGCACGCGCGCCGCCGAGGGGCACATCGGCGCGGTGCACCGCTGGTTCGCCGGCACCCGGCACATCGACGAAGTCGAGGCGCTCTGCATGGAGCTGCTCAAGCGGGCGCTGCGGGCCGACTATGCGGAGCACCGGCTCTGCGCCAGCATGATCGGCAACCTGGCGGTCTACGCCGCGCTGACCCGGCCCGGGGACACCATCATGTCCGCGCCCCAGCCCATGGGCGGCCATTCCAGCAACCGCCATGACGGACCGGCAGGCGTGCGCGGCCTGCGGATCATCGACATCCCCTTCACCGCCGACCTGGAGGTGGACCTCGCCGAATTCCGCCGCCGGGCCGAGCGGGAGCGGCCGGTGCTGGTCGCCCTGGGCATGTCCATGACGCTGTTCCCCCTGCCCTGCCGGGAGCTGGCGGACATCATCGCCCCGTGGGGCGGCAGGCTGTTCTTCGACGGGGCCCACCAGCTCGGCCTCATCGCCGGCGGGCAGTTCCAGGATCCTTTGCGCGAGGGCGCCTGCGTGCTCACCGGTTCGGCGGGCAAGACCTGGAGCGGCCCCCAGAGCGGGATCATGGCCTGGAACGCCCCGGAACTGACCGAACCCCTGACCCACGCGGTGTTCCCGGTGCTGGCCGCGACCCACCAGGTCAACCGGGTGGCGGCCCTGGCCGTGTCCGCCGCCGAGATGCTGGCCTTCGGCGCCGTCTACATGGCCCAGATCGTGAAGAACGCCCAGGCCCTGGGCCAGGCCCTGGAGCGGCGCGGGGTGAAGGTGGTGGGCTCGGCCCGGGGCTACACCCGGACCCACCAGGTGATCGCCGATGCGCGCGCCTTCGGCGGCGGCCTGGCGGCGGCGCAGCTGCTGGCCCAGGCCAACATCATCACCAACAAGAACCTGATCCCGGGCGATACCCCGGAACAGTGGGACCAGCCCAGCGGTCTGCGCATCGGCACCATCGAGGTGACCCGGCTGGGCATGAACGAGACGCACATGGCCGAAATCGCCGGGTTCATCGCCCGGGTCCTGGTGGACCGCGAACCGGCGGATCGGGTGATAGCTGATGTGACCGATTACCGGTCCCGCTTCCAGGACCTCTACTACTGCTTCGAAACCGGTTTGCCGGAGGGCCTTTGATGATTTACTTAAGGTGTGGAGGGGCGGCATGATCCTGGTGGTGAACTGCTTCAACGAGGAAGCCTTCGCGTTGGACTTCGACCGCGTGGTGGCGGAGCATTTCGCCGCGGCCGGGCGCAGCTGCCGGTCGCTGTGGGCGGTCCGGCCAGAGCGCTTCGAGGATCCCGGCACGTTCACCCATCTGGTCATCTCCGGCTCGGTCGCCTCGGCCACCGAGGAACAGCCCTGGGACCAGGCCCTGGCCGTCCTGGTGCGGCAATGCATCGCCAACGGCCGGCCGGTCCTGGGCATCTGCTACGGCCACCAGTTCCTGGCCAAGGTCCTGGCCGGCCCGAAGCACGTGCGCAAGGCCGCCAGGCCCGAGTTCGGCTTCCTGGACCTGCCGCTGGCGCCCAACCCGCTGTTCCGCGGGCTGCCGGAATCCCTGGTGATGGCCTCGCACTTCGACGAAGCCTGCGATCTGCCGGCGGATTTCAAGGTCCTGGCGGCGAGCCCGGCGTGCTCCGTGCATGCCTTCCAGTACCGCGACCTGCCGGTGTGGGGCGTGCAGTTCCATCCGGAATACGGCGCCGAGGAAGGCGACCGGATCTGGAAGGAGGTGTTCTGCGCCACCCCCGGGATGATCCCCGCCGCGCCGGAGCGGCCTGAACGCATGGACCGGAACCAGCTGATCTTCGAGAATTTCGCCCGGGCCTGACCCCGGTGCGATGATGGGCACAGGAACCACCAGCGGGAGGGGCACTTGTTGCGCATCGAATGTATCGCCGTCGGCTCGGAAATGCTCACCACCCGGCGCCTGGACACCAATTCGGTATGGCTGGCCGAGCGGCTGGGCGAAATGGGGCTGTCGCTGCACTGCAAGACTGCGGTGGGCGATGTGCGGGAGGACATGGCCCAGCTGTTCCGGGCGGCCCTGGAGCGCTCGGACGTCATCCTGTGCACCGGCGGCCTGGGGCCCACCTTCGACGATTTCACCAAGGAGGTCTGGGCCGAGGTGGTGGGCGCGCCCATGCGCGAGGACCCCCTGGCCCGGGAAGAGATGCTGGCCTACTACGCGGCCCGCCAGCGGGTGCCGTCGGCCAGCAACTTCCAGCAGGTGATCCTGCCGGAGGGCGCGGAACGGCTGCGCAACCCGGCCGGCACCGCCCCCGGCGTCTACTGGCAGGACCCCAAGGGCTTCCCCGGCCGGCGCATCATCCTCTTTCCGGGAGTGCCCCGGGAGATGAAGCTCATGTGGGAGCAGCAGGTGGCGCCACGGCTCCAGCCGCTGGCCGGAACGCCGATGCACACCCTGCGCATGGTGTTCGGCTCGGTGCCGGAAAGCGCGCTGGGCGAGCGCACCCAGGCCCTGCGCGAGCGCTTCGGCCAGGCGGAATGGACCATCCTGGCCGGGATCCACCATGTGGAGCTGGTGGGCCGGTGCGCCGACCCGGCCCTTCTGGAAGCCGCCCGGGCGGCCTTCGCGCTGGACATGGGGCCCGACCTGGCGCACGTGGGCGGCGAAGGCGGTATCGAGGACGCGCTGGCCGGCCTGCTCAAGCGCCGGGGCGAGACCCTGGCCGTGGCCGAAAGCATGCCCGGCGGCAACCTCGCCGCCCGGCTCACGGCCATCCCCGGCGTGTCGGACGTGTTCCTGGGTGGGGCCACGGTCTACTCGGCCCGGGCCAAGGCGGTGCTGGCCGGCCTCGACCCCGGCTTCATCCAGGCCCACGGCACCGTGTCCGAACCGGTGACCGCGGCCCTGGCCGAAGCCATCCGGACGCGGCTCGGCGCCACCTGGGGCCTGGCGGTGACCGGCAACGCCGGTCCAACCGAAGACAAGGACGGTCCCGCCCCGGTCGGCACCTGCCTGGTGGCCGTGGCCGGACCGGACGGCACCGACAGCAAAGCCTTCCGGCTGCCCGGCGGCCGGGTCGAGCTGCAGGTGCGCGGCGCCTCATGGGCGCTGGACATGCTCCGGCGCAAGCTGCTCTGATCGCCGGCCGGGCAGCCGCCGCCTGACCCGGACCCGGAAACCGGACCCCCGCCCTCGCCCCTGGGCCGGCGGGGGTTCGGTCGACCATGCCTGGTCGCGGCCAGCTTTCGACCGCCTTTCGCAAAAACGTGAAACCTTTGCCGGGGAATCTACATTAACTATTTGTATGAATTCACCGGAGGTCGATGAATCCCGCCAACCCCGAAAAACCGGCCTGCCTAGAAACACCTCCATCCCTTTAACGACCAACCATAAGGAATCGGCATGAACAAGCAGTCTTTCGGCAGCAAGTTGATTTTCCCCCTGATGCTGGCCGTCGTGCCGACCGTCGCCATGGGCAACGCCGTCACCTACCTCAACCATTCCGTAGCGTCCAATTACAAGCTGGAAATGAACGAGGCCACCTTTGCCCAGAACAACATCGCCAAAGGCTACGGCATCCTGAACAAGGTAATGAATGGGCAGTATGACTACTTAAGCAACCAGGAAACGGACGCCACCGATGTGGTTGCGGTCATGTGGGCCCTGTTCGACGCCGGCGTGGCCAAGGGCCAGGGCTACGAACAAGGCAGCTTCGTCGTCGCAGACAGCAACTGGCACCTGTACCACTTCCTGCGCGGCAACCAGGAAGCCGCATCCCGTCACTCCAGCCACCTGGGCCGGGCGACCAAGCTTACCAACGCCGGACACTACGGCATCGACATCCTGGGATCCTACCAGGCGGGTTCGGCGGATTGGGCGCCCTATTCGAGCTTGAATCCCGCCTATGTGCAGCAGAACATCCTGCCGGCCAGGAAGGGCACCATTCTCTTCATCCCCATGCGGGCCGGCCAGAATGTCGGCCTGACGACCAACCAGGTCTTCATCAAGATGGAAGATCATGGGGTGAAGACGTGGTACGGCTATGCCCACCACGCCTGGGATTTCATCACCGGAACCTGCCTGGGGCTCGGGGTCGACCCCAATGAAGCGGCTCGCAAGGAGCGGGTTGACAAGAACATCGCCAGTCTTTTCCAGAAAATGGTCAAGGCGCTGCCCAACGCCCAGGTCACCGCCGACACCGGCAATGCCAAGGATCTCGGGGTGCGGGTGATGGTCGCCGAAGCGAACCGGCTGAGCACCGCGGCCCAGGGCAACCCGGGCTTTGCAGGGGCCTTCGCCGCCTTCTCCGCGGCCGTGGCCGCCAAGAACTACGACAACATCGGCATGCGCACCGGCGATGAGGTGATCTTCACCCAGGCCGAACTGCAGCACTCCATCGACCGCCACCACGGCGGCCAGGTCGCCGTCACCGACGCCAGCGACTGGGAGTCCGACCTGGGCGATGTCATGACGGCGGCGCCGCAGTTGACCGCCGCGCAGAACGCGGCCCTGCCTGCCGCCCCGGCGGAAACCAAGGGCTACCTGGGCACCTTGAGCTCCTGGTTCTGGTAGGCGAATACCCGTCTCCCGCTTGACGGTTTGCCAAAGGGCGCGGGGATCGGCTTGCCCCGCGCCCTTCCCGCGGTTCCGTCCCGGTGCCTGATCAGCTAAAGTTCAACCATGAGCGACGCGATCCCGAAGACCTACCTGATCTGGTGCCTGGGCGCCTTCCTTTCCGGCAGCATCCCGTTCGGCCTGCTGGTGATGAAGCTGGCCGGCAAGGGCGACGTGCGGGCCCAGGGGTCCGGCAATATCGGCGCCACCAACGTCATGCGCTCGGGCGGCAAGGGCCTCGGCATCGCCACCCTGGCCCTGGACGCGGCCAAGGGCTTCCTGCCGGTGTGCCTGGCGCGCCAGGCCGGCCTGGGTCCGGAAATGCTGGCCTGGGTGGTGCTCGCCGCGGTGGCGGGCCACGTGTTCACCCCGTGGCTGCGCTTCAAGGGCGGCAAGGGCGTGGCCACCGCCCTGGGCGCGGTGCTGGCCTACCATCCGGCCATGGTGCTGCCCGCCTTCGGCGTCTTCCTCGCCACCCTCCTGGTGTCCCGCTACGTGAGCCTGGGCAGCGTGCTCGCCGCGGCGGCCCTGTTCCTCACCGCCCTGGGCCTGGCCGGCGCCTGGGCCGTTCCGCCGGGGCCCGCGCTCCGCTGGCCGGCGCCGCTGGCCTGGGCCCTGCTGTCCGGCCTGGTGATCGTCAAGCACCGCGCCAACCTGGAACGGCTGTTCCGGGGCACCGAATCGCGTTTCTGGGGGCGCCAGGCATGACCAGGCACTCCGATATCTCCGTGTTCGGCGCCGGGGCCTGGGGCACGGCCCTGGCCATGACCTGGGCCCGCCAGGGGGCCTCGGTGGACCTGTGGGGCCATCCCGAGGCGCTGGTCAGCGCCCTGGCCCTGAAGCGGCGCCACCCCAGCCTGGGGGACGCGGAGCTGCCCGCCAGCGTGCGGCCGCTGGCGGATCCCGCGGCCGCCGTCAACGCCCCGATCTGGGTGAGCGCCCTGCCCACCCAGGTGAACCCCGCGGTGTGGGCCGACCTGGCCGGGCGCACCGCCCTGCGCCCGGAACTGCTGGTCCACGTCAGCAAGGGCATCATCCAGGGCAGCCACCTGCGGGTCACCCAGGTGCTGGAGCCGCTGCTCCGGGTGCCGGTGGGCGTGCTCTCCGGCCCCACCTTCGCCGACGAGGTCGCCCGCGACCTGCCGACCGCCATCCTGCTGGCCCTGCCCGCCACCGTGGCCGAGGACCGGGCCGGGGAGCTGCAGGCCCTCCTTGCCGGGCCCAACCTGCGGGTCTATCTGAGCCGGGACGTGCCGGGGGTCGAGCTGTGCGGCGCCTTCAAGAACATCCTGGCCATCGCCGCCGGGCTGGTGGAGGCCCTGGGCCTGGGCAACAACGCCAGGGCGGCGCTGATCACCCGCGGCCTGGCCGAGATGGGCCGGCTGGTGGAGCTGCTGGGCGGCCGCCCGGAAACCGTGATGGGCCTGGCGGGCATGGGCGATCTGCTGCTCACCGCCACCGGCGCCCAGAGCCGGAACCGCCGGTTCGGCGCCATGCTGGGCCAGGGCTTGAGCCCGGAGGCGGCCACCCGCGCCCTGGGCAACCAGGTGGTGGAGGGCGCCTTCACCACCGAGGCGGCCCTGGGCCTGGCCCGTCAGCATGGCCTGGAACTGCCCATCACCGAGGAGGTGGGCCGCCTGCTCAAGGGCGCCGACCCCCGGGAATCGGTGAAACGCCTGATGCAGCGTTCGCTGAAGCAGGAGTGAGGCGGGGCCGCCCTTTACTTACTCCAGATTGGCCCCCTGCTCCCGGATCTGGTCCAGCGCCCCCTTGGCCTCCATCACCGCCCGGGTCATGGCCAGCCGCTTGCACTTGGAGCCGCAGGTATTGAGCTCCCGCAGCACCTCCTGGCTCCAGATGTCCAGCGCCTTGCCCGACACCCGGCCCTGCTTCAACCGCTCGGCGAAATCGTCCAGGTGGGCCTTGAGCCGGACCAGCTCCTCGCGCACATCCTGGCGCTCGGCCAGGGCCCCGGCCTCGGCCACCACCCGCTCGGCGGGGAGCTGCCCGGCCAGCTGGGCGTCCTTCAGCACCTGCTCGAGCCGCTGGCGGTACTGTTCGGGCAGTTCCCGGGCCTGCAGCTCGGCCTCGGCCTGGAGCGTCTCCCACAACGCCCGCAGTCGCGCCAGGCCGTCCCGGAAGAACGGGTCGAGCCGCTCGCCCTCCCTGGCGCGCCCGGCGTTCCAGGCGTCCAGCAGCGTGTCCAGCCCCGCCATGACCGGCCCCTCCAGCCGCTCCGCCAGATCGGCGCCGCTGGCCACCCAGGCGCCCGGGAGCCGGAAGAAAGCCTCGGCGGTGAGCGGCGGCAGATTCAGCCATTCGGCGTCCTCCTGCCAGGACTTGGCCATGGAGCGCAGCAGCGGACGGTTGATCTGGGGTTCCAGCGCAGGCTCATCCTGCACTTCCAGGACCAGGTCCAGCTTGCCGCGCTGGGCGGCCTCGCGCACCTTGGCCCGGATGGCGGCTTCCAGGGCAAACAGGGCCGGATGGATGCGCAGGGAGAGATCCAGCGCCTTGTGGTTCACGGAGCGCAGGGCGAGCCGGAGCTGGCCGGTCTCCAGGGGCACTACCGTCTCGGCGAAAGCAGTCATCGATCGCATGGAAGCCTCACAGCAATGTTACTCACTCGGTGTCGGGTCTGCCCAACAGCCAGCTCTTTCCCCGCAGCCGTTCCATGCTGCGCTCCGGGATGAGCTCCAGCGGCGCCTTGAGCCCGGGCTCCAGGCCGATCCGGGGCACCACCGCGAGCTGGAAGCCCAGCCTGGCGCCCACCTGCAGCCGCAGGGGCAGCTGCGCCACCGGGCGCACCTCGCCGGTGAGGCCCACCTCGCCCATGAACAGCGCCTTCGGCGTCAGCAGCCGGCCCAGGGCGCTGCTGGCCAGGGCGGCGATCACCGCCAGGTCCGCGGCCGGGTCCTCGATCTCCAGGCCGCCGGCCACGTTCAGGTAGACGTCCCGGTCGTGCAGCTGGATGCCGCCGCGCCGTTCGGCCACCGCGCAGAGCATGGCCAGGCGCTGGCCGTCGATGCCCAGCGCGGTGCGCCGGGGGATGCCGAGCCCGGCGGAGGCCACCAGGGCCTGGATCTCCACCACCACCGGCCGGGTGCCGGACAGCACCACGGTGGCGGCGCACCCCGGGCTGGGCTCGGCGTCCAGGAAGAACGGGTTGCCGTCCACCGGGATCAGGCCGCCCTCGGTCATGGCGAACACCCCGAGCTCGAACGCGGCGCCGAAGCGGTTCTTCAGGGCGCGCAGCAGGCGGTGGTGGTGGTGCCGGTCGCCTTCGA
>Ga0316232_1004912_pt1 | contig 11001 bp, 3 predicted proteins | sample TBHtaG_FD_206006 | JGI IMG/M metagenome (GOLD analysis project Ga0316232, IMG submission 206006) | Freshwater microbial communities from Trout Bog Lake, Wisconsin, USA - TBH18025_13 | ecosystem: Environmental > Aquatic > Freshwater > Lake > Hypolimnion/Profundal zone | place: USA: Wisconsin... | reverse complement strand
AGCACTGTGCTAGTGATGTAACCAGCAAATTTTGTGTTGTCAATCGCCAAGTTTGTGTTATCAGTCAGCAAGTTTGTGGTATCAGGCGCCAAGTTTGTGTTATCAGGCGCCAAGTTTGTGTTACCAGTCGCCAAGTTTGTGATGCCACAAAAAGAATTTTTGTTGCAACAAAAATAGTTTTTGATGCAACAAAAAGAATTTCTGTTGCAACAAAAATAGTTTGTGATGCCACAAAAAGAATTTGTGATTCAACAAAAAGAGTTTTTGATGCAACAAACAGAATTTTTGATTCAACTAAAAGAATTTCTAATGCAACAAACAGAATTTCTAATGCAACAAACAGAATTTCTGATGCAACAAAAAGAATTTCTAATGCAACAAAAAGAATTTCTAATGCAACAAAAAGAATTTCTGATGCAACAAAAAGAGTTTTTGAGTGGCGAGTGGTGTGAGTGGTAAGTGGTAAGTGGTGTTAGTGGTGAGTGGTAAGTGGCGAGTGGTGAGTCCACTCACCGGGGTAAATTTATTCTCATTCCCTCTGATTAAACACCTGATAGAGCAACTCAATTCTGGCCAAGGGCTAAAGCCCGTGCCATCATTGATAGCCAATCGACTAAGCCTACAAGTTGGGCAAGTCGCTGGTTATGGGCAAGAGGATAAAATACTGTGCCTTCAGTTATATAAATGATTATGTTGAGAACAAACCTACTACTTACCACTAACTACTAACTACTTACCACTCGCCACTAACCACTAACTACTAACTACTTACCACTCGCCACTCACTACTAACTACTAACTACTAACTACTAACTACTAACTACTCGCCACTCACCACTAACTACTCACCACTTACCACTCGCCACTCACTACTTACCACTCACCACTAACCACTAACTACTCACCACTAACTATTAACCATGCAAGGGCTTAATCAATTGAAATATTTTAATGTTGCACCTGGCGTTTTATCCCGCTCACTATTGATGTTCACTGCAATCACGCTTGGCGGCTGTGCGACTTATCCCGGCTGGTTATCTTCTTCCGGTCCCAGTCGTCAGCAGATACAGGAGAATCACGCCACAGGAAGCATGGCAGGCATACAGCTGGTCGATGTGAATGATACGATTGCGCGCCAACTGCTCTCTGAGCATAAAAAAGTGCTGTTCTCGGATTCATTTGAAAACAAGGCGCATTCAGCTTATGTGATCGGCGCGGGAGATGTCATTGAAGTCTCGATATGGGAAGCGCCGCCTGCCATGTTGTTCGGCGTCGGCGCGTTAACCGGCCCTTCAACCAGCAATGTAAGCACTTTCCCGCAGCAAATGGTCAGCAGCGATGGCGCGATCAATATTCCTTTTGCCGGAAAAATTGCCTGTGCGGGTAAAACCACTCAGCAAATTGAAAGCGGCATCGCACAGCAACTTAACGGCAAGGCCAACCAGCCGCAAGTTCTGGTGCGCATCATTCAGAACAATACCGCCAATGTCACTGTCGTGGGTGAAGTGACTTCCAGCACTCGCATGCCCTTGACCGCACGCGGCGAGAAACTGCTCGATGCGCTGGCATCTGCAGGCGGCGTGCGTCAACCGGTGAATAAAATGACCTTGCAGGTGACGCGCGGCGAAAAGGTGCTGGCCTTGCCGCTGGACAGCATCATACGGGACCCTAAACAAAATATTATCTTGCAGCCGGGCGACGTGGTAACAGCCTTGTTCCAGTCGCAAAGTTTTACTTCCCTGGGCGCTACGGGAAAAAATCAGGAAATCGATTTCGAAGCGCAAGGCATTTCACTGGCACAAGCACTGGCACGTGCAGGCGGATTGGATGACAGCCGGGCCGATGCGCGCGCGGTATTCATCTTCCGTCTTGAAGAAGCCAGTGCATTGAACTGGGCGACACCACCGAAAACCACGCCGGATGGCAAGGTTGCCGTGATTTATCAGCTTAACCTGAAAGATCCTGCCAGCTTCTTTGTCGCACAAAGCTTTCCGGTCAATAACAAGGATGTGCTGTATGTCTCCAATGCACCGGCGGCTGACCTGCAAAAATTCCTGAATATCGTGGTCTCAGTGATGTACCCATTGGTTAATGCAGGATCGGTCAAATTGTAAATAGGAAGTGGGAAGTGGAAAGTGGGAAGCCACTCACCACTCACCACTCACTACTTACTACTTACTACTTACTACTTACTACTTACTACTAGTTTATGAATTACGATTCAATGGTGAAAGAATTAAAATGACAAAAAAAGTAGCGGTGATAGGTTCTTCTTTCCGGTTCCCGGGTACGAGCAGTGCGCAATATTGGCAAGATCTGCTGAACGGTCGCGATCTGGTCAGCGAGGTTGATCCCGAACGCTGGGCTATGGATACTTATCGTCATCCGGAGAAGAATAATCCCGGCACCAGCTATACCTTTGCGGCAGGTTCTATCGGTGATGCCTCACAATTCGACGCGGGATTTTTCGGCATTTCGCCAAGAGAAGCCGCCTTGATGGATCCGCAGCAACGACTGCTGCTGGAAATGAGTTGGGAAGCGCTGGAAAATGCCGGCGTCAAACCTTCCACGCTGCGCGGCAGTGCTTGCGGCGTCTATATCGGCATCGCCAGCAATGATTATGCCTATCGCCTGGCGGATGATCTGGCTACGGTCGATTCAACAACCGCCACCGGCAATACTTCCAGCATCGCTGCCAACCGTATTTCCTATGTGCTGGATTTACGCGGCCCCAGCATGGCGATAGACACCGCTTGCTCTTCGTCCATGGTCGCGTTTCACCAGGCCTGTCAGTCGATATTGTCCGGCGAAAGCACGCAGGCGCTCACCGGCGGCGTGAGTCTGCATCTGCATCCTTACGGCTTTATCACTTTTTCCAAGGCGTCCATGCTCTCCCGTCGCGGGCGCTGTCAGGTATTTGATGCGGCAGGCGACGGCTATGTGCGTTCCGAAGGGGGCGGCATATTTCTGCTCAAGGATTACGATCAGGCCATCAAGGACGGCAATCACATACTCGCCGTGGTAGCCGCTTCTGCCGTGAATACCGACGGCAAAAAATCCGGACTGACGGTGCCCAGTGCGGCAACTCAGGCCGCTTTGCTGACGCAGACTTATGCCAAAGCCGGCATAGCTGCTGCCAGTATTGATTATCTCGAAGCGCATGGCACGGGCACGGTGGTAGGCGACCCTATCGAGACGCGTGCCATCGGCATTGCGCTGGGTCAGCACCGCGAAACGCCCCTGCTGATCGGTTCGGTCAAAAGCAATCTGGGGCACATGGAAGCGGCATCCGGCATCGCGGGTCTGATCAAGGCGCTGCATTGCCTTCAACATCGCGTGATACCCGCGACCATCGGACTGGAAAATCCGAATCCGAATATCGACTTTGCCGGATTAAATGTCTCGGTCGTCACACAAAATCTGCCCTTAAAGCAAACGGGCAAACTGATCATTGGCGTTAATTCCTTCGGTTTTGGCGGCGCGAATGCGCATGTCATTCTGGAAAGCTTTGAAGCTGACGCTCCTCTCCCCCCTCTCCCGCCGGCGGGCGAGGGGATTGAATTGCCCGTCATGCTCTCGGCCAGGGATAGCGCCGCGCTCAAGCAGGCAGCGAGTGAATTTGCAACATTTATCGCGGAAAAACCTGACACTGCGCTGTACGACATCAGCTACAACACGATTTTTAACCGGGAAGCACATCCGCATCGCCTGATGGTAACCGGCACGAGCAATGCAAAGATCGCTGCGGCATTGCTCGACTTTGCAGCGGGGACTGAAGATAATTCAGTCAGTGGCAGCGCACTGGCCAAACCTGTTGGGCCGGTATTTATTTATTCAGGCAACGGCTCGCAGTGGGCCGGCATGGGCAAAGGGCTGTTGCAACAATCGGCCATTTTTCTTGCTGCGATACGCGAAATCGATGTCTTGTTCAAACACTATGCCGACTTTTCGCTCGAAGATGAACTGGCGGGCGGCGATCGCTATGAATATACTGAAATCGCACAGCCTGCCCTGTTTGCCTTGCAGGTCGGCATTACGCGCATGCTGGCGGAGCGCGGCATTATTCCTGTCGCCGTTGCGGGCCACAGCGTAGGTGAAGTCGCTGCCGCCTGGGCATCGGGTGCCTTATCGCTTGCCGATGCAATCGCGGTGATCTATCACCGCAGCTATGCGCAGGGCACAACAAAAGGCACAGGACAGATGACCGCAGTAGCTTGCGGCCTGGCAACGATAGAGGATTTACTGACTGGGCATACCGTGACCGTAGCGGGGATCAATAGTTCACGCGGCATCACCCTCGCGGGCACCGCTGAACAACTGAGCGGGATCGAATTGAGCCTTGCCGCTCGCCGCATTCGTTATAAGCGTCTGGCGCTCGATTATGCCTTCCACAGCCCTGCGATGGATCCGATAGAAACGGTCCTTAGACAGAAGCTTACCGGTATCAAGCCTGTCGCCGGCAAAATACCTTTTTATTCCACCGTGACAGGTGACGTGCTGGAGGGATGTAAACTTGACGCAGAGTACTGGTGGCATAACATCCGCCGCCCGGTTTTATTTGCAAGCGCTGCCGGACAAATGATTAGCACAGGTGCCAATGTCTTCATCGAAGTGGGTCCTCATGCCGTGTTGCGCGGTTATCTTAACGACAGTCTGAAAGATTCGGAAGTGGAAGGCCGCGTGATTACCACGCTGGCCCGCAACGATGACAAGATAGCGCGCGTTAAAAAAGCCATCAAACAGAGCATTATTGCCGGTGGCGCTATCAACTGGGCGCAGTGGTATTCGATGCCCGGAAAATTTGTCGCCTTGCCGACTTATCCCTGGCAGCGCGAGCGTCACTGGCATACTTCTTCGGCCGCCTCGATGGGCTTATTGAACCGGCATAAAGTACATCCGCTGTTAGGTTATCCCTTGCAACAGCAGGAACTGACCTGGGAAAATCAGCTCGACACACAGGCTTTGCCCGCACTGGCCGATCATGTCGCAGGTTCCGATGTCGTATTTCCCGGCACAGGTTTTGTGGAACTGGTGCTGGCCGCAGCGCTGAGTTGGAAACCAGCAGAACGGGTGGCGATAGAAGAGCTGGAAATTCGCTCAGCCCTGATCCTAAATGAGGCCAAAGTCATCCGCACGAACATCTCGCCGGCCGACGGCAGCATCAGCATCAGCGCACGCGATATCGCCGGCACAGATTCCTGGACTGTCCATGCCAGCGCCCGCATCCTCAGTGAACCCGGTGAATTAAGGGCAATGCCGGTAATCCTGCCTGTGCGTCTGCCTGACTTTACCAGCGCCAGCCATGAGGCCCTCACGCATGCTGCAGGCTTAACCTATGGCAGGCAATTTCAACGCATAGCTCACGGCTGGCTTGAACAGGGCAGCGCACTGGCGATCTTTACAACGTCGCCTGCCGCAGTTGATTTGGATAAGACACATCTGCACCCTGCCCTGCTTGATTGCACCTTTCAGCTGATTATCCAGTTATTAAAAGATGAGCTGGCATCAAATGACGGCATGGCTTATGTTCCGGTCAAGCTGGGTCGTATCGCCTTCTATAAAACAGATGCTGTGCCATGCAGCGCGCGCGCCACGCTGCTGAAACGTTCACCGCATTCACTGACAGCTGAATTCACCGTATTCGACGCGAACGGCATCGCCATTGCAACCGTTGCAGAAGCGCGCTTTCGCAGCGTGCGCCTGCAAAAACCGGCAGTCGATCATCTGCGTTTCCTGGGATTTCAGGCCACCCCCGCACCGCATCCGTTCACCCCGTTAATTGCCAGCGTAAGTTTTGCGCAGATGCGGGCAGCGTTAAGCATTGTGGTGCATCAATGCCTGCAGGAGCAGATCTTCAGTCGCTATAGCGAAGAAGTCGAGCCTTTGCTCGACAGCCTGTGCAGCAGTTATACGGCACAAACCCTGCTGCAATTAGCCGGTGAGGGCGGAATCCTCACCACAAAAGCCGTTGAGGATTATCAGCAGGCGGCACCGAAAGTGGCGGAACATTTCAATCATTTATTGCAAACGGCGGAACGGGATGAGCTTCTGAGCAGTCATGCCGATGGCTGGAAAGTCAACCCCGCAGACGGCATATTGCCGTCCGATCTGTGGGCCATGCTGGTCGCCAATTATCCCAAATATTTCCAGATCATTCAGAGTGTAGGCCGTATCGGCATGCAACTGGCAGGCATACTCAGCGGCGAAATCCATCCCGCCACACTCTTGTCCGAAGCCTCTTCCCCGTCGGCCTTGATTCGTCTGGCGCTGGGAGAAACAGGCAGGCAGCGGCTCACCGGCACCGTGCGCGACTGGATCGCCTATAGTTTGAAGCAAGTACCGGCAGGTCAACGTCTGGGAATACTGGAAATCAGCACAGGATTGCCGGTCTTTGCCGCTGACATCTGCGCGCAACTGGATTTCAACCGCAGCGATTTCACCTTTGCCAGCCTGTCGGATAAGGCTTTACAGGAAGCCGCAGCACTGCAGGAGCATTACCCGCATTTTAAGATTTCCGGCATAGAGACTGCAGCGCCAGCCTTTAGTCAATTAGCCATCGTGCAACTCGATTTTGCAACATTAGCAGATGCGGCGCAGGTGTTAAGCTACGCCAGATCGCAACTCATAGACGGGGGAAGTCTGCTGCTGATAGGTCAGCATCCGTCACGCTGGATGGATTTCGTGTTTGGCTGTCAGCCGGATAATCAGGGCGACGGCTGGCATTCCGCCCGGCCGCAATTCTGGCAACAGCAACTGCATGCACTCGGTTTTATCAATGCACAGCACCAGAATCTGTCTGATGATGCGCATTCCGGCCCTTATGTATTAATGGCTCAAGCTGAAAAGATGCTCATCAATACCCCTGCTGCCGCGCGAAACTTGCTGCTGCTGGCAGACAAAACCGGCTATTCGGCGCAGCTGGCACTACTGCTGGCAGAAAACCTGGTCCTGCGCGGTGATCGGGTTCGCATCAGACAACCGGGTGATCATGCGCACATGGCCTCCTTGCTGACTGACAGCAAAACTGACGGCATCGTCTATCTTGCCGGACTCAATACGCCGGAGGATACCGCGCCAGCCATCTTAAACCGCCAGGTTGTTCGCTGTGCACAGGCTGCCGCAATCATTCAGGCCTGTGAATCCACTCAGACTGACGCCCTCTGCTGGTTAATCACAGCCAATGTGGGCACTGATTTGCTTGATCAATATCAGGCGGTGATGAATACCACGCCGGTTTCTCTGCCGGATGCCGCGCTTTGGGGATTTGGCCGTACCTTGATGAATGAGGCATCCAACTACAGCGTGCGCTTGATTGATCTGCATGAACCGGAGGCATTGCAGACTGTTGCGGATGCGCTGGCTCGGGAACTTCTGCTGGCAGACAATGAAACTGAAATCATCCTGGGCAAAAAGGCGGCGCGCTATGCACTGCGCATGCGTCTGGAGACGCGCCCTGCCGCTGCCACAGTAAAAACCATTGCCGAACCCAACTTGCGCCTGGCATTTGAAACACCGGGGCAATTGCGTAATTTGCGCTGGGAAACCTGCCCTCGTCTGATTCCCGGCGAGCATGAAATCGAAGTTGAAGTTCATGCAACCGGCTTGAATTTCAGGGATGTGATGTATGCACTGGGCTTGCTCTCTGATGAGGCCATCGAAAATGGCTTTGCCGGCCCGACGCTGGGTCTGGAATTTTCCGGCGTCATCGTCAAGGCCGGCACAGGCGGCTTCAAGGCCGGTGACAGGGTGGTAGGTTTTGGTCCGTCGAGCTTCAGCAACCGCGTGATCACGCAGGGCAGCGCAATTTCCCTTATCCCCGAGCACATTTCGTTTGCCGCTGCGGCCAGCATACCGAGCACCTTCCTGACAGTTTATTACGCGCTGCATCATCTTGCCCGCCTGCAAGCCGGCGAAAAGGTGCTGATACACGGTGCGGCAGGCGGCGTGGGAATAGCGGCGATTCAATATGCAAAATGGGCCGGTGCGGAAATTCATGCGACCGCGGGCTCTGATGAAAAACGGGATTTTTTGCGTCTGTCTGGTGTAGAACATATTTACGATTCGCGTTCGCTGGCATTTGCTGATGAAATACTCGCTAAAACCGGCGGCGTGGATGTGGTACTCAATTCGCTGGCCGGTGAAGCCATCAACCGCAACTTGCGCGTACTGAAACCCTTTGGTCGTTTCATCGAACTGGGTAAACGCGATTTCTATGAAAATACCAAAATCGGCCTGCGCCCCTTCCGCAACAACATTAGTTACTTTGGCGTCGATGCAGATCAGTTGATGCAGGCTCGCCCCGAACTGACGCGCAGCTTGTTTGGCGAAGTCATGAATCTGTTCAGTCAGGGCGTGCTGCACCCGCTGCCTTATACCGTCTTCGAGGCGAATGATATTGTTTCCGCATTCCGTTATATGCAGCAGGCAAAACAGATAGGCAAGATTGTCGTTACCTATCATCAGCCGGTGCACCGCACGCATTCCAGTGTCAAACCCGTCAAACAAGCGCTTAAACTTGACCCGAATGCAACGTATCTGGTCACAGGCGGCTTGAGCGGTTTTGGTTTAAAAACGGCCGAATGGCTGGCTGCCAAAGGCGCGCGGCGTCTGGTACTGATCAGTCGCAGCGGTCCGAAATCGGCTGAAGCCCAAACGGCTATTGCGGCACTGCAAAAGTCGGGAGTGCAAGTTCACGCGACAGCCTGTGATATCACCGATACCACTGCATTAGCCGTCTTGTTAAAACATATCAATCACAGCATGTCGCCGCTCAAGGGGATTGTTCACGCCGCGATGGTGATTGATGACGGTCTGATCCGCAATATGGACGCGGCACAGATTCAGCGTGTGCTGGCACCCAAAGTGCTGGGCGCATTGAATCTGCATGAAATGACGCGGCAACTGGATTATTTCATCCTGTTTTCATCGGCTACCACGCTGTTCGGCAATCCGGGACAGGGTAATTATGTCGCGGCCAATGCGTCGCTGGAAGCGCTGGCGCGAAATCGCCGTGCCTCAGGGCTTGCGGCTACTTGTGTGCGCTGGGGTGCGATTGACGATGCAGGTTTTCTGGCGAGAAATGATGCCATCAAGGAAGCATTGCAAAATCGCATGGGCGGATCTGCGATTAAATCAGCGACCGCGCTGGATGCGCTCGAAGATTTGCTGCTGGCTGATCGTTCGGGGCTGGGCGTGTTAGAACTGGACTGGCGGGCACTGGCAAAATTTTTGCCGGTCGCGAATACCGCGAAATACAGCGAAATGACGCAGCATGATGCGGAAAGCAATACTGACAATAGCTTAGACCTTCAACAGTTAATGAGCGAACTGTCAGAAGAAGAATTTCAGGCAGCGGTGACCGGCATGATCAAGCATGAAGTCGGTGAGATTCTGCGTGTCGCGCCGGACAAGATTGATGCCAACCGTTCGTTGTACGACATGGGACTCGATTCGCTGATGGGCGTTGAACTGGTGCTGGCACTGGAGTCACGCTTCGGCATACGTCTCTCGGTGATGGCCTTGAGTGCAACGCCTACTATCGCAAAACTGGCTGAACGCATGATAGTGCAACTCAAAGGAGCAAGCGAAGTGAGCGAGGAACAACAGCAGGTTGAGCAAGTCGCGTCACAACACGGCGCGGAAATATCGGCAGAAGCGGTTGCCAGTCTCGTCAAGGAGATTCAGTCCAACAGTGCTGCGTTCAACAACAGGATGATAAATTAATGGCAACACTTTCCGGTCTGACCGATAAGATCAAGGACAAACTGATACAGCAGGCATTGGAGCGCAAACTGCGTCAGTTTGAAAAGCAGGCAGAGGCACCGATACCACTTCAGTCCGAGGTTATCGCCGAGCAGCACTATCGCTTTCATCTGCATCCGGGCTATCAGCAATTGCGCATCATCAATGATGGCGGTGCACGCTTAGGCATCGCCAACCCGTTTTTCAAGCTGCATGAGGGAATTGCAGGGGCGACTACCTGTATCGGCGGGCAGCAATATATCAACTATGCCAGTTACAACTATCTGGGCTTATCGGGCGATACGCGGGTCGCTGAGGCGGCAAAGCAGGCCATTGATCAGTATGGCACCTCGGTTTCCGCCAGCCGCGCCGTGTCAGGAGAACGCCCGGTGCATCGCGAGCTGGAACGCGCCATCAGTGAAGTTTATGGCGTCGAGGACGCGATTGTCTTTGTCAGCGGGCATGCTGCCAATGTCACCACCATAGGCTATTTATTCGGTCCGAAAGATCTGGTGTTGCATGATGAATTTATCCATAACAGCGTGCTGCAGGGCATCCTGTTATCCGGCGCAAAGCGTCTGTCCTTCCCGCATAATGACTGGGCCGCGCTGGATCAGACGCTACAGCAGCAACGCGCGCATTTTGAACGCGTATTGATTGTCATCGAAGGCATTTACAGCATGGATGGCGATTATCCCGAACTGCCGCGCTTTGTCGAAATCAAGCAACGCCACAAGGCATTTTTGATGGTTGACGAAGCGCATTCCTTTGGCGTGATGGGCAAGCGGGGACGGGGAATTCGTGAACACTTTGACCTTCCAGGTAAGGCTGTCGACATCTGGATGGGAACCCTGAGCAAAGCACTGGCAGGCTGCGGCGGTTATATTGCAGGCGAAACGGCGCTGGTCGAACATTTGAAGTTTTTAGCGCCCGGATTTCTCTATAGCGTGGGCATGTCGCCGCCTGTTGCGGCCGCCGCGCTGTCCGCCTTGCAATGCATGCTGGCCGAACCTGAGCGAGTGACGGCATTACAGGCGCGCGGACAGTTCTTTCTCAATCTGACCAAAACGGCAGGCATCAATACCGGAACGAGCAGCGGTCTGGCGGTGATTCCCGCGATTGTCGGCAGTTCAATTAAAGCCGCCCGCCTGTCAGCCGCGCTGTTTAAAAGGGGCATCAACGCTCAACCGATACTTTATCCGGCAGTTCCTGAAAAATCGGCCCGCTTGCGTTTTTTCATGTCAACCGAACATAGCGAAG
>Ga0316232_1004907_pt1 | contig 11009 bp, 7 predicted proteins | sample TBHtaG_FD_206006 | JGI IMG/M metagenome (GOLD analysis project Ga0316232, IMG submission 206006) | Freshwater microbial communities from Trout Bog Lake, Wisconsin, USA - TBH18025_13 | ecosystem: Environmental > Aquatic > Freshwater > Lake > Hypolimnion/Profundal zone | place: USA: Wisconsin... | reverse complement strand
AAGGGCCTCAGGAGCCTATGTGGAAGACATGATATCAATTGTCACCTGTTTTTCCGCATGGTTGTACGGAAAACGAGGGGGAAGGGTCGCCAAAAAAATGCGTGAGGTGCTCGAAAGCGAGGTTCTAGCTAGTGAAGACGACGGCTAGCGGCATCATGCTCGAACTCACCCAAGAGCAAAAGGCTTATTTGGACGAACTAATGGAACGATGGAACGCAGCAGTCCGCTATGGGTTCAAAAGAGTTCTCGACGGACTCCAGACGCAGGATGTTAGGGTTATGGTTCAAGGGAAGTTTGGTCTGAACTCTCGTCAGGCAAACGACGCCGTGTTCCAAGCTCAGTCGACGATAGCCTCCCAACACGCCTTGGTTCAAATGCACTACTCCGACTGTTCGGTGAAAGTGGGTCGGTTGGAAAAGAACCTCAAAATGGCAAAATCCCAACGAAGAAAAAGCCGGTTGTCAAAGAAGCTAGAAAAGTGGCAACGCAAGTTAGCCTTCGGGAAGAAACATGTTGATGCAAAGACCTTTCCTTCTGTTGTCTTCGGAGGGAAGAGAAATTTTCGGGAGCGTTGCAAGGGCAATATCTCCAAGGACGAATGGCTTCAATTGCGGGCTTCGAATTACTTGTCGAGGGGAGATAAGACCAAGGGAGGCAATCTCAATATGCGTTTGCGCCTCGTGGGCGAAAAGCTGATGCTGGACATAGTGTCCCAGCCCGTTCTAACTGAAAAAACGGTTCGTTATCAGCGTATCTCCGTTCCCGTGTATGTCGCCGAGAAAAAGTCCAATAAGACGGGGCGAGTCAACGGGATACCGTACCGAAAAATGCTTATTGAGTACCTAGCGACGGGAAAGGCTTACCAGGTTGAGATAAACAAGAAAATAGTCGGCAAAGATTCTCGGTACTACATACATGTGACATTTGAGGAAGAAGTGCCGGAGCTTTACAAGCCATACGAGGGAACTGTCGGCGTCGACACGAATCCGACCGGACTCGCCGTGGCGTTCGTCGATTACCTCGGACAATACCGGGGCAGTTTCTGGAGCAACCAAGGAGAATGGCCGTATGCACGTACCAACCGAAAGACGAACCTGATTGGCGAGGCTGCAAAATACATCGCCAAGATAGCCTGCGGTGCCGGAATGTCGCTAGCTGTGGAAGACCTTGCATTCCGGCAGGACAAAAGCGTGACCGCAAAATTCAATAGGATGGCGAACGGTTTCTGCTGGTCGCAGTTTCTACGAATGATAGAACGGAGCGCGGCAAGGATGGGCATCCCCTTGACCAAGGTTCCTCCGCCCTGCACTTCGACGATAGGCATTTTAAAATACTCTCACATGCACGGCTTGTCCTCGCATGAATCCGCTAGCTATGTGATTGCACGAAGAGCTCTTGGTTTTCATGACGAAAAAGTTCCTAAACCATTGGAGAGGCTTGTGCCAGCACAAGATATGCCTAATGAGTACAACTGGAAAACATGGAACACGGCAAAGCGAACCATTATCAAAGCATTCAATAAAGGAAAGAAAAGGAAGGTGAAAAACCTAGGTTTCTGGCAACAACACAGGAAAGAGATGCTGGGGCTAAAAAAGCTCGCATGACCAAATCTCCGCCTCGCTAGACACACTGTGAAAGTAGGAGGCGGCTGGTTCCCTAGGCAGTGAGTAACACTCCCTTCCGGGCTGTACGCAATGCGGCGCCCTCTGGCACCCGGAACACGATCGAAAGCTCGTGGCTCAGCAGCTGAATCCTGTGACGCTGCCGCCCATCTAGTCAATGGGTGAAATCCTGTCGTCCTCCTTGTGAGCGATTTAGGCAGGTTTTAGAAACCAGGTTACATAGGCAAAAAACACATTCCAGCGAAAGGGAGTTGATGAAGTGCTTGATAGCAGCATCTATACAGTTATGATTGTGGAGGACTCGCCGTTCCAGCAAAAGCTATTGGAAACGGTACTCAGTACGCTGAAGTGCCAAGTGGTTTGCTGCGAGGACGGAATCGAGGCGCTGGACGTTATCGGACGGATTGATCCTGATGTAATCCTGATGGATATTACGATGCCGAAGCTTGATGGTTACCAGGTCTGCAAAATTCTGAAGGATGATCCGCGACTGCGGGACATCCCTGTCATTTTTATCAGCACTTTGCATGAGACTCTCGATAAAGTCAAGGCTTTTTCCCTGGGCGCCGTGGATTATGTGACCAAGCCGTTTCAGGCGGAGGAAGTGCTGGCCCGGGTTGAAACTCATCTCAAGCTTCGCCGGCTGCATCGGGAGCTGGAGGAGAGCAAGCTGGCCCTGCAGTCCCGGTTGCATCTGCAGACCCAGGAATTATACGAAATGCAGGCGTCAATAGTCAGAGCGCTGGCGACGTTGGCCGAGTCCCGCGATCACCAGACCGGCGGTCATTTGGAGCGGGTGCAGCACTATTGCCGTAAATTAGCCATCGAAGCCGTGGCCCGGAATTTGGATGATGGCCTCAAAGTCTCGGAAATCCCTGAAATTGCGTATAGTTCCATTTTGCATGATATCGGCAAGGTAGCCATTCCTGACGCAATTCTTCTAAAAACAGGCAGACTGACTGTCGACGAGTTCGAGTACATGAAAAGGCATACAACGATTGGCGCCGATACGCTGAAGATTGTTCACAGTAAATATCACCATTCTTCGATCCAGGTGGCAATGAACATCGCCCGTTACCATCATGAACGGTGGGACGGCAAAGGATATCCGGAAGGGCTGGAGGGCAAAGTCATTCCGGTGGCTGCGCGGATTATGGCTATTGCCGATGTTTATGATGCTCTCAGGTCCCAGCGCAGTTATAAACCGGCGATGTCGCACGAAGAGTCGGTGAAGATGATGACTGCAGAGCGGGGGACTCACTTTGATCCCGACTTATTTGACGCCTTTCTGGCCAATCAAGCGCAATTCGCCCAGATTTTTTCGGACTTCTCCCCCGAGCGGGTGGCTTTCCCTGCTGATTATAACAACTCTCCCGCCCCGCGGTGGTAACAGACAGGCAACAAAGGGACAAAGCATGATAAGGGCTGGGATGAATTGAAACAGGAAATAAGACAAATAGAAGCGTGTCAGGCGTGGGCTTTGCGCCAAAAGGTAATGTGGCCGGACAAGGGCATCGATTATGTGAAACTGGAGCAGGATTCCAGCGGGATTCATTATGGTCTGTTTCAGGGTCTTCAGCTTATCTCAGTCATTTCTGTTTTTTTGGCTGATGAAGCTGTGCAGTTCAGGAAGTTTGCAACCCATTGTAAAAAACAGCGGCAGGGTTTGGGGACGCAGCTTTTGCAGCATGTGCTGGACGAGGCCGCAGTCATGGGGGCAAGAAGAATATGGTGTAACGCCAGGCTCGACGCAGCCGGTTTTTACAGGAAATTGGGGTTTCGCGAAGTGGGGGAGCCCTTCGAACGCGATGGCCTGCAGTATGTCAGGATGAGCAGAGAATTAGGTGAGACATAACGGGACTATGAAAGGGGCAACAACCGTCTGGTTGTTGCCCCTATTGATTGCAATATTTAACAGTGCCCTTATTGGCCTTTGGTTACCGGCATTTCTTCCAGTTGTCCAGCACCATATGGGCGTGCTCATGACTGTAGCCCATACCAATAAGCAATCCCAGTAACGCCGCTTCCGAAATGGCGCATTTGACCCCTTCTTTTTTTACTTGCATACAGGCGTATTCAGTGATGGGATCAGAGTGCATGCGGAAATAGGCCAGGCTCATCATAGCTAGCATCATTTTGTTCATTCCTGGCATCATATGCCCGCCATGCATCATGTGCATCATATGTTTCATGTGTTTCATATGCTCCATATGTTCGCCATGCATTGGCATTGAGCAGTCATCGTGCATCATATATTCCTCATACATGTGTTCAGGCATTTCTTTTTCGCAGTCGCAATCGCAATCTTTCATTTCTTATATCCCCCTGACAGTTTTTTCGATGATGTACTGGTATATCATATGTGAATGTATTATGGAAAGGTTCCGGGCATTTTTCCCCAAGGCATTTTTGCCGCCGCCTGGGACATGCGGGTTTGGACATAAGTCCACAAGGGGTGCTCTTCAGCACAATGCTTGATAAAGGGCCTATTTAGGAGTAACACCCCAAAATAGAGGATTTTTGCGGGGCCGTTGTCGAAATCAACCGTAAATAATCGTCTATTGTCGCATACACGGCCTGGATTGAGTTTGATTGAAGGGGGAAAGGGCATGAATAAGGTCTTCGCGATTATTGGACCTCCCGCCTCAGGAAAAAGCTCTATTGTGAAGCAATTGCTGAAGCACAGCGGTATCGTTGCGCTGGTGAGTCATACAACCCGGCCGCTGCATGACGGCGAAAAAGAAGGCGTCAATTATTATTTTGTTGATAATACAACGTTTTCCCAGCTGCGTCTTGTGGAAAAAGTCAGCTATTCTGCTCACCTGTACGGGCTGAGCAAAGATGAAGTGCAAACCAAGGTGAATCAACACCCGATTTCTGTGGTCGATGTTGATTTGGAAGGGTTTGAGCAGCTGAAAAAGTTCCTTGCGGAGCGGCTTGAGTCGATTTACATTCTTGTGGACAAGGACGCAATTCTTACCCGCTACCTGGCTCAGGGCCAGAACCCGGAAGAGATCAGAAAGCGGCTTGACTACGCGGAAAGTCAAGGGGAGTTCAATAACTGGCAGAGTGCTGATCATGTGGTGAAAAACACCGGCAGCTTGGACGCTACCGTGCGGCAGGTTCTGGCCATCATGGACCTGGTTGAGCCGAAAAGGCCCAACGACTAGAAGCGACTCAGCGTTTGTGCCGGTTCAGTCCCGGCGAAAAAAACGAATTATTGCTAGCCAGCAAACCGGGAGATGCCTTCGCCCGGCACAGATAATTGCACCAAGGGTCAACGGCTTTGTGCTTGTTGATCCTTTTTATTTGACTTGGCTTCGCTGTTTCATACTTTTGTCACACTTTCACATTATAATAGAACTGGTCGGCGAATAAGCCGGATATTTAGCCTGGAGCGGAAGGGGGATAATGCTGTGCGACAGCTGGGAATAGCGCTCATTTTACTGCTATCAGGCACCTTGCATTTTGCCCGCCTGGGGCAGGAAGGGCTGGCCAACCTGTATTACGCCGCCGGTGTCAAAAGCATGCTGATGAACTGGCACAATTTTTTCTTCGTCGCCTTTGACCCTGGCGGATTTATTACGATCGACAAGCCCCCTCTGGGCTTTTGGCTGCAGACTGTCAGTGCCGAAATCTTCGGGTTTGGCGGGTGGAGCCTGATTTTGCCGCAAGCTTTGGCTGGCGTGACTTCGGTGTATTTGACCTATATTCTCGTCAAGCGCTACCATGGCGAAGGGGCAGGGCTATTTGCGGCACTGGTTCTGGCTCTTACCCCAATTTTCGTTGCCGCCAGCCGCAATAACACGATAGACGGCTTATTGGTAGTGGTGCTGCTTGTTGCGGTGCGGGTTTTCTTGCCGGCAACGGAAGAATTGAGCCTGAAAAAACTGCTGTTGGCGTTTTTTCTGATCGGGGTTGGCTTTCATATCAAAAGCCTTGAGGCCTATATGATTCTGCCGGCCTTCTATTTCACCTATTTCTTCACCAGCTACGGGAACTTCAAGAAAAAAGCCATCCATCTCGCCTTAGCGACGGTGGTGCTGATAGCCAGTTCCCTGCCCTGGTTCATCGCTGTTGACAGTATATCGCCGGAAAACCGGCCCTATGTCGGCAGCAGTGAAACCAATTCGGAACTCGACCTTGCTACCGGATATAATGGGCTGGGACATTTCCTGGGATACGGGGTCAGGATGCCTGGCAGGCAGGGGCAGGCCCGAATTCCCCTGAATACGCCACCTGCCGACGGCGTAGCTCAAGGACAGCCGCCTGCTGCAATCAATCCAGCCGGACAGCCGATGCCGCAGCCTCTTGCTGCGATGAGGCAACCCGGCGGGGAGACCGGTCCACCCGGTTTTTCTCGACTTATTAACCGCCAGTTGGGGGGCCAGATCGGCTGGTTGCTGCCCTTGGCCCTGATGGGGATTGTCTTGGCGCTGTTTCAGTTCCACCGGCAGGCCCTGTCGGAAAAAAGCAGGATGAAGCTGCTGTTTTGGAGCTGTTGGCTGATACCGCAAATGGTATTTTTCAGTGTTGCCCAGGGAGCTCATCGCTACTATCTTGTGATGATGGCTCCGGCGATTGCCGCTTTGGTGGGAATCAGTTTCTGTACCCTTGCTGAATGGTCAAGAGGCGAAGGGAAGAGGCGCTTTTTCCTGCCGGCAGCCCTGCTGGTATCGACAGGAGTTCAGGTGTGGATCGTTGCCGGATATGACGAATGGCGCTCCTGGATGCTGCCTGCGGTTGCTTGTGCCGGGATGGCAGCGATATTGCTGCTGGTCTGGCTGAGCCGAAACGGCAGGGTCCGCACCAGATGGAACCGGCTGGCCCTGATGACAGCGGCGGCCAGTTTCTTGCTGGCGCCTTTTGCCTGGTCACTTACACCGGTGTTATATGGGTCGGGAAACGCCGCTTTCCCCTTCGCCGGACCTGACCTGAATCCTGAGTCAAGAATGTCAAGCGCTTCTGGCGGCATGTTCAACCTGTTTGGTCGGCTGCCAGGGGTTGATACCGGCAAACTGGAAGACTTTCTCCTGACTCACCGGAGCGGTGAAAAATATATCGTGGCTGTGCCCAACGCCCGGGTCGCAGCGCCGCTGATCCTTGACACCGGACAACCGGTAATGACTTACGGCGGCTTTATGGGCGCAGAGAAGATACTGAACGCCGCTAAGCTGGAAGACCTGGTAGCTGGCGGGCAGGTACGCTATATCCTCATAGCCGCCGGCAACAGCCAGCAGTCTGAGGTAGACGAGTGGGTACGTGCGCATGGTGTGCCGGTGCCTGATGACCAGTGGCGGACACCTGAGACGGCTGACCCGGCTCCGAACGGGACTGGAGCTGGAATGAGAAGGATGTCGATGCGGCTTTACGAGTGCCGGATATAGCAGGCCTCCCCCGCAATTCAGACCAGTTGCTTGAAAATCGGTTAAACCCCTTAAAGCAGAATGTGCGGCGTCAGCCGCAGCTGCTTTAAGGGGTTTTCGTCATTTCGCGGGTCTTTTTCACCAGCGGCATCATTATTCCATTCCAACAACGCCTTTTAGATAAATTAATTATGGGTAAGGCAGCCCGCAAAACAGATGAAAATAAGGTTATGAAGGGGGGGAGGTAGGCTAGGCAAAGAAGGAATTTGAATTTTCTTGGCGAATAAGCTCGATTAATAGCAAATATTAATTCTTTCTGCGAACGATTATCCGCTACATAGGTAAATAATCACAAATCACGGGTGCGCATCCAGGGATCTCAGGGCTGCCGTCGATGACTGCCAAGCCGCCAAAACCATAGTATAGCCGGCGGTTCTTTTCTTTCCCGTCATGTAGATTCTCCGTACTTAGAATCTTGTCTGATTCCATGGCTGCAAAAGCTTGATATAGGTGATGAAATGAAGCAAAAAAGGTTCTTAGGACTGCTTCTTGCCGCAATTTTATTCCCGCGGCACGAGGTTGCGGAAGCGACGTTGGGTGGCCCTGCCGCCCAGGACATGTTTCTCAGACAAGGCTCTGAGATCACCGATAAGTCCCATCAAGAAAAACCTTCTTCGTCGATTGGCAAGGTAAGTCTTAGCGGCCTTCGCCAAGCGGACTACTTGTTTCGCCAGGGCCGACTGACCGAGGCGGAGGCTATTTGTTCCGACCTATTGACCAAAGAACCCAGTAATCCTGCTTTGCATTTCCTGCGAGGCCAGGTCTATGTGTTGTTAAAAACCTACAACAGGGCAATCATCGATTTCAGTGCGGCACTCCTCTATCAAGATGAACGCATTGAGGTTTTGAAGCTGCAAAATTTATTGGCTTTTGCTTTGCTGGCTGACGGCCAGCCTGAAAAAGCGGCAGATGTTGTCAGACCTTATCTGCGACAGGGCACAGCTTTGCCTGCGATGCAGGAAATATATCTGCAGGCCCTTTTTCAGCTGGGGAAGTATGAAGATGCCGTTGGGCAAGCCAGCCGATTATGGCCGGATAACCGGCAAGTTCCGCCCGGTGTTTTGAGGATTTTGGCTGATAGTGAAATGCGCCTTGACCATACGCCTCGCGCTTTGGAACTGTATCGCCTTGCCCTTGATGAGCAGCCTGGTGACAAGGACGTTCAGGCAGGAATGGCCTATGCCTTAGTCTTTAGCGGCAAGTTGTTCGAAGGGCTTAGTCTGTATGACAGGCTGATTGGCGAACCCGATTTTTCCGGCACGGCGATTGGCGACGGCACAGCCCTTATTGCCCAAGGAAATGTAGTCGGTGGCAGAGCAATCTTCGAAAAACTGATAGCGCGATACCCTGACCAGACAGAGTATCGCGAGCGGTATACCGAAGTCCTGGCCATGTATGGCGTGGCGACTCAGGCAACCCTGCAGGTTCAGCGGGGGGCCGCCGTCAATCATGTGACCGACGTCCAGCAATACAGCCAGATGCATGAAAAGGCAATCGTTTTGGCTCGCAGTGAGAACTATGCTGAATCTATCGGCCTCCTGCAGTGGCTCCATGGAAATCAGCCGGACGATCTTGGAGTAACCTTTGACTATGCGGTTGTTTTACACTGGAGTGGTGACGACGCTGCCGCTATTTCAATTTTCGAATCACCATTACTGCGTGATGCTGAAATCCCGGATTATGTACGACAGAACATTGCCGCAGCCTACTACCGGCAGGAGAATTATCCTAAGGCTCTGGAACTGTTGCAGCCGCTGGTCGGCAGCGGCGACCGGCAGGCTCGGCTAATGACAGCCGAAATCCTTATGCGCCGCGGGGATACCCCGGCAGCCCAGCTGATTTATGATACGCTGTTGAGCGAAAACCAACAGGATGGCGAAGTGTATTTGAGCCGGGCCGCCATGTTCAGGCTGCGCGACGATTATCGGCAAGTGGCGCCTGACCTCCAAAAGGCGGTCATGATTGCCGCCAATGGAAAAGATAAAGCCCGCCTGCGTTCCATCAGGGCCGACTTGGCATCAGCCTACATAAATCTTGGCGACAGCGACAAAGCTTTGGGGCTCCTTGCTCCGTATATCCAGGACGGATCAGCCACCTCCGCTATGGAGGGCGATTACGTCTTTGCTCTTCGCGATACCCGTCAGTATCGGCAAGCCATCAGCGCTTCCCGACAGTTTTGGAAGGATCCATCCGACACGCCGGTGTTTGCTCTGGCGGTGTTGGCGGAATGTTACGTGCGTGTTCAAGACTATCCTCAGGCCGTCTCTGTCTACAACACCATTGTGGCCCGTGAGGGGAAAAATAATGACGCCAGATTCGGGTTGGCTTTTGCGTTGATGTTGGACGGCAAAATCATTCAGAGCCTGGCGGCGTATGACGCACTATTGGCTGAATCCCCGGCCAACGCCGAAGTAGTCGCCCGCGACGCCAGGTTTTTCATTGCTGCTGAACGGTATACTCCCGGGCGGGCCTTGTTTGAGAAGCTTATTGCCCGGTTCCCTGACCAGTTGTCTTATCGCCGGCAGTACGCCGAAGCTCTGGTGGCGAAAAACCTGTTCCGGGCGGCTTACTCGCAGTATCAGGCGCTGGCAGGCGTCCAGTCGGCAGAAATGGCTGGACTATCCGGCATGGCCCGCATGGCGCTTGCGCTGGAGGACTACCCGAGGGCCCGTCAGGCTTTGGACGCCCTTACCGCGAAATACGGACGCAGTTCAGCGGTGGCGGCGATCTCCTCCAGTTTCGATGACCGGAGGCGGGGCGAACTGGACACCAGCTTCACCATCAATAATAATTCCGATCAACTGGTGTCAGGAGACGTACAGACTACCGCCACCTGGCAGACAACCGCCGAGCAAAACCTGGCTGGCCGCTATTGGTTCCTGGCCGGAGTGGCCCGCACCCGCATCGATGATTTCACGGTGGGGCAGCATGTCATCCTTAATACTGAAAGTGCCGGAGTCCGGTACAAAGACTTTCGAAACAATATTTCCCTATGGCTTGACCAAAATAGCGCCGTATCCAGGTTTAACGGCTTCCGCTTGAGTATCGATAACAATCTTTCCGATCAGACGGTTCTTAATGTGTCTCTTAACAACACACCCTTGCTCGATATCCAGACCCTGAATCCGGCAAATGGCGGTCCGATCCTGGGGCGGTCTTACGCCATGACTCTGACCCGTCTGCCCAGCACCAAGGAGACGGCGTCCATCGGCCTTACCCGTGCTTTTTTCAATGACGGCAACCAGTTTGCCGGCTATTCCCTAAATCATAGTTATATTCTCTACAAAGACCCGGACCGGACGATAACCCGTATTGCATACTGGAATCGCGGCTCATTTAGCGATCAGAACGTTTTTTATGCCAGCCCGACTATCCGCGAATCCCTCGGCGCCGGTTGGGTTCTGCGCCGCGGGAACGCCACAGGATACTGGGAAGGTCGAATCGTTTTCAACTGGGCCCGGGACTATCCGGATCATCTCGGTTTTCAGCCCTATGCGCGGCTGGAGTATGGCCACGATTTCTCCCCGGCGACCAGCTTTGTGGCCGGCCTCGAATACGGGACACGGTCAACCAGCCTTATCGGCGCAGGCGGTCCCGGCTATGGCTATCGACAGGTTGACGTTTCCTATCGCTGCAAATGGTAGGTGATCATGATGAAGCTGCTTAAACTCGTTCTTGTGATGCTGGCGATGACCCTGGGCCTGTCGCTTCAGCCGCCGGCTGTTTCGGCAGGTGGGTCTCTTGATGATCTGATTGTCTTGAACTATCACGATGTTGGCAAACTAAAAAACGAGTATATGGTCACCCCGGCGACGCTGCGGCAGCATTTTATGCTTTTAAAGAAGCTTGGCTATCATCCGATATCTGTCAGCCAGTACCTGGCCGCAACGAAGCAGCAGGCTCAGTTGCCTGATAAACCGGTAATGATTACCTTCGATGATGGCTATCTGTCTTTTTACAG
>Ga0316232_1004901_pt1 | contig 11019 bp, 6 predicted proteins | sample TBHtaG_FD_206006 | JGI IMG/M metagenome (GOLD analysis project Ga0316232, IMG submission 206006) | Freshwater microbial communities from Trout Bog Lake, Wisconsin, USA - TBH18025_13 | ecosystem: Environmental > Aquatic > Freshwater > Lake > Hypolimnion/Profundal zone | place: USA: Wisconsin... | reverse complement strand
TTGCGCGCGGGCGATTTCCCGCTCCTGCGGATTCGGTTTTTCGTCAATGAAGCGCATCTGCTTCATGCGGTCGCCGGGGCTGAACAACAGCAGGCATTCGCTCGGCAGACCGTCGCGCCCGGCCCGCCCGGTTTCCTGGTAGTAGCCTTCGATGTTCTTCGGCAGGTCGTAGTGAATCACGTAGCGGACGTTCGGCTTGTTGATGCCCATGCCGAAGGCGATGGTCGCGCAAATCACACGCGCCTCATCCCGGAGAAACGCCTCCTGATGCCGCGACCGGTCATCCGCGGCCAACCCGGCGTGATACGGCAATGCTCTCACCCCGTCCGCCGAGAGCTTGGAGGCCATGCTGTCCGCGGTTTTGCGGGCTTGGACATAGATGATTCCGCTTTCCCCCTTCCGGGCCTTGATGAACGACAGGATCTGTTCGTAAGCGCCGGTTTTGGCGGCGACGCGATAGGTCAGGTTTGGCCGGTTGAAACTTGCCACATAACACGCCGGGTCCTTTAGGTCCAGCTGCCGGACAATATCGCCGCGCACGCGTTCGGTGGCCGTGGCGGTGAGGGCCATCAAAGGCACGCCCGGGAAAATCCGGCGCAAAGTCGAGATCTGCCGGTATTCCGGCCGAAAATCGTGGCCCCACTCACTAATGCAGTGCGCCTCATCTATCGCAAAGAGGTTCACATTCCACTGCTGCAAATCTTCGAGGAAGCCGGGCATGACCAACCGCTCCGGCGCGACGTAGAGCAGGCGGAATTCACCGTGGTGCAGGCCGCGCAAGCGCGGACGGGATTCGCCCGCAGCCAGCGAGGAATTCAAGAAGGTGGCGGCGACCCCGGCGCTCTGCAAGGCGTCCACCTGGTCTTTCATCAAGGCGATCAGCGGCGAAACGACCACGGTGAGTCCGGGGCGCACGAGCGCAGGGAGTTGAAAGCAAAGTGATTTACCGCCACCGGTCGGCAGCACGGCGAAAACGTCGTGGCCGGCCAGGGAATCGCGCATGATTTCCTCCTGCAACGGGCGGAAGGAACCGAACCCGAAGAATTGCTTCAGCGGCGCCAGAAGTTGATCGCGGGGCAGTTGCACGGTTAAATATGAAAACCACAACATATCCGGCTGGCAAGGAAAATCCGCACAAGTAATGGTGTTGTTTACCGCAAAAAAGCGGAAATAAACATTGTGAGTTTGGCCCCAATTTCTTAGTCTTTAAGCGATCCGTTTGGCGTCAAATTGCCGGCGGAAATATCAAAATATGGAGACTGTCTCGGACACTACCGAAGAGAACCCTTCGGGGTCGGAAAAGATTGCGGATGGCAAGTACGGCGCGGACGATTTGAGCCAGCTTAAGGGGCTGGAAGCGGTGCGCAAGAAGCCGGGCATGTACATCGGCGGCACCGATGAGCGCGCCCTGCATCACTGCGTCAGCGAAGTGCTGGACAATTCCGTAGATGAGCATCTCGCCGGGCATTGTGACCGCATCGAGGTGACCGTCCACTTGGATGGCTCCATTTCCATTCGGGACAATGGCCGCGGCATTCCAGTGGACATCAACACGGCCTCCGGCCTGCCCGGCGTGGAACTGGTGCTGACGACCCTGCATTCCGGCGGCAAGTACGGCCAGGGGGGATACAAATTTTCCGGCGGCACGCACGGCGTGGGCGCCAAATGCGTCAACGCCGTGAGCGAATGGTTCGAGGTGGAAGTTTCGCGCGAAGGCGAGATTCATGCCATGGGCTTCGAGCGCGGCAAGACGACGGAGAAACTGCACGTCATCGGCAAGACCAAAAGCACCGGCACGGTGATCACCTTCAAGCCGGACGCGGAAATTTTCCGGGAGACGGTGGAGTTCAAAGCCGACATCATCAGCCAGCGCCTCCGAGAACTGGCATTTTTGAATTCGGGCCTGGAAATCGTCTTTGTGGATGAGCGCAAGACCGATGCTGAACCGGAGACTTTCTATTACAAGAATGGCGTCGAGGAATTTGTCAAACAGCTCAACAAAGGCAAAGAACCGTTGCACCCCAAACCCATTGCCTTCCGCAAGGAAACGAAGGAGCAATTGGACGACAAGCAAATCGAGGTCCACATCGAAGTCGTGATGCAGTACAACGACAGCTACAACGACCAGGTGCTGTGCTACACCAATACGATTCACAATCCCGACGGCGGCACGCATTTGTCCGGCTTCCGCAGCGCACTCACGCGGGCCATCAATCAATACGCCAAGTCGAACGAGTTGCTGAAGGACAAGGATCCGCAGATCACCGGCGACGACGTGCGCGAAGGCCTGACGGCGGTGATTTCGGTGAAGCATAGCGACCCCAAGTTCGAATCGCAGACAAAGGTGAAGCTGCTCTCGCCCGAAGTGGAACGGATCACCGGCTCGGTGACTTATGAAGGATTGATGGCCTACTTCGACGCGAATCCGCCCGTGGCCAAACGCATCGTGGACAAGGGGCTGAACGCAGCGCGCGCCCGCGAGGCGGCGCGCAAGGCGCGCGAAGCCGTCCGCAAATCCGCGCTGACCGGCGGCGGCCTGCCCGGCAAGCTGGCGGATTGCTCGGATCGCGACCCCGAAAACACCGAGTTGTACATCGTCGAGGGTGACTCCGCCGGCGGCTCGGCCAAACAGGGGCGGGACCGGAAGTTTCAGGCCATTTTGCCGATTCGCGGCAAGCTCATCAATGTGGAGAAGGCGCGGCTCGACCGGGTGCTCCAGAACACGGAAATTCGCACCATGATCACGGCCATCGGCACAGGCATTGGCGACGGCGAGGGCGAAGGCGCGTTCCAAATCGAGAAGCTGCGCTATCACAAGATCATCATCATGACGGATGCGGACGTGGACGGCTCGCACATCCGAACGCTGTTGCTGACGTTTTTCTACCGGCAAATGCCGCAGCTCGTGAAACAGGGTTTTGTGTATATTGCACAGCCGCCGCTGTATTCAATCACGCGCAAGAAGAAGACCGACTATATTGACGACGACGTCCAGCTCAACCGCATTCTGCTCCAAAACGGCGTGGAGGAAGTGCGGCTGAAAAACCTCGCCGATGGCCGCGAATTCAATCCCCGGCAGTTGGAGGAAATTCTTTCGCTGCTCGAATCCCTGGACAAACACGCGACCCACATCAAGCGGCTGGGCGGCGATTTTGCCGATTACGTGGAAAAGCGGGCGCCCGACGGCACCCTGCCGCAGTTCATGGCCAAGGTCCGCGATGGCAACGATGAAACCGTGCATTACTTCGTGGCCGCCGAGGAACTGGAGAGCTTCAAGGCTGCCAACCAGGATTTGTTCGGCGGCGACACGGAAACCGAAAAAAGAAAGGAAGGGCCAACTCGGCGCGCCAAGATTTCCAACCTGCACCTCGAAAGCAAGGCGATTGCCGACTTGCTCGGCAAGGTGGGCCGCAAAGGCCTGGCCATAGATCATTACGCGGCCCAAGACAAACCGCTGTTCGAACTCACCGAAGGCGAAGGCGAACGGGCGACCGTCACGCCGTTATTCTCCATCCCCGAGATTCTCTCGGGCGTCAAAGCGGTCGGCAAAAAGGGCATCCAGATGTATCGCTTCAAAGGTCTTGGCGAAATGGACGCCAAAGAACTGTTTGAGACCACGATGAATCCCGCCCAGCGCAAGCTGCTCCGCATTGACCTCACGGATGCCGTGGAGGCCGAAGAGATGTTCGTGAAGCTGATGGGCGACGAGGTGGAACCACGCCGCCAGTTCATTGAAGACAACGCGCTGAACGTGCGAAACCTGGACGTGTAAAAAATTCCAAAAAGAATTTGACAATGTAGTCACGCGTGACTACATTCGTAACATGAAAGAAAAAAAGAGGATTACATACAAATTGTCCAAGGTTTCCGAACCGATGGTGCTTAAAGAAGTTGTTGCCATGCCGGGGCTCGGTCCGATCATTAGTGTCCGTTCGGCCAAAGCCCATCTATCGGCCTTGCTGGAACTTGTGGCTGGGGGAACGGAAGTGACCATCACCAGCGACGGCAAACCCAAAGCCAGGCTCGTTAGCGCGGTCGCCACCAAACCGCGAAAGCTGTTCTCCGGCATGGGTGATTACCTGAAATCCATGCCCCTGCAAACGGAAGGGCCGTTTGCGGATGAGATTGTGCGCGCCGACCGCGATGGTCGCGGCTGGTAGTATGTATCTCGACACGGGCATTCTGGTGAAACTGTTGGCTCCCGAGCCGGAGACGGCGTTCTTTGAGCGCGCACTGCTGGGGCACCCCATGGCCACCTCTGAGCTGGCCCTGGTTGAGTTAAAGTCGGCGTTGTTTGCGAAGGAACGAGCCAAGCTCATCTCCCGCGAACAACGCCTGCGCGCGGAAGCGAAGCTCGCGGAAATGATCGAGCAGGAAATCCTCGAACTGCACGATTTGAACCAACGGACCTTGCGCAAGGCAACCCAAGTGATTCAAGCCTGCCAGCCAGACGTCCCGCTGCGGGCGCTCGATGCGTTGCACGTGGCGGCCTGCGATTTGGCGCAGGAATTTCCGCTCTGCACGACGGACGCAAGGATGCACGCGGCGGCGCAGAGAATCCATTTACCCGTATTTCCCGAAAACCTGCCGGTAGAGATTTAAGAGTATTTAAGAGTATTTATCATGCCAGACGACACCGAATCCAATCCGCCGCCCCAGTCCCCAGCGCCGCCGGGCGGCCTGTACTCCCAAGGCGAGAAGATATCCAAGATCAACGTCGCGGACGAGATCAAGAACTCGTTCCTCGATTACTCCATGTCGGTGATCATATCCCGCGCGTTGCCAGACGTGCGCGACGGCCTCAAGCCTTCGCAGCGGCGCATCCTGTATGCGATGGAAAACCTGTCGCTGTTCCCCGGACGCAAGCACATCAAGTGCGCGAAGATCTGCGGTGACACTTCCGGCAACTACCATCCGCACGGCGAAGCGGTGATTTATCCGACGCTGGTCCACATGGCGCAGCCGTGGGCGATGCGCGAGAAGCTGGTGGATGGCAAGGGCAATTTCGGCTCCGTGGAGAATGATCCGCCGGCGGCCATGCGGTACACCGAGGCGCGGCTGACGCATCTCGGCGCGCTGCTGATGTTGGACATGGAGAAGGACACGGTGGATTTCATCCCGAACTACGACGAGCGCCTGACCGAGCCGACCGTGTTTCCCGCCGCCTTTCCCAACCTGCTCGTCAACGGCGGCACCGGCATCGCCGTGGGCATGGCCACCAACATGCCGCCGCACAACTTGGGCGAAGTCATTGACGGCATCTGCGCGCAGATTGACAAGCCGCACATCACGATTCCCGAGCTGATGAAATTCATCAAAGGCCCGGATTTCCCGACCGGCGGCACCATCTGCGGCGTGGAGGGCATCAAGAATTATTTCACCACCGGCAAAGGCAGCGTGAAATTGCGCGGGCGGGTCGGGGTGGAGGAATTGAAAGGCAACCGCGAACAACTGGTCATCACGGAAATTCCCTTCAATGTCAACCGCGCCGGTCTGGAAGAACAGATTGCCAATCTCGTCAACGAAAAAGTCATCACGGAAATCTCCGCCATGCGCAACGAGTCGGACGAGCATTGCCGGCTGGTCATGGAACTCAAGCGCGAGGCGGTGCCGAAGGTCGTCATCGCCAACCTGCACCAGCGCACGCAGTTCGAGATTTCGTTCAGCGTCAATTCGCTGGCCATTGATCATGGGCGTCCCAAAACGCTCAATCTCAGGGAAATCATCCAATGCTATATCGAGCATCGCCGCGAGGTCGTGCTCCGCCGCACGCGCTTCGAGTTGAAGCAGGCCGAGGAGCGCGCGGAAATCCTCGAAGGCTACGTCTGCGCGCTGCGCAATCTGGACGAATTCATCCGCCTCATCCGCGGTTCGCGCAATCGCGAGGAAGCCCGGGTGAAACTGCTCGCGTTCGAATGGACGCGCCAGCAGGTCGAGTCCTGGGGCATTCTCATCCGCAGCGATGCCCGGCTGACCGGCGGCTTTTACGCACTGACCGAACGCCAGGTGGATGCCATCCTTGAATTGCAGTTGTATCGCCTGACCGGATTGGAAATGGATAAAGTCCGCCAGGAATATGGCGTCCTGCTGGAAAAAATCAAGGACCTGCTTGACATTCTGGCCAAGGAATCGCGCGTGATGACGATCATCAAGGCCGAGCTGGCCACCATCAAGGAAAAGCATGCCACGCCGCGCAAAACGGAGATTGTGCCCGACGAAGGCGAGATTGCCATTGAAGACCTCATCGCCAACGAAGGCGTCATCATCACGCTCACGCACAGCGGGCTGATCAAGCGCACGAACGTGAGCCAGTATCGCGCCCAGCGGCGCGGCGGCAAAGGCGTCATCGGCATGACCACGCGGGAAGGTGAAACCGCCGAAGACAAGGATTTCGTGGAGCATCTGTTCACCGCCAGCACGCATGATTATCTGATGTTTTTCACCAACACGGGCCGCGCTTATGTCGAGCGCGTGCATGAGATTCCCGACATGGGCCGCGCCGCCAAGGGCCGCAGCATCGCCAACCTGCTGGAATTGAAAGCCGACGAAAAAATCGCGGCCCTCATCCGCATCCCGTCCAAAACGAACGAGAATCGGGAGGATGTGACGTGGTCGCAACCCGGCGAACTGTTCTTTGCCACGCAACAAGGGACCGTGAAGAAAACCGCCTTGAGTGATTTCACCAACGTGCGCACCGGGGGCATCATTGCCATCACCATTGACCAGGGCGATACGCTGATTGACGTGAAGCAGACCGGCGGCAGCGCCGAAGGTGGCCACGAGGGCGATGACGTGGTGCTCATCACCCGCGCCGGAATGAGCATCCGGTTCAGTGAATCTGATGTGCGTTCGATGGGCCGCGTCGCGGCCGGCGTAAAGGGCATCACGTTGGAAGCAGGCGACGCCGTCGTGGCCCTGGCGGTGGTGGTCTCGGACGCCACCCTCCTGGTGGCCGGCGAAAACGGGGTCGGCAAGCGCACCTCGTTTGACGAGTACCTGGTGCAATCGGAAAGCGGCGCGCGCAAACAATCGCGCGGCGGCAAAGGCCGCATCACGATGAAGGTAGGCGACAAAACGGGCGGCGTCATTGGCGCCCTCACGGTCCGCGACACGGACGAAATCATGCTCATCACCGTCGGTGGCCAGATGGTGCGCATTCCGGTGCAGGGCATCCGCGAGGCCGGTCGCAATACCATGGGGGTCAAACTCGTGGATCTCGACACGGGTGACAAACTGCAGGCCATTGCGCCGGTCGTCAGCGAAGACAAGGCAGAATCCGCCGTCGAGGAAACGCCGGCGTGACCTGAAGCCGGCGGCTCTGGAAGGTCGCAAAAAAAACAAGAATTCGTCTTGCCTCCAAGGACGGATTCCGATTTATTTCGCGCCCTTAATGATGAACATCCGAGCCATGACCTGCTCGTCGGCCGCTGGAATCCTGGCAGCGTCCCTGCTCCAGGTCACCGCGCAACCCGCGATGGTGACTGTGACCAATTACCTCACGGTGACGGTGACCAACGTGGTGACCATCACGAACTTCGCGCTGCCTGCGCCGACGGCGCCTGCGCTGGCGCTGGCGCCGAAACACTCCTGGGAGAATGCCGTGTCGGTGGGGCTGACGGTGGCGCGCGGCAACAGCGACAACCTGCTCTTCACGGCCGATTATGTGGCGCAATACAAAACACAATACGACGAATACAAACTCAGCTTGGGCGGCGCCTACGGCGATCAGGATTCCAAGGATACCGTGAACTTCTACAAGGTCTTCGGGCAATGGAACCATTTGTTCAGCGAACGGTTTTTCAGCTATGTGCGCACGGATGGTTTGAAGGACGTGATTGCGGACGTGGATTACCGCCTGACCATCGGGCCAGGCGTGGGCTATTATTTGCTCAAGGCCACCAACACCACGCTGGCAGTGGAAGCTGGGGACGCGTTTGAGGCCCAGAAACTGGATGGCGAGGGTGATCAAACCTTCGACACGGTCCGGTTTGCCGAACGGTTCGAGCACAAGTTCAACGGCCATGTCCGGATCTGGGAGAACGTCGAGATTCTGTCGCAAGTGGACAAGTTCGACAATTATATCGTGAACTCCGAGGTCGGCTTGGAAACCATGCTTTCTAAATCATTCACGTTGAAGACGTTTTTGGACGACAGCTACGACCACCGCCCCGCGCCGAGCAAACTCAAGAACGACATCCGGCTCGTGACGGCTCTGGGGTACAAATTCTAGGGTTTCCCAAGGCCGGCGGACCGCGGGTCGGCAAGCAGGTTGGAAAACCTGCGGCACCGCCCGCGCGACGGGCGGCCATTTTTCGCCAGATTCCTGTGGACTTTTTCCGAGGGGTTCCGCCATAATTAATTTATGATCCTAATTAAATCGCCCATGCGGATGCATTTTTTATCAATCCCGGCCGTGCTGCTGATGCTGTTGACCGGCGCCACGGAATGTTTTGCGGAGCCAAGCGCGCCGGTCCCGGTGTTGCAAATCAAAGCCAGCCAAGTCACCGCGCCGGTCAGCCCGAAGCTGTATGGCTTGATGACGGAAGAGATCAATTACTCGTACGAAGGCGGGCTTTACGGCGAGCTCATCCGCAACCGCGCGTTCAAGGCCAACCCGACCAACGCGGTGTTTTGGCAACCGGTCGGCGGGGCAGCGATCTCGCTCGACCCGGGCACGCCGCTGAATGACGCCCTGAATGTCAGTTTAAAACTCGAGGCAACCGGCGCCTCCCAGCAGGTTCCGGCGGGCATCGCCAATGCCGGTTATTGGGGCATCCCGCTGCAAACGAAGACCCGTTACCACGTTTCGTTCTATGCCAAAGCCTCGGGTGATTTTGCCGGCCCGCTGACCGCCAGCCTGGAAAGCACCAACGGCAAAACCCTCGCGCGCGCGGAGATTTCCGGCCTCTCGGGCGACTGGAAAAAATTCGAGGTGGATTTGACCACGAAGCGGATCAAGCCGGCCAAGGAAAATATTTTCAAACTCACGACGGCGGCGCCCGGCACAGTCTGGCTGCAGCAGGTGTCCCTGTTTCCGCCCACGTTCAATAACCGCCCCAATGGCAACCGGGCCGACATCATGCAACTGATGGCGGATATGCACCCCCAGTTTTTGCGTCTGCCCGGGGGCAATTATCTGGAAGGCGATTATATCAATGAGCGTTTTGACTGGAAAAAAACCATCGGTGATGTGGCGCGCCGACCCGGCCACCGCAGCCCGTGGGGTTACTGGTCCACGGACGGCTTTGGCCTGTTGGAATACTTGGAATGGTGCGAGGATCTGCACATGGAGCCGTTGCTGGCGGTGTTTGCTGGCTACGCGTTGCGGCACGACTATATCAAGCCCGGCCCCGACCTCGAACCGTACGTGCAGGACGCGCTGGAGGAAATCGAATACGTCTCCGGCGACGCCGCGACCACCAAATGGGGTGCGCAACGCGCCAAGGACGGACATCCCGCGCCCTTTCCGTTGCACTACATTGAAGTTGGCAATGAAGACTGGTTTGACAAGTCCGGTAGTTACGATGGGCGCTTCACGCAATTCTTCAACGCCATCAAAGCCAAGTATCCGAGCCTGCAGATCATCGCCACCGCCAATGTCAAAACCAGCGAGCCGGACTTGATTGACGAGCATTACTACCGGTCGCAGGAGGAAATGGAGGCGCAGTCGCACATGTACGACACGCGCGAACGCGGCGGCAAGACAAAGGTCTTCGTCGGTGAATGGGCCACGCGCGTTGGCTCGCCCACGCCCAATATGGCGGGCGCGCTCGGCGACGCCGCCTGGATGTGCTGCATGGAGCGCAATTCCGACCTCGTGTTGATGCACAGTTACGCGCCGTTGTTCGTGAACGTCAGCGACTTGGGTAAAGGCCGGTCCATGCAATGGCCCAGCGACCTCATCGGCTACGACGCCCTCACCAGCTATGGATCGCCGTCCTATTATGCGCAGGTCATGTTCAGTTCGCGTCACGGCGATCAGGTGCTGGCCACCGATTCGCAGAATATTCCCACCTACGAATGGAAGGTGCCGGCCCGCCGCCGCAATGGCGCGGAGCAGCCGGCTTCCACCCGGCAGGTGCCGTCATTGTTCTTCGATGCCACCCGCGACCAGGCGACTGGCACCATCTATTTGAAAGTCGTAAATCGCGCCGCCGCTCCCCAACCGGTGAAGATTGAAATCAGCGGCGCGGCTTCCGTGGCGGCAAAGGGCGTCGCCACGGTGCTGAAGGCCAATCAAAACATGGACACAAATTCCCTCAAAGATCCGCGGAAGATCGTGCCCGTCACGGAAAAGGCCTCCGGGCTAGGTGCAGATTTCACGAGAACGTTCCCGCCTTTTTCCATCACCGTTTTGGAGTTGCGCACGAAATAAAGCGGGGGCTCGTTCATGCGTTACGGATGGAGCGCGAGTCTGTGACTCGCAGCAACTTCCTCAGGCAGAACGCGGTCGAATACATCAAAGCGCCTTGAAATTTGGACCTTGCTGCGGCTCACAGAGCCGCGCTCCGAAAATGGAGGCGGATTTCAAAAATCCGCCATCACCGCCCAGCGAGATAAAAACCCGATCCGCTGGGTGGCTTGGCGGTTCAAAATTCCGCGTCCGGATTCGCCGCCAGCCATTCGCCGAGACCGGGCAGTGGGGTGGTTAGAATTGTTTGCGCCTGGGAGATGTCCAGCGACGTATCCAGCGCGCGCGCCGGGCCGGGAAAATCCCGGGCCGAGCCGGATCTGATGGTCGCCGTCACTTCCGGCCATCGTTTGACCAATAACGCGCCAAGCTGCACGCGCGATAGTTTTTCCGCGCCGGCCACGTGGCAGAGCCCCGCGCAATTTTTCCCCGCCAGCTCCCAGACCGCGCGCGCGGTTTCCACCGCCGGAATCGGGCAGCGAAATTCATCATGGAACAGCGTCATACCCGGCCCGGCCTGCTGAAAGGAGCGGCGCAACTGCTCGTTGAACGCGCGGTTGCCCGACCGCGACACGCCGCCATTGATGGACGTGCGGATGACCAGATGG
>Ga0316232_1004900_pt1 | contig 11028 bp, 9 predicted proteins | sample TBHtaG_FD_206006 | JGI IMG/M metagenome (GOLD analysis project Ga0316232, IMG submission 206006) | Freshwater microbial communities from Trout Bog Lake, Wisconsin, USA - TBH18025_13 | ecosystem: Environmental > Aquatic > Freshwater > Lake > Hypolimnion/Profundal zone | place: USA: Wisconsin... | reverse complement strand
TGTCAATATGCCATGAAAAGCGAGCAGCAAACTCGTATAGAGTTGATTGACAAGCTGTTACAGCAGGCGAGTTGGAACGTCAAAGATCCAGCACAGGTTGTGGAAGAGTTTGACATTCTTGTTGATTTGCCTGATGGAGTGCAGGAAGCCCCTACCCTTTACCAGGGTCATCAGTTCAGCGACTATGTTCTGCTTGGTTAAGATGGCAAGCCTCTTGCCGTAGTTGAAGCCAAAAAAACCAGTCGTGATGCTGCCATTGGTCGTGAGCAGGCAAAGCAGTATTGCTGCAATATCCAAAAACAGTTGGGCGTCGAACCTCCGTTCTGTTTCTATACCAATGGTCTCGAAATATTTTTCTGGGATATCGACAACTACCCTCCACGAAAGGTTATCGGTTTTCCAACCCGTGACGACTTTGAGCGATTCCAATATATCCGCAGGAGCCGCAAACCTCTCACTGGGGAACTCATCAACACAGCAATTGCTGGACGCGATTATCAGATTCGCGCCATTCGATCAGTCCTTGAAGCAATTGAGCAGAAAAAGCGGGACTTCCTTCTGGTTATGGCCACCGGTACCGGCAAAACCCGCACCTGTATTGCTCTTGTCGATGCCTTGATGCGTGGTGGTCACGTCGAAAAAATTCTTTTTCTGGTCGATCGCATTCCTTTGCGCGAACAGGCATTGTCTGCCTTTAAAGAGCATTTGCCCCACGAACCTCGTTGGCCCAACACCGGCGAAAAGGTTTTTGCAAAAGATCGTCGCATCTACATCGCGACCTACCCCACGATGCTCAATCTCATCAGGGATGAATCGGAGTACATTTCACCCTATTTCTTTGACTTTATTGTCATTGATGAAAGCCATCGCTCCATCTACAATACCTATGGCGAAATCCTCGATTACTTCAAAACAATCACCCTGGGGCTTACAGCAACCCCCACCGATATTATAGACCACAACACCTTCAATCTTTTTCATTGCGAAGATGGCCTTCCAACCTTTGCCTATACCTATGAAGAGGCGGTAAACAATATTCCACCCTGGCTGTGCCATTTTCAGGTCATGAAAATCCAGACGAAATTTCAGAAGGAAGGCATCAGTAAACGGACGATCTCCCTTGACGACCAGAAAAAACTGATTCTTGAAGGCAAAGATATCGAAGAGATTAATTTTGAAGGCAGCCAGCTTGAAAAGCAGGTCATCAATCGAGGGACCAATACCCTTATTGTAAAAGAGTTCATGGAAGAGTGCATAAAAGACCAGAATGGCGTTCTTCCCGGAAAAACAATATTCTTCTGCGCTACCATAGCCCATGCTCGGAGAATCGAAGAGATATTCGACAAGCTCTATCCGCAATACAAGGGTGAACTGGCCAAGGTTCTGGTATCCGACGACCCGCGCGTCTATGGCAGAGGAGGCCTGCTCGATCAGTTCAAGAACAGCGACATGCCCCGCATTGCCATCAGTGTCGATATGCTTGATACCGGTATTGACATTCGGGAACTTGTCAATCTCGTTTTTGTTAAACCGGTCTACTCCTATACCAAATTCTGGCAGATGATTGGCCGCGGCACACGTCTCCTTGAACTGTATAAAATCAAACCATGGTGTACTGAAAAAGATATGTTCCTGATTCTTGACTGCTGGGACAACTTTGAATACTTCAAGCTTCAGCCCAAAGGAAAAGAGCAGAAACCGCAACTTCCGCTCCCTGTAAAGCTGTTTGGTCTGCGGCTCGACAAAATTGAATCTGCCATCTCAATTGGCAATGCAGCTATTGCAGAGCGGGAAATTGTAAAACTCCGCAAGCAGATAGTAGAACTGCCTTATACCTCAGTGGTTATCAAAGAGGCCGCACCGGTACTTCATCGTCTCGAAGTGGAAAATTTCTGGATCGCTCTTACTCCTAAAAAGATTGAATATCTGAGAAGCGAGGTCAAGCCACTCTTCAGAACTGTGTCTGAAGCTGATTTTAAAGCCATGCGTTTTGAGCGCGACATTCTTGAGAGTTCACTGGCAAAACTGCGCGACCAACAAGAGAGGTACGACACACTCAATGATGCAATTGTCGAGCAGATCTCTGAGCTTCCTCTGAGTATCAGCTTTGTGAAACAGCAAGAGTCTCTCGTCAGGGCAGCTCAAACCAGGCACTTCTGGACTCAGGCAACCGAAGAGAGCTTCGATGAGCTTATTGCAAAACTCTCACCGCTTATGAAGTTTCGCGAGCTGGAGAGCGGCGGTAACGCTCAAGTCCATCTGAATCTTGTTGATCTTCTTCAGCACAAAGAGATGGTGGAATTCGGCCCCGGAAATGAGGCCGTAAGCATTACTCGCTATCGCGAAATGGTCGAAGCGCTCATTACCGAATTGACGAAACAGAGCCCGATTCTTTCCAAAATCAAGGAAGGTAAAGAGATTTCGTCTGAAGAGGCTGCTGAGCTTGCGGAGTTACTGCATGATGAGTATCCGAACATTACCGAGGATCTTTTGCGTTCCGTCTATAAAAACCGCAAGGCACATTTTATCCAGTTTATCCGCCATATTCTCGGTCTTGAAATTCTGAAAAGTTTCCCTGAAACGGTTGCCGAAGCTTTCGATCAGTTTATCCAGCAACACTCCAACCTTTCGAGTCGCCAATTGGAATTTTTAAATCTTCTCAAAAACTTCATTATAGAGCGCGAAAAGGTTGAAAAGAGAGACCTCATCAACGCCCCATTTACGGTAATACACCCTCAAGGCATTCGAGGGGTGTTCAGTCCGGCTGAAATTAAAGAAATCCTGGCCCTGGCCGAACAACTGGCAGCATAACATGACGGAAAATAATCGCATCGAATACAAGCGCGAGCTGACTGACGGCCTTGAAAAAGAGCTGCTGAACGTTGACGAAAAAATTTCAGGGGCAGAGTCAGCAATGGTGCGCTGGCTCACTTGCAAAAGGGTTGGTCACTGTAAAGAATTTAAATAAAGGTCAATAGCCGATGCTTCAAAACAATCCGGAACTGAAATCAAAAATAGACCAACTCTGGAACAAGTTCTGGAGTGGTGGCATTTCCAATCCACTCACCGCTATAGAACAGATCACCTATCTACTCTTCATGAAGCGGATGGACGATCAGGATAAAGAGAAGCAGGCAAGTGCCGAGTGGGCCGGCGACACCTACAGCTCCAAATTTAAGGGGATGTGGATACCACCGGAATACCGTGACAAAGAAAATGCCGGGAGTTATGCGATCGACAAAAGCACACTTCGCTGGAGTGAATTCAAACACATGCAGGCGGACGTTATGCTCACCCATGTGCAATCCAGGGTCTTTCCCTACCTCAAAGACTTGAACGGTGCTGAGTCGCAATTTTCCCACCACATGAAAAATGCGGTCTTCATCATCCCCAAGCCTTCGCTCCTGGTCGAAGCAGTGAAAACGGTTGACGAGATCTTTGAGGTGATGGAAAAGGACTCGAACGAAAAAGGTCAGGCATTTCAGGATATTCAGGGTGACGTCTACGAATTTCTTCTCTCCGAAATTGCCTCAGCCGGTAAAAACGGTCAGTTCCGTACACCTCGCCACATTATCAAGATGATGGCTGATCTGGTCGAGCCCAAGCTTGGTCACACAATTGCCGATCCCGCATGTGGATCAGGAGGATTTCTGCTCGGGGCCTATCAATATATCGTCACGCAGTTGGCGATTCGTGCCGGCAACAAGAATCTTCTTGCCGACGAAGATGGATTTATCCGCACCTCCGTTTCTGCCGGCCTTACCGAACACGCAAAAAGCATTCTCAGCAAAACGCTCTTCGGCTACGATATCGACAGCACCATGGTTCGCCTTGGCCTCATGAACCTCATGATGCACGGAATTGATGAGCCGGAAATAGATTATAAAGACACCCTGAGCAAGAGCTTTACCGAAGAGTCCTGCTACGACATAGTCATGGCCAATCCTCCTTTCACCGGCAGTATTGACAAAGGCGACATCAACGAAAGCTTTACCCTCTCCACCACCAAGACTGAGCTGTTGTTTGTCGAAAACATCTATCGGCTGCTGAAAAAAGGTGGAACAGCCTGCGTTATTGTGCCGCAAGGTGTGCTCTTTGGCTCCGGCGGTGCATTCAAGGATTTACGTAAACTGCTTGTGGAGCGGTGCGACCTGAAAGCGGTAATCACCATGCCCAGTGGAGTTTTCAAACCCTATGCCGGAGTATCAACCTCAATTCTGCTCTTTACAAAAGTATGGGGCCCGCTGGACAAGGTCAGCAAACCGGCGACAGAGTTTGTCTGGTTCTACGACATGAAGTCAGACGGCTATTCGCTCGATGACAAACGAACCAAGCAGGATGGGTTTGGCGATCTGCTTGATATTGTCGAGAAATATAAAAAGCGAAACGCACAGCACGACATCGACAGAACTGAAAAGTTTTTTATGGTTTCTCGTTCAGAAATTGAAGGTGAAGGCGGCTATGATCTTTCGCTTTCACGATATAAAAAGGAGGTTTTTGAAGAGGTTGTCTACGAAAGTCCGTCGGTGATTCTTGACAAACTGATTGCAGCGGAGGTGGGGGAGATTGATGATGCTCAACTTGCAAACATTCAGAGTGGCATTGTCAGGGAGCTGCTTGAGCTGAAGGGGATGATCGGATGAAAAAAAATGAAATAACTATTCGTCCTCAGTTTATCGGGCAGATCAAAGAGATCATTACGAAGGCGCGGGAAAGTGCCGTCTGTGCGGTTGATCATCACAGAGTGCTCATGTACTGGAACATTGGCAAGAGCATTCTTGAAGAGGAGCAACAAGGAAAAGAGCGGGCGGAGTATGGCGCCTATCTACTTAAAACACTCTCGCAGGCATTGGTAGCTGATTATGGCACAAGCTTTTCAGTCAGGCAATTGGAGCGTAGCCGCCAGTTTTATAAGGAGTTTCCAATTGCGTCCGCACTGCGGACGCAATTCAGTTGGATGCACTACAAGTTGCTTATCTCGCTCGACAACAATGGTAAACGGGAGTATTACGAGGTTGAGGCCGCCAAAAATAACTGGACTGCCCGGCAACTTGAACGGCAGATAAACAGCCAGCTTTACGAACGCCTCCTATTAAGCAACGACAAAGAACGGGTGCTCTCGGTTGCTCGTGGCGAGCAGCAACCAGAAAAAGCGACCGACATTATTAAAGATCCCATGTATCTGGAGTTTTTAGGCTTAAAACGAGAGAGCGCCTACTACGAAAAAGATCTGGAACAGGCAATCATCACCCAGTTGCAGGAGTTTTTGCTGGAGCTTGGCAACGGTTTCACTTTTGTAGCCCGCCAACAGAGAATCCACCTCGACGGGGACGACTTCTTTATTGATCTTGTTTTTTACAACCGCCTTTTACGTTGTTTTGTCATTATCGAACTCAAGACTCATAAGCTGACCCATCAGGATTTAGGACAGTTACAGATGTATGTCAACTATTATGATCGATACGAAAAACTGCCCGAAGAGAACCCGACAATCGGCATTCTGCTTGCTGCCGATAAGAATGATGCTGTGGTGAAGATTTCCCTGCCGGAGGATAATCAGACCATACTGGCAAGTCAGTATAAGCTCTATCTACCAAGTGAAGAGGTGCTCAGGGAGCAGTTGGTCAGGGAGATGAAGGCGATTGAGGGGAGGGGATATGAAAACGATTAAACTCGGCTCTCTCATAACTATATCCAAAGGGAAGAAGCATACTATTTCTGAAAAACCATCTTCTCAATCAAAAAGAATGCTTGGTATTGATGATTTACGAAACGACACATTAATCAGAATGACCGATGATAAAGATGGTGTGCTCGCTTGTGTCGATGATGTTCTCATTGCGTGGGATGGAGCCAATGCCGGGACTATAGGGTATGGAAAACAGGGATATATCGGCAGCACTATTTCTCGTCTTCGTCTCCATGATCCATCAAAATTTTATGCCCCGTTCATCGGGATGTATTTACGGTCAAATTTTAGCTATTTGAGGAAAATGGCTACCGGTGCCACGATTCCGCATATCAATCGAGATGCATTAGAACGTATTCCGGTACCTGTTTTTGCGTATGACGACCAAATCCGCATCTCCCGCCGTCGCGAGCAACTCAGACAGCTTGACGAACTGCTCAAAAGTGTTTTTCTGGAGATGTTCGGTGACCCCATTCGTATGAAAACGCAGCTACATTTTCCATTTAGCAATTATATCGAATTCCTAACCAGTGGTTCGCGTGGCTGGGCGAAGTATTACTCCAATTCTGGAAGTGTTTTTCTGCGGATAAATAATGTAAAAGATGCCTGTCTTAAACTTGATGACATTGTATATGTAAATGTGCCAAATTCAGCCGAAGCGAATAGAACAAGGGTAAAGGCTGGAGATTTACTCCTTTCGATCACAGCAGACCTAGGTAGAACTGCATTAGTATCTAAAGAATTGGAGGGTGCTTACATCAATCAACACTTAGCTCTGATTCGCATACATCCAGATAAAGGTCTTAATTCGCTATTCTTAACTTGGTATTTCACAATGCCATACGGGAATGCCTTTATAAAAAAGAAAAATCGTGAGGGCGTAAAGGCTGGACTCAACTTTGATGATATCCGAGGACTTCAAATCGTGAAACCTGCTATTCAACTCCAGAAACAATTTGCCGATATTGCTGAAAAGGTCGAGGGCATTAAATCACGCTATCAGCAAAGTCTAACCGAAGTTGAAAATCTCTATGGCATTCTTAACCAAAAAGCATTCAAAGGTGAACTGGATTTATCGAAGGTGCCGCTAGCAGCCTGTCGGACTTAAAAGCCGCCTGAGATTATAAAAAATGCGTATAAAGTATTATATTAAAGTCAAATAAGTACGTTTTCACGCATCAAGAGCTTTTGTTGCCATTGTCCGTTTATCCCCATGAGCATCGATTTTATCAGAGCAGATCATGATACACCGTTTCTGTTTCCTCCATCCGTTCAGGAATGGCTGCCAACAGACCATTTGGCCCGTTTTGTCGTTGATATCGTGGGGCAACTCAACGTCTCATCACTCAGAGACGTCTATGCTGGTAAAGGCTCAAGGCCATATGATCCTGCCTTGTTGCTCTCCTTGCTGTTTTACGGGTATGCAACCGGCGTTTTTTCCAGCAGAAAGCTTGAACAGGCAACCTATGATTCCGTAGCGTTCCGTTACCTTGTCGGTAATGAACATCCGGATCATGATACCATTTCGATGTTCCGGAAGCGGTTTTCCACAGAGTTGAAGGATTTGTTCAACCAGATTCTCATCATTGCCCATGAAATGGGAATCCTGAAGCTTGGGACGGTGAGCCTCGACGGCACGAAAGTCAAAGCCAATGCATCGAAGCACCAGGCGCTGAGCTGGGAACATGCCGGGAAGATTGCAAAGCAGTTGCAAGAAGAGGTCGAACAGCTATGGCAGTTGGCTGAACAAGCAGATCAGTCGTTGATTCCCGATGGGATGAAGATACCTGAGGAGATTGAGCGCCGGGAAACCCGACTTGCAAGCATAGCCGAAGCCAAGAGAAAAATAGAAGCACGAGCTGGCGAACGCTATGAGCAGGAAAAGCAAGCACATGAGAGCAAATTAGCTGAACGGGAAAAGAAAGAAAAAGAACGCGGCAAGAAATTGGGAGGGAAGCCGCCCAAACCACCGGAACCGGGGCCCAAGCCACATGATCAGATCAATCTGACCGATGAAGAGTCGCGGATCATGCCGACAAGTGGCGGTGGTTTTATGCAAGCGTTCAATGCCCAGGCATGCGTTGATATCGCAACCTTGCTCATCGTGGCAACACATACGACCCAACAACCCAACGACAAGAAGCAAATCAATCCAGCAATCGAAGCACTGGGTAACTTGCCTGAACAGATTGGTTAGGTCAACGAACTGCTTGCCGATACCGGATATTTCAGTCAGGCAAATGTTGATGCATGTGAAGCCGCCGGAATTAATCCACTGATAGCGGTATCGCGCGAAGAGCATCATAAAAGTCTTGAAAATCGATTCAAAGAACCAGAGCCCGTATCCAAAACGGCTGACAGTGTCACCAAAATGCGGTATCGCTTGAAGAGCAAAACAGGCAAAGCGGTCTATGCCAAACGGAAGTGCACGGTCGAACCGGTATTCGGCATTATCAAATCGGTTCTTGGATATCGACAATTTATGCGCAGAGGCTTGGAGAGTGTAGAGGCCGAATGGACGCTGGTAAGCCTTGCCTGGAATTTGAAACGCATGCATGTGTTGGCCAAACCACGGTTAAAAAAGCAGGTTGTTGCAGCATTCAAGGTGAAATCGGGTACTCACACCGGCAGATTACTGTTATTGTGGCCTGTTAAACTCTTTGGAATGGTTCAGAGATCCAAAATATGCATGATGAGGGCAATGGAGAGCTTTTTTGCTGCGAACCGACAATTCGTTAGCCCGACAGGCTGCTAGTCAAAGAGAGCGATCCTGAGGCTTGGATGTCGTTGAAGCACTGTGATTAGTGCGAATTTATTCTGACATTTGTTTATAGACCCGCGATGGTGTAACAGAGATTGTTGATTTTCTCTTGGCTGGTTTAAATTGAACTGTATAAACCGAAGTGGTATACAGAAAGAAAAAGTGAGCATTTATGTCTTAGGTAGATTATTCTAATCAATGTTAGCCGTCTCAATCGCAGAAGGGCCTTTATTCGTCTGTAAACTACCATCTACGCCTCAATGACTGCACCTCACGTATTCATTTCCTACTCGTGGGATACACCTGAGCACAAGGTCTGGGTGCAGAATCTTGCCATTCGATTGCGATCCGATGGCGTTGACGCACACATTGACCAATGGACTGCAATCCCTGGTGCGCACCTTCCCGCGTACATGGAATCTGCGGTACGAGATAGTTCATTTGTTCTGGTTGTCTGCACACCAAACTACCGAATGAAGGCCGATTCAAGAGGAGGTGGGGTCGGATATGAAGGCGACATAATAACAGGGGAAGTACTAACTGAAGGCAATCACACAAAATTCATCCCGATCCTGCGCCAGGGTACATGGAAAAGTGCCAGCCCTTCATGGATGCGTGGAAAAATCTATATTGATTTATCTGGAACCCATTACAGCGAAGAGGCTTACGCTCGTCTTCTTGACACTCTATTCGGACAATTACCCCAGCTTCCGAAGCTTGGGACTCACAACCCGCAAGTTGAAACAAACCGTACCGACCTTGCCGGCCCCCTGCTAACGATCGTTATACCCATGTTTAATGAAGAGCAGAACTTGTCGGACTTGTTTCGTTCCTTGCGCTCAGAGGGACTAATTGATCGATATCCAATCATTCTCTGCGATGATGGATCAACCGATAATACCTACACACTTGCAAGTTCTTTGGCTGCACGATGCCCAGGCATGCTAGTAGTGCGACAACGCTTCAACACTCGGAAGGTGGGCGCAATTGATGACATGGTCAAGAGGGTTACCACACCATTTATTTTGACATTAGATGCAGATTGCTCTATCAGGGAACATACTCACTGCGCGATAGACGAGCTTTTGATCGACATGCATCTTGAGGAAATTGACGCGACATATTTTAGAATAACTCCAATAGTAGACGGCTGGCTCGCAGCACTTCAGGCAATAGACTATGCGATATTCACTGACTCCCTACGCAAGCTACTAAAGGTTCCGCTCTGTTTGATTGGACAGGGCGTCATCTGGAGAAGGGAGACACTAGTTCGGGTGCTCGGAAGGCATCGGGGTGAATTTGAAGGCGACGATCTTGAGAACACAGTGCATGCGCTAGCTGACAACGCACGACTTCGCTGGGAGCCAAGTACTGTTACCATTTCGACTAAAGCTAAGCCAACTATTGTTTCTCTTCTAAAGCAGCGAGCACTTTCTTGGGATTATGGACTACTTAGGGTACTTATATCTTTCAAATCACTACGACTTTCAGGCGAGTCTGCCGCATTTTATAGAAATATTCTTTTAGCTGACTTCCTTGCCCATCCGCTAAGGCTTGCCGCAATACCACTTTTAATGTCGGTACTGTTGTTCAACTTTATTTTCAGTGCAGAGGGAGGCGCTGCTTGGCGATCGGTCTACTCTGCGGGTGTTGTGCTTACTCTCCAATATGGCGCTATCGGAATACTATGGGTTTGGGTCGCATGTATATTCTCCTCAGCACTAGCTGTTCGCAATTTTAGATCAACACTTAGATGGAGCGTGATAACGGGTGTCTATTTGTCATCTCCATTCGCCTATTTAGTCTCCTATCCTATCTTGTCGCAGAACAACGTATCCGCAGCTGCAATAATTTCGGCAGCCTCACAATGGATGGGTTTAGGATTGTTCGTCACGTATCTATGGTGGTTGATACTGACTGCAGTGTTGTTCGTGCTCAGTTCCTTAGATAGACCACTCAAGCTTCGATTGGCTTGGAGTCTTCCTTTCGCTCCAGTATATTATCTTATACTTTTAGTTATTTCAAAGACTATTGCCATAATCAAGTTTATAACCAGAATTGTGTTGCGCATCGTATAGTGAATTATGGAATCTATTTTGCACGGACGCCGTGACGGCAAACTTTCTAACCAACATGTATTGCCTCACCAGTCTGGTTATCAGCAACCTTGGATTACCAAGAGAGCGAATAGTTTATGGAATGTATTTCAATTGTAGAGGCAGGGTATGTTAAGGATTATCAGATATTTCTGAAATTCAATACCGGTGAAAACGGAGAGGTTGATCTCCGCGATCTTGTCTATAAATTTCCAATAGCGGAGCCATTGCGGAACCCTGAGGCTTTTTCATATTTTTATCTTGATTCCTGGCCTACGCTTGCGTGGGATTGCGGTTTTGATGTTGACCCTGAGTCACTTTATTTCAGGGCCACTGGTAAATCGACGTGTGACACGCAAGTATCATGACAAAACGCTGTTCAGTGATGTAGATCTCAGTTTCCACTTTGGCGTTATCCTCTGCTGACATTTTCCAAATTTATTTATTGTCATAACCCGCACATCTGTGATTTTACCATGGGG
>Ga0316232_1004897_pt1 | contig 11036 bp, 8 predicted proteins | sample TBHtaG_FD_206006 | JGI IMG/M metagenome (GOLD analysis project Ga0316232, IMG submission 206006) | Freshwater microbial communities from Trout Bog Lake, Wisconsin, USA - TBH18025_13 | ecosystem: Environmental > Aquatic > Freshwater > Lake > Hypolimnion/Profundal zone | place: USA: Wisconsin... | reverse complement strand
GCATTGTCGGTCACAGCCGATAAATGGTGGATTGGCTTGGAAAGCTTCTACTAACTGTCACCCAATATTATGGATGTGTGGGATAAGCATGTTCCCAGTCCATTACTGGTGGTGGACAAGCGGCCATTGCTCGATATTCCTGCCAGCGCTTATTTTGCGGACAGTATTTCCGCCGACGAATTGAGCGCGAAGACCGAAGCCGCCCGCGCGGCCGGGCGCTAGTCGCACCGTTGCCGTATCCGGCCCCCACGGTGGCTGGCTTGCCGGGCGCGACCGGGACTTACCCCCAATCCAGCCCAACCGGGAAAGTTAAAAAAAATCTGGCAAGGGCTTGCATGTTGCCGGGGCATTTGCATAATGTCACTTAGTATGCGGGGTCGCAGTTAACGAAACAAACTTAGCAACGGAGATTGGCAATGAACAATTCTTGGAAGATCGGTTTGGGTCTGTGGTTGGGCGCCACTGTGCTGGCGGGGTCCGTGGGCGCGGCAGAGCGCGACGCGGCCAATTATGTCGGCGTGAAGACGTGCGGCATTTGCCACAAAAAAGAAGAGAGCGGCAATCAATTCGCCAAGTGGCAGGCGTCGCCACACGCGCAAGCTTTTGAGGTCCTGGGCACGCCCGCGGCCAAGGAAGCCGGCAAGAAACTCGGCGTGGATGATCCGCAGAAGAGCGGCAAGTGCTTGAAGTGCCATTCGACTGCCTACAACTTCACCGAGGCCGTCACGACCGAAAAGATCAAGCCCGAAGACGGCGTGGTCTGCGAGTCCTGCCACGGGCCCGGCAAGAAATACATGACCAAGAGCACGATGGAAGAAAAAGCCAAAGCGGTGGAAGCCGGGCTGATCGCGCCAGCCACGCAAAGCTGCACGTTGTGCCATAACTCGAACAGCCCGACCTTTAAGGGATTTGACGAGAAGGCGATGTTTGAAAAGATCGCGCATCCCGATCCCAAAGTGAAACACTAACCGGTCTGGCGACCGGAGCCGACTTGCCGCCGCGCGCGGGGTCCCAATCCGCGCGCGGCGGAGTGAGTCACAATGCAGAAACTAATACTCGTTGTCGTAGTAGCGTTGTCGATTATCGCGCCGGCCCTGACTGCGCGGGCCTTGGATAATTCGGATTGTTTTGCCTGTCACAGCGACAAGGAGCTCGTCAAAACCAACGCCGCCGGCAAGGCGGTGTCGCTGTTTGTGGACGAGAAAAAGTTCGGCGATTCCATCCACGCCAAGAACCTCTGCACGAGTTGCCATGCCGACATCACCGAATTGCCGCACGCCGAGACCCACAAGCCGGTCGCCTGCAGCCAGTGTCACCGGGTCGAGGCGGACATCTACCTCAAGAGCGACCACGGGCAGGCGATTCACAAAGGCGTGGCGGAAGCGGCCTCATGCCGGGATTGCCACGGCAGCGCGCACGAGCTGCTGAATTATCGGAACACGGCGTCACCGGTCTATCGGGCCAACCTGCCCGGCACCTGCGGGCGCTGTCACGGCAAGACGGCGGAGATGGACAAGTTCCATCTCCGCGAGCGCAGTCCGGTGGTGAGTTATGAGCAGAGCGTGCACGGCATTGCCGTGCTCCAGAAGAAACAACTCAATGCGGCGGTCTGCACCGATTGCCACGGCTCGCACGACTTGCACAAGTCCACCAACCCGATTTCAAAGCTCAACTGGCAAAACGTGCCGACAACCTGCGGCAAATGCCACGAAAACGTCGCGCAGACTTACTGGCGGAGCGTGCATGGCGCCGCGGTCACGGCTGGCGTGCGGGACGCGCCGGTCTGCACGGATTGCCACGGCGAACATTCGATTACCGCGGTCAAACTCGCCACGTCGCGCGTCTCCCCGGCCAATATCCCGGATACGTGCGGCCAGTGTCACGCGGCGACGCGCATCATCGCGCAATACCGGCTGCCGCCCAACGTGTACAGCACCTATACCCAAAGTTTTCACGGGCTGGCGTTGCAAGGCGGTAACCTGACAGCGGCGAACTGCGCCTCCTGCCACGGCATCCACGACATCTTGCCGGCCAGTGATGCGCAGTCGTCCATCAACCCGCAGAATCTGCCACAGACCTGCGGCAAGTGTCATCCCGGCATCGGCACACGGTTGACGGCCGAATTTTTCCGGATCCACGCGCCGCCCGGCGCGGCCGAGGGTAAACCGTGGCTGGTGAATCTGATTTCGCGGATTTACATCCTGCTCATCATCGCCACGATTGGCGGCATGGCCGGGTTTGTGTTCCTGGATTATCTCCGCAAAACCCGGACGCACATCGCGCACGTGCAGCAGAGTGCCGGCGAACTCCGGCTGACCCGGTGGCTGCGGACCCAACATTTTATCTTGATGGCGACGTTTGTGCTGCTGGCCTACACCGGCTTTGTGCACAAGTTCCCGGACGCGGTGTTTAGTTGGCCGTTCCGGGCTGGCGGCGATACCGGCAGCGCGGTGCGCGGAATGATCCACCGCATTGCCGGCTGGACGTTCATCAGCTTATTTGTAGTGCATTCGGTGTCGCTGGTGCTGACGCGGAAAGGGCGCGGCTATTTCCGGGCACTCTGGTTTGCGTGGCACGACCTCGGCGACGGGCTCGGCACGTTGGCGTACAACATCGGGCTGCGGAAGACGCCGGTCCCGTTGCGCCAGTGGAACTTTGCGGAGAAGGCGGAATATTGGGCCTTGATGTGGGGCTCGCTGGTGATGATCGTGACCGGCTTGATGCTGCTGTTCACCGAGACCGTATTGGCGATGTTGCCGAAGGTCTGGCATGACGTGGCGCAGGTGATTCATTATTACGAGGCGGTCCTGGCGACGTTGGCGATTTTGGTCTGGCATGCGTACTGGGTCATCTTTGACCCGAAAGAATTTCCGATGAACCCGGCCTGGCTCATCGGCAAGAAGGCGCCGCATGGCCACGATCCGTTGGAGGGCGCGGCTCCCGCCGAGCCGCAACCTCAAACCACGGACGGCGTTCCGGCCGGCGCGCCGGGAGGCTCGCCCTCCAAGACGGGCGAAACGGATCCAAAACCTGATGAATCTGACTAAACTATTACTCATCGCCGTCCTGCTGGCCGGCGGCGCGTGGGCCGCTGACGAAGAAAAGACTTCCGACCGGTGCGCGCTCTGCCACGAACAGGAAACCAAAGACTGGCTGGCGTCGCCGCACGCGCAGACGATGAACGACACGTTCCTCAACACCTGGACGAAGGGTGGCAAAAAGATGGAGTGCCTCGTCTGTCACACCAGCCAGTTCGACCGCAAAACCGGCCAGTTTTCGCATGAAGGCATCACCTGCGAATCGTGTCATGGCGCGACGAAGGAAGATCATCCGGACAAAACCAAGATGACCTTGCCGGTCACCTCCGAAGTTTGCCAGAGCTGTCACGCCGTGACTTACGGCGAATGGCGCGTCAGCGCGCACGGCCAGAAAAATATCCGCTGTTTCGACTGCCATAAAATGCACGGGATGAAACTCCGCAAGGACCAGCCCGACCAAATGTGCGGGACCTGCCACACCGAACGGTTAAAAAGCTTTTCCCATGCGACCCATTCCCAGGAGGGCTTGCACTGCCTGAGTTGCCACATGCCGGAAGAGAAGTCGTCGGTGATGAAAATCCGCGGGATCGGCGTGCGCGGCCACACATTCGGCGTCGGCGCGGAGACCTGCGCCAACTGTCACCGGGAGATGGTCCACGCCAGCCACGAGCACGAGACGTTGACCGAGGAAGTTGCGAAACTCAAAGCCGCCACACCGGAAAAACAAACCGCCCACCTCGCCGACCTGGAAAAAGAAGCGACCAAGCTGCGAAACACCGTCACGGCCAACCAGCGCGTTTTTCCGCCGGTGGTGGGGCTGGCGTTCCTGCTCGGGATTTTTGTCGGTTTCGCCCTGCCGCATTTCCGCACGAAAAAGCCTGAGGACCCACCGAGATGATGTCGCGGCGGCGGTTTCTCCAGGCAAGTGCCACCGGCGCGCTGGTGTTGGCTGGGGCGCGGTGCGGAGTGGCCGGCGAAGCGAAAGCCGATCCGGGCACGGGCGCGGCAGTGTTGGTGGATTTGACGCGCTGCATCGGTTGCCGGGCCTGCGAAAACGCCTGCCGGATCCGGGCCGGTTTCCCCGGCTTGCCGGCGGCGAGCATCGGGTACGGCGCCGGTGACGGGAAGCTGACCTTTCAAACCCGGACGTTTGTGGACAAATCCCAGCCCACGCCGGTCAAGCGGCAGTGCATGCATTGTTTGGAACCGGCCTGCGTGTCGGTCTGCCCGGTCGCGGCGTTGGAGAAGACCGCCACCGGGCCCGTCGTGTACCACGAAAGCATTTGCATCGGCTGCCGGTATTGCCTCCTGGCCTGTCCGTTCACCGTGCCGAAATACGAATGGGACAACGCCTGGATGCCGCGCGTCGCCAAGTGCGATTTTTGCGCCGACCGGCAAGCCGCCGGCCAGTCGCCAGCCTGTGTCGTTGCGTGTCCGACCGGCACGCTGAAATTTGGCCAGCGCGGCGCGTTGCTGCAGGAAGCGCGGGCGCGCCTGGGCGCCCAGCCGCACCGGTATTCCGCCGTGTACGGCGACGAGATTGTCGGCGGCACGTCGTGGATTTATCTGGCGGACGCGCCGCTGGAGGAACTCGGGTTCCCGAAAGACTTGCCGAAGGAGTCATTGCCGAATCTGACGTGGAAGGTGATTTCGAAGTTGCCGTTTGTGGTGATTGGCGTGGGGTTGTTGTTGGGCGTGGTGGTGCGCTGGAGGACGCGCGAACACCATGCCTGAAATCAATTGGCTATTGGGGTTATTCCGGCTGTTCGGCGTGTTGGTGGGGATGAGCACGGCGGTCGTGGCGTGCTGGCTGTTGGCCGGGCGAAAATTTCCCCAACACCTGTCCGCCGCGGTGGGCGGCTGGTTGCTGCTGATTGGGCTGTGGGGATTGGGCGGCTATGCGCTGACGAGCCGGTATGCGCTCGGTCTGGGCGCGGTCACGAATCTGTCCGATCAATTTCCGTGGGGGCTGTGGAAGGCGCTGGTGTTGTGCGGTATTGCGTTTTCGGCTGGCGGGTTTCTGACCGCGTGCATGGTTTATATTTTCCGGATCAAAACATTTTATCCGATTCTCCGGCCGGTCGTGCTCGCGGCGTATCTCGGGTACAGCTTGTCGGCGTCCGGGGCCCTGCTGGTGGATTTGGGCCGGTATCATCAGATTTGGCGGCCGATCTTTTACTGGCAACATCACTCGGTGTTGTTCGAGGTGTCGTGGTGCGTAATGCTGTATTCCGGCGTGTTGACGGTCGAGTTTGCGCCGATCCTGCTCGACAAACTGGGCTGGCTGCGGCTGTCGCGGTTTGTGCACGCGATCACGGTGCCGTTTGTGATTTGTGGCGTGATTCTATCGACGCTGCACCAGTCGTCGCTCGGCTCGCTGTTTTTGATCGTGCCGAACAAGCTGCTGCCGTTGTGGTACACGCCGCTGTTGCCGGTCTTGTTTTTCATCAGCGCGATAATTTCCGGATTTGCGATGGCGATTTTTGTGTCGGCGCTGGCGTTCTGGACGTTCCGCCAACCGTTGGAACCACGCGTGCTTACGTCGCTCGCAAAAGGGATGACCCCCCTGCTGCTGCTGTACTTGTTCCTGCGCATCGCCGATCTGACGGCGCGCAACGCGTGGACGTATGTCTTCCAAAACCCGCTGCAAGGCGTGACTTTCACCATCGAAATGTTGTTGCTGACGGTGCCGCTGTTCGTGATGTTACGGACGCGGTGGTCGGGGCGGCGGCGGTGGGCATTTGCGGCGGCGGTGCCGGTGATTATCGGCGTGATTCTCAACCGCCTGAACGTCGCGTGGATTGGGTTGTTACCGGCAACGGGGGCGAACTACTTCCCCTCGTGGATTGAGATCACGGTGACATTGACATTGGTGTCCATTGGCGTGGTGATTTTCGGACTGGCGGCCCGGTATCTGCCGTTGTTTGAACATTCCAATCCCGGTAAACATGCGGCGCCGTAACCTGCCTGCGACAGTGTAATTGCCGTGGCCGAGTCTTGATGGCCGTGACCGGTCTGGATTGCCACCCGCACCGGTAAATCCCGCTGTTCTGATCGCCGGGGATATGCCAGACTCCGGGTTATGAAACGGATCCAACGAATTGGCATTTTCACCGGCGGTGGCGACGCGCCGGGGCTCAACGCGGTCGTCCGCGGTGTCGTCAAAGCCGCCATCCACACACACCATTGGGAAGTGTTCGGGTTCTACGACGCGTTTCGCGGACTGGTCAGCGGGGCCGGCCGTTGGTTGAAGTGGGACGACGTGTCCGGCATCCTCACACAGGGCGGCACTATTCTCGGCACCACGAACCGCGATAATCCGTTCGATTACGTGGACGATCACCGGTTCCCCGACAAACGCCGCAACGCGACCAGCGATGTCAGGCGGAATTACCGGAAGTTGAAACTCGATGCCATCGTGGCCGTCGGTGGTGACGGGACGTTGCAATGCGCCCACAAAATGTCCCAGCTCGGCCTGCGCTTCGTCGGCGTGCCAAAGACGATTGACAACGACGTGCGCGGCACTGAGCTGACCTTTGGTTTCAACACCGCCATGACCACCGCGACCGAGGCCGCGGACAAACTGCACACCACCGCGTTCTCGCATCACCGGGTGATGCTGCTTGAAGTCATGGGTCGCACCGCCGGTTGGCTTGCACTCGGCACCGGCGTGGCCGGTGGTGGCGACGTGATTTTGATTCCCGAAGTTCCCTACCGGGTCGAATCCATCTGCGCCAAGATTCGCGACCGGGTCCGGCACGGCAAACATTTCAGCATCATCGTCGTCTCCGAAGGCGCGAAGCCCGTCGGCGGCGAAGTCGTGATCCGGCAGCGCGTCGCCGGTTCGCCCGAAGCAATCCGGCTCGGCGGTATCTCGGCGGTCCTGGCGCAACAGATTGAACAGCACACCGGCATCGAGACCCGGTACACGATTCTCGGCCATCTCCAACGCGGCGGCACCCCCTCGCCGTTTGACCGGTGCCTTGCGACTGAATACGCCGCGGCGGCGGTCGAACTCCTCGCACAAGGCAAGTTCAACCGGATGGTCTGTCTACGCGCCGGCCGGCTCAACAACGTTTCCCTGAGTGTGCCAGGTTCCCGGCCGCGCATCATCGAACCCGATTGCCGCGCGATCACGCTCGCCCGCTCCACCGGGATCAGTTTCGGCGACGAATGAAACGACTGGTTCCCAGGCGCTGGGTTGCATTGGCCGGGTTGCTGGTTGTGCCGGCAATAGTGCGTGCGGACTGCCGGCTCGTGCTGGGAAAGATGGACAACTCACCCGGGCCGGCGAGTGTGGCGCAGGCCTGCATTTGGCCGGTGGGCCTCACCGGCCGCCAGTATGCGGTCGCGGTGACAACCGCGCGCGGCCAGCCAGTTGGCGCCCAGATTTTATGGGCGGCGGTCGGGCAGCCGATCAAAATCATTTTCGATTGCTCCACGCGCCAGGACCGGTATGTCGTGACACTGAGCGACCAGGCGCTGCCGGTCACGCCATGGGAACCACCGATGGCTGGGTGCCTGCTTGAAGTCCGTGATTTTGCCGGCGGCGACATCGAAACCGTCGCGGCGGTGAAGGACCGATGGCGACAGGCCAACCACGTCCAAGGCCGCGGCTTTGTGCCGAATATATTTCTCGGCATCAACCCGTTCGGCCCCAGTGAAAACTTCGTCGCGCTGTTTCGCGGCGCGCTCGTTGCACCGCAGGATGGCGAGTATGCGTTTGCCACGGTGTCTGATGACGCGTCGGTGCTGACGGTGGACGGACAGGACGTGGCGAGTTGGCCGGGCGGGCACGGCGCGGACGCCTATGCGTTCCGGCAGCACAACGGCAAAATCAAACTCACGGCCGGCCCGCACCGGCTCGACTACCTTTGGATTCAAGCCGGGGAAAGCCTAACCGCGGTCGCGGCGTGGAAATTGCCGGGCATCGACCGGTATGCTGTCGTGCCGGCCAATGCGTTTGTGGCCGTTGCGCAGTACGCCGTGGTGGACGCACCGGCCACGTATTTTGAATGGCAGCCGGTGGCCCATTCGCGCGCCGGCAACTTTGCCGTGGTGGATTATCGGTTCGCGGTGGCAGCGCCGCAGTCGAACCTGACTTACCGCTGGAGCTTCGACGACGGCACCACGGCGCGCGGCGCCGTGGTCACGCACACCTTCCCGCGGCCGGCACTGCGCCCAGTGCGGCTCGACACGGGCGCCGCCAGCGTCACCCAGACCGTCGCGGTGGCGCCGCGCTGGGACCAAATCAACGATTGGTCGGACGAGCAGTTTACCCGGCAACGCGTGCAACTTTTGAAACTCAACCGCGACCAGTTGCCGGTCGACGATTTGGCCAATGTGTGCCGCCTGGCCGACACGATCCATGATCCGGAATTGCTGACGGCATACGGGCTGACCTGCTTGCAGCGCAGCCGGGATTTTACCGGCGGGCACGCCGACCTATTTTACGCGCTGGGCAATTATTTCCAGGAGCCGGCCGTTCGCCGGTATGACACGGCCGAGCAGGCGTTGCACGTGGCGCTCGGCTGGCAGTTGCCAGATGCCAATCTCCGCGAGCGGATCAAATTGCGGCTCGCGCGGCTGCTGCTTGATACTTTCGGCAAGCCCGACGAAACCGGCAAGCTGCTCGCTGAAATTCAGCCGGGCAACCTGACCAACGAGCAGCGCCGGTTGCTGGCGATTTTGCGGGCGGATTTGGTATTGGCGCGGGACGACCTAGCCGGCGCGCAGGCGCAATACAACACGATTGGCTGCCTCGGCGAGCCGGACCGCGCCCGCTATTCCGTGCAACGGCAGGCGCGGCTTGAAAGCGCGCGCGCCTATCTCGGCCGGCAGGAGTTTGCGGCCGCGGAAAATCTGGTGCGGACGGTGGAATGGGAAGTGCCGGTCGAGCGGTTGGCGCCGGATTTTTCGCTGGTGCTGGCGCAGGTGCACATTGCCCGGCAAGAGTTTGCCAGGGCAATGCTGCGGTGCCAGCGGTTGCTGGCGGTGACGAATGCTGACAACCTGCGCGCCACGGCGTTGTTTCATCTGGTGGAAGTCGAACGCGCGTTGCAGCTCGACGTGCTTGCCGGTCAGTCGCTCCAGCAATTGCTGACGCAGTATCCGTACAGCGAATTCGCCGCGCGCGCCAAAGAGCGTTGGACGGCCGTGAAGAATTAAGGTAAACAGTGTTGATGCGACGGCTGATGATTTTGGTGCCGGTGCTGCTGCTGGCCGGCGTGACCGGTGGTTGGGCCGACGAGAACGACTGGTTCAAGCCGCTCGGCGCGCCACCGAAAGCGTCGCCCCGCCACATTTCGGGCGGCGAAGGCGCGCCGCCTCTGCCCTTGCCGGCGACGCCATTGCGCCGCACCGAACGCAAACGCGATCCCAGTCCGCCGACGTTGATGGTCAAGGTGATTTGGGGGGAGAGCGCGGCGTTCACCTACGAGACCGGCCACAAAACTGAAGTTGCCGACTGGAACCAATGCCCGGCTGATTTGCAGCAGCTCCTTCGCAAAGCCAGCGGCGCAATCGGCCAGCCGTACGGGACCGACGCGATCAAGCTGACAAGTTTCGACGGCGATCCGGCCAAGACGCCGGTCTTGTTTTTCTCCGGGAGCCGCACGATCAAATTCAGCCCGGCGCAACTCGCGCTGCTGCGCGGCTACGTGCTGGCCGGCGGGACGCTTGTGGCGGACGACGTGGCCGGTGCGCCGTATTTTTATGACTCGTTTCGCGCGGCGATGACGCAGGCATTCCCGGAGTCGCCGGTGCGCGCGTTGCCGCTGGATCATCCGCTGTTTCACATGCTCTACGATGTGAACAAAGTTCGGTATCCGAAAAATGTCGACAGCAACTTACCGGAGTTGGAAGCAATTTATATCGGCTGCCGGGCCGCGGTGATTTTGTCGAAGTACGGCCTCGGCTGCGGCTGGGATGACCACGAAGTGCCATTGATTGAGCAAGCGGCATACTACGATGTGCCCAGCGCCAACAAGCTCGGCATCAATCTCGTCGCCTACTTGCTCGGCTATGCCAACGTCGGTCGGGAAGAGGCAAAACCGGAACTATTCGGCGCGCTCGACGAGAAACGTCCGACCGACGAATTCGTCTTCGGCCAGCTCCGGCATGACGGCCATTGGAACGTCCATCCCGGCGGCGCGGCCGCCTTGCTCCGCGCGCTCCGACAACAGAGCAGCGTCCGCACGAGCCTGAAGCGCGTGCCGGTCACGCCCGGCAAAGATGATTTATCCGGCTTCACGTTTCTGTACCTGACCGGCCTCGACAACTTTTCGCTCGATGCCGACGCGGTGAACGCGTTGAAAAGTTTCCTGAAAGGCAATGGCACGCTCTTCATCAACAACGGGCTCGGCCTGAAAACATTCGACGCCGCCGTCCGCCGGGAATTGAAGAAGATTTTGCCGGAAGCGCAACTCCAGCCGGTCCCGCCGACGCATCCGTTATTCAGCAGCGTGTTCCGCATCGGCGCGGCGCAATACACGCCGGCGGTGGTCAAGCTGCACCCCGATTTGCACGCGCCCTACCTCGAAGGCATCGCGCTCAACGGCGACCTGCGGGTCATCTACAGCCCGTTCGACCTCGAAGCCGGCTGGACGGGCGGCGAATACCCGCTCGCGCTGGCCTACGAACCGCACACCGCCGCGCAGCTCGGCATCAACCTCGTCATGTACGCCGTCACGCATTAATTTATGCCAACCCAATCCACCGAAACAGACGTCCTGACCGAGTTGAGCCGGGGCCGGGATGTCATTCTCCAGCAGCTCGATAAAATCATTGTCGGCCAGAAAGCCGTCTTAAACGAAATGCTCGTGGCGCTGTTCGCCCGCGGCCATTGCCTGATCATCGGTGTGCCGGGCCTGGCGAAGACGCTGATGGTCCGGTCGCTCGCTGGCACGTTGCATCTGGATTTTAAACGGATCCAGTTCACGCCTGACCTCATGCCGTCCGACATCATCGGCACCGACATCCTCGAAGAAAATCGTGAGA
>Ga0316232_1004896_pt1 | contig 11041 bp, 9 predicted proteins | sample TBHtaG_FD_206006 | JGI IMG/M metagenome (GOLD analysis project Ga0316232, IMG submission 206006) | Freshwater microbial communities from Trout Bog Lake, Wisconsin, USA - TBH18025_13 | ecosystem: Environmental > Aquatic > Freshwater > Lake > Hypolimnion/Profundal zone | place: USA: Wisconsin... | reverse complement strand
GCAGGAGGATCTTGCCCTCGTAGCCCCAGATGCCGCGGAAGGAGGGTCCCACGACGCCCTCGTTGTCCACGCCGAAATCGAAGCCCGGCACCAGGGCCAGCACGTCGATCAGGTCCCGGGCCCCGGCGGCCTGGATCTCGTCCCGGGTGACCAGGGTGACCACGCCGGGACTCTCGCGGATGGTCATGGCCTTGCGGGAGGCGACGGTCACCGGGGTGTTGAGCAGGGCCAGGAGGTCGGCCTCGTCCGCGGAGGAGGGCGGCGTCTGGGCGCCCAGTGTGGCTGCGAGGCAGGCTAGTGCGACACGTTTCATGAGTCACTCCTATCGGCTAGGCAAATACAACGAAAGGCTGCTGGCCTTAATTGTAAACACAAGCCTGGCCTGTCCGTCCGGTTATCCGTGCAGCCGTTTCGTAACTTCGGGGACCTGGTTCAGACCTGGGCCAGGGCCTGGTCCAGGTCCGCGATCAGGTCCTCCACGTCCTCGATCCCCACGGAGTAGCGCACCAGCCCGTCGGAGACCCCTCCCTCCAGCCGCGCCTGCGGTCCCATGCTGGCGTGGGTCATGGAGGCCGGGTGGCAGATCAGCGTCTCCACGCCGCCCAGGGACACCGCCAGCGCCGCCAGCTTCACGCTGTCCATGAGCCGGGCCCCCGCGGCCACGCCGCCCTTCACGCCGAAGGAGATCATCGCGCCGGGGCCGGCCATCTGGCGCCGGGCCAGCTCGTACTGGGGGTGGCTGGGCAGGCCGAGGTAGCGCACCCACGCCACCTTCGGATGGACCTCCAGCCACTTCGCCAGTGCCATGGCGTTGGCCTGGGCCCGCGCCACCCGGAGGGCCAGCGTCTTGAGGCCGCGGCTCACCATGGAGGCCTGGTGGGGATCCATATTGCAGCCCATGAGCACGACCATGCCCCGCAGCTGCCGGTGGAGGGCCTCGGTGGCGGCCACGATGACGCCGCCCACCACGTCGGCGTGGCCGTTGATGAACTTGGTGACGGAATGCACGACGACGTCGGCCCCCAGTCCCAGGGGCTGCTGCAGGAAGGGGCTGGCGAAGGTGTTGTCCACCACCAGGAGGGCCCCGCAGGCGTGGGCGATCGCGGCCACCGCCGCGAGGTCCGTCACGAGCATGGCGGGGTTGGAGGGCGACTCCACGTAGATGACCTTCGTGGCGGGCCGGATGGCCTGGCGCAGCGCCTCCAGGTCCGTGGTGTCGACGAAGGTGGAGGCCACCCCGAACCGGCTCATGTGCTTCTCCAGGAGCACGCGGGACGGCCCGTAGACCGAGGCCGTGCTCACCAGGTGGTCGCCCTGGCCGAGCAGGGCCATGTAGACGGTGCTCACCGCCCCCATGCCGGAGGCGGTCGCCGTGGCGCCGAAGCCGCCCTCCAGCTGGGCCACGTTCTCCTCCAGGGCGGAGGTGGTGGGGTTGCCGATCCGGCTGTAGATGTAGCCGTCGGCGATCCCGGCGAACCGGTCAGCCCCCTCCTTGGCGTTGCGGAAGGCGAAGGTGGAGGTCTGGTAGATGGGCGTCACGACGCTCCCGAGCGGATCATCCGGAATGCCCGCGTGCACCAGCCTGGTGTTGAAGCCCATCGCCCGAGTGTCCATGCCTGCTCCGAGTCCCGGCCGTCCCCCCGGCATCGCGGGTCCGATTGAGACTCACTCCGGTTCAAGGCCAGAGGCCATTGTGCCAGAGTCGGCCGCGACTGTCGCACCCGGTTGGAATGGAAGCCGCCATGAGCCATGATCGGAACATGGATGGAACGCCGAGGAAGCGGTCTTGTAACCTCCGAGTGCCAGACTCACCGGGACGCACCACCAGGCGCCCCCCCGCATTTTCCGGAAACCACACATGTTCAACCGCATCATCGACACCATGGTGGGGCAGGGCAACACCCTCCTCAATCCCTTCCGCCGGCGCCGCCATGTCGACCTCCTGGTCCTGGCGGCCGGCTTCGCCCTGGTCTACGGCCTCGTGCAGATGGGGGCCCAGTGGACCGGGATCAAGCGGCCCACGGTGGAGATCGACCTGTCGCCCTGGGCCCTGCCGAAGTACACCTTCTTCTCGATGATGCGGGGTCTGGTGGCCTACGTCATCTCCCTGGCCTTCACCTTCGTGTATGCCTTCTGGGCGGCCAAGGACAACCGGGCCGAACGCCTGCTGGTGCCGCTGCTGGACATCCTGCAGAGCATCCCGGTCCTGGGCTTCATGCCGGGCCTGGTGCTGGCGCTGGTGGCCGTGTTCCCCCACAGCAACATGGGCCTGGAACTGGCCGCGATCCTCATGATCTTCACCGGGCAGGCCTGGAACATGACCTTCAGCCTGTACCACTCCCTCAAGTCCGTGCCCATGGACCTCCAGGAGGCCGGCACCGTCTACGGGTTCAGCTGGTGGGAGCGCTTCAAGTGGATCGAGCTCCCCTTCGGCACCACCGGGCTCGTCTGGAACTCCATGATGAGCATGGCCGGGGGCTGGTTCTTCCTCATGATCACGGAGGCCTTCAAGCTGGGCGACCAGGATTTCCGCCTGCCGGGCCTGGGGTCCTACATGAGCGTGGCCGTGGAGAAGGGCAACACGCCCGCCATGCTCTACGCGATCCTGGCCATGGTCCTCATGATCGTCTTCCTCGACCAGGTCCTCTGGCGGCCCGTGGTGGTATGGGCCCAGCGCTTCCGGGTGGAGGAATCCAGCCAGGGCGAGGCCCCGAAGAGCTGGCTGCTGAAACTCATGCGCCGCTCGCGGCTGCTGCGCTGGCTCGAGGCCCGCAGGGTCCACCGCCGCCGGGCGGCCCCGCCCCGGGCCCACCCCGTCAAGCAGCTGAAGCCCGCGGCCCTCGGGCGGTCACGCGTGATCCAGCGGGGCCTGGCCAACGCGGCCCTGCTCGCCCTCCTGGCCCTGGTCATCTGGGCCGCGGTGAAGCTGGTGGCCTACCTTTCCGCCATCGCCGGCGGGGAGTGGTGGTATCTGGCCAAGGCGGGCGGCCTCACCCTCTCCCGGGTGCTCATCTCCACCATCCTGGGCACGCTGTGGGCGGTGCCGGCGGGCCTGGCCATCGGACTCTCGCCCAGGCTCAGCCGGATCTTCCAGCCGGTGGTGCAGGTGGCGGCCTCCTTTCCGGCGCCCATGCTCTTCCCCCTGGTCATCGCGGCCCTGGCGCACTTCGGGGTCGGCCTGAACTACGGCTGCATCCTGCTCATGCTGCTGGGCACCCAGTGGTACATCCTGTTCAACGTCATCGCCGGAGCCATGGCGATCCCCGGGGACCTGCGGGAGGCGGCCACCAGCTTCCGGCTCTCGCCCTGGCAGAAGTTCAAGGCGCTCTACCTGCCCGCCAGCTTCCCCTTCCTGGTCACCGGCTGGGTGACGGCGGCCGGGGGCGCCTGGAACGCCAGCATCGTGGCCGAATACTACGACCTGAACGGCAAGACCCTCAGCACCTTCGGCCTGGGGGCCACGGTCAGCAAGGCCGCCTACGAGCGCAACCTCACCCTGCTGGCCGCCGGCGTGCTGCTCATGTCGGCCATCGTCGTCGTGTTCAACCGCCTGGTGTGGAAGCCCTGCTACAAACTGGCGTACACCCGCTATTCTCTCGACAAGTGAGGCCCCGGCCATGACCAACGAAAACCCCGAGACGGCGATTCTCGAACTGCGCGGCGTCCAGAAGTCCTTCGACCGCGGCACGGGCAAGCTCCTGCGCGTCCTGGAGGACATCAACCTGGACATCCGCCCCAACGAGGTGATCTGCCTCATCGGCCCCTCGGGCTGCGGCAAGTCCACCATCATGCGGATCTTCGCGGGGCTCATCGAGCCCACCAAGGGGCAGGTGCGCTACCGCGGCAAGCTCCAGGAGGGCCTGAACCCGAACGTCGCCATCGTCTTCCAGGGCTTCGCCCTGTATCCGTGGATGACCGTCGAGGCCAACGTGGAGAACGTCCTCAAGGCCAAGGGCCTGGAGCCCGCGGCCATCCGGGAGCGCACGGACCGCGCCATCAGCATGGTCGGCCTGGACGGCTTCGAGGAGGCCTACCCCCGGGAGCTCTCGGGCGGCATGAAGCAGCGCGTGGGCATGGCCCGGGCCCTCTCGGTGGATCCGGAGATCCTCTTCATGGACGAGCCCTTCAGCCAGGTGGACGCCCTCACGGCGGAGGGCCTGCGGGCCGAGATCCTGGACATCTGGGACGACCGCGAGCGCAACCCCTCCTCCATCCTCATGGTGAGCCACGACATCAAGGAGGTCGCCTTCATGGCCGACCGGATCGTGGTGCTCTCGGCCAACCCCGGCCGCGTCCGCACCATCGTGGACAACACCCTGCCCCGACCCCGCGACACCCGTTCGCCGGAGTTCCTGCGCCTCGTGGACCAGCTCCACGACATCATCACCAGCGCCGAGCTCCCAGACATCCAGGTCACGACCGTGGAGCCCTCGGTGGAGGCCGACATCGTCGAGCCTCTGCCCAGCGCCCAGAACGCCGACATGCTGGGCCTCCTGGAATTCCTCGACGCCCAGGGCGGCGCCTGCGACCTCTTCCAGGTGGTGACCCACACCCACGTCTCCTTCGAGAAGGTGCTCACCACGGTCAAGGGCCTGGAGATGCTGGACCTGGTGGACACCCCCAAGCGCTCCGTGGAGCTCACCCCCCTGGGCCGGGGCTTCGTCCAGGCCAGCATGGACGAGCGCAAGCTCATCTGGCGCGCCCAGCTCATGGAGCTCAAGCTCTTCCGCGTCGTCCAGGAGCTGCTGGACCTGCGGGACGGCAACCTGTCGCGCGAGGAGCTCATCCAGGAGATCGCCGGGCGCCTGCCCATGGAGGATCCCGAGCTCACCTTCGGCACCATCGTGGCCTGGGGACGCTTCGGGGAACTCTTCGCCTACCGCGAGGACCGCGGCGTGCTCACCTACGAATGAGGGACAGGCTCCTAGCCTTCCCGCGGGACGTCCAGGATGCCCTGGACGGTTTCGAGGAGGGCGGCGGGTTCGAAGGGCTTGAACATCATGCCCGCCACCCCCATGGTCTTCAGCCGGGCGGAGACGTCGTCGTCCCGGTGGGCGGTGAGGACCAGGGTGCGCATGGCCTTCAGGTCGGCATCCTCGTGGCAGACCCGCGCCAGGCTCGTGCCGGGGCAGTTCGGCATGAGGAAGTCCATGATGAGGAGGTCCGGGGGATTGGCCTTGAGCACCTTCAGGACGTCGAAGATGCTGGTGGGCTCGATCTCCTCGACCTCATGGCCCCCCTTGCGCAAGGAGGCCGCAGTGAAAGTCCGGGCGAGCCGACTGTCATCCACGATCGAGATTTTGCCCATGGAGCCCTCAGGGAAACTATAGACTGAGATGGACCAGCCATGTACACGGGAAGCTTCAGCCCAGATCCATCATGACACGCACGCCCCGCAGCCAGCGAAGGGAGTTTCATGCGCAACAACCAGCCCGTCACCCAGAACGAGCAGCAGCTGAAGGAAGGCGCCTTCATCGTCTCCATGACGGACCCCCAGGGGAACATCACGTTCGTCAACGATGAATTCATCCGGATCAGCGGCTTCACCGAACAGGAGCTCATCGGCCAGCCCCAGAACCTCGTGCGCCACCCGGACATGCCCGCCGCGGCCTTCGCGGAGCTCTGGGCCACGGTGAAGGCCGGAAAAACATGGTCCCGGCTGGTCAAGAACCGGTGCAAGAACGGGGACTACTACTGGGTCGACGCCAACGTCTCGCCCCTGGTGGAAGAGGGCGTGACGGTCGGCTACGTCTCCATCCGCAGCAAGCCCTCCCGGAACCAGGTGCGCAACGCCGAATACCTCTACGGGGAGATGCGCAAGGGCAAGTCCATGGAGGCGCTGGCCCGCAAGCCGAACCAGATGCTGCCCGACCTCGGGCTGACCAGCCGCGTCATGCTGGCCTTCGCGGCGGTGGTCGTCCCCTTCCTGGGCGCGGCCGCCGCCGCCCTGGCCACCCTGCCCGACGGGGCCGAGGGCGTGCGCAGGATCCTCCTCGCGGGCTCGGCCCTCGGCGCGGCCGCGGCGATCTACTTCGTCTGGCGGCTGAGCCGGTCCCTCCGGGAGCAGCTGGGCGGCGACCCCCTGGTGGTCATGAAGCTCATCCGCCAGGTGGCCGACGGGGACACCCGGGCCGAGATCATCACCGAGCCCGGGGACGAGAGCAGCATCCTGGGGCTGCTCGGGGTCATCCAGCAGCGGCACAAGGGCGTCATCAACCGGGTGCGCTTCGAGGCCGAGCAGGTGGCGGGCCATGCCACGCGGTTCGTCCACGCCAACACGGAAATGAACACCACCAGCCACGAGCTGGCCCGGAACGCGGAGGAGCAGCGCACCAGCGTGGAGCGCATGGCCTCCGCCATGACCGAGCTGTCGGCCTCCATCCAGGAGGTGTCGACCAACGTGAAGGCCTCCCAGCGCCAGGCCGAGGAGGCGGTCACCGCCACCCAGGCCGGGGATCTGGCGGGAGCCGCCGCCATGGCCGCCATGGGCAGGGTCGCCGAAAGCACGGGCCAGGTGGTGAGCGCCGTCCGGGTCATCCAGGAGATCGCCCGGCAGACCAACCTCCTGTCCCTCAACGCCGCCATCGAGGCCGCCAAGGCCGGGGCCCAGGGCAAGGGCTTCGCGGTGGTGGCCGAGGAGGTCCGCAAGCTGGCCGAACGCAGCGGCCTGGCCGCCAAGGAAATCGCCCAGCTCATCGAAGTGAGCAACGAGGCGGTCGCCCAGGGCCGCTCCACGGTCCACGAGGCGGTGGACGCCCTGGCTTCCATCCGCGAGCACATCGGCGAAGTCACCACCATGGCCAACGAGATCGGGGCCTCGGCCGAGCAGCAGAACGCGGCCACCACGGAAGTGGCCCACCAGGTGGAGATCGGCGCCGTCAAGGCGGGCGAGAACGCCTCGGCCAGCCTGGAACTCTCCTCCACCGTCGAGGCCTCCTCCCGCTCGGCCCACGACCTCGCCCGCATCGCCACCCGCCTTTCCCACCTCGTGGGCACGCACCGCAGCTGAGGCCCCGCCAACCTGGCCGGGGTCTCCAGGAGCCAGCAATCATGTCCGGACTCTTCGCCCCCCTCGTCCTGCGCGGACTCACCCTCCCCAACCGCATCGCGGTCTCGCCCATGTGCCAGTACTCGGCCGAAGGCGACGGACGGGCCACGGACTGGCATCTGGTCCACCTGGGCGGTCTGGCCCAGGGGGGCGCCGGGCTGGTCCTCACCGAGGCCACGGCGGTCACGCCGGCGGGCCGCATCAGCCCCCATGACCTGGGCCTCTGGGACAACACCCAGGTGGAGCCCCTGGCCCGGATCGTCCGTTTCGTGCAGCGCCAGGGCGCCGTGGCCGGGGTGCAGCTGGCCCACGCGGGACGCAAGGCCAGCGGCCGGCCCCCCTGGCTCGGCGGCGTCCTGCCCCTGGCCGAGGGCGGCTGGGCCGGGGCCGCCCCCAGCGCCCTGGCCTTCGACGAGGCCTGGCATGCGCCGGAAGCCCTGGACCTGGAGGGCATCGCCCAGGTCAAGGCCCAGTTCCGGGCCGCGGCCCTGAGGGCCCTGGCCGCGGGTTTCCAGGTCGTGGAGGTCCACGGGGCCCACGGGTACCTCCTCCACCAGTTCCTGTCGCCCCTGACCAACCGGCGCCAGGACAGCTACGGCGGCTCCTTCGGCAACCGCACCCGGCTCCTGTGCGAAGTGGTGGAGACCGTGCGGGCCGTGTGGCCCGAGGACAGGCCCCTGCTGGTGCGGCTATCGGCCACGGACTGGGTGGCCGGGGGCTGGGACCTGGAGCAGTCGGTGGCCCTGGCCGGGCTCCTGCGGCCCCTGGGGGTCGATCTCGTGGACTGCTCCTCGGGCGGCATCGCCCCCGGCATCCAGATCCCCCTGAAGCCCGGCTACCAGGTGCCCTTCGCCGCCCGGATCCGGAAGCAGGGCGGGGTGCCCACGGGCGCCGTCGGCCTCATCACCGAGCCCGCCCAGGCCCAGGCGATCCTCCAGGAGGGACAGGCCGACCTGGTCCTGCTGGGCCGGGAGCTGCTGAGAAACCCCCGCTGGCCCCTCCGGGCGGCGCGGGAACTGGGCGTGACGATCCCCTGGCCTGCGCAGTACGCGCGCGCCGCGGCGGGGCAGGTGCCGGTCAGGACCTGAGGGCCTGCCCTGCCCCGCGAAAAAAGAAAGCCATGTGGCGACAGTGATCGTCTGGTGTTCCAGCGCCCGGGCCGGCCCTGACGCTTCCCGACGGTGGTAGGCTGACCCGCGCTCCCGAAGCGCTTCCTGCCCTGCCGTTGTGAAGGTGTGCCCATGATTCCCAAGACCGAAGCCATTGCCAGGATCGCCGCGCATCTCGCCGGCGTCCGCGTCCAGCTGATCGCCGCCCGGACGCAGCTGAAGGCCGCCGCGAGCCCCGACCGTTACCGCCTCAACTTCCAGGTCAACGCCCTGAAGAAGGAAGCCCATTTCGCCAAGGCCCAGATCGCGCGCCTGAAGAAGAGCCCCCTCACCGAGGTGCTCTGGTCGGACCGCTTCGGCAGCTGATCCGCGGGCGTGCGGCTCAGGCGTAGTCCCGGGCCTCGTCCCCCAGGTCCGGATCCACGCCTTCCCACCGCGCATGCGCCTGGAACGCCGGCTCCTCCAGCCGGGCCAGGAAGCCCACCATGCGCTTGCCCCAGCTGGAGCCGGCGGCGCTGCCTTCCGGCGTGAACGGCAGCAGCTCGGCCGGGGCCTCCTCCAGGCAGAGCTGGACCAGCGTCAGCAGCTGCCTGTAGCTGCCGCCCACGGGCGTGAGGTTGGCCGACAGGGTGCCCAGCAGGTCCGACAGTTCCCCGTCCGTGCCCGCGGCCAGCCCGTCCAGGACCTCCGAGGCCTGGTCGCAGGCCTTGACCAGCTTGCGGTGCAGCAGCTCCAGCTCCCGGTTCGGGGCGCCCTCGCCCAGCGCGTGGGCGGCGTCCTCCAGGTGCGGATGGAGCTTCTTGAAGAGGAGCTGCAGGGCAAGTTCGGCGGGGGTCGGGGCTTCCATGGGAATGAGTGTAGCCCCCCGCGGGAAAGAAAGCGTTAAGATGGCAAGCCATGTTGAAGACCATCGGCAAGTACGAGATCCAGCGTCTCCTGGGCAAGGGCTCCATGGGCGAGGTCTACCTCTGCCTCGACCCGACCCTGGGCCGCGAAGTGGCCATCAAGACCATCCTGGCCGGCCCCGTGACCGAGAGCGACGGCGACGGCAACGCCCGCTTCGCCCGCGAGGCCCGGGCCATGGCGGCGTTGAACCATCCCAACATCGTCACCATCTTCGACTTCGGCACGGAGGAGGGCGCCCACTTCCTCGCCATGGAATACCTGGAAGGGGATGACCTGGCCACCCTCATCGAACGCGGCGGCCTGGACAAGGCACAGCTGCTCGAGATCCTGGCGCAGGCCTGCGAGGGGCTGGGCTACGCCCACCACTGCGGGATCGTCCACCGGGACGTGAAGCCCGGCAACATCCTGGTGGCCTTCCGGGGCAAGCGGGCCATGGCCAAGCTGCTGGATTTCGGCGTGGCCTCCATCGACCGCTCCAACCTCACGGAGAAGGGCGTCTGGATGGGCACCGTGAACTACATGGCGCCGGAATACCTGGACAGCGGCAAGGCCTCGCCCAGCGCCGACCTGTTCGCGGTGGGAGTGATCATCTACGAGATCGTCTCCGGCGGCCGCAAGCCGTTCCAGGGCGAGGGCACCACGGCCATCCTCAACGCGATCCTCCGGAAGGCCCCGGAACCGATCCCCGAGGCCGAACTCCGCGGCCTGCCCCCGGCCGTCCTGGCCGTCATGCGCCGGGCCCTGGCCAAGGATCCCGCCGAGCGCTTCACCACCGCCGAGGACCTGGCCGACGCCCTGAGGGAGGCCCTCACCGCGCCCCTCACGCCCGAGCCCGAGGCCCAGCGCCCCCAGATCATCGTCGGCAGGGGCGGAGGCGCCACCTGCCTCAGCCTGAGGGTGGCCGTCCGCCAGGCCCAGCCCGGGACCCTCATCGTGGTCCTGCCGGGGCTGTACCGGGAGGCCGTGCTGGTGGACAAGGAACTCACCTTCCAGGGCGAGGGCAAGGCTTCCGAAATCGTGATCGAGGCCCCCGCGGGCCCCTGCCTGACCGTGGACGCCCCCCGCTGCGAGGTGCGGGGGCTCACCCTGCAGAACAAGGACGGCGACACCGCCCTCGAACTCCGCGCGGGGCACACGACCTTCGAGGCCTGCGTGCTCCAGCAGCTCAAGGTGGCCGGGGGCGCCAGCGCCCTGCTCACCACCTGCGAGCTCTACGGCTCCCCCACCCGGCCCGCCGGCCTCCTGGAGGCGGGCGCGGCCCTCACCGTCACGGATTCCTGCGTGACCAACCCCCAGGGCCTGGGGCTGCGGCTCAAGGCCGGCGCCCAGCTCACGGCCCAGGACACCCGCTTCGAGGACAATCCCCTGGGCTCGGTCGAACTGGGCAGCGGCAGCGCCTCCCTGTTCCAGCGCTGCGCCTTCATCGGCAGCCAGTTCGCGGGACTGCTCGCCTTCGAAGGCGCCAAGGCGACCCTGGAGAACTGCCTGCTCAGCGGCCACGAGGGGGCGGGCCTCCACCTCATGGCGGGCGCCCGGATCGAGCTGAAGGCCTGCCGGATCCTGGACAACGCCGGTCTGGGCCTCTCGGCGGTGGACGGCGGCTCGGCCACCCTGGTGGATTGCGACATCACCGCCAACGGCCAGCCGGGCATCCTGCTGCAGCGGGGCGGCGCCGCGAGCCTGTCCCACTGCCGCGTGGTGGACGGCCGCTCCCTGGGGGTCGCCTGCCACCAGGGCGCCATCCTGGCCCTGGACGACTGCCTGCTCCGCGGCAATGCCCTCGGGGGCATCCTGCTGGGGGCGGGGGCGGGACAGCCTGAACTGGGCGCCAACAACACGCTCGAGGACTCCGTCCTGAGATGACCGGAGCGATGGCTCATCCAGCTCGTCTTCGTCGACGCGCTGCTCGCAACGCAGGACACCCACGATGTAAAGGTCCTGTTCTGTGACACGCGGGGGCGTCCACTGGCCGGGGGCT
>Ga0316232_1004889_pt1 | contig 11055 bp, 6 predicted proteins | sample TBHtaG_FD_206006 | JGI IMG/M metagenome (GOLD analysis project Ga0316232, IMG submission 206006) | Freshwater microbial communities from Trout Bog Lake, Wisconsin, USA - TBH18025_13 | ecosystem: Environmental > Aquatic > Freshwater > Lake > Hypolimnion/Profundal zone | place: USA: Wisconsin... | reverse complement strand
TTCAAGCTCCGACGGCGCCAAGGCGCAATTCCCATCCGGCCCTATCGCCTGACCCGCTTTGAAGGGAATTAGCGAAATGCAGCCTGACGGTTCAGCGCGCCCGCGCCCGCGATCGTCTCGCGCCCTACCCACCGGGGTTCGTCCCACCCAGCCTCTCGGGGATTCAAGAAGCGACCTCATGGCCCGTCCGGATTCGTCACCTCCGGTTCGTCCATGACGCCGGCCTGGCCCCCGTTTCAGACGTCCGGAACGTCCCCGCTTGAGCCAGGCAGGGAGAAAGCTAAGCCGATTTTTCCGATGCGCCAGTGTGGATAGCGATTTCCCCGCGCTATCCCTATGGGGCGCGTTGGAAAGACACAGGAATTGCCGTTCAACTCCCCAGGCTATCCAGCAGCCGGACCATTGTTCCTTCAGACTGCATGTCCGCTTTGCGCGGCGGTCGCAATGGCTGGACGCGCGAGACGCTTCAGGGATAGCCCTGGAACTGCCGCACCTTGGCGTCGAAAGCCGGGCGCGATCCGTTGAGCGCCGCTTTCAGTTCCACCGCCCGCGCCTGCATGGCGCGCTCATAAGATGTGGCGGGTGTTGCCCGGATCGCCGCCTCCAGTTCGGTGGCGATGCGGGTGTGATAGGCTTGCGGATCGAAGCCCGCCAGCGACAGCGCGATCTGGTAGCGCACCGCGACATTGCCCGGCGCCAGCCGCGCGGCGCGGTCGAACAGCGCCAGCGCATCGGCCAGCGTCGCGCCATAGAGCGTGCGCGCCAGGAACGGCCCGCCGCCCTTCACCACTTCGATGTGCCAGCCGCCCAGCGCCGAGACCGCAAAGGGATTGGCCGGTTCGCTGGCGATGGCGGCGTCCAGCGCCGCCCGCGCCTGGCCCGGCAGGTCGCGCAGCCGCGCCCGCACCATGCCCAGGATTCGCGCCTGATAGCCCAGCGCCACCGCCAGCCAGACCTGGCCGTCGGCCAGCTTCGGATCGGCGACCACCGCCTGGCGCGCCAAGGCTTCGGCGCGCTGCAGACATTCCATGCAGGGCACCGCCTGCAGCACCGCGTCGGCCATCGCCGCCCGCGCCGCCAGGGCGGCGCCATAAGCGCTGTGCGCCGCTTCGCCCGCCTTCATCGCCGCGCCATAGTCACCCTTCGCATACAGCGCGAACAGCGCCGCATCGTCTGCTTTCGCGGGCGCCGCCGCCAGCCCCGCCAGCAGCAGGAGCACAGCCAGGGCGAGCAGCCTTTTCATGATTTGAGGAATTCGCCCGCCAGCGCCTTGCGGATCATGGCAGCGGTTTGCTGCGTGCCGAACAGGGCGGCGAAGGAGCCGAAGCGCGGCCCGGCACTCTGGCCGAACAGCACTTCGTACAGCGCCGCGAACCAGGCCCGCAGCGGCTCGAAGCCATGCGTCTTGCCGACCTCGTAAACGACATTCTGCACCGTGGCGCCGTCGCGTTCGTCGCCCAGCGCCTCCAGCCGGTCGGCGAGATCGGTCAGCGCCGCGCGCTCCTTGTCGTCGGGCGCGCGGAATTTCTTCGCCGGCTTCACGAAATCTTCGTAGTAGCTGAGGGCATAGCCCACCAGCTTGTCGAGGCCCGGATTGGCCTGCGGCGAGGCGCCCGGCGCATAGGCGCGGATGTTGCCCCACAGTATCTCGCGCGTATTGGCGTTGGAGGCGCTGACTAGGTTGAGCAGCAGCGCGAAGCTGACCGGATAGCGCTCATCCGGCGGGGCACCGCCATGGATGTGCCAGACCGGGTTCTCCAGCCGCATCGCCTCGTCGGCATGGTTGGAATGATAGGCCTCGAGGAAGGCGATATACTCGTCCACCGCCTTGGGAATGACATCGAAGTAAAGCCGCTTGGCGGTGCGCGGCTTCTGGAACATGAACAGGGCCAGCGATTCCGGCGAGCCGTATTTCAGCCAGTCCTCGATGGAAATGCCGTTGCCCTTGGACTTGGAAATCTTCTGGCCGGTATCGTCCAGGAACATCTCGTACATGTATTGCTCGGGCGGGGTGCCGCCCGCGATCCGGCAGATGGCGCTGTAGAGCGGCGCCTGGCTGAGGTGATCCTTGCCGTACATCTCGTAATCGACGCCCAGCGCCGCCCAGCGCATGCCCATGTCGGGTTTCCATTGCAGCTTGCAATGGCCGCCGGTGACCGGAACGGTTTCGGTGGTGCCGTCTTCCTCGACATAGGTGATGGTGCCCGCGGCAACGTCGCGGTCCACCACCTTGGCCAGCAGCACCTTGCCCGAACGGGGCGAGACGGGCAGGAACGGCGAATAGGTTTCCTGCCGCTCCTCGCCCAGGGTCGGCAGCATCACCGCCATGACCTTGTCATACTCGGCCAGGATGCGCCGCAGCGCCGCGTCGAAGCGGCCCGACTTGTAGGTGGCGGTGGAGGAATAGAATTCATAGCGGAAGCCGAAGCGGTCGAGGAACGCGCGCAGCCGCGCATTCATGTGCGCGCCGAAGCTTTCATGGGTGCCGAAGGGATCGGGAATTGCGGTCAGCGGCTTGCCCAGGTTGGCGGCGATCATCGCCTGGTTGGGCAGATTGTCCGGCACCTTGCGCAACCCGTCCATGTCGTCGCTGAAGGCGATCAGGTGGGTGGGGACATCGCTGATGGTCTCGAACGCCTTGCGCACCCAGCTGGTGCGCGCGACCTCGCCGAAGGTGCCGATATGGGGCAGGCCGGAGGGACCATAGCCGGTCTCGAACAGCACGCCTTTGACGTCCTGGCCGGCCTTTTGCCGGGCTTCGACGCGGGCGAGCAGCTTGCGCGCTTCCTCGAAAGGCCAGGCCTTGGCCTCAAATGCCTGCTCGCGCAACGTTTTCACCGGCAAATTCACTCCTGGTTAAGACCTAGTTTAAGCCATTTGAAAGGGCGCGAAAGCTAGGATTTCTCGAGGGACAGCGTCAATGACCGGGAAAGACCCTGCTCTATCCGAGGAAACGCGCGCGGTCTTCGCCGGGCGCATCGATATCCTCTATGCGCTCGGCCGGCACTATCTGTCGCTGCCATTTGCGGTGCTCTGCGTCCCGGCGACGCTTCTGGCGGGCAACAAGCCCGGCATCCTGCCCTTCCTGCCGCTGATGATCCAGCTGGTGGTGGTGATCGCCGCCGAACAGCTGACCACGGCCTATCGCATCCGCTGCACCGAAAAGGGCGAGCATTGCGACGATCCCGCCTACTGGGCCCGCCGCTACACTTTCGTGTCCGCCATCGCCGGCGCCAGCTGGGGCCTGGGCGCCCTGTTCTGGTTCGTCTGGGGCAGCTTTCCCAGCCAGGCCTATCTGGCGCTGGCCTTCCTGGGCATGACGGCGACGGAGTTCATCGCCCGTTCCGCCCACCGCCCCGCCTTCGCCGCCCACACCATCTTCGCGCTGACCCCGCTGGTCCTGCTGCTGGTGCTGCAGGGCGGCCTTTATGCCGACATGACCGCGGTGCTGACGATCCTATTCGCCGCCGTACTGGTCAGCTATTGCAACTGGATGGCGCGGCTGCTGGACGAAAGCGTCTCGCTGCGCAACGAAAATTCCGACCTGGTGGTGCGGCTGTCGCGCGAGAAGGTCGAGGCCGTGGCCGCCCGCGACAATGCCGAAGCCAGCGCCGCCGCCAAGTCCGCCTTCATCGCCAATATCAGCCACGAATTGCGCACGCCGCTGAACGCGCTGCTGGGCATGGCGCAGCTGCTGGAACGCGCCGAACTGCCCCGCCAGCCGGCCGAGCATGTCAAGGTGATGCTGGAGGCCGGCCTGGGCCTGCAAGCCCTGCTGGACGATGTCATCGCGCTGACCCGCGACGATTCCGAGCAATTGGAGGACCAGGATTGCGATCCGCTGCAGACCGCCCGCGCCGTCATCCGCCTGCTGCAGCCGCGCGCCTGGGAAAAGCAGCTGCGCCTGTCGCTGTCCTCCGCCGGCACCCTGCCCCGCGTCGCCGCCGATCCGCGCCGCGTCCGCCAGGTGCTGCTGAAGCTGACCGACAACGCCCTGAAATTCACCGACCGCGGCCTGATCGAAGTTCGCCTCGACGAATATCATGACGAAGCCGGCGAACGCTTCGTCCGCTTCACCGTCAGCGACACCGGCCTGGGCGTGGCGCCGGAAACCGCGCATCTGCTCTTCCATCCCTTCACCCCCGGCGACAACAGCTATGCCCGTGCCCAGCAGGGCGCCGGGCTGGGCCTGGCGGTGGCCAAGCGCATCGTCGACCAGGCGGGCGGCACCATCGGCTTCGACAGCACCTATGGCGAAGGGGCGCACTTCTTCTTCACCCTGCCGGTATCGGGCACCGCGGCCCTTGGCGCGCGCCCTGGCCTGGGCGGCGAAGCCAGCAGCACGCCGCCTTCGCGCCTGACGCTGCTGATCCAGGCCAACGTGGCGGGCGTCGCCGCCGATATTGCCCGGCTGCTGGAGCCATTCGGCAACCGCATCACCATCGCCGACGGCCTGGCCGACGCCGTCGCCCGCGCCGGACGCGGATCGTATGACGCCATCATCACCACAGCCGCCGAGGCCGACACGCTGGCGGCCGCGCCCGGCGTCACGGCGCCGCTGATCGCCATCCTGCTGCGCGGCGACCGCACCCCCGCCGCCACCAACAGCGTGCTGCGCTGGCCGGTGGAGCCGGATGCGCTCTATGGCGCCCTCAGCCGCTTCACCGCCCATCCCGTCACGCCCATGGCCGCCGAGCCGGAGCGGGCCGCCGCCATCGACGCCGTCGCCTTTTCGACGCTGGAGAAGTCGGTGGGGGTCAAGGCGCTGGTCGACATCCTGCAATGCTACATCGCCACCGCCGAGGAACTGACCCAGGCGCTGGCCGAGGCCTGCGCCGCGGAAAAATGGGACGAAGCCGCGCGCCTGGCCCAGGACATTGTCGGCGCCGCCGGCGATCTTGGCCTCACCGCCGTCACCCAGGCGGCGCGCAGCTTCACCCAGAAGAGCCGCGAAGGCGAAAGCTGCCACGAACTGCGCAACGCCGCCCAGATGGTGGTGGGCGAGCATCTGCGGGCGAAACAGGCGCTGAGCCACCTGTATCCCGACGTGGCGTGATTGCCATCAGCGACGGAAAGAATGCCCGCTTTGCGCCAATAGCGGTCATTCGTCATTCTGGATGGGTACGGCGTTTCTGGGCGAGTAGCCACCACCAGTGGGTATAAGCTGACAGCTAGACATACGATCAAGGATCGGAAACCTATCCCCTGGGTGAGCTAGTGTTCTCGTTGGGGGGGCCTCAGTACAGCATGAATAGGGTTGTGGGAACGGCAGGGGAACAGGAATTGTCCCACGGTGTTCCCTCTGCATGACGCAGCGGGCCGATCTTGATAAATGGGTTTCTTCGGAGAATATCGCGCGATGCCGTGCCCGGCTGGCCGACCCTCGCTTTGAAGCCCTTCATGTCCAGTACCAAGATATGCTTGATCGGGAACTGACAAAGGAACAGGCCGAGTTTCCCGGATAGGTTTCAAGCCGCTTCCGCGGCAATCATCAATATTGCCGATGTCCGCTTTGCGCCAAAAGCGGCCATTCAGAACGGCTTCTTAGTAGTCGCCGGCCTAGTCGGCTTCTTCTGGGTGGGTGCGAGCGTCATCCTCGCGGATCTCTTTGCTCAGGGTGACAAGCCTATCCGCGAAATGATGGTTCATCTCGGACCGAGCACGGATCATGTCGGACATGATCTGAAGATCATTTGCCATCCGCTCGTATTGCGGGATGGAACGAGGCTTTGTAGCCATCAATGGTTAACCTATCAGGCAATGTTAAACCGCGCCTTGCGCTAGCGACGTTGATTGGCCCACCAAAACGGGGACGTAATTGTGGGTTATTAATACTGTCGTACCGGGATGTTCCCCAACGACCTTTACATGCGCGCTTAACTGGTTCGCTAACGCTAGAACGATGCTGGTGCCAAGGCCGGGTTTCGTGGTTTGGGACGCTTCTGGCATTCCGACACCGTCATCGCCTACGGAAAGTGTCCAATTGGGGCCACGTGAAATGTAGTCAACATGTATCTTGCCGCTCCGCTCATCTGGGAAGGCATGTTTCAGGGAGTTGATCACCAATTCGGTGACAATGAGCCCAAGGCTAACCGAGGTATCGGCGCTTGTGACGCTATCATCTGCTGTAACATCCAGCGAGACCTTGTCATGGTCGCGGATCATGGATGCGCCAATGCTCTCGCATAGAGCCTTAAAATAAGGTCGCAACTCCACTTCGCCTAATTTGGAAACCGCAAGCTACTTTTGTAGGGCGGCGACTGACATCACACGGTGGTGAGCATCGTGAAGATGAAGTTTGGTCTCTTCCGACTGGACCTTCTTCGCGCTCTGCATCAGGACGCTGGCGATGATCTGAAGACTATTCGCGACGCGGTGGTGCAATTCCTGAAGCAGAACTTCCTTTTCCCGGACCAGGTCATCCTTCAGCTTCTCAGCAAGGCGGGCGTCGGTGACATCCAAAACCGCAACCAGCAGACAGACGCCTTCTTTGTCTCCGTAATTGAGCTTTTGAGCATTTATAACCAACCGGCGGTTTGCTTTGTCAGGCCGGCAAAGGTCGATTTCGTAGCCTTCAACTTCCGCCTGCCCGGCTGCCGTCGCCTTCAAAAGAACGTTGAGTTGCGCCACGTTCCACTCGCCAGCGCCCAGTTCTCGCAGCGGCTTGTCGGCCACGGTCGCCGGGTCGATGTGAAACGCCTTACAGAATGAGTTGCTGGCGGCGACAAGTGTCAGATCGCCGTTAAGCAGCAAAAGTGGTGCGGTCGAAGAGGCAATCACCGCTAGAGCGAGGTTGAGGGCTACATCGGGATGCAAAGTCGATTGGGGAGCCATGGCTGCCCCTTTCTGGAGACCGAGGCTCGCGAAGCGAAAGCCATACCCGGACCTTTAGGCGAGAAATGCGTAGACCCTAAGTTGGGGTCATCAATTCGTTATTTTGCAGCCTATCACGTTCAATGCTGCGTAAGCGAAATATCGGTAGGGAGTGGTCCCCACCCCAGAAGTTCCCTCAGTGCCGTCAGAACCTCGCTCGGGGCGTAGGGTTTTCTTATAAAGCACGCCAATCTCGGCAAATCCAGTTCGCTGACGCCATAGCGCCCTGAGGTCACGATAAGGTGAATTGGGGGCCAGCGGTCTCGGATAGCCTTCGCCAGCTTGAGACCGCAAAGCGATCCGGGCATCTCGATGTCCGTGAAAACGGCACGAATATCTGTCCGGCTCGCCAGAATTTGGACTGCAATATCGGCGTTATGCGCTTCCAAGACTAAAAAGCCGACCTCTTCCAGCATCTCAACAGCGCTCATCCGGATGATAGCCTCATCCTCGACGACCAATATGACTGCCTTTTCCACTGTGTGGATTGCGCCCGGTTCAACTGTTTTGGGTTCGGGCGAGGCCATTTCGGCCATCCCTTACAGTCACAACGCCTCAGATGTCCTTTGCGGTACAGACCATCTACGGCCAGTGAGTGTCGAATGTCCGCTATGGGTCAGAAGCGGTCATTGCCCGGTTTGCCAGGACTGCGCAAAAGTCGCTGGCAGAGAGGAAATTCGCGATCAACGCCGGTATAGTCCGGAATGCCTCCCGCCCCCGCGATTCTCACACTTCCCGCACTGGTTCCGGCGCCGCCCGGCGCCGCCATTTTCGAAGACGGCGCGGCGCGGCGAGCGGATCTGCGCGATGCCCGCGCCCTGCTGGAAAGCGGCGAGGTGCTGGTGGCCCATGCCGGCTTCGTGGCCGGGCGGCTGGGGGCGAAAAGCGCGGTGGCGCCCTATGATGTGATCGAACTGTTCGCCTTTGTCCGCCCCGGCCAGCCTTTCGTGCCCTCGGCCTCCGGCATGGCGCGGCGGCTGGGGCTGGGCTTTGCCGCCACGCCGGAGGACAGCGCCGCCGTGCTGCCGCGCATCGTGGCGCAGCTGCTGCACGAAGTAGAAGACCTGAACACCGAAGCGCGCGCCGCGCTGGCGCCGCTGGTCGGCACGCTGGACCGCGCCGGCTGGCGCTGGGCGCCGTTGTTGAAGAAGATCATCGGCGACGTGCCGCACGGCTCGCCCATCGCGGGGCTGGAAGTATGGCGTGGTCTTGCCGTTTGGGAAGACGAAGCCCTGCCCGGCCAGCCGGGCACGCAGGGCGTGACGCCGCAAGAAGCGCAAGCGCGGCTGGCGCGGCTGGTGGGCGAGATGCGGCCGGAACAGGCGGCCTACAGCGCCGCCGCCACCTTTGCCTTTTCGCCCCGCGAAGTGGCGGGCGCACCGCGCGTGGCCCTGATCGAGGCCGGCACCGGCACCGGCAAGACATTGGGCTATCTGGCCCCCGCCAGCGTCTGGGCCGAGAAAAATGGGCCCGGCCTGTGGATCAGCACCTATACCCGCAACCTGCAGCGCCAGATCATGCAGGAAATCGCACGGCTGTGGCCCGATCCGGTGGAACGGGCCGAGAAGGCCGTGGTCCGCAAGGGCCGCGAGAATTATCTCTGCCTGCTGAACTTCGAGGAGGCGGCGAAGCGCACCGCGCTGGCGCCATCCCAACGCAGCGTGGCGCTGGCGCTGATCGCGCGCTGGGCGGCATCGGGCACCGACGGCGACATGTCGGGCGTCGGCTTTCCCGCTTTCCTCGCCGCGTCGATGCCGCTGTCCGCCGTCACCGACCGGCGCGGCGAATGCATCTATGCCGCCTGCCCGCATTACAAGCAGTGCTTCATCGAGAAGGCGGTGCGCAAGGCGCGGCACGCCCAGATCGTCGTCGCCAACCACGCGCTGGTCATCGCGCAGGCGGCACAGGACTGGCTGGCGACGGACGAAACCAATGATGTGGCCCCGGAACGGCGCCTGCGCTATGTCTTCGACGAAGGCCATCACCTGTTCGACGCCGCCGACAGCGGCTTCGCCGCCCTGCTGTCGGGCCGCGAAATGTCGGAACTGCGCCGCTGGGTGCGCGGGCCCGACGCGCGCACCCGCAGCCGCATGCGCGGACTGGAAGAACGGTTGAAGGATCTGGTGGCCGACGACGAGGCCGCCCAGCAGGCGTTGCAGGAGGCGGTGTCGGCGGCGGGGGCGCTGGCGGGCGAAGGCTGGACGCAACGCTTGAGCAGCCCGCGCGGGCCGGGCGAAGTCTTCCTCGCGCTGGCCTATCACCATGTGAAGGCCCGCAGCGGCGACCAGGACAGCTTCTACACGCTGGAAGCCGAACCGCATCCGATGAACGCGGACTTGCTGGCGGCGGTGCAGGATCTCAGCCGCGCCCTCAAGCGCCTGGCCGATCCCCTGGCGCACCTGGCGCATCTGCTGCGCAAGAAGATGGCCGACAAGACCGCCGAGATCGAACCCTATACCCGCGCCCGGCTGGACGCCGCCGCGCGCGGACTGGACCGCCGCGCCAAGCGCGTCCTGCCCGCCTGGCGGGCCATGCTGGAAACGCTGGAGAATGGCGAACTGGGCGACGAATTCATCGACTGGTTCGAACTGAAGCGCGAGGATGGCCGCGACAGCGATATCGGGCTGGAGCGGCACTGGATCGATCCCACCATTCCGCTGGCCGCCGAAGTCTTCGCCCCCGCCCATGGCGCGCTGGTGACGTCGGCGACGCTGCGCGACACCAGCGCCGACGACTGGACGGCGGCGGAAATCCGCACCGGCGCCGGCCACCTGCCCGAACCGCCGCGCCGCGCTTTGTTCGGCTCGCCGTTCGATTATGCGAAACAGGCGCGCATCTTCGTGGTGGGCGACATGCCGCGCCGCGATCCCCAGGCGCTGGCGGCGGCGATGCGCGAACTGTTCCTCGCCGCCGGCGGCGGGGGCTTGGGTCTTTTCACCGCCGTGCGGACCTTGAAGGACGTTGCCGCCCGCATCACCGAGCCGCTGGCCGTTTCGGGCATTCCGCTTTACGCCCAGCATATCGACCGCCTGGATACCGGCGCGCTGGTCGATCTGTTCCGGGCCGAGGAGAATGCCTGCCTGCTGGGCACCGATGCGCTGCGCGACGGCGTCGATGTGCCGGGACGCAGCCTGCGGCTGGTGGCGTTCGACAAGGTGCCTTGGCCCAAGCCCACCATCCTGCACAAGGCGCGGCGGGCCCGTTTCGGCAAGGGGTATGACGACCTCATTACCCGCTTCCGCCTCAAACAGGCTTTCGGGCGGTTGATCCGCGGTTCCGGCGACCAGGGCTGCTTCGTGATTCTGGAAGGGGCGACGCCATCGCGCCTGCTGGCCGGCCTGCCCCCGGAATGCCCGGTGAAACGGGCCGGTCTGGCCGAGGTGATTGGGGATATCCGCGCCTTTCTGGGCGCCCCTGCTATGCCGACCCGTCCGCCGCCACCTATAAACGGCCCATGAGCCAGGCGAACATGATGGAAGCAGCCGACCATGGCCGGCATGGCAGCGGCATCCTGCCCAGCCATGTGCTGGAGCGGCTGATCGCGGCCGGACGCGAAGTGCTGCTGGCCGAGCCGCCGGTGCCGGGCCAGATCCAGCCCGCCAGCATCGACCTGCGCCTGGGGGCGAAAGCCTGGCGGGTGCGGGCCAGCTTCCTGCCCGGCCCGGAGTCGAAAGTCTCCGAGCGCCTGCCGTCGGTCTTCATGCACGAGATCGACCTGACCCATGGCGCGGTGCTGGAAACCAATTGCGTCTATATCGTGCCGCTGCTGGAAAGCGCCGCCCTCAGCCCGCAGATTTCCGGCGCCGCCAATCCCAAAAGCTCCACCGGCCGCATCGATGTCTTTGTGCGGCTAATCACCGATCATGCCGCCGCCTTCGACCGCATCGCGCCCGGCTATCACGGGCCGCTTTTCGCCGAGATCAGCCCCCGCACCTTCCCGGTGCTGGTGCGCAAGGGCTCGCGCCTGAACCAGCTCCGGCTGCGGCAGGGCCCGCCCACCGCCAGCGACGCGGCGCTGAAGGACCTGCACCTGCGCAGCCCCCTCACCGATGTGGCGGCGATCATCGATGGCGGCCTGGCGCTTTCCATCGACCTGAAAGGCGATGGCGGCCATGAAGGCGGCCGCATCGGCTGGCGGGCCAAGCGCCATACCGGGCTGATTGATGTGGATAAGCCCGGCCT
>Ga0316232_1004887_pt1 | contig 11058 bp, 8 predicted proteins | sample TBHtaG_FD_206006 | JGI IMG/M metagenome (GOLD analysis project Ga0316232, IMG submission 206006) | Freshwater microbial communities from Trout Bog Lake, Wisconsin, USA - TBH18025_13 | ecosystem: Environmental > Aquatic > Freshwater > Lake > Hypolimnion/Profundal zone | place: USA: Wisconsin... | reverse complement strand
TTGCTCTTAGGCTCAAACACCAAACGAACTGCCGCATCCTTGCTCGATTCATCACGCACACCATCCAAAACATTGAGGATGGTGGATTTGAGATTATTTTGCTCTGGAGTTAAGGTCTTCTTACCAACCTTCACTTTGGGATTGGTAATTTCCTCAATCTCCTGCAAGACGCGTTGCGATGAAGTGGCTGGTGGCAACTCATTAACCACAATTTGCCACTGCCCCCGCGCCAATTCTTCAACAGACCAACGTGCCCGCACCTTAACGCTGCCGCGACCTGTTTCATAAATCTGCGCAATTTCAGTAGACGAGGAAATAATCTGACCACCGCCCGGGTAATCAGGGCCAGGCATGATCTCCAAAAGTTCAGGCGTCGTCATTTTCGGCGACTTCATCAATGCAATCGCAGCAGAAGCCACTTCCCGTAAATTATGGGATGGAATTTCAGTGGCCATACCCACGGCAATACCCGAAGCACCATTTAACAAAACAAATGGTAGCCGGGCTGGCAATAACTTTGGCTCTTGAAATGAACCATCGTAGTTGGGTGCGAAATCAACAGTCCCCTCGTCAATCTCACTTAACAAGAGACTCGCGATTTTGGTTAAGCGTGCCTCGGTATAGCGCATTGCCGCAGCGCCATCACCGTCTCGTGAGCCAAAGTTTCCTTGACCATCGATCAGTGGGTAGCGCAGCGAAAAACTTTGAGCTAAGCGCACCAAAGCATCATATGCCGATTGATCTCCATGAGGATGAAACTTACCCAAAACATCCCCGACAACTCGCGCACTTTTGACTGGCTTAGCATCTGCGCGTAAACCCATCTCGCTCATCGAGAACAAAATGCGCCGCTGTACAGGTTTCTGCCCATCGGCCACATCCGGCAATGCGCGGCCCTTAACAACGCTAATCGCGTAATCCAGATAGGCTCGTTCTGCATATACCGCAAGCGTCAAGCTATCTTTACCATCCTCATTTAAATCAACCAACCTGGGATCATGCGGCTCGCCAGGGCTGCCTGCTGAAGCTTCTGGAGCAATTACTTCGCTTGCCACCTCAAGAGCCCCAGAAAATAAATCGGCTTGCTCTGCTGCGGCAATCTCACTCGGAGTCTTTTTAGTTGTCATTAGATATCTGCCTCTACTTCGTTGCCACGCTCTTCAAGCCAATCACGGCGGGCGCTTGATTCGGATTTGCCCATCAGCATATCCATGGTTTTAATCGTCTCATCTTCAGTCCAACCACCAAGGGTTACTGGCAATAAGCGTCGAGTATCCGGATTTAAAGTGGTGTCCCACAATTGCTCAGCACTCATCTCACCTAGACCCTTAAAACGGGAAATTTGCCAAGCGGACTCTTTAACGCCATCCTTGCGTAACTTATCTTCAATTGCTTGCAACTCACTGGCATCGAGCGCATAAATCTTTTGCGCAGGTTTTTTGCCGCGCGCAGGTGCATCTACCCTAAACAAAGGGGGTCGTGAAATATAAACATGCCCCAAATCAATCAATTTGGGGAAATGCTTATAAAACAGGGTGAGTAGCAATACCTGAATATGCGCCCCATCAACGTCCGCATCGGACAGAATACAAATCTTGCCATAGCGTAAATTTGATAAATCAGGGCTGTCATTCGCACCATGAGGATCCACGCCAATCGCTACTGCGATGTCATGCACTTCGTTGTTTGCAAAGAGGCGATCCCGCTCTGCCTCCCAAGTATTTAGAACCTTGCCGCGTAGAGGCAAAATAGCTTGATACTCTTTATTGCGACCCATCTTCGCAGAACCCCCAGCCGAATCTCCTTCGACGAGGAAAATCTCATTCAGGCTAGTGTCCTGACTCTCGCAATCAGTTAACTTGCCCGGCAATACGGCAACGCCAGACGATTTTTTCTTCTCGACTTTTTGTCCTGCACGAGTTCTTGCTTGGGCTTGCTTAATTACCAAATCGGCCAATTTACGACCATAGTCGACGTGCTCATTAAGCCAAAGCTCCAGGGCCGATTTTGCATAACCCGATACCAACCTTACCGCATCGCGTGAATTGAGGCGTTCCTTAATCTGCCCTTGAAACTGAGGATCCAGTACCTTGGCAGACAAAATAAAGGAGGCGCGTGCAAAAACGTCTTCTGGCATCAACTTCACACCCTTAGGCTGCAAAGCATGCATTTCAATAAAGCCTTTTACGGCATTAAATAATCCTTCGCGCAAACCACTCTCATGAGTACCCCCTGCCGGAGTAGGAATCAGGTTCACATAGCTTTCTCGCACAGGAGCGCCGTCTTCAGTCCAAGTAACCACCCAAGCAGCACCTTCTCCCTCGGCAAAGGAATCCTCCTCCCCGCTCCCAGTGGCATAACGCTCACCTTCAAATGGAGGGATCACTTCTGGACCATGGCCTGCTTGAGCAATCGCTTCCGTTAAATAGCCACGCAAGCCCTGAGCGTACTGCCACGTCTGACTTTCTCCAGATTTTTCTTGAATCAGCGTGACTTTTACGCCCGGCAACAACACAGCCTTAGAGCGCAATAAACGAATCAGCTCTGGCATCGGAATTGCCGAGCTATCAAAATATTTACCGTCTGGCCACGCACGCACGCGCGTTCCATGGGATTTATCGTCCTTGCTAGCTGCCTTGCTTTTGAGTTTTTCAATGACTACGCCATCAGCAAAGGTCAATGTAGAGACCTGGCCATCACGCCACACTGTGACCTCTAGGCGCTTCGATAAGGCATTGGTGACCGATACCCCTACCCCGTGTAGACCGCCCGAGAAAGCGTAAGCCCCTCCGGTGCCTTTTTCAAATTTACCGCCTGCATGAAGCTGGGTAAAAACGATTTCTACTACGGGAAGCTTCTCTGTAGGGTGCATGCCGACCGGGATACCGCGCCCATCATCCTCCACACTCACACTGCCATCGGTGTGCATCGTCACGATAATCTGCTTGCCAAAGCCCCCTAAGGCCTCATCAGAAGCGTTATCGAGCACTTCCTGAATGATGTGCAAGGGATTATCTGTGCGGGTATACATGCCAGGCCGTTGTCGGACTGGTTCTAGTCCTTTGAGGACTTGAATCGATGATTCACTATATTCAGAGGTTTTACGGGTAGCCATGCGCGGAAATTGTAGTCATGTCTGACCTCAAGCTGGAATTTTTCCCAAATGACCCCTTCGTTCATGCCAAAATCAGCCTATGGGAGCCTTAAGTCATATTCGCGTATTAGACCTTAGCAGAGTGCTTGCCGGGCCATGGTGCACCCAAAATCTAGCCGATCTAGGCGCAGATGTCATCAAAGTTGAGCGCCCCGGCAGCGGCGATGAAACGCGCCAGTGGGGACCCCCCTTCGCACGCAATGCCCAGGGTCAAGACACCACTGAAACCGCCTATTTCATCTGCGTAAACCGCAATAAACGCTCTATCACGGTCGACATTAGCACTCCAGAGGGGCAAAACATCATCCGAGAGCTCACAAAAGAGTCTGATGTAGTCATTGAAAACTACAAAGTAGGCGACTTGGCACGCTATGGATTAGATTACGCCAGCCTCAAGCAACTCCAGCCTCGACTCATCTACTGCTCGATCACTGGATTTGGTCAAACTGGGCCTTATGCCCACCAGGCAGGATATGACTACCTTGCGCAAGGCATGGGTGGATTTATGAGCGTCACCGGGGAGGCGGATGGGGTTCCAAACGCAAGCCCTCAAAAAGCCGGGGTAGCCATCGCCGATCTATTTACCGGAATGTATGCTTCTAGTGCTATTTTGGCGGCAGTCATTCATCGGGATCGCACTGGCGAAGGTCAATACATTGATATGGCCCTGCTGGATACACAAGTAGCTGTGATGGCCAATGTAGCGAGCGCCTATCTTTGCACCCAAACGATTCCGCAGCGCTGGGGAAATGCCTCTCCCATCATTGTGCCCTATCAAACCTTCCCCACTGCTGATGGCTGGATTATTGTGGCGGCCGGGAATGACAAGCAGTTTAAGCAATTTGTCCAGGCAGGAGAAGAGCCTGAATTAGCAGAAGATCCGCGCTTTTGCACCAACCCCTTGCGCGTTGAACATCGTCAGGTACTGATTCCACTACTAGAAACGATGACGCGCAAGAAAACCAAGCGGGAATGGCTCTCCCTGCTAGAGCAGGCCAAGGTTCCGGCCGGCCCAATCAATAACCTCAAGGAAGTCTTTGAAAACGACCAAGTCAAGGCACGGGGTCTACAGGTGGAAGTGCCCCATCCCACCGCAGGACAAATGAAGCTCGTTGCCAGCCCCATTCATATGACGCAAACCCCCACTGAAATCCGTTTAGCGCCACCAACTTTAGGGGAGCATACTGACACTATTTTGCGCGAGCGTTTAAAGCTCGATGCATCAGCTATAGCCGCTTTACATCAAAATGGCATCATCTAGTGCTGCCACCCATTGCTAGCAACTACCACCTAACCTTCGCCTCATGACAAGCAAGAATCGCCCACTATCCCTCCAGCATGTGCTGATTTTTGGCGGCCTCATGGTCACCTTATCAATGGGTATTCGCCACGGCTTTGGCCTATTTAATCTTCCAATCACCATCGCCAATGGCTGGGGACGAGAAACCTTCGCCCTCACAATTGCCCTGCAAAATGTGGTGTGGGGAGCAGTTCAACCTATTACCGGTGCGATAGCAGATCGTTATGGAGCCTTAAAGATTATGGTTGCCGGTGGCATTTTGTATGCCCTGGGCTTAATCGGTATGGCGCTCTCGACTGACACGCTCAACTTTACGATTGCCGGAGGCTTGCTCATTGGCTTAGCCCAAACCGCAACTACCTATAGCGTGGTTTACGGCATCCTGGGTCGGAATATCTCAGCAGAAAAACGTGTCTGGGCTATGGGTATTACCGCAGCCGCAGGATCTTTTGGCCAGTTTTTAATGATTCCGACCGAGCAAAGTCTACTCAGCCATTTTGGCACCCAAAACGCCCTACTGCTTTTGGCTCTAATGGCCAGCCTCATGATTCCAACGGCATTCATGTTGCGTGAAAAATCAAGTGTTTATGTACCCAATGCCCATGAACAATCAATTAGTGAGGCGCTTAAAGAAGCCCTGCAAAATCCCAGCTTTCGACTACTGACCCTTGGGTATTTTGTGTGCGGCTTTCAGGTTGTCTTCATCGCAGTCCATCTGGCGCCATATCTCAAGGATCTTTCCCAAACCTATCCTGCAGTGGGTGCCCCTACCGTAGCAACCACAGCCCTAGCATTAATTGGTTTGTTTAATATTTTTGGCACCTATAGCGCCGGCATGTTGGCGCAACGCATTCCTAAGCGTTACCTATTGGCAGGAATCTATCTGAGTCGATCAATCATCATCCTTGCTTTTATTACCCTTCCTCTGACGCCTACCAGCACGTATGTGTTTGCTTCGATCATGGGCTTTCTGTGGCTTGCCACCATCCCCCTGACTAATGGCATCGTGGCGCAAATCTTTGGGGTAAAACACCTGTCAATGCTATCGGGCATCGCCTTCTTTTCTCACCAATTAGGCAGTTTTTGTGGCGCATACTTTGGTGGTTACATTTTTGATCAAACCGGCTCATATGCCTTGGTTTGGCAAATTTCCATTGCCTTGGGCATCTTGGCATTTGCCTTAAATCTACCGATTAAAGAATGCGCCCTTAGCAGACACCCCCATCCCGCAACAGCATAAGCAAGTCGGCCGCCCCAACCTATTCCTCAGTACAATGCCACTGACTGCTTAAGAACGCCATCCATGAAACCAAACGCAGCACACCATCGCAAGATATCGGTTTTACAGTGGTGCTTGATTGCGCTGTTTGCAAGCGCACTAATGGGAATCTTTTTGAGCTACTTGGCACCCGATATGCTGTATGCAATCGCCAGTCAAGCCTGGGCTCTATGTGGGTGGTAAGCCTTCAGTCTTTAATAACTCGCCGTAGCACAATGGATAGTGCACATGCCTCCTAAGCGTGGGATACAGGTTCGATTCCTGTCGGCGGGACCAGCAAGCAACTTAGCGCCGCAGACAAAATTTCTTTAAAAACTCCATCTGCAACGTTCCTGGAGCAATCGGATGCCACACGAGCTCCTTTTGTGGAACTATCGTTTTAGGCCCCAGTGCATCGCGATCCCGGTACAACTCATAAGCGCCTAGGGCAAAATCTTGGGTTTCACATCCAAAGAACTGTGTTTCTGATTTAGATAGGTATTCAATTTTTTGCTTATTCACTTCCGCATTCTGCACGGCAGGATAATCCGTAAAGACGGTTACCGCATAGTGAACTTCATCCAAGCGCCTAATACTGCTGGTTGAAAAAGTAACAGCGGTCCCTTGATGTGCAGGGTCGTAGTATTCCATCCATTCTGCATGCGCCAGCTTAACTGTACATAGCAGCAATAAAGACAGGATTTTGACAGAGGAATTCATTGCCTGATGATAATTGGGTTTGGATCAATAGAATATGCTCTGACCATTTCAGCACCCCTTAACACGTCTCCTTTCAATTTGCGCAGACCCTCAACAAAAAACTTATCCACAGCTTTTGTGGATAAATGCGCAAATGTTTTCGTAAGTCACCGATTTGTATAGAGACACCTAGCTTGCTCAAATATTAAGCAGTAAATTCCTACCAATTTATTCTCCATTGCAGATTGACAAAATTTATTTTTTATTTTTAATTTCTCTTACACTCAACGCATGCAAATACTCAATACCAGCACCTTAGCCGCCCTGGAGGAAATGCTTCAAAACATGGCGCGCCCTGCACCCCATGATTACGTGCCGATTTATTTTTTAGGGGGGCTCTCTACTCAAGGCCAAGGTCAAATTATTGGTCATTTAAACCCTGAATTTGCCAACTATTTACACGCATCACTCACTCAAGAACCCATCCCATTTCTACACCTGGATTACGATCGACTCACTATTGACTCAGCCAAACCGATTGAACTCAGCGCCAGCTTGGCCATCCTTGCCAAGCGAATGCGTGTTGGCGGGTTTATTCCAGGTTGGCGCAATGAAGAATTTGCGTGGATTGATCTCAATGGCCATGAATACTTCCGCCTTGAGCGAGCCGCCTTTCGCACTTTTGGCTTTCGTAGCATGGCCACCCATATCAACGGATTTACCTCAAAAGGCACCCTCTGGCTGGGGCGCCGCAGTCAAAACAAAGCCACTGACCCCGGCTTGTTAGATAACCTGGCTGCTGGAGGCATTGCAGCGGATGAAACTCCTTCAGTGTGTGCGCGCCGAGAACTGTGGGAAGAGGCTGGCGTCCCCCCTCAGGTCGCCCAAAACCTCAATCCAATTGGTCGCATGCATATGCGCCGTATTAGTCATGAACGCGGTTTTCATGATGAACAGCTCTATGTGTACGACCTTGAACTAGCCGATCACTTCATCCCTACCAATCATGACGGTGAAGTCAGTGGCTTTATCGAAATTACCCTACATGAAGCAGCGGCCCGCATTTTGGCTGGTGAATTCACCCAAGATGCCGCCTTTGTGACAGCAGACTTCATATTGCGCAACAGCAAAAACTAATCTGCAGCACTTCTTGACGGCCATCAGGAACACTACCCCCATTTCGTGGTTAAATTGAGACCAAGGATGAAACAGGGGTGCCCTCTTTAGCGGATCAATGCTGAGAGGCGCTGAGAAAGACCCTATAACCCGATCCAGGTAATGCTGGCGTGGGGAGTTCCATCAGACCGACACCCGGTTTCGTCCATCTACAAAATAGTCAGGAGATGGACATGAGCACCACCACACCAAAAACCAAACCAACCGTTCCCAGCCTCAAAAGCCTAGAACACGACTTCGGTCAAAAATTTGCCTATCCCGCTTCCAGTAAAACCTACTTGCAGGGATCGCGCCCAGATATTCAAGCGCCAATTCGCATGATTGAACAACAAGCCACGCGCGTAGGCGACGCTTTAGTAGCGAACCCCCCTGTCCCTGTATATGACACTTCCGGACCCTATAGCGATCCTGAAGTCATCATCAATCTCGAGAAGGGTTTACCAAAACTGCGCGCAGCATGGATTGATGAACGCAAAGATACTGAGCAACTAGCCGGACCAAGCTCTGAGTATGGCGTGGCACGCTCAAAAGATACAGAGACCCAACATCTGCGATTTGCCCATATTGGCGCACCCCGGGTCGCCAAGGCTGGTCACAATGTGAGTCAAATGCATTACGCACGCCAAGGAATTGTGACTCCCGAAATGGAGTTCGTCGCCCTGCGCGAATCCATGGGTCTTGAGCAACTACGCAAGAATCCAGAATACAAACAATTGCTCAAGCAGCATCCTGGCAAAAGCTATGGCGCCAATTTGCCTGAAATCATCACCGGTGAGTTTGTACGCCAAGAAATTGCTGCGGGACGCGCCATTATTCCTGCCAATATTAATCACCCAGAATTAGAGCCCATGATTATTGGTCGCAATTTCCGCGTCAAGATTAATGGCAATCTCGGCAACTCTGCCGTCACCTCTTCCATCAATGAAGAGGTTGAAAAAATGGTGTGGTCGATTCGCTGGGGTGCTGACACCATCATGGATCTCTCTACCGGAAAACATATTCACGAAACTCGCGAATGGATCATTCGCAATTCTCCTGTACCCATTGGCACCGTTCCAATTTATCAAGCTTTGGATAAAACTGGTGGCATTGCCGAAGATCTCACCTGGGAAATGTTCCGCGATACCTTGGTAGAGCAAGCAGAACAAGGGGTTGATTACTTCACCATTCATGCTGGCGTACTCCTACGCTATGTGCCTTTGACTGCGGATCGCATTACTGGCATCGTCTCTCGCGGTGGCTCGATTATGGCTAAATGGTGCTTAGCTCACCATAAAGAAAATTTCCTCTACACCAAGTTCGACGAAATCTGCGAAATCATGAAGGCCTATGATGTGTCCTTTAGCCTTGGTGATGGCTTGCGTCCAGGTTGTATTGCCGACTCGAACGATGCAGCACAATTTGGTGAACTTCATACCCTCGGTGAACTGACTGCTAAGGCCTGGAAACATGATGTTCAAGTCATGATTGAGGGTCCCGGTCATGTACCAATGCAACGCATTGAAGAAAATATGACCGAAGAACTCAAGCACTGCCTAGAAGCACCCTTCTATACGCTTGGACCATTAATTACGGATATTGCACCAGGCTATGACCACATCACTAGCGGTATCGGTGCAGCCCAAATTGGTTGGTATGGCACGGCAATGCTGTGTTACGTTACCCCAAAAGAACACTTGGGCTTACCAGACAAAGAAGATGTGCGCGAAGGCATCATCACCTACAAGATTGCGGCTCATGGCGCAGATTTAGCCAAGGGTTTACCGGGCGCTCAAGTGCGTGATAACGCCTTGTCTAAAGCGCGCTTTGAATTCCGTTGGGAAGATCAATTCAATCTCGGCCTAGATCCAGAACGTGCTCGCGAATACCATGATGCGACACTGCCTGCTGAAGGAGCGAAGATTGCGCACTTTTGCTCGATGTGCGGGCCCAAGTTCTGCTCAATGAAAATCACCCAAGAGGTACGCGACTATGCCGCTACCCTGGATGCCAATGGCAACCCCAAAGTCATTCCTATCACGGTAGAGGCTGCACAAGGAATGCAAGAAATGTCCATTGAGTTTCGTAAGCGCGGCAGCGAGATCTATCAGTAAGCGCAAATATGAGCATTGCTTTGACTAATCACCGCTATGCTGTTGTAGGCGCCGGCTTAATTGGGCGCCTACTGGCGGTTGCATTAGCAAAACGCGGCGCCCAAATTGAGGTTTTTGAACAAGGTGGTCCCGAGGCCTCACAATCTCCGGCACGCATTGCCGCAGCTATGCTAGCCCCTTTAGCAGAATCAGCAATTACTGAAGATAACGTGGTGCGCATGGGAATCTATAGCCTGCCACGCTGGCAAGAACTGATTGGGGAATTGCATACACCAGTGTATTTTCAGCAAAATGGTACCTTGATTGTGTGGCACCGCCAAGATGCAAGCGACGCCGAACGGTTTACTGCACACCTAGAACGAAATAGTGCAAACAATGCTTTGCTGTGTGCGCCAGAGCGCCTGGATCATGCGGCACTTGCAGCACTTGAGCCTGGTGTAGCCGATCGTTTTCAACAAGGACTTTACTTACCCAACGAAGGTCAGCTTGATAATCGCCAACTCTTATCAGCGCTAACTCAAGAGCTCGCGCTTTTATCAGTACGCTGTCATTGGCATCAAGCGGTCGATCCGGAAGTATTGCGTGAAGCTGGTCACTATGACTGGGTCATTGATTGCCGAGGCTTGGGAGCTAAAGACCAATGGAATCAACACTCCGCCCATCCTCTTCGGGGGGTGCGGGGCGAGGTTATTCGTTTACATGCGCCTGAAGTCCATTTGCAACGACCTACGCGCTTGATCCATCCACGCTATCCCATCTACATTGCCCCAAAAGAAAATGATGTGTATGTGGTCGGCGCTACTGAAATTGAATCAGATGATCTTTCAGAAATGAGCCTGCGTTCAGCGATGGAGTTATTAAGCGCAATCTACACCGTACATAGCGGCTTCGCTGAAGCTCGCATTCTGGAAATGGCCACCCAATGCCGCCCCACTCTTAAAGATAACCTTCCCGAGATTGGTGTTTCGCATGCCAAACAGAATGCAACTGGGCTGATGAGGATTAATGGCCTATATCGCCACGGCTTTATGATCTCCCCCGCTATTTTGGACTGCGCTCTAGAAATACTAGAGACCGGCTCTAGCATCACAGCCAAGAATCTTGATCTTCGCATTACCGCAGATGCGCTGTGCACTACATTCTGCAAGGATGCAGCATGCGCGTAATCATCAATCAAGTGGTCCATGAAATTCCCATCTCAAGCAAGTTGGCAGATGCTTTAGCGGCAATAGACGCAAAACCACCCTATGCCGTTGCTATCAATCTGCAATTCATTCCGAAAGCCCAATATGCGGCTCGCGAACTGCAAGAGAATGATCAGATTGAAGTCATTGCTCCCGTTACCGGCGGATAATCCATTCAGAAAAATATCCCTCAC
>Ga0316232_1004879_pt1 | contig 11080 bp, 18 predicted proteins | sample TBHtaG_FD_206006 | JGI IMG/M metagenome (GOLD analysis project Ga0316232, IMG submission 206006) | Freshwater microbial communities from Trout Bog Lake, Wisconsin, USA - TBH18025_13 | ecosystem: Environmental > Aquatic > Freshwater > Lake > Hypolimnion/Profundal zone | place: USA: Wisconsin... | reverse complement strand
AGATTTAATAACATTTACCAATAAAGTATAACACCATGAATTTCGATGAATTAAAGCACGATCTCCGTATACTCGCCCAAGCTCAAGAGGAATTTATCCTCCAAGGCTGGATACGTATAAAGTCTGTACAAAAACAAGAGCTAAGTAATTCAACAGCTTATGGTGTCCTTTATGCAAAGGACGGTAAAGAATTTTTTCTTAATATGGTAACAGCTCCAAAGGCACTTAAGATGCTTGGTGTATAGCATTAAATATTAATATAGCAGAGCTATTACTGTAATGAAAACCTTCGAAATAGCTCTTAAGAATATCGAGTACAAAATTGATGTACTAGAAGAGGATGGTGAAGTAGAGGTTTTTGTAGAATGTGTAGATGAGGATAGAGAAATACCTGATAATGAATTGTTAACAGTTATTGAATATCTTGTTAAAGAAGGATTTGTAAGAGATCCTGCAGATGGTGAAATTCTAGATTTTAATTCTGAACAATAAAAAACCCGGTCTTAAGACCGGGTTTTAATTTATATATTGAAGTTGTTTTACTTAGCTTCTTTACGAGCAACTTTGGCTTCCTGGATTGCTTTACGCTCGGCTCGTGCAAACTTAATAAGCTCTTGAAGAGCCTTACGTGCGCGTGTTCCTGCGGCGTTATTGCCACCATAGAACTTAGTAGCTTCGGTTACAAATGTTTCAGTAATTGTCTTGAATGTAGTAATTGAGTCTGACATAAAAAGATTTATGGTTGTAGATTATTAATGCAAGTGTGTATCTGTATGTTCAAGAGCTTCCTCTTCTCTTTCCTTTTCATGAATACGTTCAACAGAACCATCGATGAAGGCTCTCCATGCAATTAACCCCTGAACAATAGCATTGATAGCGATTGTGATCCAACGCATATCATTAATATCATGAACATGCACATCATCAGAATAGTGAGAAAAGTCTGATAATAACGATGATAGTGACGCTATTGATATATAAAGAAATAATTTGATACTTGCTGATGCAAAGCGATTTATTGGATATTTCTTAAAATTCATACATAACTATTTATAAATAATTTCAATAATTTATGCATTCAGTAGTACCAAGAAAGGGAGAAGATATCGATCGCACACTTAAGCGTTTAAAGAACAAAATGGATGTAGATGCTGTTCTAGAAACTGTACGCGCTAAGAGATATTTTGAGACTCCTACTCAAAAGAAAAAGCGCAAAGAGAAAGCTATGCATAAAAAGATAAAGTTTAGTCGATAAGTATTGTTAATGCTATCGTTTAAACAATTTGTATTAGAGCGTGTTTATAGGTTATCTGGAGTTGAACAACAGAGTGTAAACAAGATAGTAGATTTTTATATGAATCTCTTTGATCCAAAGAGATTAAAGATGCCAGTAGCAAAGATTATTAGCCTAGGCCCTGAGAGAGTTTATAAGAAGTTTATTAACGACAAGGGATTTGTAACAGTAGGCATTGCTGAATTCTACGACGATGAGGATAAGGTAGATAAGAAGATTCCTGTTTACGTTGGATTTGATAAGAAATCTTTAGATAAAGGTACATATATCTATGATGCTGATACTAATGAAGAGTATATTATCCTTCATTACTACAAGCTAAAGTATGATAGAGCTGTTATTAAGGATGCACTCGTTCATGAAATAAATCATGCTAAACAGCCTTATAAAAACGTTGGTAAGCATTACGAAAGAAGTAAATTAGATTATTATACTGATCCTGTTGAGGTTCATAATTACGTTACCAATATTATTCAGGTAATTGAAGATCAGTATACAGCAGCAGAAACTCCAGAAGAGAGAAAAGAAATTCTAAAGGAATTAGAAGAATTTATTCGTGGTGGTGACGTACCAGATAATCATTTAGGGGATTTAATTCAGAAGATCGGTAAGCATGAATTTGTAGAGTATCTATACGATAATAAGGACAACCCTAAGGTAAAGAAAGAATATCAACGTTTCATTAATAAGCTAAATTGGCTATATACTAATCTTAAAGATTACGAGAACAGATGATTGAAACTATTCAAAAGATAATTGCTATCTATAATAATCTTGATTGGATTCAGGATAAGATGGATGAATTATCTGAGAAGATAAATGATTATATTTTTGAAAGTGGTTGTGATATAAATTTAACGAAACCTAACAAGAAGAAATTAAAAGAGTTTAATCGTGAGTGTGATGAACTTAAAGCACGCCATGATTATGAAATGAAAGAGTTAAAGAAATTGCTTGACTCTGCAGACGAGTGATAGCATAATATGGGGTATGTTTCAAGAACAGCTCCTTAGATATAAAAATATTAAACTCTATCTCGCACGTTTTACATCGAAGACAGAAGATGTAAAGAGTTTTTATAAAATAGGGGTTACAGGGAAGTATGATGCTGCCCATCGCTTTCTAAATGAGGAGTACAATCTCTGGGATATAAAGATTATGACAACAGCTTACGGTCCAACTAGAGAGGTACTAGAAGCTGAAGAAGAGCTTAAGAGAATGTATCCGAAGAATCTCTGGCTTGATCAAAAGATTAAAGGTGTAACTGAGATCTTTGTACCTAATGATTATCAAGAAATTAGAGATATTATTGAGTATGTTAAACAGAAGCGTATTGGTTGGTATCAGGCCCGACTTAATGAAGCATCTGAAATTGAAAAGCTCAAGAAAGAGAATAAAGAGCTAAGGAAACAGCTTGCCCACTTAGAGCGATAATCTATAATAGATGGAAATGGTGGGTTAATGTAATTTTTTTGCGCTTGTAGCTTAATGTAGAGCAGGACAGCTTATACCTGTTCGGATAGATAATCCCCTGGTCTCGGTTCAAGTCCGAGCAAGCGCACCAGCTTTCGAAAGTGTATATCGGCAGCTTGCTCCGCTGTGGTGAATTTATGGTCTATAATTATAAGGTTTATATACCCTGCCTGTTCAACAGCTTTATATCGTTCTTCATCCCGTGCTTTTATCTTTTTGAGTAACTGCTCACCTCTTAAGGGCTTCCAGTGCCAAGCACCGTTCCAATGTATGGCTAACTTATAATCCGGTAAAATTATATCTGCATCGTAGCCACTAAACATGTGCTTGTTTGTTATAACGTTAGCTCCAATTTTAGCTAATTTTTCAGCGAGTAATTTTTCGCCCTTGCTTCGACTACGTTTTGCCCATATACCTCTACCTTGAGCTTGAACCTGCTTATTAAAAAATCTTTTCAGTTCAACCTGACATTTATAGCTGCATAAATTCTTGCTATATTTCACATGCAAAAATTCTGTTTTACATATACGACATACTCTTACAAACATTGATCCATTCTTAGGGTGTTTTCTACCTAATTTATCGGCACGATCTTTTAATGTCTTACTCGTTTTTTCCCTTGTAGTGATTGACCTAGGTCCCTTGATCTTATTGTTATAAGAAGCCGCGCATGACCGACAACAAAATTTTTTTTGATCACGGTGTATAAGTTCATTGTTGCAATTTGTGCATTTCATATTATTATTTATTGAACAGCCGGATAGATACAAGTTCGATTCCCGCACCCACTTCCAACTTTAAATAAATTTATGGCAACAATTAGAATTCCAGTACCGTTAAGAAAACTCGTTGGAGGAAGCGAAGAGATCAAAACGTTTGGTAAGACACTAGATGAGTGTTTACAGCTTCTCTGTCTTTCCTACCCCGATATCAAGGAAAGACTCTATGATGAGAATGGTGAGATTCGTAGATTTATTAATATATTTGTAAACGATGAAGATATGAGATTTCTATCTACAAACGATATTCAAGAGAATGATATCATCTCTATTGTACCGGCGATTGCTGGGGGCTAGACTTTATGACAGAACCAAAACCAAGTAAAGAACAGCGAGTCTATCAACTCGTCCAAGAACTCGAAGATACAAAACATCGTAAGAAGGCTTCAGCTAAAGCTTTCGGTGATGAGATTAAGCGTCTTAACGAGGAGATTAAGGAAATCCTCGACGAGGATAAGGAGTAATGATTAAGCTCAATCCTATTCGTATCTTTATTCAGAACATCTGGGAACACCCTGTTACTGTATGGAGTACAATAGGATTGGGTGTACTTCTTTTTTTGCTTGAGTTGTATTATCTATTCCGGTAATATATGATCAAATTCCCAATGACAATTTGGACATAAGAATAAAATATTTTCTCTCTTATTAACTTCTGCTATTGTTATATTTTTATCAAATGAGGAAATAGGCTTAATGTGGCAAAGCTCAACATGTTTATTATAATTACACTTCTCACAACTACCTTCTAATTCTTTTTTATAAATCCTACGTGCATGAGCTCTGATTATATCATATCGATTAGCACCGCCTCTTCTGGAAGCAAGTGCGATTGTTTGCTCGTCAGCAGGTGTACCGTGATAATGTTTTCGCTTTTCAATACACTCCCTACAATATTTGTAATATTTTGCAACAACAGTATTACTACACTCTCTACACTTAGGCCATTTCAATCTCTCTTTACTACGCTTAGGATGTACTCTACCATTATAGCTAGCCGCGCAACTTTTATTACAAAAGCGCTTAGACCATCTACTTGTAAGTTCTTTATTGCATTTTAAACAATTCATATTATTATTTAATCACATTCGAACTATAAATCAATCTGGGGCTGGTAGTTTAATAGTTAAAACACACTGCTCATAACGGTAGAGACTGTCGGTGCAATTCCGACCCGGCCCACCATTTTAAATGAAACAATATATCCTTAAAGACATTGACGTAAAGGCTAAAGAGCTTGAAAAATCCTTTCGTAAATCCCATCGTATTGTTGAACGCGCTCAGAAGAAAGTATCACGAACCGGTAAGGATAAGTCTCTTCTTAAAGCAGCTTGTGAACTTGGATATATTTGTAATAATGCTCCCATTACTAAAGATGGAATGCGGTATGTTAACCCTATGACATCTGGGGATAAACTCTTCCTAGAAGAGATGGGTACCTATAAGTGTATAGAGTTTAAACAGGGTGAATTTCTTGATTGCCATAATAAGCCAGTGCACTTAAAATGGTATTAATAAAGAGGAGGTATGAATAATTTTTAAAAAATAAAACTTTAATAAAATATGGTCCTATGGTGAAATTGGCAAACACAGCGGACTACAAGTAAGGGGTCGGTATAGAAGAAATTCTATATTAGTAAGATGTAAATTCGGTGAACGGTTTAACCTCCCAACGCCGAGCCAAGCTCAGAAATGAGAAGGTGTAGAGACTATAATCATCTACCTAAAGTAGCAATACAAAGGTAAAGGCATAGTCCAGACCACAAATCGAAAGAGTAGCGAAAGCTATAGTGGTAAGTAAAATCCGCTGCCCTAAAGGCTTCCCGGTTCGACCCCGGGTAGGACCACCATTTTATTATTAATAATATTAGTTATAATATCTAAATATTTTTGCGATGTACGTGATTTAAAATATGTTTGCTGAGATGTATTAATAATACAAAGTTCAATACCTCGTTCTAAACACGCTTGCATTTTTCGTTGATCATTATTTTCCATTTTTTCAAGTAACTGCTTACCAAAAATTGGTTCGTAATGAAATATACCATTAAGCTCAAACGCTAACTTTAAATGTGGTATATAGATATCGAGTTCTGATTCAATATCATCTTTTTTGTTAAACTTAAATTGTATATTCGGATATAGAATAATAAGCTGTTCCTCAATCCATTTTTCGAGTCTTGAGCGGCGGGTACCTGATTGCTTATGTGTATTGTTGTATGTAGCGGCGCAACTTTTAGAGCAGAAGTGATTTTTTCGTAGCTTTTGATCACGTTTTCTCACAACTATATTCTTTTCACACTGTTTACATTTACCATTAATACTACCACATCGTACAAACCTATATTTCATTTCACATTGTTTAGTACAAAAAGAAACCGTGCGTTTCTTGTTAATGACATTATGATACCAATATACTTTACTTTTTAGGTATATTTCTCCACAACCATCACATTTAAATTTTATAATTTTTCCGTCGCACTTCTTAACAGATTGAGCTATATTAATAGGAAATAAACAAGGCATAATAATATTTATGCTTTTGAATCTTTATTTTCGAATCCGACCACAGGTACCATTTTTTATATATGCAACTTAAACAACAACCAGAATTAAAACAAACACTAAAGATGAAGCTTGTCTTTAGCTGTTCTCTAGCTATACTCATCGTAGTATCAACATGTCTTATTTTTAGTACTCCTATCAGGAATTTCATTCGTACATATAGGCCTCTACCAACTGCTGAGCTTCATCGTCAATGAAAAAACATAATCAATATTCTTTTACTATTGTTTATAGTGGTATGGAGTTTAATTGTGAAGTTAACGGTACTCAGGTTGCAGTTCAGACACGAGGTTTTCTTGAAGAACGAGCTTGGGATAGTATTAAAAAATATCTTGAAGACGAAGGTTTTATTACGGAATTAGATAAACAAAAAGGTATTCTAGATTTGTTTAAATATTAAACTTACGGGGACGTATCACACCCGCCTTCTAAGCGGTCGTTAAATGTGTAACTGGAGTATGTTGGTTCGATCCCAACCGTCCTCACCATTTTGCTTGCATATACAACTAAATATAGCCATAATACTCATATGAAACTCAAAACACTCGCTATTGCTCTTGTTACACTCTTTCTCTGTAGCTTGATGCCAGCCAAAGCCTACTACTGCGGTGGTGGGTACTATGGCGGTGGGTATTATCGAGGAGGATGCTGGGGAGGCGGATTTGTAGGCGGATGGGGTGGTTACTATGGTGGATATTATCCTTATTACGGTGGGTATTATCCTTGCTACGGTGGTTATTATCCGACCTATTACGCAGCCCCCATTGTTGTACCACCACAACAACCTCAAATTATTGTAATCCGAGGTAAATAATTTAAATGTTAGACGTATTACAATATAATTAATACGTCTAACATAAATAACCGTATGAGAAACTTTTCATACGAACAAATAAAGGGTGCCATAGCTGCAACACTATCAATGCAGGCAGCTGCAAGATATCTTAAGTGCAGTTATAGTGTCTTTAAAACTAAAGCTGAAGAGTATGATTTATTTGATCCTAATCCTGCTGGAAAAGGTAGAGTAAAGCCCAAATCTTATAAAACAGAAGCAGATGTGTTTACTACAAAAAAATTTATTCCAAGCACAACGTTGCGCAAATGGGTTTTTAGAGAGAGAGAAAATAAATGCTCTTTATGCGGTATAAAAAGCTGGCAGGGAAAAGAAATTACTATAGAATTAGATCATATTAACGGTGATAGGTTGGATAACAGAAGAGAAAATATACGTCTTTTATGTCCTAACTGTCACAGTCAAACTGATACATACAGAAAAAACAGATATAAATATAAAGACGGTTGCCCGACAGCAGCTAAGAAATCATACATTAAAAAAATAACGCCTCGGTAGGAGAATTGGCATATCCGTCTGCCTTAGGAGCAGAATTTTGTGGGTTCGACTCCCACCCGAGTCTCTCCCTGAGCACTAATTTGGAACTGTAGTGAAATGGAATATCACGAAACGCTACGGACGTTTAGAACAAGGTTCGATTCCTTGCAGTTCCACCATTTTGGAATCGTAGCTCAACGGTAGAGCAGTTCGCTTTTAACGAATTGGTTTCGAGTTCAAATCTCGACGGTTCCACCATCTTTTATATTGCATATACAATAATAAGCTTATATATTAATAATATTGCGCGAGTAGCTCAGGGGTAGTAGCGTTTCCTTTACACGGAAAATGTCGGGGGTTCAAATCCCTCCTCGCGTACCATTTTCAGGACTATAGCTCAGCTGGTCAGAGCATGCGCTTGATAAGCGCAGGGTCGCTGGTTCGAACCCAGCTAGTCCTAAATAACAGTTTAACGTGATGTCGCCTAGCGGCTATGGCACTTGCTTTGGGAGCAAGGAACCGAGAGTTCGAGTCTCTCCATCACGAAATAACGGAGTTGTAGCTCAGCTGGTTAGAGCGCATGCCTGTCACGCATGATGCCGTGGGTTCAAGTCATTAAGGGAAGTTCACGTCGGTATGAAACTGCAGCGTTTCTCCGTCGTCAATTGAACGCTGGAAAGCCAGCAAGCTGTAAGACGAAGTATCGAGCTCAACGCTCGGATGCTGGTAAAAAGCGGAAATAATCAAATGACTTACGTAATAGAGCGATGGACAGGGAAGAATTGGGCTCCATCGCTCTGTTCACCTTATAAGACAATGGGAGAGGTGAACAAACATTTAAAAGAATATTGGTGGCATTATACCAATGATTTTCCTTATAGGATTAAGGAAAGTAAGCCTAAAAAACAAAAAATACAAACACGATTTACTAAGTATAATTTCCAAGATTGGAATTCTGACAAAGGAATGGCAGTAGTTATTTAACCTTTTTATAGCTTGTACCATAAATAATGGTATATGGCTAATTTAAGAATTACGGATCTCACACCGATTTCAGCAGTAAATCCTGGTGATGTGTTTCCGGTTGTAAATAGTAGTTTCTTTAGTAATTTCTCAACGACTGCACAGATTTCTGCAGGCGCTGTAGCCACTTCGTTAGGAACGTTTTTAAGTGTACCGGTATATAATCCAACACTTAGTAGTTTTCAGCCATTAGTTAATAAGAATACAGTTACAGGTAGTGCTGCAGGAATTCTCGGTGGTATAAATAACACTGCATCCGGTAATTATTCAGCTATTGTTGGCGGTCAAAGTAATACAACAAATAGTCAGTCAAATACGTTTATACTCGGTTCAAACATTAGTGCACCATCACCGAATTATACGTATGTAAATAACCTCTCTTCTCAAGGCCAAGTTTATGCAGCTGCATTGCACGGTGATGGATCAGCAATTACTAATCTACCAGCTTCGGTTTATAAAACAGCTGGATCTACACCGACATTATCTACATCAATCATACCTGGAGGCTTTGGTAACAATACAGCTATAGCAGGTTATTCTTTTATTGCCGGTGGATCTGGTAATTACACAAGTTATCCAAATACCTTTATTCTCGGCTCTGGATTAAGTGCATCTCAAGCAAACACAACATATGTTAATAATTTAACTGCACAGGGTGTTATCTCTACATCAGCTGTTTTTATAACACAACCTGCTATTGCTACCGGCAATGCGTTACCGCTTACCGTTGCATTGTCAGCGCAAGGTTCTGTATTCAATCAAATACAAAATCTTGCACCCTCTGTTAGTGCGAGTACAGATTTAGTTTTAACAAATGATCAAGGGTTAGCGTATTTAGATATCGGTATTACAAGTACACAGTATAACGGTAATGCAGTTACACCGGCGTTTACAGTAACCCAGCCTAGTGATTCATACATTTACGCTGTTGGTGGTAATCTCGACATTGGTACAGCAAATAGTAATAATATCAATTTTTTCACAAATGGTACATTAAGCGGTAATACGGTAGTAGTTATTACAAGTGCCGGTTACGTTGGTATTAACACAACCAATCCTATCGCACCATTAACTGTAAATGGTATTCTTAGTACTAATAATATACATTATGCTTCAGGTGGAAATTCAAACCTCTGGAATTCAGGATATACAAATTTAACTGCTAATTCAGCTAACTGGCAAAGTACTTATACAACAGTTACGGCAAATAGTGCTAGCTGGAATACAGTCTATACTACGGTAAACACTCAAAGCGGTAATTGGCTTGCAGACTATACAGCTGTTACAACTTTAACAGCAAATAGTGCTAACTGGCAATCCACTTACGGCACTGTTTCATCATTAAGTTCTAACTGGTCAACAGCATATTCCTATCTTACAGCTGTAACCGCTACAACTTTATATCTTAACAATCTTACTGCGAGTGGTGGACTAAGTGCAACAAATTTAACTATTGTTGGCAACATTAGTGCTACTGGTACCATCTTTAGTGGTCAAGGCGTTGTAGGTGGTAATACAAGCCCGTATAGATTCTTTAATAATAATACCTCACTTACTGCCTCTATTGTACCTGTAAGTGGTAGTAATACAGCATCTGGAGCTTATTCAATTGTAGCAGCAGGTTCGGCAAATAATGCATCTGGATTCTTTTCTGCTATACTTGGTGGTAGTAACAACAAAGCATTAAGTGCAGGTGATGTAGTTGCAGGCGGGTTTTATAACGTTGCATCTGGTCTTTATTCAAACATTAACGGTGGTACTGTTAACGTAGCAGCTTCTGCTTGGGCTACCGTTGGTGGCGGTAATGTCAATCAAGCTTTATCTGGCTACGCTGTTGTTGCCGGTGGTTGGTCAAATTGTGCTATAAACTGGGCAACTAGTATTGGCGGTGGTTATGGAAATGTTGCTTCAGGATCTGGTTCAAGCATCGGTGGTGGTTTGAGTAATACAACCTCTGGCATTTATTCAACAATTGGTGGAGGTAAGAGTTTAAGTGCTAGTGGACCATACTCTGCTATTCTTGGTGGTATTAATAACTGTGTAACAGGATCTGGTAATTATGCTGCTGTTGTTGCAGGGTGTGCTAATACAGCTTCTGGTTACCGCTCATTTGTTGGTGCAGGGTGTGGAAATATAGCGTCAGGATCTGGATCAGTAATCCTAGCCGGTCGTAATAACCAAGCTACATGTAATAGCTCATTTGTCGCAACCGGTACATGTAATTGCGCTATTAATACTGATAGTGCTGTTATTGGTGGTGTTTGCAACGTTGCAAATTGTACACGTGATACCGTTCTTAATGGTTGCTTAAACATTGCCGGCGGATGTTATTCAACTATTTTAAATGGATTGAGTAATGTTACATTAAGTGCTTTTGACTTTATCGGTAGTGGTGTTGCTAATACAGCTTCTGCTGGTTATTCATTCATCGCTGGTGGTTCAGCTAACTACACATCATACCCTAATACATTCCTTCTTGGTTCAAATTTAAGCGCATCACAATCCAATTTCACATATGTTAATAATTTAAGTGTTCAGAGTAGTGCAAATATTGGTGGCAACGTTGGTATTAATGTAGCTCTTCCGAATCAAGCATTAACCATAGCAGGTTCAATTA
>Ga0316232_1004875_pt1 | contig 11085 bp, 9 predicted proteins | sample TBHtaG_FD_206006 | JGI IMG/M metagenome (GOLD analysis project Ga0316232, IMG submission 206006) | Freshwater microbial communities from Trout Bog Lake, Wisconsin, USA - TBH18025_13 | ecosystem: Environmental > Aquatic > Freshwater > Lake > Hypolimnion/Profundal zone | place: USA: Wisconsin... | reverse complement strand
ACTTATGATGTAAGCTTCATTAGTTCTGTTAACTTACTATTCCTGGTTGTTTGATTAGGAGTCCACCATGCAAGCCACCCCGATGCCGGCCCACCCTGGCCCCAGCGGCCAACGGAGCGCCCGGTGACCGGGGCGAGCCTGGAGCTGGACGGGCGGAGCCTCACCCGGAGCGCGGTCGCCGAGTTCCTGGAGGGCCGTCCGCAAGCCCCGGTCCTGGCCGGCCCGGCCCGCGACGCCATGACCCGGGCCCGGACCCAGGTGGAGCGCTGGCTGGCCGAGGGCAAGGTGGTCTACGGCGTCACCACGGGCCTGGGCCGGCTGAAGGACTGGACCGTCGCCCCCGAGGACCAGGAAGCCTTCCAGTGGAACATCCTCAAGTCCCACGCCGTGGGTCTGGGCCGCGCGCTGGCTCCGGAGATCGGCCGGCTCGCCCTCCTGCTTCGGCTGAATGTCTGGGCCCAGGGCCGCTCCGGGGTCCGGCCGGAGCTGGCCGACCGGGCCATCGCTTTCCTGGCCCTGGGCCTGGCCCCGGTGGTGCCCCACCTCGGCTCGCTGGGGGTCGGCGACCTCCAGCCCATGGCGCACGTGGGCCTGGCTCTCACCGGCCACCCCCAGGGCCGAATCTGGGACGGCGGCGAGCCGGCCCCGGCCCCGGCGGTCCTGGCCCGGCACGGCCTGGGGCTGTTCCCGCTGCAGGCGAAGGAGGCGCTGTCCCTGGTGGCCGGCGGCACGGTGCTCCTGGCCGGGGCCCTCGTGGCCTTCCGCCGGGCCCGCCGGTTGGCCCAGGCCGCCGAAGCGGCCACGGCCCTGACCCTCGAAGCCCTGCGGGCCGAGGCGGCCGCCCTGGATCCCCGGATCCATGCCGCCCGCGGGGCCTCCGGCCAGACCGGCGCCGCCCGCCGGCTGGCGGCCTGGGTCGCCGGCAGCGGCTGGATGACCTCCGCCGGGCGGGCCCGGCTGGGCGAGAGCGCGCGCCGGGTCCAGGACGCCGTGAGCCTCCGGGCCGCCGCCGCGGTGCTGGGCGCGGTCCAGGAGGTCCTGGCCTTCGGCGAGCGGGCCCTGGACGCCGAACTCAATGCCGCCACCGACAACCCGCTGATCTTCCTGCCCGAGGCCGAAGGCGAGGCGGAGATCCTCAGCGGCGGCAACTTCCACGGGGCCCTGCTGGCCTACGCGCTGGACTTCCTGGCGGTGGCCACGGCCGACCTGGGCGCCCTCTCGGAGCGGCACTCGGCGCGCCTGCTGGACCCCGCCCACAGTTTCGGGCTGCCCCCGGCGCTGGCGGGGGGTGCTCCAGGCCTCAACAGCGGCCTGACCCTGGTCCAGGCCGGCGCCACCGCCCTGGTGGCCGAGCTCCGGATCCTGGCTGTCCCGGCCAGCGGCGGCTCGGTGCCCGCCAAGTCCGGCCAGGAGGACCACAACAGCCTGGGGCCGACCGCCCTGAGGAAGGCGGGCCAGGCGCTCGACCACCTGGAGACCATCCTGGCGGTGGAGCTGATGTGCGCCCATCGGGCCGTGGCCCTGACCACGGCGGCCATGGCCCCCCTGGCCCTGGGCCGGGGCACCGCGGCCCTGGCCGCCCGGCTGTCGGCCCTGATCCCGCCGCCGGGCGCCGATGCCGATTTCAGCGCCGAACTCGCGGCCGTCACCCTGCTTCTCCGCACCGGAGAAGACCTCCTGCCACCTCCCCTCTGAGGAGTCCGCCATGCGGAAATCCGCCATCCTGATCACCCTGGGCCTCGTGGCCGCCACCGCCTTCGCCGCCGACGCCCCGGTGGTGGTCGCCTCCAAGATCGACACCGAAGGCGCGGTGCTGGGCAAGATCATCGTCCAGGTGCTCACCGCCAACAAGATCCCGGTCACCGACAAGGTCGGCTTCGGCACCACCGACGTGGTGCGCAAGGCGATCGCCGCCAAGGAGATCGACCTCTATCCCGAATACACCGGCAACGGCGAGTACTTCTTCACCGGCACCGATGCCGCCCTCTGGAAGGACGAGCAGAAGGGCTACCAGACCGTGAAGAAGCTGGACCTGGAGAAGAACCAGATCGTCTGGCTGGCCCCCGCCCGGGCCAACAACACCTGGGCCATCGCCGTGCGCAAGGACCTGGCCGACCAGAACAAGCTGGCCAGCCTCGAGGACCTGGCGAAGTACCTCAACGCCGGCAAGCCCTTCAAGCTGGCCGCCAGCGAGGAGTTCATCAGCCGGCCCGACACCCTCCCGGCCTTCCAGAAGGCCTACGGGTTCACCCTCAAGGCCGACCAGACCCTGGCCCTGGCCGGCGGCAACACCGCCCTCACCGAGAAGGCCGCCGCCCAGGGCAGCAACGGCGTCAACGCCGCCATGGCCTACGGCACCGACGGCTCCCTGGCGGCCCTGGGCCTGGTGGTCCTGGCCGACACCAAGGGGGTCCAGCCGATCTACGAGCCGGCCCCGATCGTGCGCCAGGAGGTCCTGGCCAAGTACCCGGCCATCGAGAAGCTCCTGGCCGCCGTCTTCGCCAGGCTCGACCTGGTGACCCTGCAGACCTTGAACGGCCGGGTGGCGGTCAACGGCGAACCGGCCAACGCGGTGGCCGCCAGCTGGCTCAAGGCCCAGGGCCTGGTGAAATAGGGCGCCGGCGTGGCCCGGCCCGAAACCGGCCCGGCCCGGGTGGATCCGGTCCTGGCCATCCTGGCCGGGCTGGGCCTGGCCGCGCTGTTCCTGCTGCCGCTCTGCCAGTACGCCGCCAATCGGATCGTGGCCGGCCGCGACTGCTACCTGCTGCCCGCCAGCCGGACTTGGGCCCTGGGGCTCATGCTGGGCTGGCTGGCCGTGGCCGCTTTCGCCTGCCTGCCGCCTGAGCGTCGCGCCCGCCCCGGCGCGCGCTGGGCCTGGCTGCTGGTGCCGCTGCCGCTCCTGGCCGCGGCGGCCGGCGCCGCCCACATCGCCGGGAGCCTGGCGGACGCCGACCCGGTGGCCCGGGTGACCCTGGCCTCGGGCTTCTGGGTGACCCTGCTGGGGACGCTGGTGGCGGGCATCTCCCTGCCCTCCCGGCCGCTGTCCCGGGTCCTGGTCTGGCTGGCGGTCCTGGGCCTGGGCGGCGCCGGGCTGGCCACCGGCCGCTTCGATGCCCTGAGCCTGGTCCGGGAGGCCGGCAACCTCGGCCCCGCCTTCGGCCAGGAGTTCACCCAGCACCTGCGCCTCACCGGCGCCGCCGTGACCGCCGGCACCCTGCTGGGGCTGGCCCTGGGGATCCTGGCGCACCGCTCCCGGCCCTGGCGGCTGGGCGGCTTCCTCACCCTCAATTTCCTGCAGACCGTGCCCAGCCTGGCCCTGTTCGGCCTGCTGATCATGCCCCTGGCCTGGCTGTCGGCCCATGCCCCGGTGCTCCGGGACTGGGGCGTCAAGGGCATCGGCGCCGCCCCGGCGCTGATCGCCCTGAGCCTGTACGCGGCCCTGCCGATCGCCCGCAACACCTTGACCGCCCTGGACGAGCTGCCCGCGGCGGTGCTGGACGCCGGCCGCGGCATGGGCATGTCCGGGTTCCAGCTGGGCTGGCACGTGGTGGTCCCGCTGGCCTGGCCGGCGGTCCTGGCCGGCATCCGGGTCGCCACCGTGCAGACCGTGGGCAACACCGTGGTGGCGGCGCTGATCGGCGCCGGCGGGCTGGGCACCTTCATCTTCCAGGGCCTGGGCCAGACCGCCATGGACCTGGTGCTGCTGGGGACCCTGCCGGTTGTGGCCCTGGCCCTGGCCGCCGACCAGATCCTGGGCCTGCCGGCCCGTTCCCGGGGGGTTTCCGCATGATCACCTTCGAGGCGGTGACCCACCGCTACGGCGCCATGACCGCGCTGGACACGGTCAGCCTGTCGGTGGCCGAGCACGAGCTCTGCGTGCTGCTGGGCCCCTCGGGCAGCGGCAAGTCCACCCTGCTGCGGCTGGTGAACCGGCTGCTCGAGGCCCACTCCGGCCGGATCCTGGTCGATGGCCATGACGTCCGCTCGTACCGCGCCGAAGTCTTGCGCCGGGGCATCGGCTACGTGATCCAGAACGTGGGGCTGTTCCCCCACTGGAAGGTGGCGGACAACGTGGCCACGGTGCCCCGGCTGCTGGGCTGGGAGCGGTCCCGGATCCGCGCCCGGGTGGCGGAGGTCCTGGACCTGGTCGGGCTCCCGGCCGGAACCTACGGCGGCCGCTATCCCCATCAGCTCTCCGGCGGCGAGGCCCAGCGGGTCGGGGTGGCCCGGGCGCTGGCCTCGGACCCTCCGGTCCTGCTCATGGACGAGCCGTTCAGCGCCGTCGACCCCCTGGGCCGCCAGCGGATCCAGGGCGAATTCCTGGAGATCCAGCGGCGCCTGAAGAAGACCGTGGTGTTCGTCACCCACGATGTGGACGAGGCGGTCCGGCTGGGCGACCGGATCGCCCTGCTCAAGGATGGGCGGCTGATCCAGCACGACCGCACCGAGGTGCTCCTGGAACGGCCCGCCACCCCCTTCGTGGCCGAGTTCCTGGGCCGGGACCGCGCCCTGAAGCGGCTGAGCCGGGTCCCGGCCTCGGCCCTGGCGCGCAGCAGCGCCCCGCCCGACTCCGCCGGCGCCCTGCCCGAGGCCACGGATCTCCGCCTGGCCCTGGCCCATTTCCTGGAATCGGGCACCGCGGTGGTCGCCCTGCAGGACGGCGCCGGGCGCATCACCGGCTGGCTGCACCGGGAGGACCTGGAGGCCCTGGCCCGGGCCGGGGGGCCGGCGTGAAGGCCGGCGGCTGGAGCTGGCTGGCGCTGGCCGGGTTCAGCTCGGCCCTGGCCGCCCTGACCCTGGTCCCGGGCCTCTGGCCCTGGGTCATCTACCCCCGGGCCACCCCGCTGGAACTGCTGGGCCAGCACCTGGCCCTGGTCGGGCTGTCGACCCTGGCGGCGGTGGCCGCCGGGCTGGGCCTGGGCATCGCCGTGACCCGTCCGGCCGGGCAGTCCTTCCTGCCCCTGGCCCGGACCCTGGCCGCGGTCGGCCAGACCTTCCCGCCCACCGCCGTGCTGATCCTGATGGTCCCGGCCCTGGGCTTCGGCCGCGGCCCGGCCTGGGCGGCGCTGGCGCTCTACGGGGTGCTGCCGGTGTTCGCCAACACGGTGGAGGCCCTGCTGGCGGTGCCCGCCGCCACCCGCGAGGCCGCGCTGGGCCTGGGCTTCCGGCCTGCCCAGATCCTCTGGCGGGTGGAACTGCCGCTGGCCCGGCCGCTGATCCTGGCCGGGGTCCGGACCTCGACGGTGGTCAACGTCGGCACCGCCGCCATCGGCGCCACCGTCGGGGCCGGCGGGCTCGGGTCGCCGATCCTCTCGGGCCTGGTCACCCAGAACAACGGCTACCTGGCCGAGGGCGCCATCCTGGCCGGCCTGCTGGCCCTGACCCTGGATGCCGGGTTCGGGGTGCTCGGCGCGGCCGGGGACGTTGGCAGCACCCGCCCATCCAGCTGATCCGGATCGCCGGTCAGCGGGCGGCCTGGTGCCGGCGGAAGGCCTCGGCCAGCCTCTGGCCGGTGGGGGTTGCGCAGCAGCCGCCCTTCGAAGTGCATTTCAGGTCCGGCGACAGGGCCCTGCCCACCCGGTCGGCCGCATCGAGGACCTCGTCGAACGGCAGCACCGCGTCCGCTCCGGCCAGGGCCAGGTCGGCAAAGGCGATGGCGTTGGTGACCGCGGAGACGACCCGGCTCAGGCAGGGCTGCTCGAAGCCCCCGGGGATCGGGTCGCAGGGCAGCCCGATGGTGGCCTGGAGCGCGAAGCTGGCGGCGCGGTCCGCCTGCAGCGGGGTGCCCCCGGCCATTTCCACCAGGGCCGCCGCGGCCATGGCCGAACAGACCCCGGGGCCCCCGGCGCAGCCGATCATCTCGCCAGTCGGCTGGGTGCGGGTGCAGGCGATGGCGCCGACCCCGGCGGCGACGAGCAGTCCCCGCAGCAGCGCCGCGTCCGCATAGCCCCGCTCCTGCTGCACGGCGTAGAGCGCCGAATACAGGTAGCCGCCGCCGGTGCCCATCGGGGCCGGGACGATGGGGACCCCCCGGACCTTGGCGTTGACCCCCAGGGCCAGCTTCAGGGCATGGGCGGTGGCCGTTCCGGAAAAGGACCGGCCCGCCTCGAGATGGGGCGCCCAGATCCGGTCGTCCCGGCGGCTGAACGGCTCGGCCGGGCCCGCCCCGGCCGGGCCGTAGGCCGCGTGCACCTGGGCGTGGAGCAGGCCGCGAATCCGTGCCATGGCTTCCAGGATCCGCGGGCGGGACCAGGCGGAAGCCGCCTCCTCATAGCGCAGGGCCAGCTCGGCCAGCCCCGCCCCGGCCTCGGCGGCCAGGGCCCGCCACCCGGCCATGGAATCGAACAGCTGCGGCCGCCGCCCCGGCAGGGTGGCGACCGGGAGGATGGCCTCCAGGAACAGCGCCCCTTCCGGCAGGTCAGCGGGCCGCCCCACCGTCTTGAACCACCGGAGGACCCGGCCGGACTGCTCGCTGCGGCCGGACTCCAGCAGCTCCCCGGGCCGGTAGCCGGTGTCCCCGAACACCAGCGCGACCGGGGCATCGCCCTGGAAGTGGACGGGGAAGCCTTCGATGGCGACCACTTCGACCATGCCGCCGCCGACCGAGTTGCCCACCAGGGTCACGCTCCGGGTCGCCCCGTCCATCCGGATCTTCACCGCGTTGGGATGGCCGCTCTCGGGCACCGGGACGAAGCTGAACCCCAGTTCGACGCCCCGGCGCCGGGCCTCCTCCAGGGCATCGAACAGCAGGGGGTCGTCGGGTGCCAGGCCCAGGACGCCGGAGGCCAGGCCCAGGTCCTCGTTCATGAGGCCGAAGGTGCCGGCGAAGGAGCCCGCGGGATCCAGCTGGAACTCGACCTTCCGGGGCGGCTCGCCCAGCAGCGAGGCGGCCAGCAGCCCCAGCCGGCCGGGCCCGGCCTGGTGCGAGCTGGACCCCGGCTGCATCACCGGACCGAACACGTCGTTGAAGAATTCGGGGTAGAGCTGGATCATGGCAGCGTCCTTTCCGGCAGCCGCGGCCCCGCCGGCCGGTTCGCCCCCCGCGACCAGGCGCCGCGGTGGACGAAGCCGATCACCGACGGGCCGGCATTCCTACTTCCCGGCCTCGATCTTGAAGCCGCGGGGAACGTTGACCAGGGCCCCCGAGCCGAACCACTGGTCGTAGATCTTCGCCGCGGAGCCACTCTTCTCGAGGGCGACCAGGGTGCTGTTGACCAGGTCCAGGACCGCCTTCTCGCCCTTCCTGATCCCGATGCCGATCTGCTCGTTCGAAAGGAAATCCGGGAGGATCTTGAACTTGGCCTTGTCCTGGGAGCGGGCCAGGGCATCGATGAGGATCGAGCCATCCTGGGTGATGGCCTGGACATTGCCCGAGCGCAGGGCCTGGAAGGCCTGGGGCAGGTCATCGTAGCTGATCGCCTTGACATTGGGGAACAAGGTCTTGAGCTGGTTCTCCTCGGTGGTCCCCTTGACCGCGCCGACCCGGGCGGTGGCGTAGTCCGCCAGCTTGCCCGATGACCCCGCGGGCACCAGCACCTGCTGTCCGGATATGAAGTAGGTGTAGCTGAAATCCACCACCTTGGCCCGTTCCGGGGTGTTGGTGAGGTCGCCGACGATGAGATCGACCTTCCCGGACTGCAGGAGGGGGATCCGGTTGGCGGGGTTGGTGCCGACCACCTGGAGCTTGACGCCGATCTTGGCGGCGAAGGCCTTGGCGAAGTCGACATCGTAGCCGACGGTCTCCTTGGTCTTCTCGTCGATCAGGCCGAACGGCGGGTTCTGGTCGATGACGGCGACCCGCAGGACGCCGGCCTGCTTGATGTCGGCGAGCTGGTCGGCCGACGCATAGCTGGAAAACAACAGGGCAAAGGTCAGGGCGAAAACGCCGCTGCCGGGGTTGGTGGAGAATGCCATGGGAGGCTCCTTGGACTTCGTGGAATCGAGGGGTTGCTCCGGGTCACGGGTCGAAGCTGTGACGCGGGCCGGGGGTGCTGAGCGGAATTCGGCGATTAGCCCCGGCGACAACATCGACTGCCCATCTCAGGCTTCCGGTTTGTGAATGAATATTTCATGCATTCTCCTTTAACTTATAAAACAACTAAGAAAAGATGGGTGATGCTTGTCCATCACAATACCCAGGGGTCTTTTGACCGTCAAGGATTAATTTATTCTACTTATCATTTTAATAAGAAATAGCGGGAGCCCGGCGGATGCGGGGACGCGGGCAACCGGGGGGCATATTCCATACTATGTTTATCGAATGAATAAGTTTTATCTTGCGAGAACCCCCAAGGTTTCCTATCCTGTCTGTCCAAGAGATCTTTGCCAGTTCCATAGCGCGTTATCCAGAAAGGTGGAGGGACAGGCCCTGTGAAACCTTGGCAACCTGCCCGGCTGGGCGTGGTGCCAAATCCTGCCCGCGGCGCGAGCCGCGGGAGAGATGCCGAGCGGTCATGGACTGGCACCCCTGGAGAAAGCCACCCGAGCGCCCCCTGGCTCCCGGGAGCGCGCCGGAACGGCGGAGGTCTTCCAACCTGGGAGGACTCCATGAGCGAACAGCACCTCGACAGCAACATTCCGGGCAACCCGGCCTACCACTTCAGCGTCGTTCCCCCGGGCACCGCCCCGGCGGCCGGCTGGGCCTGTCGCAAGGACCTCCTGCCCGGCGCGGGCCTGGCGACCCGCTGCATCCACGCCGGGTCACTGCCCGACCCCGCCTTCGGCTCGGTGGCGCCCCCGATCTACCAGACCAGCACCTTCGCCTTCGTCGATATCCACGCCAACGGCGGCTTCGACTACACCCGCAGCGGCAACCCGACCCGGGAGCGGCTGGAGCAGGCCATCGCCCTGCTCGAAGGGGGACAAGGCGCCACCTGCACCAGTTCCGGCATGAGCGCCGTGCTGGTGGCCCTCAACCTGCTCGGGCAGGGCAGCCACGTGGTCTGCACCGAGGACTGCTACGGCGGCACCTTCCGCACCCTGGAACACGCCAGGCTGGCCTGCGGCCTCGAGACCACCTACCTGGACCTCGCCGACCTGGACGCCGTCAAGGCTGCCCTGCGGCCCAACACCCGCATGATCTGGGTGGAGACGCCCTCCAACCCCCTGCTCCGGCTGTCCGACATCGCCGCCCTGGCCGGGGTCGCCAAGGCGAGCGGGGCCCTGCTGGTGGTGGACAACACCTTCCTTTCGCCCATCCTGCAGCAGCCCTTCGAGCTCGGCGCGGACCTGGTGGTGCACAGCACCACCAAGTATCTCAACGGCCACAGCGACGTCGTCGGCGGCGCGGTCGTCGCCGCCCCGGGCCGCGAGGCGCTGGCCCAGCGCATCGCCTCGCTCAACAACCTGCTGGGCACCAGCCAGAGCCCCCACGACTGCTTCCTGATCCTGCGCGGCCTCAAGACCATCCACCTGCGCATGCGCGCCCACGAGGCCGGCGCCCAGGCCGTGGCCCAGGCGCTGGCGGACCACCCCGCCGTGGCCTCGGTCAACTACCCCGGCCTGCCCGGGCACCCTCAGCACGCCCTGGCCAGGCGCCAGCAGCGGGGCTTCGGCGCCATGCTCAGTTTCGAGCTGAAGGAGGCCACCCAGGCCGCGGTGGACCGGGTGCTGCTGGGCCTGCGCTGGTTCACCCTGGCCGAGAGCCTGGGCGGGGTGGAAAGCCTGGTGGCCCATCCCGCCACCATGACCCACGCGTCCATGACCCCCGAGGCGCGCCACCGGGCCGGCATCCGGGATGGGCTCATCCGGCTGTCCGTGGGCATCGAGGATCCGGCCGACCTGGTCGAGGACCTGCGCCAGGCCCTGGCCCCGCACCCGGCGAACGGCCGTCAGGCGGATGCGCCAGGGCGTCCGGGCCTGGACCTGCCGGCGCGCGGAGCGGTCGCGGCCCACCTGGATCCCAACATCGCCGGACTGCCGTAGCGGTTCAGGAAATGGCCGCCAGGGCGCCATCGAGTCCTGGCAAAGGTCTTCAGGGTCCCCGAGCCCCACCGAGAGCCGGAACACGCCGTCGCCGGCATACTCGCGGTAGGACGCCTCCTGCCTGGAGTCGAGGGCGAACGAGGTCCGGACTTTGCGGATCCTGGGACATTCTTTGCTCCTCCGCCCGGTCAGGCCCAGCCTATTGATATTCTTACCAGCATGCCAAAGCAGAACCTGTGCCGGGCCGACCCGAAGGAGCCACCCATGTCCGACCATCCAGCCGACTCGATCTGGGCCACCATCCGCGCCGAGGCCGAGGCCCAGGCCAGGCAGGAACCGCTCCTTGCCAGCTTCATCCACGCGGTCGTGCTGAACCACAAGCGCCTGGAGGATGCCCTCAGCTTCATCCTGGCCACCAAGCTGGAAAGCTCGACCCTCCCGGCGGTGAGCCTGCGCGATCTCATCGACGAGGCCCTGGATGCTGATCCCGGGATCGGCGTGGCCCTGCGGGCCGACCTGAAGGCGGTGGTGACCCGCGACCCGGCCTGCCTGGGATATTCGATCCCCCTGCTCTATTTCAAGGGCTTCCATGCCATCCAGGCCTACCGGGTGGGCCACCACTACTGGACCCGGGAGCGCAAGCCCCTGGCCCTGTTCCTGCAGAGCCGGGTGTCGGAGGTGTTCTCGGTGGACATCCACCCCGGGGCCCGGTTGGGCAAGGGGCTGCTGTTCGACCATGCCACCAGCATCGTCATCGGCGAGACGGCGGTGGTGGAGGACGACTTCTCCATGCTCCACGAGGTCACCCTGGGCGGCACCGGCAAGGTGGGGGGGGACCGCCACCCCAAGATCGGCCGCGGCGTGCTCATCGGTGCCGGGGCCAAGATCCTCGGCAACGTGAAGATCGGCGAGGGCGCGAAAATCGGGGCGGGCAGCGTGGTCCTGGAGGACGTCCCGGCCCATGTCACGGTGGTGGGCGTCCCGGCCAGGGTCGTGAACTATCCCGCCTATGGCCTGCCGGCCCTGGAAATGGACCAGCAGGTGGAAGTGCGGAGCGCTCTCGGGGCCTCCTGAAGCGGGTCGGCGAGCTGCCCTCCGGGCCCCGGCAGGAAAGCGCCGAGCTCAAGCATGCGGTTGGAATGGGCAGGCAGTGGCTCGCTC
>Ga0316232_1004871_pt1 | contig 11089 bp, 5 predicted proteins | sample TBHtaG_FD_206006 | JGI IMG/M metagenome (GOLD analysis project Ga0316232, IMG submission 206006) | Freshwater microbial communities from Trout Bog Lake, Wisconsin, USA - TBH18025_13 | ecosystem: Environmental > Aquatic > Freshwater > Lake > Hypolimnion/Profundal zone | place: USA: Wisconsin... | reverse complement strand
GAACCGGGATACCCTTCAACACCTCGTCCGCCTTCAGGCGTTGGCAAACTTCATAGCCGTTCATATCGGGCATGTTGATGTCGAGCAGGATCAAGTCGGGCGGCTGGTTCTTGGCGACTTGCAACGCAGCCACCCCTCCAGTGACGGGACGGACTTTGTATCCGTTCGACTTGAGTATTTCGGTGAGTAAATCCAAGTTGGATGGAGTGTCGTCAACGACCAGGATGTCTGCTTGTTTATCGCTCATTGTTATATTTTTGATCATGGTGGACTGTTTGTGCGAAAAAGTTCGGCAGTTTCAGTTTTTTGAGACTCATTGCGACATCCGTTCCATGCCCTAACATTATCATAGGGTCTATCACTCAACCCCAGTAAATAGGGGAATATCCCTGCCGTGTCCGCCTTAGCCTTCGACTTCGCATGCGTTTTATCATAAAAAACGTGATGATTGCGAAAATATTACAAATGAATACAGTCGCAACAATATGGAAAGTTTCGGTCATGATGGAATTTTCAACGCAGGTTAGAGGATGAACTTATTCCCCATCTCCAAGCGCAACAATAGGACGAACGTCCTATTTTGAGGTCAGATATCGGAATCGCCCAATATGACGATCGCAGCCGTGCGCGTTTCCACGCCAAGTTTGGCGAATATATTTTCCAAATGATGGCGAACGGTATGCGTGCTGATGTTCGCAATTTGGGCGATTTCAGAATTCCGTTTTCCTTCGCGCACCCAGTGAAGAACTTCCCGTTCCCGTAATGAGAGGGCGATCAACAAGCCGTCCTGCTTGATGCGGAGGGGCTGTTTTTCTTTCAGTCGATGATTCTCTGTCTTCAATTCCTTCTGTTGACGGCGGAGTTTCAGGTGAACCTCAATCCGAGCGAGCACTTCTTCTGCTTGGAAGGGTTTTGTAATGTAATCGTTGCCTCCACCACGGAGCCCGCGCACCTTGTCCTCCGTCTCAGTTAAAGCGCTGAGGAAAATAACAGGGATACCCGCCAGCGCTTCATCGGCCATGAGGTGCTCGCAAACCTCGTAGCCGTTCATCTCCGGCATATTGACGTCGAGAAAAATTAAGTCGGGCGGCACGCTCCTGGCCGCTTGCAGCGCCAGTCTCCCGCTGGTGACGGGACGGACTTTGTATCCGTTCGACTTGAGTATTTCGGTGAGTAAATCCAAGTTGGATGGAGTGTCGTCAACGATCAGAATGTCCGAACCCTTTTGATTTGATGTGGGTTTTTGAATCATTTATTTTGGGGCTTGGATAGTGGAGCCGATACATTCTCTCGCTATAGGAATCTCATGAGTGGAGCGGTTGGGGTCATCCTGTCATCGGCAAGGTGAACCAGAAGGTGCTTCCATGGCCGACCTCGCTTTCAACGCCGATTTTGCCGCCATGCGCTTCGACAGCCAAACGGCAAAAGGCGAGCCCGAGTCCAGTGCCGAACTTTTTGTTTTTCTTTGAGTCGACCTGACCAAATTTCTCAAATATCCGTTGCTGAAACTCCTTCGGTATTCCGGGGCCGTTGTCGGCAACCGAAACACGCGCCTCTTCGGTGCATGTGGAAAGGGTTATCTTTACTTCGGCATCTTCGGGTATGAACTTGAGCGCGTTGCCTACTAAGTTTTGGATAATGCGTTGGACAATATTCTTATCGCAAAGTGTATTGATGCCCGGTTGCGCCTTGACCGTGATCGTGCGATCTCCACTTACAAGTTTAAGTGGCTCAACAACAGTTTGTATGGTCTGAGCAAGGTCGCATTGCGTCTTGTCCATGTTCATTTCTCCAGCTTCCAACCGGCTTACGGCAAGTAATTGCGAAACCATGTCCGCCAGTTTTTGAGTGCTTGAGAGCGCCATTTCCGCCAACTCTCTCTTGGCTTCTTCCAGATGACCGCTGGATGAGTCGCTAAACATTTCCAACACTCCCAAGATGACCGTGATTGGAGAGTTCATGTCGTGGACAACCATGTGAACCAGGCTGTCACGTTGCGATTCAAGCTCGCGCAGTTGGTCGTAGCTTTCCCGCAAGCGGTTTCTCTGGTGATGAAGTTCGAGGTGCGCTTTGATGCGGGCATGTATCTCGTCTGCTTGGAACGGCTTGGTGATGTAATCCGCTCCGCCGCATTCAAAAGCCTTCACCTTGTCCGCCGTCTCGTTCAAGGCGCTGATGAAGAGAACCGGGATTTCTTTCAGGGTGTCATCCTCCTTCAGATGCCTGCACAATTGGTAGCCGTCCATCTCTGGCATGTGAATGTCGAGCAGGATGAGGTCGGGTCGCTTACTCCTGGCTGCTTGTAGGGCAAGCGTCCCGCTGGTCACAGGCCGGGCTTTGTATCCCCACGATTTGAGCATTTCGCTAAGTAACTGAAGGTTTTCCGGCGTGTCATCCACGACCAGAATATCCGCCATTTCATTCGCGTCAGGGGTTCTGCTCATAGATCGCTCCGTTTGGGATTAAGAACATCCAATAATTTCTGGTAATCATATTGCTCAGCCAAGCAGCGCAAACCTTGCGAGAACTTATGGTTAATGGAGTCCACCTTCTGAATCAATTCCAGCAGGCAATCATAATCCGCATTGACGGCGGCCTGCCGCATCTGCTCAGCAAAGTCCAACGGCAGCGATGCGAGTTCCTCTGGGGAGAAATCAGTCAGTTTTAGCGTATCCGGCAGCGCATTTTCGTGTTTCTCCTGATCATACTCATACTCCACTCCGAGCAATAACCGGATTTTTTCAAAGAGTTCCTCTTGCCTAAACGGTTTTCCAAGGAAATCATCCGCACCTGCCTCCAATGCCTCCTGCCGCGTGCTTTCAAAAGCGTTGGCGGTCACGCTCATAATCTTGACCTCATTCCCCTGAGCCGTGGCGCGAATCCATTGGATGGTTTCCACGCCGTCCATGGACGGCATCCGCATATCCATTAGGATGAGATGCGGGTGCCATGTTTTAAACAGTCCGAGAGCTTCCTTCCCGCTGCTTGCCGGGCGGGTCGAGAACCCTTTGCGGCTGAGCATCTCAGTGAGGAGGTCTATGTTGTCCTCCATGTCATCCACAATCAATACGCGATAGCTGGGTTGGCCGGCTTTTAACCCGATGACCTGCTGCAACCGGGTTATTGGCTCCACGTCCTTCATTCCCCCTTCCACCAAGGGGATTGAAAACCTGAAAACCGAACCTTTTCCGACTTTGCTGGTGACAGTGATTTCCCCCCCCATGAGATGGGCGATTTCCCGACTGATGGCAAGCCCGAGTCCCGTGCCTGCCTGTGAATCGTTGTAAACCTGCTTGAACGGAACAAAGAGCTTATCAATCGCTTCTTCCGGGATGCCGATTCCTGTATCTTCTACCTCGAAGAACAGCATGCTTGCTTTCTTTTCACAGTATACCCGCAGGGTCACTCCGCCTTGCTTGGTGAACTTCAGCGCGTTGCCGAGTAAATTGATCAGCACTTGCATCAGCTTGTTCATATCCGCAACGCAAAACTGCGGCAATTCGTTCAGCTTGCGAACATTCAGTTGCAACCCCTTGGCATCCATGCGAACAAGGAACATCACCTGCAAGTTTTGGAGCAACCCAGAGAGATCAAATGTGGATGGGGCCAATTCGACGCGTCCGGCCTCGATCTTAGACATGTCCAGAATGTCATTAATCAAGGCCAGCAGATGTTCGCCGCTGCGGTTGATGGTTTCCAAGTGCTTCTTCTGCCGGGCGGGCAAACCCGAATCCTGCAGCAGGATCTGCGAAAATCCGAGGATGGCGTTCATCGGTGTGCGAATCTCATGGGACATGTTCGCCAGGAAGGCGCTCTTGGCTTTGGATGCGCTCTTTGCCGCCTCCATGGCATTTATTAATGCCTCATCAATGCGTTTGCGCTCGGTGATATCCCAGTTTGTGCCAATCATGCGCACGGGTTGACCGGAGGCGTCGCGTTTCACAAGGGCGAGCGCGCGTATTTCGCGGACTGTCCCACTCGGCCAAACCACGCGGAACTCGGTATCAAAATCCCTCTCACCGCTTAGTGCCATCTGGATTTCATTGTCCCCTCGCTCCACATCATCTGGGTGAAGCCCTGCCTTCCATGCCTCGTATGCGCCGCCGAATGATTCCCTCGTAATTCCGTAGAGGGCGAACATCTGCTCGTCCCATGTCAGAATATTGTCAATAAGGTCATAATCCCAAACGCCCACGCCACCCGCACTTGTGGCTAGGAATAGGCGCTCAGCACTCTTGGCAAGCGAATCCTCTGCTTGCTTGCGCCCAGAGATGTCTGTCATCACCGTCAGGAGTTGCCAGTTCCCTTGACTACGAATGACTTCGCCCGAGAAGATGCCGTCACCCATCGTCCCATCCTTGCGCCGAAACTGGAGTTCGGTATCAGTGATTTTTCCAAACTCCTGTAGTTTGTCCGCCACTTCCGTGAGATGTTTCTCATTGGGAATAATCCCGATTTCGCCTGCTGTTTTACCGATGACGTCATCTCTTGAATAGCCGAGTGATTTCAGGAAGGAATCGTTGACATCAGAAAATCGCCGGTCTGGCATGGATGATAGCACCATCATGACCGGGTTGTTGCGGAACATCAACTCGAAGCGCTTTTGGGCCAGTTGGCGCTCGGTGATGTCGATGAACGTCACCACTGCGCCCACCACAACGCCATCTATTTGCTGCGGATACGACCAATATTCCGCAGGGAAACTCGTGCCGTCCGCCCTCCATAAAACTTCATCATCAACGTGCGAGCCTTCGTGCTTTTGGAACGCCCGAAAAATCCGACAATCTTCAACCGGGAAATGGGTGCCATCCGGATACTTCTGGTGAATCTGCCAGTGCATGTTCTTCCCAAGCAACTCGTCTTCATGCTCATATCCCAGCATCTGCAAACATGCCGAGTTGCAAAAGGTACACTCTCCTTCCATGTCGATTCCGTAGATAGCCTCCGCCGTGGAATTCAGCACAAGTTGGAGTTGATTCTTGCTTCGATTCAAATCTGAGGTGCGGTCCTTTACGCGTTGCTCCAGTTGCTCATGGGCATCCAGCAAGGATTGTTCGTTCTGCTTGCGCTTGGTGACATCCTGCTTAACAGCGATGAAGTGCGCTATCTTGCCATCTTCGTTTTTTATCGGGGTGATGGTCATTTCCTCCGGATAAAGGGTCCCATCCTTGCGCCGGTTGATCAGTTCCCCATGCCAGACTTCCCCGGCGAGGATAGTTTTCCAGAGCTTCTTGTAGAACGCCTGGTCTTGTTTGCCGGACTTGAGCAAGTTGGTCGTTCTGCCGACGGCTTCTTTCGTGGTATAGCCAGTGAATGTGGTGAAGGCGGTGTTGACCCACTCAATCACCCCCTTGCTGTCGGTGATGACAATCGCATTCGCTGCGGCATCGAGTGCACCGCTTTGCAAGAGCATTTTCGCATCCGCCTGTTTGCGCTGGGTGATGTCCCGGATTACGCTCGACAGCATCGTTTTGCCATCAACGACGATGCCGCGCGAACTGACTTCCACGGGCACTGGCGAGCCGTCCTTGCGATAATGGACGGCTTCAAAGAGAATGCCATGGGTCACCGCTTGTTCCTTTTGTTGGCTGATCACTTCTGGATCCGCATGAAGGCGCAAATCCGAAATGCTTAACTGTAATAACTCTTCGTGAGAATAGCCATAGAGGACTTCGGCCGCTGTATTTGCTTCGACAATCTTCCCGTCCACTTCCATTAGCAGCAGCGGATCTCGGGCATGCTTGGCGATCAGTTGGTATTTGGCAGATGCCGCCTCCGCCTGCTTGCGATCTGTAATATCCAGGCAGTGGCCGATATATCCCAGGAATTCGCCCTCGCTGCTGTAGCGGGGGCTTCCCTCATCCTGGAGCCACCGGTATTCGCCATCATGCCGACGGAGCCGGTAGTCCATACTGAATGGTACGTTCCGGTCAAAGGCTTCAACGTAGGTGCGAAAACATGAGTCCAAATCATCGGGATGCACCCCTTCGGCCCAACCATCCCCCAGTTCCTGCTCCAGTGTGCGACCGGTAAAAGCGAGCCAGACCCGGTTGAAGTAATTGCATTTTTTGTCAATTCCCGAGGTCCAGATCAAAGCCTGTCCGGAATCTGCCAGTGTGGTGAAACGTATCGCACTTTCCCGGAGCGTGTTTTCTATTTTTTTGGCCTCGGTGATGTCTGTGTCGCTGCCGCGATAGCCGCGCAGAGTTCCATCTGCGTTCAGGAGGGGGGTGCCGTTGGTGGAGACCCACACATGCTGACCATCTTTGGTCTGTATGGCGTTAACAAAGTTCTTAAACGATCCCTTCTGCTCGAAGACCTTGAGGGCGGACGTTTTGAAGATCTCGCGCCCTGATTCAGGATGGAGGTCGTAGAAGTGCATCCGACCCACCAGTTCGTCCGGGCAGTAGCCCCAAATCGCCTCGGATACGTTGCTTACATAGACGTAAAGACCTTGGGCGTCCACTTCCCATGCAACGGTGCCGCTCTGCTCGGCAAGTTGGGCGTAGCGAGCTTCACTCTCCTTCACCTGCCGTTCTGCTTGCTTGCGCTCAGTAATGTCCATCACCAGCAAGAGGACATAGTCCAAGTTGCCGTCGCTTCGTAAAACGCAGGAGAGGGAAACCATGGTATCAACCACTCCCCCATCTTTGCGCATATATCTCTTCTCGAAGTTGCAGTTATCGATATCCCCTGAGAGGATTTGTTTGAACAGGGTCGAGTTGGGCTCACGGTCGTCCGGATGAGTGAGCTCAGCCCAAGTCATCTGCAGCATCTCCTCGCGCGTGTAACCGAGCATCTGGCAAAGCTTGTCGTTTACATCCAGCCATTTTTTATCCGGAGCAGTGACCGCCATCCCCACGGTCTGATGCTCAAAGATATGACGCATGCGTTCTTCATTTTTCCGCAGCACCGTCTCCATCCGCTTGCGCTCGGTGATGTCCTGCACCAGTGCCACGGCGTAGTCGAACGCGCCGGTCTCCGTCCGCACGCAGCCCACCACCAAGTCGGTGGATATGGCTTGGCCATCTTTGCGTATAAACCGCTTTTCTATCTGATACCCCTCAATTTCGCCGGCCAAGAGGCGCTCGAACTGCGTCAAATCGGCTGAGATATCCTCCGGGTCTGTCAACTCCGACCACGTCATCTGTAGCAACTCCGTCCGCGAATAGCCGAGCGTCTCGCAGAGTCGGTCATTGACCTCCAGCCAGCCTTTGGTCGGGGAAGTGATGGCAATGCCGATCAGCGGCAACTCGAAGTACCGGCGGAACCGCTCCTGGCTCTGCTGCAACACCGTCTCACTCCGCTTGCGCGCGGTGATATCGCGGGCAATTTTCGACTCGCCGATGATTCGGCCCGCAGCATCCTTGATAGGCGAGGCGGTGATCGAAACATCAATCAGCCGTCCGTCCTTGGCTTGTCGCACCGTTACAAAGTGCTCCCAGGAATCGCCCCTCCGGATTTTCTCCATAATGAGAGTCTCCTCGTCCTGCCGATCCTCTGGAATCAGCCGCATGATGGAAGTCCCCACCATCTCGCTGGCCTCATAGCCGAAAAGCTTTTTCGCACCCCTGTTCCAACTCGTGATGATACCATCCAAGTTTTTACCGATGATTGCATCGTCCGAAGATTCGACAATCGCTGCCAACTGGCTGGAAAGGATTTGCTGCTGCCGTTGGTAAATCTCCAACTTGAGAAGTTTCCGCAATAACTTGGCATGTCGCCATGAGTAAGCCAAGGCGCTCGCCAATGAGATCAGCAGAATGAACGCTCCAACGATGATGCCCGTGCTGGCGGCCCGATAACCCGCCTCAGCCATGATTTCCTCCCGATCCACTTTGGCCACCATGAACCAGGGCGTTCCGGGGATGGAGGAAAGATCGGCCACCACCTCCACGTTCCGGTAGTCCTTGCCGTCGAACATGCCGTGACGTCCCAAGACCGCTTGCACTGCGGGAAGATGCGTCTGGCTTAATGAATGGCGAAAGGACAAAGCGGTCTTGGAACGATGGCGCAGTTCATTGAGGAAAACCACATTCTCCCCCTCCCTCTCGACCAGAAGCGTCTCGGCAGTGCGACTGGGCATGGGCCAGGACTGAATGAGCGGGTAGAGGTAGATGGCTGCCCGGCACCGAATAACGATGAATCCCAGCACGCTTCCCCCTGCGTCCCGGGCTGCCGCAACGGCGTCGATATCCACCTCTCCCTCGGAAGTGCGGAAAAAGTCGGAGATTGCGCCACTTGGGTTGGCACGAGCGGCCTCGACTGCCCGCTGAGTGGCCTCACCCATCGAGACGGGGCCGTCACCCGTGCTGAAGAGAACTTGCCCGGAGGGTGAAAGCGCGATGATGTTGGAATACTCTTCTTGCTTCTTAGAAAGCTTCAGTATTTCCAGCGCTTGGTCTCGGATTTCAGGCGTTTCGGCATTCCTTGCGATCATCCCAAGCCCCTTTATTAAAGTCGGGCTGTTGGCTTCCCTCGTAACATCTATGAGGCGTTCCTTTTGCCATTGCACGATCTGCCCCACCTTCATCTTGGAAATGGCGGCAATAGTCTCGTAACTGTTCTGGTGGATTGCCTTGGCCTGCGCTTGGTAATACCAGAAACCCGCTCCCCCCAGAGCCACGGCGATGACAATAAAAGCCGCTGCTAATGTTCCCCGTCTAATGGCCGTGCGGAATGCTGGATTTGTCATGGCTGTTTAGTAGCCAATAAGGCTAACCTCGATAAGGCGGTGAAGCTATCCCTTATTTCGTGGCCTAACCGCTTCCTGTCGCCGCCGCAACTTGTTTAACTGTAAAGGCCGGTTGAAAAGTCCTAAGCCTTACGGGCTGAGCACTTTTTCTCGATTCCAAAACCTTATCCGCTTGCCGTGAGCCAGAAGACAGAGCTATTCCTTTCAATTGCTATGGCGAACTTAACGAAACGGGATTTAGTGGTCCGAATTAGTAATGAGACCGGCGTGGTCCAAACTCAGGTCTTCGATGTCATCCAGAAAACCTTGGACTTCATCACAGAGTCGCTTGCCGAAGGCAACGATGTGGAGTTGCGCAATTTCGGAGTGTTTGAGATTCGCCTCACCAAGCCGCGCGTGGGCCGCAACCCCAACGAACCGGGCAGCCGCTACGACATTCCTGCGCGGGCCTCGGTGAAGTTCAAGATGGGCAAGGCCATGCGGCAAAAAGTGGGCAAGATGACCACCGTCCTCAAGCACAAGGGCGCGTCGTAACGAGCCAGCGCCTTCCGTATTTTCCAGCCGTAAATCCCTACAACACTCCCGCGCTCACCCATTGCACCGCGAAACGGACCATTTCCGGCGCTGTTTTCAGAGTCAGCTTTTCTTTGATGTGCGCCCGGTGACTTTCGATGGTCTTAACGCTCAGGCACAGATCTTCGGCGATCTGCCGGGTGCCGTGGCCCTGGCCGATAAGTTGCAACACTTCCAACTCGCGGTCGGAGAGGTTTGCCACTGGGGACGTATCCTCCCGGTTTTTGCCGCCGATGGCATTGTGCATCATTTTATTGGAAAGTTTCTCGGAGACGTAAATCTGGCCGTTGAGAATCCGACGTAGCGCCTCCATCAATTTTTCCGGGGCTTCCTGCTTCATCAAGTAACCCTTCGCGCCAGCCCTCAGCGCGCGTTCGGCATAGAGCGATTCGTCGTGCATGGATAGCACAAGTATGGGAAAATCCGGCCACTGAGCGACGATGTTCTTGATCAGCTCAATCCCGTTCGTGCCTTGGAGGCTGATATCCACGATCCCCAAATCAGGTTTGGCTTCCGCGATGGCCGCCATGGCCTTGCGCGCGTCCCCCGCTTCCGCGCAGACCATGAAGTCCGACTCGCAATTGAGAAGTTGCACCAACCCTTGCCGGACAATGGGATGATCGTCAACGACAAGAACTCTCGCTTTGGCATCAAATGGTTTCATGAGAAGGACAGATGCAGGCTAATGGAACTGGTGGAGAGTTCCACAAACTTAAATCTTAGGAGGGTATTTACAGGATGCAACGGTTCCCAACCAGCATGCCCCTACTTTGAGCATGGAGGATTCCCTGATAAGAGTTCGTATGGCTTTCGGAATCACTGGTTTACAACGGATCAAAGAATGACAGGATTGACATCTACTGCTGACCAAATCCACCATCCATATCTCTGAACGCAGAAGCAGGAAGCCTCTGATCCCACAACCAACCGAGCTCATTACACCATGCCTTTCACTGCCTCTTTCATTGCGGAACAAGTCCAAGGCGAAGTCTTCGGCGACGGCTCGCTCGAATTAACATGCATCGCGCCCGCCGACGACGCCAAGCAGGGCGAACTCACCTTTGCCGAACACGAAACCTTCTTCGCCACTGCCGAGAAGAGCCAGGCTACGGCCATTCTCGTGGCGGGCGATTTTACATCGCCGAAGAAAGTCCTCATCCGCGTGCCGAATGTTCGCGTCGCAATGGCCAGGTTGCTGCCTGTCTTTTTTCCGGCAGAGGAACTCGCGCCGGGCGTTCATGCCAGCGCGACCATCGACCCATCGGCGCATATTGACCCCACCTCTCACATCGGGCCAAATTGCGTGATCGGCGCGCGGGTGAGGGTTGGCGCGCGCTCCGTGCTCATGGGCGGCAATCATGTGGGCCGGGACTCTCAGATCGGCGACGACGCGTGCCTGTTCCCGAATGTCGTCATCTATGCGAAGTGCCAGATTGGCCACCGCGTCACCATCCACGCCAGCACGGTCATCGGCTCGGACGGTTACGGCTATGTGTTCGACGAGGGGCGCCACCGCAAAATCCTGCAGCTTGGCAAAGTGATTCTTCACGACGACGTGGAGATAGGGGCCAATGCGGCCATTGACCGCGGAGCACTCGGCGACACCATCATCGGCCAGGGCACTAAGATCGATAACCTTGTACATGTCGCCCACAACGTGACCATTGGTCGGCATTGCCTGGTCATGGGTCAGGTGGGTTTCGGCGGAAGCACGCACCTTGGGGATTATTGCGTGATCGCTTCGCAGTCGGGAATTGCAGGGCATTTGAAACTCGGCAATCAGGCCACGGTCGGCGCGAAGTCCGGCGTTATGCGCGATAT
>Ga0316232_1004866_pt1 | contig 11095 bp, 12 predicted proteins | sample TBHtaG_FD_206006 | JGI IMG/M metagenome (GOLD analysis project Ga0316232, IMG submission 206006) | Freshwater microbial communities from Trout Bog Lake, Wisconsin, USA - TBH18025_13 | ecosystem: Environmental > Aquatic > Freshwater > Lake > Hypolimnion/Profundal zone | place: USA: Wisconsin... | reverse complement strand
GCAAGCGCAAGCAACAGGGAGCTAATTAGTTGTCGCCGCTAAATTTTGCTCGGCAGCAGGAATATCTGGCCGCGCACCTGGTCGGGTCGAAAAACACCAGACCCGAAGGCACCGGTTTTCTATCCATTCTATCATTCAGCCTGCATTTATTTGCACTTTCCTGCATTTTGATGCCGCAAGGCTGACAAGGCTGACACGCACGAAAGCAGCGAATCCATTGGCGTTATTGATTTTTAATGGTTTTTCGCCCCAGGCAAAATGTGGGTTCGAGTCCCACCACCGGCACCACTCCAATAATAGTCAATAAATACAATGTGTTTTCCACTTTCACCCAACCCCTGATACGCTTTGCATAACGGTATTGCATAACGTGACTGCCCGTGTCACGGCGAGTTTTGAGGCATTCGGGTTCTGGCGGGCGGTGTTCCCTCTGACTACGATTCAATCATGCCAGCGGCCAGCGTAACGCGGCGGGGGCAATGGTTGGCACGAGCCGGTTGCCTCCCCTGCCCCAGCGCGGCGTGTGTCTGCGAAGATCGTTGCATACGTTGGAAGATTGCCCGTGGCGCGGCCCGCCTCGCGGTGAAGGTGAATGTGCCGGGCCAGGACTTGGAACGCCACAACGCCCCGCCTGGGCGTCCGGGTGGCCGTCCTGATCGCCGTGGTATTCAGAGCCGGCTCACCCTGGCGAAGATCTGGGGACCGCGTCCGGCGCGGGCGGCGGCGGCGGGCCTGAAATGGTTTGCCTACCAGCCCGCTCTGGCTGGTGCCCAGCATGGGAGGAAGGCACCCGAAACCGTTGGCTTGCGCCCGGCACCGTGGCCAGTGTCCGGGCAACCGCGGCGATGACTGGCACCGGAACCGCCACAACCAATGGCTCCACCACCCCTCGGTCTGGGAGCCGGGCCGCGTCTTGGTCGCCGTGGGGTTTGGAGCCATATTCTGGTCAATGCCAATTATTGTTCGCCGGCGAACAATAATTGGCATTGACCAGGGGAGGGGGGCTTTTGTGCGCATGGGCGCATGGTGAGACTCCATTATTCACCGAACCTGATTTCAAAATCCCCCACGGGTATTCCGCATAGTGTCGACAATCGAGGCAAACCGGTCAACGGCGTTGGCCAACTTGTGAGCGTGCCTGTGCTGGGGCGGCGCGGTTGGCCAGGCCGATGCACAATCCACCGCCGAGCGCGGCGAGTCACGGTTGCCTCCTTTATTGCAACTTCCGCTGCGGGTTCACGTTCACAAACGGCTCATTTTTGGCTGGACAACATTTTTTATGGGGCTTACGGTTGGTTTGTGAATCACGTCAGGTTGGAAAACCACTAGTCCATAATTTGCGGTCATTCGCACGCCTATTTTTATGCAAATAATTATCACTTTGTTTTTCCTGGCCTTCACTGCTATGGCCGACGATTTTAAGCCCGTCACGGTCTATACCCCTGGGATGGATGCCGTTACAAAAAGTAATTTTGATTACCGAATTCAACTTGGAATTGCAAAAATGAGGGGAACCAGAGTTTCGTGGTCTATAACCACCAACAATAACCACGTTGTTTACCACATGCATAATGAAAGCACAGGTTCAAACTGGGATGTTAACGGTTGGCCACCGTCCATAAGTCTTCCCTACACCTGCAAAGATGCTAATTCAGGAATTTGGTTCTATGTTGAGACTGATGGACGGCACGTCACTGCTATCCAACCAGATGGGACGATTCTTTGGAGCAAAGACCCATTTGCGGATTCGCACCTTGCATTATATCGGACGCAGACGCCGCGCATCGCCTATTTTACTTTGACCGACAAATCCATCAACATCATTTTCAATTCATCACAGTTTGGAACTATGGACATTAAGACCGGATACTTTACGTTCCAAGGGCAAAATTGAACACAATGGTACTCAGATGATCGGTTGCCCCAAACCGACTCACAAATTAAACTCTGGCATCATTCAAGTTGCTTGTTACACCTTGGCCGCTACTTGTGGCTGGGTGTTTTCCAGCGCCAGAATCTGCCACACCGCCCGTTCCGCGCTGGCCCACTGCCTGGACTTGCTGGTGTGGACCAGTGCCGGACCGCGCCCCCTATCCACGGTCTGGCGGTTTTGTTGATGCCATCTTCGGGCTTGTTTCCAACCACGGGCATTTGCCGCGAGCCGGGTGCTGGGATGGCTCCATGCTGGACCTGGCACCATCACCGGGCGATTATATCAACAGGCTGCTAGACCGAAGGAGGCGCTGGCTCCCAAAAGCAGTAATGCCAATACTGTATTCATCAGCAGGTAACCTTCCCTTTCCGACGATGGCAAAGCAAAACCACGCCACCCAAGGCAAACAAAGCCATAGACTTCAACGCTGACTGGCTGCAAGCTGGTCACAGCTCCTGACCAGATTTGAATAATTCCAAAACCCAGGTTTATGATTGTTCAGTCAGACGATTTAATGCCTGTTTCGGGAAAGCGTCAACACGCGGATTGTTATTTAGCACAACAAGAAATGGCTAGCGCAAAAGATCGGTATCGTTATTCATTGGCAAAGCGTCGTATTGTTGATGGCGGGTGGGTGTTGGAATGAGCTAAATGATTATGTTGGCACGCAGCATTTCGTAGAGCCCGGCGTGGTGGGCACCCACTTTTCAAGGCCCGCTTCGCCGCATTGACGGTTGTCATTGATGCGCAAGACTCGATGGCATGAACCAGCGGAACCACCGACGCAGGCCATAGGGGTTATGGAGTACAGTGCCCAAGAAATGAAGCTGATCGAGCGTCTGCGGAAACAAAACCGCCAGTGGGTCTGGGTACGATGGATAGTCTTCTCGCTGGGTATTTTATCAACCGTGGCGCTTGTTGTCACGGGCTGGTTGCTCCATTGAAAGAGGCGGTGCGGATAAACTTGCGCCCAAGCCAACGACTGCACCGATTGTCTAGCTGCCAAATTTACCACCGGGTGGTCCACCCTTGCCGCCATTTGGACCACGGCGGCATTGACAGCATTATCAAACACTTGACATGGGCGGTGTGCAGGACGATGTTTGGGATGGTCAAACACATTGCTGCTCATGCATCAGACCGAACCAATAACGGAAGTACAGACACCGGCACAGCGGGCTGAAGCTATCGCGGCGTTCGCGTGTCTGGTCTCTTTGGTCTGCCTGTTTCTGGTCAACCAACCGGTGGCGAATTTCCTCCAGGTGTGGTGGGCGGGTTTGCTGCTTTGCACGCTCCTTCCCATCGCGCTCGCGTTTGCAATTCTCTATTCCAGTGGTATTCATCGGGAGATGGGCCGAGCCGCCCGGGCCTTGGTTCTGTTTTTGAATTCCTTGCTGATCTTTGGCGGCATTTGCGTGGCTCTGGTTGCCGTCGCCTTCGTGGTGGTAGCCGTCTTGCCATTGAATCGGTTTCACTATTGACTCCTCAACCGACGGAGAAACGCGATTTCTCTTTTGGCGTTTGCAACGATGGCGGCTAATATGCTGGCAATGCCGGACATCGTCCTTGCCACGCTCAACGCGAAGTTTATCCACGCCGCGTTCGGATTGCGCTATCTTTTCGCCAACCTCGGCGAGTTGCAGCCGCGCGCGACGCTGGCGGAATTTGACATCAACCAGCGGACGCTGGACATCGCGGAGGCACTCCTGGCACGCCAGCCAAAGATCATTGGCTTGGGCGTCTATATTTGGAACGCAGCCGCCACCACCGAAGTCGTCGCCATTCTCAAACGGGTACGGCCGGAAATCATTATCATCCTCGGCGGTCCGGAAGTCAGCTACGAAATTGAAGCACAGGAAATCGTGCGGCTTGCCGACCACGTCATCACCGGCGAGGCAGATTTGAAGTTCGCGGCCGTGTGTCGGGAATTATTGGAGCGCCAAGTTGGAACACAAGCCTTAGCTTGTACTGACAGCACGCTAAAGCGTGAATTCCCACTTCCAAAAATCATCCCTGCCGAGCCGCCGGAATTCTCGGGCCTCGTCCTGCCTTACGATTTTTACACCGCAGCGGATCTTGCCCATCGCATCGTTTATGTCGAGGCGTCGCGGGGCTGTCCGTTCACCTGCGAATTCTGCTTGTCGTCCCTGGATATTCCCGTACGCGCTGCGCCGCTGGAACCATTTCTGGGCGCCATGCAAAAACTGCTGGATCGCGGCCTCCGGCAATTCAAATTCGTGGACCGCACGTTCAATCTCAACCTTGCCACCAGCCGGACAATCCTGGAATTTTTCCTCGCCCGTCATCAGCCGGGGAACTTTTATCATTTTGAAATGATCCCCGACCGGCTGCCGGCGGAATTGCGCGAGGTTATTGCCAGGTTTCCGCCTGGCGCGCTGCAATTTGAGGTGGGCGTCCAGACGTTCAATCCCGACGTGGGCCAGCGAATCAGCCGGCGCCAGAATTACGAACGGCTGGCGGACAATCTGGATTTTTTGCGAAACCGAACGCAGGTGCACATCCATGCCGATTTGATCGTTGGCCTGCCGGGCGAATCCGTCGAGAGTTTCGCCGCTGGATTCGACCGGCTTATCGGGTTCGGCCCGCAGGAAATCCAAGTCGGCATCCTCAAACGGCTGCGCGGCACCCCGATTGTCCGGCACGACGCGGAGTGGGGGATGGTTTACCACGCCCAGCCGCCCTATGAAATCCTCCAGAACTGGTTGATTAATTTTGCCATGATGCAGCGTCTGCGCCGCTTTGCGAAATATTGGGAGCTGGTTGGCAACAGCGGCAATTTCATCGGAACCGCCCCGCTGCTTTGGCGCGACGAATCGCCCTTCACCAGCTGCCTGCGCTTCAGCGACTGGCTTTACGCGCGCCTTGCCCGAACCGACAGCATAGCCCTGGTACGCCTGGCGGAACTGATGTTTGAATTTCTCACCGGCGAATTAAGATTGGACGCGCCCCGGGTTGCGGATGCGATGCTGGGCGACTGGCAGCGCGGTGGGCGCCGCGATCTGCCGGAATTCCTTCGCGAATTCCAGCCGGCGAAAAATAGGGAGCGCGCGCAACCAGTCAGAACCTCAATGCCGAAACGGCAAGCCCGCCACCTCGGTATTTGATCGGTTGGAATTGACTGAATACTGTCATTCAATGCGCTTGCCAAAGGGCCGCAGATTTTTCAACCTAAAAGGAGAAAGAACGATCGTGACGCTTAATCCGCCAATCCCAAAACCGGCCCTGCCAAGGAAAGATCCACAGGACCGGGAACCGTTTTTTGCCGTATGAAGTTGATTCTACCGATTGCCTTGGCGCTGGCGTGCATTGCCTTGGCCTTAACGCTGTACACGGCGAAGAAGGACGACGCCGCGCAGCATGAGACCGATGCCGGCGCAATTGCTGATTATTCGAACCGATTGGCCGGGGCGGAGTTGAAGGTTGCGATTCGCGAAGGAACCATGCTCACCTTTTCCAACCGCGTGGAGGAAAGCCTTTCGGGGTCGCTGGTGCTTTCCAATCAACTGATGGAAGCCCAAGCCGCCATCGCTCGCGGCGGGGAACAAATGACCAACTTGAACCGGCAGGTCGCGGAAGCGAAAGCGGAAAATCAAACTTTGGGGCGGCGCCTCATGGGTTTGACCAACCAGGTGGCCGGTCTTGCGGGTCAATTGGCACTGGCCAGCGCCAGTTTGGCCCAAACCAACAATGATCTGGTCCAGGTGAATAGAGATTACGCCCTCCTGGAACATCGCCTCCGCATCGACGTGGCCGAGCGGCTCGTGGCGGAGCGGAGATTTAACAACCCCGCGGAATTGCAGGCGCAAATGAAGAAGCTGAAGCAAAATCCCGCCGCGGTGATTTCCGCGGAGAGCATTTATGCGGGATTGAATATCGAAGTGAAATCAAACGGCTGGTTCCATGTGATTGCGCCGAACTGAACCGGGCGCCAGCACCGCAGACTTCCAAGCCTGCGGCACTGCAGTCTTGCCAGCGTCCGGCCGCGCCGGGAACTATCCGGGCTAAACCGTTTCGGTAAAGCGGGATTTGCCAAGCGCCGGCGGGTGCGGTTAACTGTGCGTATGTTTTCGAGCTTCAGCAACCTGTTTTGTGTGCGCCCGCCGCCCGCCGCCGAATCGATGCAGATTGGCTCCCGGACGGTGCCACTGTTAGTGGTGCGCAATCCGCGCGCCCGCCGTTATCTGTTGCGGGTCCGGCCCGATGGTGCTGCGCGGTTGACGATTCCACGAGGTGGCAACCGAAGTGAAGCCCAATCCTTCGTCGAGCGAAATCACGGCTGGCTGGAGCAACAGCTCCAGCGCCTGCACGCCCAGCCCCGGGGACCGGTTGCCTTGTATGTCGGTTCGGAAATTCTCTTGCGGGGAGAAATCGTCCGCATCGAAATCGACGAGACCGGTGGCATCCGCTTGGGCAGGGAGGAACTGAAGCTGCGCCCCGCAGCCATCGGAGCGCCCTTCCGGCGCACTACGGAGGATGGGCCAGTCTCGCCGTCGAGCCCGTTGCGGCGCGGAACAGAAGCCGAGGTCGCGAACCATGCGGCCGCCGATTTGCGGCCGGTCATCGAGCGACAACTCCGCGCCTTGGCGAGTGTGGAATTGACGGTCCGGGTGGCGGAGTTGGCCGCGCAGCATCAATTCTCCGTGCAGCGGGTCACGGTGCGGAATCAGAAGTCCCGTTGGGGTTCGTGTTCCCGGCGCGGCACCCTCTCGCTCAATTGGCGGTTGATTCAGACTCCCGTGCATGTCCGGGACTACATCATCCTGCACGAACTGGCGCATCTGCGGCAGATGAATCATTCGCGCCGCTTTTGGCAGGAAGTGGAGCAGCTGTGCCCCGAGTATCGCGCCGCAGAGATCTGGCTCAAGGCGAACCGCCAATTGCTGCGGTGAGTTTCCGCACCCGCTTTGCAAAAACGAGAATTCTCTAAAGCGTCAAGCGTGAACTCTACAATCCACGTTGCCATCATTGGCGGCAGCGGTTCGGGGAAAACCTGGTTGGCGGAACAAATTGTCTCCCGGCTCGGGCCGCGCGCCGCGCGGCTTAGTTTGGATGATTTCTACCTCGACCTTTCGCCGCTGCCGAAGGCGGATCGCGCAGGTGTGAATTTCGACGACCCGGCGGCGATTGACTGGCAGAGATTCCGTGAAGTCCTGGGCGCGATGCGCCCGGGAGAGAGCTTGGAGCTGCCCAGGTATGATTTTGCGACCCATACCAGAAAAGCGGAGCCGCGGATTTTCCTGGCGCCAGCGCTGGTAATCTGGGATGGGCTCTGGCTGTTGCAGCACGCCGGGCTGAGGGAGAAATTCGCGCGCGGGATTTTTGTGGAGTGTGGTGCGCAGGAGCGTTTTCGCCGGCGGGCGGAACGAGACGTGCGCGAGCGCGGGCGAACTTTCGAGACCGTCCGCCGCCAATTTTTTGAGCACGTCCAGCCGATGCATGACCAATTTGTGAAGCCGCAACGCGGTCAAGCCTCACGAATCATCACTTCACCTATTACGGCGGAGGATTTGGACGGTTTGGTGCAAGAATTGCTCCAATTATGCGCTTGATCGAGAAGATCGCCGCTTAGATCCCGGAGTGATCGGCGCGGACGGCAAGATGTGGCGGAGGATCTTTTGCGCGCTTTCCAAAGGAATCGAACCCTAATAACATTGTCCACAAATGAACATCCAGAGTACCGACCCCCAAACCGCCGTCGTAACCGGCCTTATGGAACTGGTCGCCGCCAACGCCACGCAAGTGCGCGACGAGATCCGGGCTGCGCTCCCGGCCAGCACGATCCGCCTCGATCTCGATTTGTCTTCGGTGACATTTCTGGACAGCAGCGGTTTGGGTATGCTGATTTCGCTGCACAAGACCCTCCAGTCGCGCAACGGCATGGTGCGATTGCTCAAGCCGGCGCCAAACGTGCGGCAGATTCTGGAACTCACCCGTTTGCACCGCGTTTTTGAAATCGCACCCGAATGAATGTACCGGCCGCTAGCAATGGGATTCCGAACGGCACTCCGTGAGCACCACCACCGCCAGCACAGTGCACCGCGAGGTGCGGACCGCGCTTCGGCTGGAAGCCACCTGCGACTTTTCCGCCGTGCGCGCCGCCACGCTGGCCGTGCGCGCCTGGCTGGCGGAAAGAGGTTTGACCGCAGGCGAGCTCGCCGCGTGGGAATTGGCGCTAGTTGAGGCCGCAAACAACGCGGTAAAATATGCCGGGGCTGCCGGGCAGGAACTGCCGGTGGTGATCGAGGTTTCCCGCGGCGAACGCGAGGTCGAGGTGCGCGTTACCGATCATACGGCGGGTTTCGATTGGCCGGCGGAAGTGAATTTGCCGGAATTGGATGCGGAAAGCGGGCGCGGCTTGTTTTTGATCAAATCGCTGACTGATCAGGTGGCTTATTTGCGCCACGCCACCGGGAATGTCCTGGTGTTACGCCGGGCCGGGCCGGTGTCCGCCCCCGACGAGGTGCCGGATGTCTGCCAGTTGCAAAAGCAGCTGGCTGAGGCGGAAACGGCGTTGACGGATATGACCGCCGAGTTGGCCTCAAGTTACGAAAGTCTCGTCGCCCTTTTCCGCTACAGTTCGGAATTGGGCGCGCAGACGGACTTGGCAGATTTTTCGCGGCGGCTGCTGAATGATCTGATTCAGATTGCCGAGGCGGATTGCGCCGTGCTGCGGTTGGTTTCCCACGACGGAAGCTGCCTGGAAACGCCGTTGGTACTGCCGGGTGAGGGGCAATTCCCGCTGGCGTCCGTGGCACTGGCCGCCGGGGTCGCCTCGGTGGAGGTTAACGCAGCACGCAACCGACAGGACATCTGGTTCAACCCCGAAGAGCCGCTGGCCGGGAGCGACCCGTTGCGCGCGGTCCTGCCGGGGGGTAACGGCATCTGCCATCCGTTTTTTGTGGCCGACCAACTGGTTGGCACCGCGACGCTGGGCCGGATACTGGCCGACAAGCCGTTTACCGCCGCGCAGGTGAATCTACTGCATACCTTCATTGATTTTCTGGCCATCCAAATCGTCAACGCCCGCCTGCTCGACGAGCGCACGGCGGCGCGCGTGATCCGGCGGGAGTTACAAATCGCCGCCGATATCCAGCGCTCGCTGTTGCCGGCCAGGATTCCGGCCTGTCTGCCGTTTGAGGTTTCCGCCGCCTGCCGGAGCGCGTTGCAGGTCGGCGGCGATTTTTACGACCTCATTCCCGCCGGCGACGGCACGCTGCTGCTGGTGATTGCCGATGTGATGGGCAAAGGCGTCCCAGCCGCGCTGTTCGCCGCGGTATTGCGCAGCACTATCCGCTCGATGCCGCAACTTTTTGACCAGCCAGGCGAACTGCTCGCCGCCGCCAATCGCACCTTGTATCCCGATCTTTCACTGGTGGATATGTTTGTCACCGCCAAGCTCGCGTATCTGGACCCGCGCGGGCAGAAAATTGTCACCGCCAGCGCCGGGCATTGTCCGTTGCTGGTTTGCCAACCGGGCCTGCCGGCAGCGGTCGCGACCGGCCAATCGGGCCTGCCCTTGGGCATCGAGCCGCTGACGCGGTACGCGCAGGTGGAAACGGCATTGCCGCCGAACACGCTGGCGATGCTTTACACGGACGGCTTGACCGAAGCGCGCAATGCCACCGGTGAAATGCTCGGCGAACCGGCGCTGCTCCAACTACTGGAGCAGGCGGCGGCGCAAACCAGCAATGCAATGGGTGCAAAGCAATACTTGCTGGCCCGCTTGGTGAATTATAGCGGGCAGGCGCCGCTTAATGACGACCAGACGCTGATTTTGATAAGACACCGCGCATGAGCCTGCCACCAGCCCAAACAAGCTATTGAGCGAGGCAAAGAGAACCTTTCGACCGCCTGGGACTTGGCTGCCGGGTCCTGATGGAAGACGACCCGCTGCCTTCTGGTTGACACTCACGGACCGAAGGGGTTGCGACGGGAGAGAAACCAAAACACCAAGCCGAACAGCAACGGGATGAGGATTATGAGGGTAATCTTCCAGCGCAACATTTTCTTTTCCCACGGCGTTTTCCTTCGCTTATCCATTTGCCAGTTTAGCTGGAATCCTGAAGCGGTTCAAGTCGGGAACACTTGCCATTTGCGTGGTCGTCGAGCGCATTTTGACAGTAATCTTGACTGGGGGGGGGCTGGAAAGTCCCCAGAAACCGACGAATGGAATATCGGCGCTACGTAGTGCAGGCTTTCCAGCCTGCCTGTCCTCCGTAGCACTGCGGAGGGTGGACGGGTTCAGGCGACTTTCCAGTCGCCTGTTGCTGCGCCATCCCTCCAAGCAATCAAGAACCGTGTCAATATCCGCCCTGCGCCATCCCTTGCCAAGTTTTTGCTTTGGCATCACAAAGCATTGAGGTGCAGCCATGGGCATCCGGTTAGAAAGAACGCCCGGTGGCACCGGGCCTGTGGAATGTGCGTAATTTCATCAGAGAGTTTGCAGGCCGCGAACGCTCGCGCGGCGTTTTTTGGGTTCCTTCAACTGGCGTTTCCGGACCGCGGATGGCTGGCAAAGGAAATGCTTGGTTCAAATGGCCGGTGCCTTGCCGGTGTTTTGTTTGGTTTTGGTTTGGCCAGCCTGTTTATTGGTTTTCAGGCTGGCCTTTTTTGTCTGAGATTCAAGCGAAGCTCGTGACGTCTTGTAAGTGGACGTCGTGCGTCCACCAAATGGGCAATGTCCAATCACGTCGTAGTACCGTTCGTTTTGCGAGCGCCCTGGGGGGAACTGTCACCCAAATTCACCCGCCAAAATATGCCTCGATAAACGGCGAGAAACCAAGCATGTCCTATTTCAGCTCTTGAGGGTGTTTCCGTTCTCTGGTACTACCGAGTGCGAATCAGCTTCGACAACTCGGCGCACAGCGCCGTTTCCGCTTCCGTGGCGGTTTCTGGACCCGTCAGCGCGATTTCGAGCGACCGCTGCCCGGGATTGCGGATGCCGGCGCAGACCGGGGCCAGCCGGTTGAAGCGGTTCAGGCTCATCGTTTCAAATCCCTGCAAGCTGGAGCGGTCGCCCCACAAACAGTAAAAAACATAGCACGGACGGGCGTTGTCCGTGACTTCGTAAATGGCAAAGGGCAGCCGGAGCGGGGTTGAGGGTTGACCCGGCTCCGCGGCACTCCGGTAGGGCGAGGGGTC
>Ga0316232_1004863_pt1 | contig 11103 bp, 11 predicted proteins | sample TBHtaG_FD_206006 | JGI IMG/M metagenome (GOLD analysis project Ga0316232, IMG submission 206006) | Freshwater microbial communities from Trout Bog Lake, Wisconsin, USA - TBH18025_13 | ecosystem: Environmental > Aquatic > Freshwater > Lake > Hypolimnion/Profundal zone | place: USA: Wisconsin... | reverse complement strand
TTAGCTCGACCAACATAAATCCCTTGGGACCATACGACAACAGTTGGGCTGCCGTACCGCCTTTCAAGACCCATGCCAGTCTTCCCGCCGGCTACCGCCGAGCCTTACGACCCGATGACAACCTTTGGCCGATCAATGCCGAACACCGATAAGATATCCGACACCAATCTTGGCTCGACCATTACAGACCCTTTACACTACATATTATCTTCACAATACCACCGTACATACCATGTAAAAATTTCTTTTTCTGACTTCTTGGACAAGAGGCTTGTCAGAATTTGCTGGGAAGAAGTCTGGTTTTTCGATCAGTTTCGACCATCTTTTTGATGGTGCCTGGGGGAAATTACCTATAAAATTGAATTAATGGAAAAATTATACAATAAGTAGGGGGGCGGCTATTGGTGGATATTACACAGGTCAACAAACTTCGGCGGGCCAATGAGATTCCTTTCAGGGTGATAGATTGGCTGGAAGAATTAAGTCCAGTCGCTACGCATGATGACTTTGGCATGATGTACAAAGGCTGTATATTGGCGAAAGACTGTCACGGAAAATTTGCGGCGATTGTTGGAACTACGGATCAATTATTGAAGATGCCGCTGGACAATTCAGCAAATACCACCCCTTACAGGATCTTGAAAATTGAAAAGCACTGGACCGTGACCACTGCTTAAACAGGAACAACTGAGGAGATGGGATGCCGATGTTCTCGGTAATAAGGCATGAGTGCGGATCACCCGCCTACCTAGTGGGGCAACAACTGGTATACGGCTGGAACGTTTATTGTTGTAATCAGTGTGGCGAGGCTTTCCATATATGGGTTTCCCGAGAAATGCTTGAGCAAGAGACGTTGGAAATGCTCCTGACGAGAGCGGTTTAACTTTCGCAAGGCAGGTTATTCGCACCGAAAAGCGACGATGGGCGCTAATGCATCGTCGCTGTTAAGGTTTCATTCATGGACAAGTCAGCCACTGGATTGGTATAATGACATAGATGGAAAATTGTGCAAAGGGTCCAGAGGAGTCGGCGAAGATACTAACGAAATATGTTTCATCAAAGAGCCGGTAAAAGGTTGTAGCGCCAAAGCAAGGGTATACACACATTGTAATAAATAAAGGCAATGGTGCTTTGATTTTCTCAAAGCGCCATTGCCTTTTGCCAGAAGGGCGGCTTGTGCCGCAACGCTATATGCTAAGGGAAGAGGTAGTAAAGGCATGGACCACAATCAGCGCATAAATCAATGGATTGACCAAAACCAGACTGCCATTGTCGGCTTTCTCCAGGACCTGGTCAGGGTCCCAAGCGTGACCGGTGAGGAGGGTCCTATACAGCAGTTGATCGCCGAACATCTACAGGACATGGGTCTGTCTGTAGACGTTTTTGAACCCGACTTGGCTGCATTGCGGAAACACCCCGCCTTTGTAGAAGTTTCCCGTGGGTACGAAGGGCGGCCTAATGTGGTGGGGGTCCTGAAGGGCGTGGGGGGAGGACGGTCTCTACTTTTCAACGGGCACTCAGATGTAATCCCGGCAGGCGCGCCGGAGAGTTGGCAGCACGGCAGCTGGTCAGGTGATCTGGCGGACGGCCGCCTCTATGGGCGCGGGGCGTCGGATATGAAGGCAGGGCTTGCGGCCATGACCATGGCGGTAAAGGCCATTTCCGAATCCGGCATTCGGTTGCGGGGAGACGTCATCCTGGAGTATACGGTGGACGAGGAACTCTCTGGTAATGGCACCCTGGCTTGTGTGATGAAAGGGTACAAGGCTGATGGAGGAATATGCTGCGAGACCTCCAGCATGAGGGTCCAGCCCGGTTCTATCGGGCGCATCTGGTTTGAGATCAAAGTTCAGGGCAAGGCCACAGGCATCCAGCGCCGCTGGGAGGGGGTCAACGCGATAGAAAAGGGCTACCTGGTTACCCAGGCTGTCTCCGATTTCGAACAGATTCGGGTAGCGCGGCTGAGCCATCCCCTGTATCCTGACATTCGCGGTGCCATCCCCTGTATGGTGGGAGTGTTCGAGAGCGGTTCCTATCACAGTGCTTTTCCGGACAGCTGCCTTCTGAAGGGTTCCGTGGCCACAGTTCCGGGGGAGGACTCGGCTGCGGTCAAGGCAGAGTTCGTCGAGTTTGTCTGTGCGAAGGTCGCCAGCGACCCCTGGCTGAAAGAGCATCCCCCGGAAGTCGTTTTTACCGGATACTTCGCCGAGCCGTCGGAGATCCCTATTGACAGCCCTATCGTCCAGACACTATGCCGGAAATTTGTCGAAGTCATCGGAACCGAACCTGTGATCAGCGGCCGCGAAGGGGCGGCCGACATCCGTTTCATGAACCGCTATGGGAATACTCCGACAGTTATTTTCGGGCCTGGCATGACTGAGCAGATGCATGCCAATAACGAATGGGTCAATATCGAGGACCTGATTCAAAGTACAAAGATTTTGGCACATACCATTGCGGAATGGTGCCAGATCGCCTGATCCTGCGGAAATTCATGGAGAGATAGGCACTAGTTATAACTTTAACTGGTGCCTTTTTTGTTCCTGGGTTCAGTTTAGGTGAGTTGCTTGGTGGGATTTGCATCATGCAACCAGCGAGGTTTTAAATATTATTTGTAAAAATTTAGAATATAAAAAAGGAAATTGTCGATTTGACTGCGAAATTTGATATTTATTATGAGCCATGGCCCGGCACAGGTGTCATCGATGAGTTTCGGGGACTGCTTTTGTCAAGGCAGCGCCAAGCACGGCAAGTTAAAGAAAATGAACTGGCCTGGGTGGGGAAGATATCGTACGCCAGGCCAAGAGGTGCTTGCAGGTAAACACGCAGAGGAGTTGACTGAGATGGAATATCTTGATTTTGTCGGCCACTTGTACAGTCGCACCAAACGCGATTATGTGGCGCGTGTGGTTGCGAACAATAAAGCCGAATGCGCAGTAGTAGCCAAGCAGTTCGGGCAGGACTACTGGGACGGTGACCGGAAGTACGGCTACGGCGGCTATAGCTACGACGGGCGCTGGCAGAGCGTTGCCGCAAAGATGGTGGAGCACTACAGGCTGAAGCCCGGCGACCGGATTTTGGATATAGGCTGTGGTAAGGGGTACCTTCTCTATGAGTTAACTCAGTTGGTACCGGGAATCGAGGTAACCGGACTCGATTCTTCGCGGTACGCCGTGGAGAATGCCAAGGAGGAAATCAAGGACAAGTTGGTGCCTGGCCTGGCCCAGGAAATACCTTTTCCGGACAACAGCTTTGATCTTGTGGTTTCGCTGGGGACGCTGCATAATCTGTATATCTATGACCTGCAGCAGGCTGTGGGGGAGATTTCCCGGGTAATGAAGGATCAGGCCTATATTATGGTCGAGTCGTACCGCAATGAGGCTGAAAAAGTCAATCTGCTTTACTGGCAGCTGACCTGTCAATCCTTCTTCTCGGTTGAGGAATGGACCTGGTTGTTTAAAGAGTGGGGGTACAGCGGAGATTATGGCTTTGTTTTCTTTGAATAAGCGGGGTGCTTTGCCATAAAGGCTGTGGTACCTCCCTAAAATACATTTATTGGGGAAAAACAGATTTCTCATAGCATTTTTCTTTGTGATGGACTATACTTTAATCAGGTAAGTAGTGGTGTTTTGGCACATGTTTATGGCCACGGTTCCCGGGATACAGTTTCGAGGAGGGAATCCTGTGCGAGAGCGAATATTTTTGTGCCTGGCTTGTCGGCAGCGCTGGGAGGAAACACTGTGCACCGAGGGCGGAAAACCAGGCTATGACATAATCTGCCCCAGCTGTGGCAGTGTCGATAAAGTGAGAATTGCCGACAGCGGCGGAAAGGTAGTTTGTGGTGGGCTTCCCAGGCAATGTGCGACCTGCGGGCATTCCCGAAAATGATTATTTCCTTGCGCTGGTTTAGGTGAGTAACAGCCTGGGTATGTTTCGAAAATACGGACAGATTGACTGAGGCTGGTAAAACTAGCCTCTTTTTTTGAATCTTTGGGCTGATAAGCCGGCTGCCGGGACTCGCAAAAAGGAATGTCTTTGGCGACCGCCGAATTGCTGCAGTAAGTGAACGAGAGCCGCGAGAAAACGACGGTATATTTTAAAATAGAGGAGGCGTTTTATTATGGAGCATCAGAGTCAATGTGCCCAGTGCCTGGTGAAGAACCGGATCTGCCGGCAGAAGGGCGGGGTGGGTCCGGCGTTTTGCTCAACAGTTCTGTATCCCGAGGCCATTGCCAAGGCGGCGGCTGAATATGACAAGGATGGGATAAGAAGCTTTGCTTACAAGGCCTCGGTTCAGGAGGCGGAGTGTTATATCGACCGGGAAGCGGCTCCTTCTTACAGGTATCCGGTTAAACCGCGGCTGCAGGAGATCATCGAATTTGCCAGAAAGATGGGTTACGGCAAGCTGGGGGTCGCGTTCTGCGGCGGGCTTCACCGGGAAGCGGCAGTGTTCTGCAAAATTCTCGAAGATCATGGCTTTAATGTTGTTTCGGTTATGTGCAAGGTCGGTGGGGTCGACAAGAGCGCCCTTGGCCTTCAAGAGCATGAGAAGGTTAAGATCGGCTCATTCGAGCCGATGTGCAATCCTATCTCCCAAGCCGAAGTGCTCAACGCCGCGGACACTGATTTCAACATTCTCCTGGGATTGTGCGTCGGTCATGATTCCCTGTTTTTGAAGTATTCCAAAGCCCTTGTGACTGTATTTGCCGTCAAGGACCGGGTACTGGGTCACAACCCCCTCGGAGCCATCTATAATTACGATTCCTATTACGAGCGGTTCAAGCAGGACCGCCTCAAGGACATTTCCGTGAAAGACGAATAATATAAGCACGCCGCTGCTCGCAAGGCGGCGCGGACAATAAGGGAAAATCCCTGCAAATGGGGGGGAATCATGGCTGCTTTCGGCGAGAAAAACTGGTATGCCGGTTTCAAACAGCGACAAAGCCTGCTAATAGAGGTCGCCTTGATTTTTCTGAAGCTCGGGACAATCGCCTTCGGCGGGCCGGCGGCCCATATCGCCATGATGGAAACAGAATTTGTGCAAAAACGCCGGTGGGTGGAGCGCAGCCGATTTCTGGAGTTGGTTGGCGCGGCCAATCTCATCCCCGGGCCGACTTCCACCGAACTGGCCATTTATCTTGGTTACCTCCGGGCAGGCTGGCCAGGGCTTGTGTTGGCGGGGGTATGCTTTATCCTGCCGGCGATGCTCATTGTCCTTGCGTTGGCCCATATTTATGTTTCATATGGCGCGTTGCCTCAGATCGCCTGGGCGCTATACGGCATAAAACCGGTTATTATCGCGATTATCGCTCTAGCGGTATGGAAACTGGCGGCAACCGCGGTAAAAGACTGGCCGACCGCGGTTGTGGGCGCAGCGGCCCTGTTTTTGGCGTTCTCAGCGATGAATCTGCTGGCTGTCCTTGTCGGCAGCGGTATATTATGCGTTATGCTCAACAGGCTCGGCGGACTGAAACTGCGACTGTTATTTCTGCCGCTGATCGGGGTTGTCGGTGCGGCAGGAGCTGATTTGACACCGATGTCACTGGGCGGGAAACTGACGCTTGCCGGCCTTTTCTTCACGTTTTTAAAGATTGGAGCGATATTGTACGGCAGTGGGTATGTGCTGCTGGCCTTTTTGTGGTCGGATTTCGTTGATGTTCACCAGGTTCTCACATCTCAGCAGCTCCTGGATGCCGTGGCGGTGGGGCAATTTACCCCCGGACCGGTTTTTACCACCGCGACTTTTATCGGCTATATCATCGCCGGGGTTCCTGGCGCCATTGTTTCGACTATCGCGATTTTTCTGCCGTCCTTTATCTTTATACCGCTGATCAACATCTTTCTCACTAAAGTCAGGGAGTCGGCGCTGGCTTCTGACTTCCTCGCCGGGGTCATCGTCGCGTCGCTGGCCTTGATGGCTATGGTTACCTGGACCCTGGCCGCTTCTTACATCATTGACTGGTCAACAGCCTTGCTGGCTGTGGCATCGCTGATCGCCCTTGCCAAATATAAGACCAATTCCACCTGGCTGATTCTTCTCGGGGGCTTGGCGGGACTTGGAAAATATCTGCTTGGCTAAAGGGAAAAGCACCGGAAAACCGGTGCTTTTGGCTGATCACTAGCTGATGTCAATGATTCTTAACAGCCACAATGCCTTCGATGGTCAATAGGTTCGAAATGATCTGGGAGGACGGAATATGACCCGGTGCGTCGACAGATACGGAAATATCCAGGCGATGCTGGCGATCATCTTCTGATTCAATATGAATATTGCGGATGCTGATGCCGGTCTCGCCGAAATAAGCACCGATCTTGCCGATCTGCCCAGGTTTATCCAGCGTTGTTATCAGGAAATCGTGCGGGCAGGCTGTGGGGGTGCAGGTTTTGATGCGTCGTTCCAGCCGTCCCAGGGCGGTCAGGGTAATATAGACCAGGAGGGTTGACACCCCGGCGGCAAGCCAGTAGCCTGCCCCGGTGGCCAATCCTATCGCGGCGACAACCCAGAGACTGGCCGCGGTTGTCAGGCCGGTAACGGTGAACCCCTGCCTGTTGGCCATGATGCTGCCGGCCCCGAGAAAACCGATGCCGCTGACGACCTGGGCGGCCAGACGGGCAGGGTCGGCGTTGGTCAGTCCCTGAACACTGCCGTATACCATGAGGGAAAGAATCATGATCAGGCAGGAGCCCAGCGACACTAGAATATGAGTCCGAAGCCCTGCGGCTTTGTTGCGCGATTGGCGTTCATAGCCAACCACACCGCCCAGCAGGCAGGACAGTATCAGCCGTAGAACCATATCAAGGTCTGTCAGCATGCCGAACACCTCGTTTTTCTGTTATCAGCATTCCACTTTATAATATGGCTAGAGGAGTAGATGCTGACATATTCAACATGTCGTGGGCTATTCATTTTTGTTTTCCGTGAAATAATTTAATTGGCAGAATAATCGCACAGGAAAGTCCTGGCATCTTATAGAAAATGGAAGCTGACAGAATTTTCCTAACTTCCCAGTAGTCATTGACTAGAAACAGTCGCTGCCAGAAGGTTTATTCCAAAGCCCGGAGGCTCTGGCAGGCTTATAACACCGAAAGGAGTGCGCAGGCCACCGGGGAAAATAGGATGAGGAGGATATTAGAGTGTTGATAAAAGAAACCGGGCCTATTGGTAAACAGGCTAAGATGGTTTTATTCGGCTGCTGGCTTGGCTGGTTCCTGAATTTTGCGGATCGTTCGCTGTTGGCGCCCCTGATTCCGCTCATTAGGGAAGAAATGAATCTCGGTTATCTCGGGGTGGGTTTTCTGACTACCGCTTTTTTCATCGGTTATTCGATTACCCCGATACCGGGGGGATACTGGGCCGATAAGTTTGGTCACAAGAAAGTCATTGTCCCCAGTATGATTGGTTTTGGCATTACAACCCTGTTCACCGGATTTGTTCAGTCATCCGCCATGCTGGCCACAGCGCGGTTTACCACCGGTCTGTTTGAGGGCTCTTTCTATTCCACCGCCGTGGGCTATGTTTCCTCGGTCTTCTCCAAAGCCAACCGCGGTAAGGCCATGGCCCTTTATTCCACCGGCTGGACGCTGGGCAGCATGACCGGAATCTTTTTCGCGACCTATATGGGAGCCAACTACGGCTGGCGTTCACCCTGGATCTTTATGCTGGTACCCACCTTGATCGCCGCCTGGTTTTTCTGGAAGTACATACCACACGTTAAACGGGAAGATACGCCTGCTTATCAAGAAGCGCTATCGGCAGGCGGCAAGCAGCAGGGTGTATTCAAAGATGTTCTGAAAGTCCGGAATGCCTGGATTATCTTTTCCCTTCAGTTTATCGCCAATTTCGGCTATTGGTCGATTAATACATTTACGCCGCTGTATTTTAAGGAAATCAAGGGTTATTCCTTCACCGCTTCCGGGTCGCTGCTGGCGGTGATGCTGATTGCCGGAACCTTCGGTTCCATAGCGTCAGGCATGGTGTCCGACAGGCTCGGCAGGCGTGCTGGGATATCCTTGTTCTTTGCCACCGCCGGTATAACCTGGTACGGGGTACTCAATTCGACGACCGTGCCGGAAACGCTGCTCTGGGCCGCGGTGTCGGGTTTCTTCATTACCGGGCTGTACCCGACGATTTTAGCTTGGATGACCGACTGTGTGCCTCCAAATCTGACCGCCGCTGCGAGCGGTTTCGGCATCATGGGGGCTGAGGTGGGTGCCTTCACCACGCCGATTGTGGCAGGGTTTATCGCCAACTCCATGGGCCTGGATGTGGCCATGTATATCTACATCGCCTCCTATATTATCGGCGGCGTAGTGGTCTGGGGTGGTAAAGAGATGATCGGCGGCATGTCGATGAAAGGCGGCTCTGACTCGAAGGAAATAACGACTTCAGTGAGAACATGATTGCGTGGTGAAAAAAATGACACCCAAGCTCCCTTCTGACCCGAACGAGCTGGCTAAATACAGGGGAATTCCGGCTTATCACATCATCGAGAGAAAATTCCTGGCAGTGATTGCCGGCTCAAAGTGGGGCCAGGCAGCTGCAGACTTTCTGACCCTGTCGAAGCCTGTTTCCGAGTATGCCTATCCGCTGCTGAGCAACTGGGATTTCGCGGTTTCGCCCGGGTCTGGAGCCCATCATACCCATTTTGGCGGACTGGCGTCCCACACCTTGCAGAATCTGGAGTACGCCGAAAGCTGGGCCGATGTTTATGATCGGCGGGGGCTGGCGGTGAACCGGGATCTGCTGTATGCGACCATCATCATTCATGACTCGATGAAGCGCTTTCTTTATCAGTTTGATGAAGCCTACAACCTGAAAAAAGCCGAAGACCCCTTCATCGCCAAGAAGGAGGATCACCATTCCTGGGTTATCAGGGAAATGACGGCCCGGGGCTGTGACAAGGAACTGGTGTTATCAGTGGCGGCAATTCACGGCATCGATGACGTCACCCTGGAGTCCGGAGTCCGTGGCGCGGCGGTGGTCAATCACTATCTTGCCATCGGTCAGGCGGGACTCCAGTATAGCGAAGACGATGTCCGGTCGGAACACGTAATCGCGTTTCTGGCTGACTCGGACTGGCACTGGAGCGGCCAGGCCCAGCGCAAGACCGGCGTTCTGGCTGAGCAAATGGCAGCCGATTGCGGCACATCACCGGGGCACATGAAGATATACCTTGGTTCGCGCTTCACCTACGAAAAGGTTGGCTGGTGTATCGAACAATATGGCTATGAACAGGCCAAAGAGCAGTTCGCGGCAATGATCGGCGCTCAGGCCGGCGGTGAGTGTGCTGCTGCCCTGCGGGAGCGGCACGCCCAGGTATAATATGGAGGTAAAAATGGCTGGTTTGAATCAAATTAGATGCTTTATCCTGGATATGGACGGAACCTTTTACCTTGGCAATCGATTGCTGCCCGGGGCCCTGACCTTCATAGAATACCTGCGGGAGACCGGCCGGGAGTTCCTGTTCCTGACCAATAACTCTTCCCGCCATGCCGATTATTACGCCGGGAAACTGGCCAGACTCGGTCTTCATTGCGGCCCTGAGGATGTCCTGACATCAGGGGAAGCCACGGCGCATTATCTCAAGATGCGCAAAGCCGCGGCGCGGATCTTCCTGCTCGGAACCCCCGAACTGGAGCATGAATTTGCCCAGCACGGATTTCAGCTGACCGCAGATCAACCTGATTTTGTGGTGCTCGGCTTTGACACTACCCTGACCTACGAAAAACTGACGACAGCCTGCCATCTGATCAGAAAAGGCGTTCCGTTTATCGCCACCCACCCGGATATCAATTGCCCACTGGAAGAAGGGTATATTCCTGATTGCGGGGCGATGACCGCCTTGATTCAGGCCTCGACAGGCGCTTCACCGAAAGTCATCGGCAAACCCAACCGCGAGATTATCGATATGATCAGACTGAAAAAGGGGCGCTACCAACCCAAGCAGATGGCGATGGTCGGCGACCGGCTCTATACCGACATCGCCACCGGCCTAAACGCCGGCATCAGCACCGTTCTGGTCTTCAGCGGGGAAACCACGCGAAGCGATCTCGCGGCAAGCGCTGTTCAGCCGGATCAAACCTGTGAAGACCTTGCCGAACTGCTGCAGCTTCTGCAGGCCAGCGACCGGCTGGCTTGAGGCTCTTAAAGGCTCCTGGTCTGGTGCCGGGCGGCTTTTGGCTATAGAGAAGACGGTTTCTAGTTAGGCGAACGAACAGCCAGGACAGGGCTATCCTGAAAGTCCTGTCTTTTTTTGCGCTGATGGCTGGCAAATGCAGGAATGAAACTGTTTATGTTGAATTGAACAAGTGGGGAAATCCGACATGATTCGCCGCTGTCGCGGCGTTGGCAGAGTTGAGTTTGCCGAAGAGGTTTCTTCGGCTAAGGAGCTGACCGGAGTGGGAATACGTCAGCCAAAACCGGGCGATGCGCCTAAGCAACTGATGATACAATTTATTTGTCCCAAGTGTAACCGGGATCTGGCCTGGGCCTACGAATACGCCAGCGTCTACTGCCGGGTCTGTGACCGTTGGATCAGAGCGGGACAATTGAAGCGGACAAATCCGGCTAAAATCGACCCTGAACAGGATCAGCTCATCCTGTTTTGAAATAATGCTTCTTGCAACGAGGCCTTCGCAGTAACTGTGAAGGCCTCGTTTATTTCTGTGCATCAGCGAAGACCGCGAAGAGAGCTGAGACTAGCGGGACGAGAGACGCTTAACTAGAAACGATATTTTCCAATTGCCTCGTAGCGCTCCAAATGGAAGAAAGCCAATATTGACATAGGTTTGCGTAGATGCTATAATTCTTCAGGTGGAGAAGCGGACCTATGTGTTGTTCGGTCGCGGTAATAACGCGAGTACAGTATCCACATACCAGTCAATTCAATATGCGCCTGTAGCTCAGAGGATAGAGCAACGGACTTCTAATCCGTTGGTCGTACGTTCGAATCGTACCAGGCGCGCCACTATATAAATCAAGGCTTCCGGGCATTTAGCTCGGAAGCCTTTTTCTCATGTACGCCCAGCATGGGCGTCATCTATAGGGTGAAAGTCCCGAACGGGGGCTGGCGAGCGCCTACCGTTAGTCAAGAGCAAGGGTGT
>Ga0316232_1004860_pt1 | contig 11117 bp, 6 predicted proteins | sample TBHtaG_FD_206006 | JGI IMG/M metagenome (GOLD analysis project Ga0316232, IMG submission 206006) | Freshwater microbial communities from Trout Bog Lake, Wisconsin, USA - TBH18025_13 | ecosystem: Environmental > Aquatic > Freshwater > Lake > Hypolimnion/Profundal zone | place: USA: Wisconsin... | reverse complement strand
TACATTTGTTGTGCTGCTAAAATTGAAAAAGGAGGAATTGCTTGAGAAACAATTGGAAAAAATCCACCACGTGTTCCTCCTCTTCTTCTTCTTCTTCCTCTTCTACTTCCTCCTCTTTTAGTAGTTCCACCTTTCATAAGACCACATGTTCCGCCACATCCTCCTCCTCTTTTTACAGATCTTCCTCTTCTTCTTCTTCTTCTTCCACCGGATTGTGCTGAACTTAATTGACTACTATTAGGTGTATACATACTTCCAGAATTTTGTCCTGATGTACCAACTGAACTATTACTATCTCTTCCAGCGCCGAATGCATTATTTGTTTGTGTTTGCAGTGATCCATTAACAGATGTTCCATACGTAGTTGCACTAGAAACTCCATTCATACCACCTTTCATTCCGGTTTTCATAGTAGTAGCAGGCATACTAGAACCACTTTTCATATTAGACATAGAACCAGTAGACATAGGTTTCATGACATTTGCTGCGTGACCTGATGGATTTGAAAGATTTGTATTCACCATTATATATAAGATTGAGAAGATATATTTCTAAATAATATAAATTAATTAAAAAAATATTTTTTATTACGCATACTAAAAATTAAAATAATAAGTATTGCTAAATTCATTATAAAGATTAAAAATATGAATGATATAATACTATAAATATATGGATTAATTTCATATAATATGAGTTCTATTACAGGATTAAATAAAACTTTAATTTCATTTTTAATATCATCTCTTTTTAAAATATCTAAACAATGTTGAACTACAGAATCTTTCATATTTAATAAATATAAAATATTTATTAAATTATTCGTGTTAATAAAAAAATTATTTTCTATATTTTGAATAATATGGAAAATATTTATGAAGTGAATGAAACATTTGATTTTAATAAATTAACTTTATCATATCCATCAAGTATTCAAGGTAATGCATATTTTACAAAAATAGAATATAATAAAAATCCATTATATATACAAACAAGTAAAAGTAAAACAAAACAAGGAATAATAAAATCTGGAAAAAAGTATTATTGTGATTTAATGTTTAACAAAAATGATGTAGTTATTATAAATTGGTTTGAAAAGTTAGAAGAGAAATGTAAAAAGTTGATTTTTTCAAAAAAGAGTGAATGGTTTCAAAATGATTTAGAAGAAGATGATATAGATAATTCATTTAGTCCTACAATAAAAATTTATAAATCTGGAAAGAATTATTTAATAAGAAGTAATATAGAAAATTTAAATAATATTCCATCAATAAAAATATTTGATGAAAAAAAAGTGTCGTTAAATATAGATGATATAAATACAGAAACAAATATTATTTCAATTTTAGAAATAGAAGGTATCAAATTTACATCAAGTTTTTTTCAAATAGAAATAAATATAAAACAAGTAATGGTATTAAACGATGATTTATTATTTGATAATTGTTTAATTCGTTCAAATAAAAGTATTCTAAAAGATAATGACATAAGTAGTAATTTAAGTAATACAAATAATTTAACTACATTTAACGAGACAAGTAAATTTTTAAATAATAATATTCCATTTACGGAAAAAATAGTTTCATTAGAAACATTAGAACCATTAGTTCCATTAGTTTCATTAGAAACATTAGAAACATTAGAACCATTAGAACCATTAGTTTCATTAGATATATTAAAAAAAAATAAAGAAAATAAAAAAGAAGAAAATATTTTATTAAAAATAGATATTCAGGAAAATATGAATGAAGAGATTCAGGAAATTATGAATGAAGATATTCAGGAAAATGTGGATGAATTAAAAGAAATAACTAATTTTGAAATAGCTTTAGACAATAATTTAGAAACAATTTCACTAAAAAAACCAAATCAAGTTTATTTTGAATTATATACAGAAGCTAAAAATAAAGCAAAAAATGCAAAAAAAAATAAAATTTTATCTTATTTAGAAGCAAAAAACATAAAAAATACTTATATGTTAGATAATTTAATTGAAAGTGATTTTGATAATGAAATTGATGAAGTTTCTGAAAGTGAATTAGATGATTTATAAATTTAATTTTAATAAAAATTATTTAATTAAATAATTATAATGTATTCTTAAAATTATTTTATCATTAATTTTATATAATGAATGTTTCTTTTAAGAAGTTATGGAATGATTATGGAATTGGTGCTCTAATAGTTTTATTTATAATTGCTTATGGAGTTAGTTTATTTGCGAATTATTTAGGAGCAAAAGGAGTGCCAGGTCATGAATCGAATGCTATGATGCAACCTCAATATAAAAATACAAATAGTCAAAATAGTTCAAATTCTAATGCAGTATTACCTTCAGACCCTAATGGTAATGAAATATTTGCTTCAGCCTCAGGAGTACATACGAGTATGCCAGGTATTCCGTCATCATGTTCTAAACCAACTATTCAAAATCCGGGAGAATTATTACCAAAAGATGCTAATTCACAATGGAATGAATTAAATCCTTCTGGTAAAGGAGAACTTGCAAATATAAATTTATTAAAAGCTGGATATCATATTGGTATAGATACTATAGGTCAAACTTTAAGAAATGCGAATTTACAAATTAGATCAGAACCTCCAAATCCACAATTGAATGTTGGTCCATGGAATACTTCAACTATAGAACCTGATTTTATGCGTCCACCTCTTGAATTGGGATCAGGATCTCAATAAATAATTTATAATTATATATATTTATATTTTTGAATTATTTATATAAAAAATTGAAATATTTATATAAATAAAATAAATTTAAACAAAATAATAATGAATTTAATAAAATCAATAACATATTTAAAAACTATACCTTTTACAATTAAAATGCCACCAATTGTTACTGAAGATTTAGGTAAAATAATGGAGATGTCAATTTGTTTATTATATGATATTGACTATATAGGAAAATTTAAATATAGTATAACAGAAGCGGAAAAACTCTCTCTAATTATAAAAGAATTAAAAGTATTATTTCCATATAATATTATTCATACTGCACAAAATGGTTATCAATATGATTTTACTTGCGTTGATAATGAGTTTAAATTAAGTGCTAAAACATCAAAAAGAGATGGAAAAGTGTGTCCTCAAGTAATAGGTCAACCTTCAAAAAAATCTTTTTGTAAATATTTTCAATTGCCATATACAACTACGATAGAACAAATAAAAGAATTTATTTTTGAAAATACGAGTTTATTATTAAATAAGTATTTTAAATTTACATTTGATAGTTCAATTATTTATTACAATAAAAAAAAGAATTTAACATTATTTATTACAAAAAAAAAAGATATTGATTGGTTTCAATATAAAATAGAATTTAGTCATATAAAAAAACAAAAAAAATGGAATGAAAGCACTACTATTAATATTAATGGAATTTCAATTGGTGAATTTCAAGTTCATAATCATAGAGATAGTATTAAATTTAGATGGTGTTTTGAAAAATTATTAATAAATTTTAAAGATAATTTTGAAATTATTTATTTATAAAAATCTAATATTAAATTAATATTATTTATATTATCTTCCGTTAAAATGGTATAATTACGAATTTTATGTATATAATTATTTAATTAAATTGATATGTATTATTTCTAAATTTGAATTACTTTTGGTTGTATCAACAACCCATAAATATTCTTCAACAAATTTTGTATCAATTTTTGATTGAGCTTTAAATTTAGCATATTGTATTTTATATAATTTTACCTTACCTTTTTGAATAAGAATTTCTTTTAATTCATCAATGGAAAGTAATCCTTCATTATTATATGAAAGTATTAAATAATTACATTTAAGACCATTAATTAATTGTATAAATGTATTTTTAACTTGTGTTTTTTTACAAAAGTTACTTTTATTATAATTTTTTATCAATGCGGTTTTACCTTCTAAAACAATAGTTGAATCATATAGTGCAATGTAATTTAAAGGCGAATAATTTCCACTATATTGTCTTTGATTATAAGGAGGATCTAAATAAATAACATCATAATAGTTACTATCTATATTAGCGAATTGTTCTGCTAATCCGAGATATACATTATTGTTTTCAGTAATATTAATTTTAGTATGTATAGGTTTTAATATTAATTTTTTTAAAGATGTTTTTTTATATTGTTTTAAATATGCTCCGTATACACAAGAAGTATTAGCAACTTTATCAATTGAAACAATTAAGGAAGCTAATAAGAAATTGAATTCATTTTGTGTAATAATATTTTCTTGAAAGAGTTGTTGAATATATAATCTAATAGCATCGGCTATTTTAGCATTTTCATTTGTAAAAAACATTCGTTCAGAATGAATAGAAGGTGAATAATTTAAAAATATTAATCCTTCTACGATATCTAAATTATTACATTTATCTATAATTTGTGCTATATTTTGTGTAAAATTGCATTTTAATAAAGCAGAATTAATAATAAAACTATATTGTTCTAAATCATTAGCACTACAATTTTTAAAATGATCCATCATATTAAATCCAACGACACCAGTTCCAGCGAATAAATCCATAAAAGTTTTATTTTTCATATCAGTGATATTTTCATTACATACAAATAACAATGTATTAAATAATGTATTTTTGGAACCGATATAATTTAAAACGTTCATTTTAATAAATAGTTTAATGAGATGATTTTAAATATGAATAATTCAATTTTATTTAAAATCATATATTAAAATTGTGATATTTAAAAAATATTACAATTTTATTTTAAAACATATATTATGGGAAAACACAGTATATTTTTATATATATTTATAATATTTGTGTTATTTTTATGTTTAAAAATATATTATGAGTCAGACGCATATAATCTTAAATGTATAATTGCTTCTAAAGATGGAAATGTATATTGTGTTAGAGAAAGAGAGAAATTAGAATTAGCAGCGAATCTTTTAGCTGAAGTGACTGAAAAAATGAAGAATATAGTAATATATATGGAAAAAACGCATCCAAATGATGAACGCAGTAAAAAACTAGTGAAGAATTTTAATCCAACAAAAATAAGTGAAACTTTACCAACAAGTGAATTGACCGCTTTTAGTGAAAATAAAGGAGAAAAGATAGCATTTTGTTTAAATACAACAAAAAAAGGGAATAAATTAATTGATATTAATACTCTTACATTTGTAGCATTACACGAATTATCACATATAATGACAGAGTCTATTGGTCATAAACAAGATTTTTGGCAAAACTTTAAATTTTTATTACAAAATGCAAAAACATCAGGTATTTATAATCCAATAGATTATAAAAAAAATCCAGAAAATTATTGTGGAATGACTATAAATGATAATCCATATTATGATTTAGTTTAAATAATTTAGTTTAAATAATTTAAAAAATATTACATTAATATAATATATGTCAAAATTAGAAATAATACAACCATCTTTAGATGATTATATATATAAAGTAAAACAACTTGTAAGAAACAAAGTTTATGCTATTTATATATTTTATGATAAAAAACCTGTGGATAATGAAGAAGAATTATTTAAAAAAATTTTTACTGATGAAGAATATGATGAAATAAAAAAGGATCGTATTTCAATAATATTTCATAAAGAACGAATTTATTTTGATGATTCAATACAAACTGTTAAAATTAAAATAGTTAATGCAATTAAAGGAGGTAGTCTTGATGAAATGTATTTATTTTGTAATACAATAGAATCATTTAATACTAATTCTATTTATCAATTACTTACTCAACAAAATAAATTCCAATTAACAGATATTAGATTTCAACAATTTATTTCTAATATTGTTTCATATGAAAATGGAACACCTTTTAATTTTATAAGAAAAGAAATTTATTCTTTTGATGATATTTTTCAACTAAATTTGGATAATCAATCATTTATTGTTAATAAAATATTGGGACAAAAATTAGGATTTATTGAAAAAGAATTTCCTTTTGTATGTAACCCATATGAAGTTAATGATTATGATAGATATATCGAACAAAATCTGCACAATTCATCCACTAATTTAAATAAAAATTTATTATTAAATAATGGAAATATTCTTAATAATACTATTTTTGTATGTGTTACTGGAGACGTTTTATCATTTTTAAAAAGAAAAGAACAACATTTACCAGAAGAAAATACAATTAAATTATATTATCCATTATTATATAATAAAAATATTAATTCTTTAAAAGAATTAGAAAAAAATATACAACAATTAAATGAAAATGATAAACTAATTATTACTGACAAATTAAGAGATTCTTTTAAAATTGTTGATATGTTTTATAATGTATATAATTTAAAAACACAATCATTAAATTATCAATCTGCGGGTATTCAATATATCAAAGTTCTTATGAAACCAGATTTTATTATTAAAATACCTTTAGAAATTATATTTAAAGTAGTACACGCTACACAGGATACGCCTTTAATTAAATATAAATCTTCAAGTAGACAAGAAGATATATATAGACTTTTTACTGATAAAATTTCTACTGATGGAAGAAAAATTCCATATCTTAAAAAAGCAACTATTTTTAGATTAATGAAAACTATTTCTTGTAATAAATGTGTTGCTATTTATATTGAAACTATTGTTAATGGTAATATGGAAATATTTATATGTGAATTTAATGAAGAAGGAATTATTACAATAATGGCTGATTTCAGGTTACTTTATAGTATTGATGAAATTAATGATATGATTAAAAGTTCTATCAATATTATCATTCAAGAAATTAATAATTTATTAGAACAAAGTGGTTATAAATTAAATAAATTTAATAGTTTAAATGATTCAAATGTTGAAATTAAGCAACTTACATATAAAACTACAATTAAAATATTAAATTCATTTAATATTACACCATATAAAAAATGTATATCTAATATTTTTATTGATGAAACTAATACTCAAAAAAGTAGTAATACGATTAATTTACGTTTTAAACGTGTTTCTAATTATAATAAATTTACTAGTCAAGAAGCTTTTATTTTTGAAAAATCAAATCAAGGATTAAGAGGTTCTCAAATTATTGAAGCATTACTTGATAATTTCCCAGATTTAAATGAAGTAGAAGCTAAAGAAATTGTTTTAAAATTCGCCAATGAAATTGAAGTTGAAAAAAGTATAAGAAAATCTGATATTACAATAAAACAAAATCCTGGATTTAAAACAACTATCTCATTTGATCCTATTAATGAAATCATATCATTTGTTGTTGAAAATATTAATAATGTTAATTATTTATACACTTTACCTATTTATTTAGATACGATGGCTCGTTTAACACAAAATATAGAAAAATTAACTATATATCCTATTGCAGATATTAATACAATTTGTTTAATATCTAAGAAAAAACCAGAAACAGAAGCAGAAAAAGTAGTGGAAGAAAAAGAAACAGAAGTAGAAGGTGCAAAAGAAGTAGTAGAAGGATCAAAAAAAATTAATTTTTCACCTTTAGAAGAAGAAGAAGAAGAAGAAGAAGAAGAAAAAAAAGAAAAAGAAGAAAAATTTAAACAAGCATATAGTTTATTTTTTGATGAAGACGAAGAAGATGAAGAAGATGAAGAAGATGATGAAGATAAAGATGTAACGCAAGAAAAAGGTGGTGCAATTAATTCTGAACCGGATGAATCAGAGATAAGTTCAGAATCAGAGATAAGTTCAGAATCAGAAATTGAATCTGAACCGGAATTTGAAGATTCTGATACTGAAGAAGTGAAACCTTTTACTCTTTCTACTCTTCCTAAACCTATTATTTCTCCTAATCCTCCTAATCCTCCTAATCCTCCTATCCCTCCTATCCCTGTTTCTATCCCTGTTTCTAAACCTGTTTCTAAACCTGTTTCTAAACCTCTTTCTATCCCTGTTTCTAAACCTGTTTCTAAACCTCTTTCTATCCCTGTTTCTAAACCTGTTTCTAAACCTGTTTCTAAACCTGTTTCTAAACCTAGTTCTATTAAACCTTCACCAAAATCAACCATTTTAAAAAAAAAACAATTATCAGATGAAGAATCTGTCTCTAATGAATCTAATAATGATGAATCTGATAATGATGAATCTGATGAAGAAGAATCTGATGAAGAAGAATCTATGGGTCAACCATCTCTAAGTCAATCATCTCTAAGTCAACCATCTCTAAGTCAATCATCTATAGGTGAAGAATCTATAGGAATTAAAAACATCGATGGAATGAAATTAAATAAACCATATTATTTTCAAAGTCTTATTGAAAATAAAGATCCAATATTAATTTTAAAAGAAGATACTTCAAATTCAAAATATAATTCATATACTAGAACTTGTAGTTCAACTACAAGAAGACAACCTGTTATTTTAACAGATGAACAACTAGCTGAAATTAATTTAGATTATCCTAATTTTTTAAGACCTGAAGATGTAATTAGATATGGTTCAACACCAGAAAAAACATATAATTATATATGTCCTCGCTATTGGTGTTTAAAAACGAATACATTAGTTAATCCAGCAGATTTAAAAGAAGTTATGGGTACAGATGGTAAAATTGAATTAGTGCATCCAACTTGTGGTAAAGTATTATCTGCAAAAGATAAAGTTGTTAAACCTGGTTATTACATATATGAATTTTATAATAAAACTGGTAAAAAAGATGATAAAAGATATCCTGGATTAATTCCAGATAAACATCCAAATAGTAAATTATGTTTACCGTGTTGTTTTGATAAATATAATACAGTAGGTAGAATTAAAGCTAATAATAAATGTTTAAAAGAAGGACTTAAAGAAGGAATTAAAGAAAAAGTAAAAAAAAGTGTAATAGAAGAACCATTAGAAGAACCATTAGAAAAACCATTAGAAAAACCATTAGAAAAACCATTAGAAAAACCATTAGAAGAAAACCCATTAGAAAAACAAGAATCATCATCAGAGGAGGAAGAAGAAGTAAAAGAAAAAGTAAAAAAAGAAGATGAATATATAAAAAATTCTGATAAATATCCATTAAATCAAGGACGTTGGGGTTATTTACCAATTGAAATACAATTTATGTTTAAAGAAAGCAATATAGATTGTCAAATAAGTAAAACAAATACAAATATTAAAGAGAATTATCCTTGTTTGCTTCGTCATGGTGTAGAAATAAGTGAAAATCAATCTTTTATAGCTTGTATATCAGATATTTTATTTTATGGTACAACTGATGCAATTTTAAGTATACCAAAAATGAAAGACCGAATTCTAAAAAGTATATCTATAGATTCATTTATAAATTATCAAAATGGAAATTTAGTAACAGATTTTCAAGAATTAGATAAAGAATTAGATATAAATAAATATAATAATACCAAATTATATGCTAAATTAGATATGACTAAAACAGAAGATCATAATTATTATGTAAAAGTAATATCTGCATATGAAAATTTTATTAAATTTTTAAAAGATGATGATATATTAATAGATCATACTTATTTATGGGATATTATAAGTATGTCTAATAAATATATATTTGCAACAGGAGTAAATATAGTAATATTAGATATTCCTAGAAACGATATAACAAATAATATTGAAATATTATGTCCAACAAATCATTATTCATTGGAATTTTATGAACCTAGAAAGCCGACTATTTTTTTAATTAAACAAGGAAATTATTATGAACCGATGTATTCATATACTAATTTAAAAAAGAAGATAAATATTTCAAAAAAGTTTTCAGAATATGATACAACTCTCTCTCAAACAATGAAACAAGTCTTTCAAAATATAATTAAACCTTTTTTTGAAAAAATATGTAAACCATTAAATAGTATGCCTAATATTTATTTAGTAAAAAAACCTTTAATTTTACAAAAATTAATAAAAAAGTTAATATCATATGGTTATACAATAAATAAATTAGTAGTAAATTTTAATAATAAAGTAATTGGAGTTATAGCTCAAGAACCATCAAAAGATATAGTAAAATATGGTTTTGTTCCGTGTTATCCTTCTGCTTTGAATATGGATTTAAATATAGATTTTGTATTTATGAATGATATAACATTATGGAATACTTATGAAAATACAGTTACATTTTTAAATAAACTAAATAAAAGAAGTGGAAAACGAAAAACCAGTCCAGATATTCCATGTAAGCCAGAATTTAAAGTTATAGAAGATGATTTAGTAGTAGGTATTTTAACTGAAACGAATCAATTTATTCAATTATCTGAACCAATACATTCATCAGCAATTACTGCCAATTTAGATATACCTTCATTTAATAATAATAATTACATTATAGATGTAAAAGATAGTCCTATGATATCAAGTGATATTAAAATAACAACTGACACTAATGTGGATGATGAACGTGTTAATTATATAAAGAAAATTAGATTAGAAACTAATTTTTATAATGTTTTTAGAAATACTATTAGAATTTTAATAAATAATTATGAAAATATAAAATTGAGAGATAATATTGAACAAATATTATCAAGTCAAGAATTGCTTTATTTTGAAAAATTTAGAAATATAAATGCGTTAATTAAAGAGTTAGTAAATGATAAAATTCAATTTATAGGAGATGACAATTATTATAAATTAATTAATGAAGTGAGTACATGTATAGTTAAAGATAGAAAATCTTGTTCTAAAACTTTAAATTTATGTGCAGTTACAGAAAATGATAAATGTAATTTAATTCTTCCAGAAAAAAATTTAATAACAAATAAATTGAATGAAGAAATATATTATGGTAAAATGACAGATGAATTAATTAGATACAATAGAATTAATGCATTTATGTTTAAACCACAAACATATTTATCATTTGGAAATATAAATTATAATCTAAAAGATAATGAAATTATATTAATCAAGTCATTATTAATTTCAGGATATTTTGATAATTTAATACCAGCCATTAATAATAAATATATTCATTCTAATTCATATGATGAAGTGAATCCAATTATAACTCAAACATATGAAAATTCAATAACAGAATTATCTAATGTTGAGAAAAAACCTCAATTGTTATGTGATACAAAAAAAAATATGCATATTGTTTCAAGTATATGGAAACAATGTTTTCCATCAAATTATAGTGAAATAGAATATAGTA
>Ga0316232_1004858_pt1 | contig 11118 bp, 10 predicted proteins | sample TBHtaG_FD_206006 | JGI IMG/M metagenome (GOLD analysis project Ga0316232, IMG submission 206006) | Freshwater microbial communities from Trout Bog Lake, Wisconsin, USA - TBH18025_13 | ecosystem: Environmental > Aquatic > Freshwater > Lake > Hypolimnion/Profundal zone | place: USA: Wisconsin... | reverse complement strand
AGCTTTATGCCAATCGGTCGCTTTTTGAAATTGATGCGCCACATTTAACATTCGCGCTTCATCAAAATAATTGCCAATGATTTGTAAACCTACTGGAAGTTTATTTACAAAGCCTGCTGGAATACTCATACCTGGCAAGCCTGCAAGATTAGTTGCAATCGTATAAATATCTTGTAAATACATTGTGACTGGATCATCAATTTTTTCATTCGCTTTAAAAGCGGTCGAGGGTGCAGTAGGTCCCATGATCACATCGCAAGCTTGAAAAGCTTTTTTAAAATCTTCAGAAATCAAATGACGTATTTGTTGTGCTTTTAAATAATAGGCATCGTAATAGCCCGCACTTAATACATAAGTACCAATTAAAATACGTCGCTTCACTTCTTCGCCAAATCCCTCTTGACGCGTTTTGCAATACATATCCATGAGGTCATCATATTGACTTGTGCGATGCCCATAACGCACACCATCATATCGAGATAAATTACTCGAAGCTTCAGCGGGAGCTAAAACATAATAAACAGGAATCGATAAATTGGTATTAGGCAAACTCACATCCACAATCGTGGCGCCTAGTTTTTTGTATTGGTCAATGGCAGCTTCAATGACTTTTGCAACGTCGCTATCCAAACCTTCTGCAAAGTATTCTTTAGGCAATCCAATTTTTAAACCTTCGATCGGCTGATCAATATTTTTTGTGTAGTCTTCTTTTTTGTGATCAATCGATGTTGAGTCTTTAGGGTCAAAACCTGCCATGACATTCATCATCATGGCACAATCTTCAGATGATTTTGCCATGGGCCCTGCTTGATCTAAGCTTGATGCAAAAGCGATCATGCCATAACGAGACACTAAACCATAAGTCGGTTTTAAACCTGTCAGTCCACATAAAGAGGCTGGCTGCCTAATGGAACCGCCAGTATCAGTGGCTGTAGCGCCTGGACACATGCGAGCTGCAATCGCTGCAGCACTTCCTCCTGAACTGCCTCCTGGCACGCACGTGAGATCCCATGGATTTTTAACTCCGCCAAAATAAGATGTTTCATTGGATGAACCCATAGCGAATTCATCCATATTGGTTTTACCTAAATTCACAGCACCTACTTCATTAAATTTCTTCACAACGGTTGCGTCATAGGGCGCTACAAAGTTATGGAGCATTTTGGAACCACAAGTGGTCAACCAATCTTCTGCACAAAAAATATCTTTTTGCGCAATAGGGACACCTGTCAATACATCACCTTCGCCTTTTTGAATGATTTCATCTGCAAGCTTAGCTTGAGCTAAAGAGCGACCTTCATCCACAGTAATAAAAGCATTAATCTCGGGATTCTTTTTTTTGATGTGTTGAAGATAGTCAGTCGTTATTTCAACGCTTGATATTTTCTTTTCTCTCAAAAGATTTGAGAGTTCTTTGATGCTCCAGTCTTTCATGATTATTCAATCACCTGAGGCACGATATATAGGCCATCACTCACTTCTGGCGCGATTTTTTGTAATTTTTCTCTTTGATTTGTTTCTGTCACAACATCATCACGCAATCTTTGCGTAACTGATTGCGCATGCGACATCGGTGAAATATTGGTGGTATCCACCTTTTTCATGTCTTCAATCAGATTTAATATGCCGGATAATTTTTTAAGGGTTGCATCCGCTTCTTCTTCTGTGATTTTGATGCGTGCTAAATGAGCAATTTTTTTAATTTCGTCATGCGTAATCGACATACAAATAGAATTCCTATTTTTCTAGAGAAAAGCTGTTAATTTATTGATCAATATCATGTATTATACCCTGATTCTATTGACCTTTCTTGGATTTGAAGCGCCACTTTTTTTAAAGAAATTCTAACGACAATCATGCTTAAAAAATTATTTAGTTTTGATCAATTTATGGCTAATGACATTGCCATTGATTTGGGGACTGCTAACACTCTTATTTATATTCGCGGCAAGGGTATTGTCTTAGATGAACCATCCGTTGTAGCTATTCGTCATGAAGATGGTCCTAATGGTCCATACAGCAGAAAAGCGTTACTTGCTGTCGGTATTGAAGCTAAAACGATGTTGGGCAGATCTCCTCAAAACATTCAAGCGATTCGCCCCATGAAAGATGGCGTGATTGCAGACTTCAATATCACTGAAGACATGATTAAGTTTTTTATTGCAAAAGTACATGACACACGATGGTTTGTGCCAAGTCCACGCATTATTATTTGTGTACCTTATGGCGCAACACAAGTGGAGCGGAGAGCGATTCGTGAATCCGCTGAAAGAGCGGGTGCCAAACAAGTGTACCTCATTGAAGAACCAATGGCAGCAGCGATTGGTGCGGGCTTACCTATCAGTGAAGCGACAGGATCGATGGTCATTGACGTGGGTGGTGGTACGACCGAAGTGGGTGTCATTTCATTAGGCGGTATTGTATACGCTAAATCAGAGCGTGTCGGTGGTGACAAAATTGATCAAGCTATTATCGATTACTTAAGACGTAATTACGGCACTTTGATTTCCGATCCTACAGCTGAAATGATTAAGAAAAAAATTGGCACTGCATTCCCGATGTCTGAAATTTTAGAACTAGAAGTAACAGGTCGAAATCTTGCAGAAGGTCTTCCTCGTCGACTCAAGATTAACAGTAATGAAATTTTAGAAGCGCTTCAAGAACCTTTAAATGCAATTGTCAGTGCTGTGAAGTCTGCACTCGAACAAACGCCACCTGAACTAGGTGCCGATATTGCTGATAATGGTATGGTATTAACCGGTGGTGGTGCACTTTTAAGAAATCTCGATCGTTTACTCATGGAAGAAACAGGTATACCTGTTGTCACTGCGGATGATCCTCTCACATGTGTTGCGCGAGGCTGTGGTAAAGCACTTGAATCTCTCGATCAATTCTCGACCGTATTTGCTCACGAATAATTTTTTGTTTTTGTGACTTCATTAATACTTAAAGCTTAATGATTAAATCTCACCAACGTTCATCTAAGCTTTTTAATAAAGGCCCTTCACTTTTATCCAAATTGTTGTTGCTTACATTGATATCCATTGTGTTAATGGGCCTCGATTTTCGTTTTCATTATTTAAAAAATATTAGGCAAACAACTAATGTGTTGACTAAGCCTTTTCATGCAGCTTTAAACTTGCCAAGTGATCTATACAACTTCACAACACAATATTTTTCCAATCAATCTCAATTGATTCATGAAAATGAAACCCTAAAACTTGATATAGATCGATTAAAAGCCGATCTTCAGCGCTTGGATTTTATAGATCAAGAAAATAATCAATTAAAAAATTTACTCGAAGTTAAAAATGCACGTAAATTTAAAACGGAAGCAGTCAGTATTATTTATTCACGTTTTGATCCTTTTAGCCAAAAAATTATTATTGATGGCGGTCAAAATAGAGATTTTCAGGCGGGTCAGCCTGTCATTGACGCATTAGGGCTTGTGGGGCAAATCAGCAGTGTTTACCCTGAAACAAGTGAAGTGACACTTACCATTGATAAAAGAATGTCTGTGCCTATTCAAGTACAAAGAAATGGTTTAAGGGCTATTACAAATGGCAATGGTCAAAACGAAACAATCTCACTCTCATACTTACCTAATAGTGTAGATGTCATTCAAGGTGACGTTTTAAAAACGTCTGGCATTGATGCAATTTACCCTGAAGGTATTGCTGTCGCAGAAGTCATTGAAATTCAAAATGATCCAAAAATGCCTTTTGCAAAGATTATTTGCAAACCGATCTCAGCGATTCGAAATCATAGGCATCTTCTTGTAGTAACGCCTGTCAATAAAATCGCAAATAATATAACCACAATAAAAAATGATCAGAAAAAATAAATCACTGATTATGTCTTTAGTCATCGCTGCAATGATGAATCTCATTCATATTAATATTTTTAATACAGATTTAACGCCTGATTTTATTTTGCTCACACTCATATTTTGGTTCTTTAAAAACCCAAATATGGTATCTATCTCAACATTTTGGTTTGTAGGTCTTACAACAGATATCTTTATGGGTGATCTTTTAGGACAGTATGCACTCACCTATGCCTCTTGTTATTTTATTGCGCAATATTTTATAAGCAAAATCATGCTTAATAATAAACACCAACAACTTCTTTATATTTTTTTAATATTTTTAAGCGCTCAAATCATTATGCTAATCATCAATGTCATGCATGACCTTCATTATCCCGGGCTCAGTTATTATCTTCAGAGTCTCACAGCTGTTCTGATATGGCAGGCACTTTCTAAATTTAAACTTTTTAAATTAGATCACTAAAGACTTAAAAGTAATCTTTATAAATGTCTTACACTAAAAATAGTCAGAATATTTATAAGTCTCGCTACTTATTTAAACGAAGGTTAACGCTCCTATCAGCTTTAATATTCATTGCCTTTTTAGTCATCATCGGACGTTTTTTTTATCTACAAATTTTAAAATACGATTTTTACAAAGACTTATCTGAAAATAATCGTATCGCAGTTATTCCTAATGTGCCAAATCGAGGACTTATATTTGATCGTAATGGGATTATTTTGGCTGACAATTATTTTGTTTATAGTTTAGAAGTCACGCCCTCTAAAGTAGGCAATCTTAATAAAACAATTGAAAATTTAAAACCTGTTGTCGAATTAAACGCTGGCGATTTAAAACAATTTAGAAAAATTTTAAAAGAAAGCTCATCTCTAGATAGTATTCCTATTAAAACTCATCTTTCGGAAATTGAAGCGGCTAGATTTGCAGCGAATAAATTACGATTTGAAGGCGTGGAAATTAAATCCCGTTTATTCAGAAGATACCCTAAGGGTGCATTTGCTTCCCATCTGATTGGTCACATTAATCGCATCAATGAAGAAGATAAAGAGACTATTAAAAAATTAGGTTCGCAGCAAAACTATAAAGGGACTGAGTCTATAGGTAAACTAGGCATTGAAAAATACTATGAAACTAAACTCCATGGCACGACTGGATTTCAAGAAGTGGAAATTGATGCTAATGGAAACTCGGTACGTATTTTAAATAGTACGCCTTCTATCGAAGGAGATGCCATTACCTTGTCGATTGATTCAAACTTACAAGAGATCGCTGAAAATGCATTTAATAAGTATCGAGGTGCGCTCGTCGCTTTGAATCCAAAAAATGGCGAAGTGCTTGCGTTTGTGAGTCGGCCTAATTTTGATCCTAATCAATTTGTGGGTGGTATTGATATAGATGAATGGAAAGCGCTTAACGAATCATTAGATAAACCCATGCTTAATCGCGCCATCAATGGTTTATATCCTCCAGGATCGACCATTAAACCTTTTGTCGCACTTGCGGCACTCGAGAATGATATTCGTAAACCGCCTTTTAATATTAAGGACCCTGGCTTTTTCACACTTCCTAATTCAGGTCATACCTACAAAGACTGGAAGCCTTTTGGTCATGGTACTGTGGATATTGTGATGGCTATTACTATTTCATGCGATACATTTTTTTATGGGCTTGGTATTGAATTAGGTATTAATAAATTATCTGAATTTTTATCTCAATTTGGTTTTGGTCAAAGTACTCATATTGATATGTTTGGAGAAAACACCGGATTACTTCCATCGCCTGAATGGAAGCAAAAAAGATTCAAACAACCGTGGTATTTGGGTGAAACTGTTATTACAAGTATCGGTCAGGGTTATACGCTTGTCACACCTATGCAGTTAGCAGAAGCAGTCGGAACACTTGCTAACGGTGGACTTACGATTCAACCAAGACTCATTCAATCCATTAAAAATAGTCAGACTGGAAAAATAGAAACATTTAAAAATAAAACAGTTCGAGAATTACATTTCAAACCTGAGAATTTGGCGCTTGTGAAAGAAGGTATGATGAATGTCACACAGCCAGGGGGAACTGCTGCAAGCGTAGGTGCTGGAGCGCCTTACAAGATTGCCGCCAAAACAGGGACGGCTCAAGTGGTAGAGATGAAAGAAAATCAAAAATATAATCCTAATCGTATGAATGAAAGACATCGTGACCATGCACTTTTTATCGCTTATGCACCGGCAGAAGATCCAACGATTGCGGTTGCCGTTATTGTTGAAAATGGTGGCCATGGAGGATCAACGGCTGGTCCTATTGCAAGAAAATTGATGGATTATTATTTGCTTAAAAAAGTATCTTCAAACAAAGAAGAAAATAAAGTGGGTCCTCTTGAATCTGAATATCACGATTAAAATAAAATCACTATGCTAGAACGCCTATTTTTACGCTTACAAAAAAATATTGATTCCGTTCTAATGATCTTTATTAGCTCAGCTTTGATGGTCGGTCTTTTTACACTCTATAGTGCTTCTGGACGAAATATTATTTTGGTGCTCAATCAACTCTTTTATATTGGTCTTGGGTTTATATTGCTTTGGATTACAGCGAGAATTCACCCTAAACATTATGAGAAATTAGCACTGCCTATTTATATCTTAGGTTTGGTATTACTGTTTGCCGTCATGTTTGTTGGTCAATCAAGTCACGGTGCTCGACGCTGGTTAAATTTAGGCGCTTTTAAAATGCAACCTTCTGAAATTATGCGTCTTGCAGTACCCATCGCTATGGCTTGGTATCTTTCTAAGCGAGAAAATAACAGGCATGCGATCGACTATATGATTGCCTCTCTTTTTTTTATTTTGCCCGTCATCCTTATTATCAGTCAGCCTGATTTAGGTACAGGGCTATTAATTACCGCATCAGGTTTTTATATTCTTTTTTTGGCTGGCTTAAATTGGAAATTTATTGTGGGGGGTGTTATCGGCTTTTTTTCTCTAGCGCCTATCATTTGGACGCATTTACATGACTATCAAAAGAATAGATTACTTATCTTAATGGATCCAAGCCAAGATCCATTAGGTTCCGGATATCACACCATTCAATCTTCAATTGCCATGGGCTCAGGCGGTCTTATTGGTAAAGGCTGGCTTAATGGGACACAAGGTCAACTGGATTTCTTGCCTGAACGAACGACTGATTTTATTTTTGCAATCTTCAGTGAAGAATTTGGTTTATTAGGCAACCTTCTTCTCTTAGGATTATTTGCACTCATTATTGGTCGAAGCCTCATGATTGCTTCTCAAGCCAAAAACACATTTGCAAGACTTTTAGCTGCTAACATTGGACTTACTTTCTTTACGTATATCTTTATTAATATCGCCATGGTCAGCGGCATCATGCCTGTGGTGGGCGTACCTTTACCACTCATTAGTTTTGGCGGCACATCTATGACGATTATTTTAATTAGCTTTGGTATATTAATGAGTGTGCATTCACATAAAGAACTTGTAGGATCATCTTAATGTTTAGAATTTATTTTTTAGCTCTCATACTTTTTTCGATATTGACAGGTTGTGCAAGCGGTCCTTCTTTTAAAAATGAGAGTATCACTACTCCTTCAAAAAAAGGGGGCGGCTATTACCTCGATGATGGTCCAGGTGATCACCCCCCTGAAAATATCGATGCTATTCCTGATGCAACACCTAAAGTAGAGCCTTTTAATACACGCGCAAATCAACCTTATATTGCGCTTGATAACAAATATATCCCTATGACTTCTTTTTATCCTTACAAAGAAAGGGGTGTCGCTTCTTGGTACGGCAAACGTTATCACGGCAAAAAAACATCAATTGGGGAATACTATGACATGTATAGCATGACAGGTGCGCATACTACACTCCCTATTCCCTGCTATGTGAGAGTGACTAATACTGAAAATGGTAAAAGTGTGATTGTCAGAATTAACGATCGAGGTCCATTTAAAAAGGATCGCGTCATCGATTTGTCATTTGCTGCAGCTTACAAATTAAGATTGTCTGATAAAGGAAGTGGTCCGGTAGAGGTGGAACTTATTGATCCAAGACAATTTAGTGCACTCAAAAAAACGCCTGATGTCATTACTGAAAAAATAAAAGAAAAAGAAGTGACTACCTCGCAGGTAAAAACAGAAGAAGCTATAACGAGTGAGCCTCTTTATATTCAAGCTGGGGCTTTTAAAAATGAAAAAAATGCGGATCTTTTGTTGAAACAACTCTCTGAAATGAAATTAGAAAATACACCGCCATTTAAAAAAGAGTTTACAGAAGATTTATTTCATGTGGTGATTGGCCCTTTCAATTCTAAAAATGAGGCTACTAACGTCGCAGATCTTATTAAATCAAAAATAAAAATTAGTATTTTTGTAATTGCTAAAGAAAAGAATTAAGTGTCAGATCAAAATACATCACCAGAAACTCTCATTGAATTTCCATGTCACTTCCCAATTAAAGTGATGGGAGAAGTCCATGATGAATTTACATCGACAGTGATTGAAATCATCAAACAAAAAAATGGAAAATTTGATCCGAGTACGATTGAGATGAAGGGAAGTAGTGAAGGTCGTTATATCAGCCTTACTTGCTTTGTTTATGTGACAAATAAACCAGAGTTAGATGATATCTATCGATCACTTTCATCACATCCCATGATTAAAGTCGTTCTGTAATTTTATGTCTATAGGCATCAAATATCTCGGGCTCACACCTTATGAGTCGACATGGAATGAAATGAAAAATTTCACTTCTAAAAGAAACCATTCTACGCTGGACGAAATATGGATTACGGAACATGAGGCTATTTATACACTAGGGTTAAACCGAAAAGATTTTAAAAAGCCTTTAAGAGATGATATTCCAATCCTTCATGTGGATCGTGGTGGAAAAATTACTTATCACGGTCGAGGCCAACTCATTATTTACCCGCTTATTGATCTTGAGCGTTACCATTTGACCATTAGATCTTTTGTGACATTAATTGAAAAAAGTATTGTGGGGTTTTTATCCCGTCGGGATATTAAAGCCAATGCTAAAATAGAGGCCCCTGGGGTATATATTGAAAATAAAAAAATTGCTTCGTTGGGATTGCGAATCAAAAACCATGCTTCATACCATGGCTTAAGTTTAAATATTGATATGGATCTATCCCCTTTTGATGCGATTGATCCTTGTGGTTATAAAAATTTACAAATGACACAATTAAAAACATTTACAGATGATGTATCGATCGAAAATATAGGGTTCGAAATTGCGAATGATATTAAACATCAACTACTGAATTTAAAGTCATGAAAACTTATACGTCAAAACCTATAGGCATTAAAGAAACTAATTTTGAGAAGACTTCTAAGATTCCTATCAAAATTATTGAAGCTCCCATTAAAGCGAAGCCACATTGGATCAAAATGCAGCTACCTCAAAGCCAGCGATTCAATGAAATTAAATCTATTTTAAGAAAAAACAATCTTCATAGCGTATGTGAAGAAGCAAGCTGCCCTAATATTGGTGAATGTTTTAGTCAGGGTACTGCTACATTCATGATTCTCGGTGACCTTTGTACAAGGCGCTGTCCATTCTGCGATGTCGGTCATGGCAGACCTTTGCCACCTGATACTGATGAGCCAAAAAAATTAGCTCAAACTATCCGAGAGCTTAATCTGAAATATGTTGTGATTACAAGTGTAGATCGTGATGATTTACGTGATGGTGGTGCGCAACATTTTGTCGATTGTATTAAAGAAATTCGTAGCGTTTCACCCAATACAAAAATTGAAATTTTAGTGCCTGACTTTAGAGGTCGGCTTGATAAAGCGCTCGATATTTTAAGTTCGATGCCGCCTGATGTGTTTAATCATAATCTTGAAACTATTCCAAGACTTTATAAAAAAGCACGTCCGGGATCAGATTATCAACATTCACTCAATTTACTATTAAATTTCAAATTAAAGTTTCCAAACATCCCTACTAAATCAGGACTCATGTTAGGGCTGGGCGAAACCAATTCTGAAATTCTTGAGGTCATGAAGGACTTAAGAACACATCAAGTTGAAATGCTTACTCTTGGACAATATTTACAGCCAAGCGCCCATCATCTTCCTGTAGATCGCTATGTGGATCCAAAAGAGTTTAATACTTTAAAAGAAGAGGCGATTCATATGGCTTTTTCATCAGTCGCAAGTGCGCCTATGGTGAGAAGTAGTTATCACGCAGATCTTCAAGCTCATGAGGCGCAAAACTAAATGGTTCCACATTTAAAAACCGCACTCACAGGTCCACTTCTTTCATTAGAAAAACATCTGATTCATGAAATGGCGAATATCGAACATTGGTTTCGCACACAATGGTTAGAGCATTCAGCTCCTTTTTATGCATCCGTTGATTTAAGAAATGCAGGATTTAAATTAGCGCCTGTCGATACCAATCTTTTTCCAGGGGGATTTAATAATTTAAATCCAGATTTTTTATCACTTTCTGTCCAAGCTGCTATGGTTGCAGTTGAGAAAGTTTGTCCTGAGGCACATCGCCTCTTAATCATTCCTGAAAATCACACACGAAACATTTATTACTTAAAAAATTTATTTGAATTACAAAATATATTAAGAAAATCAGGTTTAGATGTACGTATTGGTAGTTTAGATGAAGCAATCACGGAACCCACAACTATCCTTGTTGAAAACAATAAATCTTTACTCATTGAGCCTTTAAAACGCATTAAAAATAGATTAGTGCTTGAAAATAAGACGCTTGGAAATTTTGATGCATGTGCGATTTTATTAAATAATGATTTATCTGCAGGTATTCCTGACATATTAAAAAATCTTGAACAGAATTTAATTCCTCCTCTTCATGCAGGTTGGGCAACGCGCAGAAAATCACAACACTTTAAAGCTTATGATGAAGTCGTGAAATCATTTGCTGAATTCATTAGAGTAGATCCTTGGCTCATTAATCCTTATTTTGATCATGCCAGTCAGATTGATTTTCACGCAAGACAGGGCGAAGATGAACTTGCGGAAAAAGTAGATCAAATCCTAACGAAGATTCGATTGAAATATAAAGAATACAAAGTCGAACATGAGCCTTTTGTGATTGTTAAGGCAGACGCCGGCACTTATGGTATGGGTATTATGACCGTGAAGCATGGTGAAGAATTAAGAAATTTAAATCGAAAATCACGGAATAAAATGTCTGTAGTCAAAGAAGGTCTTGAGGTATCAGAAGTGATTATTCAAGAGGGCGTCTATTCTGAAGAATGTATTAATGAAGCCGTCGCA
>Ga0316232_1004854_pt1 | contig 11126 bp, 10 predicted proteins | sample TBHtaG_FD_206006 | JGI IMG/M metagenome (GOLD analysis project Ga0316232, IMG submission 206006) | Freshwater microbial communities from Trout Bog Lake, Wisconsin, USA - TBH18025_13 | ecosystem: Environmental > Aquatic > Freshwater > Lake > Hypolimnion/Profundal zone | place: USA: Wisconsin... | reverse complement strand
GCATTATTCCACGGTTATGCCGAGCAATGTCAGGATGCGCCCAAGGTCGTCGTTGTCGTAGAAATCAATCTCAACGCACCCCTTGATGTGTTTGCCCGTGGGGAGGGTCACGCTGGGCGTCAGGCGGACGGTGGTTCCAAAACGGCCATGCAACTGATCAAGCAGATGACGCAGGTGGCTGTCGGGCATATCGGCGCGCGAGGCCGGAGCATCGTCAGTCTTGGCGTGCTGGCGACGCTGGATCAAACGCTCAAGCGCGCGAACCGTCAATCCATTGGAGACGCATTTGCGCCCGATCAGAATCTGTTCCTTGGAATCCGCCACTGAGAGCAGCACCTTGGCGTGTCCCGTGCTGATCAGTCCTGTGCTGACCAGTTGTTTGATCTCTTCGGGGAGATCAAGCAGGCGCAGGGCATTGGCGACGCTGGCGCGCGCCTTGCCCACACGGTCGGCCACGTCCTGTTGGGTCAATCCGAACTTCTCGGAGAGCGTGCGAAAACTCTCGGCTTCCTCTATGGCGTTCAGGTTTTCGCGTTGGATATTGGCGATAATGGCCAGTTCGGCGGCGTCGCGATCTTTGGCCTCAATCAATAACACAGGAACCTGCGTCAGGCCTGCCTGAATGGCTGCCCGCCAGCGTCGTTCACCTTCGATCAGTTCGTAGCGGCCTTTTTCGCCCTGACGGCAGATCAGAGGCTGGATGACGCCGTGGCTTTTGATCGAATCCGTCAGATCCTTGAGCGCGTCTTCGTCAAAAAACTGGCGAGGCTGCCAGGGGCTTCTGGCAATGTTATCCACCGACGCCATCACAACCGGGCGTCCCTGCGGTCCCGATGGGGTCTTGGCACTGACCGCAGAATCAGGGGTCGGCGGCATTCCAGTTGCCTGGTTTTTGCCATCGGATTCATGTTGCGCCGAAGCTTGTCCAATCAATGCCCCAAGTCCGCGGCCCAATCCGGGGCGTGGACGGTTCTTCTTGGATGATGCGCTCATGGATGCTCCCGTGGACTCGTATGTGATCAGGTGATTGAGTGCCTGCGTGGAATGAACATGGACGGTTTATGGATAGATTCCGGGGCGCCACAGCCCAAGCGTTTCTGTAAGGCCGCACATCAGATTCATGTTCTGAAGCGCGGAGCCGGCTTGCCCCTTCATCAGATTATCGATATAGGAAACAATCCGGATGCGGTTGACGCGACTGTCAACACTGATGACCAGATTGCAGAAATTGGTACCCCGGACATGCAACGTGCCGATGGCTGCGTTGCTTCCAAAAATCCGAACAAACGGGCTTCCCTTGTAGAAGGAACGATACACATCCACGAGCGCTTCTTCCGTGATGGGCCGGGTCAGGGTTCCATAGAGAGTGGACATGATGCCGCGGCAAACCGGAACCACCTGGGCTGTGAAGGTTACACGCACTTCCTGCCCTGCCTGCAATGACAATTCCCGCTCCACTTCACAGACATGCTGATGTCCTGCCAGCTTGTAGGCGTTCATTTGCTCATAGCGGGCGGGGTAGTGGAAGGTTGGGCTGACTTTTTTTCCGGCTCCGGAAACACCGGTTTTGCAATCGCAGATGAGGCTGAATGGCTCCAGCAACCCAGCCTTGACGGCCGGGCTGAGGCCCAAAATGCAGCTTACGGCAAAACATCCGGGGTTCCCTACAATGCGACTTTTGCGAATGGCGTCCCGATGCAGTTCCGCCAGTCCATAGGCATTCTGGCCCAGCAGGTTGGATGCTGCATGCGCGGGCTCTTTGCCGATCCGACGCGCATATTCGGCATAGGCGTCTGCGGTGGTAAAGCGGAAGTCGCCGCTGTAGTCAATAATCTTGGCACCGCGGGCCATTTCCGCTGCGGCCATTTGCATTCCAACTCCGTCTGGCGTGGCGCAAAAAACCACATCCGCAGGTTCCTGCGCGCGGGGATCATTCGGTGCGAGCACAGGAAGATCGCAAAAACCGGCCAGGTGAGGGTAGACCTGACTGATGGGTTGGGCAACGTCTTCGCGGGCCACCAGTGTGACGAGTTTTGCCTCGGGATGCTGGAGCAGCAGTTCGACGATGCCAATGCCGCCGTATCCGGTGGCGCCGATAACCTTGACTTTAACCATGAAACCCAAGCTCCTGGTTGCGGGGGATCTCCTCGCAAAGCCCACGAACCTGTCCCATTTAACAGGCTGAAGGAGAGTGTTACTATGAACTTCATCCCCTGATTATGTCAAGCATCCCGCCAGCGCCCCGGATTGAATGCGTGGCCCGCGCCGAACCGATGCGGCTGGCATCGCACTCCTGGGGATTGTTTTTCTCAATACGACTTTTTCGGGGCTATGATATAATACAACGTAACTGTGCGCGGATTGTGTGTAAACGGATGGAGGTATGCATGACGCGTGGGCGTTATGGCCTGTATATTTCGAAGATGTTGCTTCTCATGGCATTGTGCGCGCCATTTGTCGGATGCGATGAGGATGTCTTTGTCTACGACACATCCAAACTCTACGCCGTTGATCCTGCCCTGATCGCCTATCGCGAGACGGATTCATGGCCTGTGGCGCTTCCTGCGCCGGCCTACCTGGGAATCGGGACAAACGGATGTCTGGTGATGGTGGGTGGGCAGCAGGGGATCGTCTGCTCCACGCATCAGCGGCAGACGCAAAAAACTTTTTCATGGCAGGCGCCTGCCGCCACCGCCGTTGCCGTGGCTCCCGATGGCCGGATTTTTGTTGGCGCGAGCAATTGCATTGTCAGTGTGTCCGCATCCACGCCGAATGTTGTCAATGTATGGACTTCGCTGGGGGAGAACGCAAGGATTGCCGGTATCGCGGCGGATGCCAATAACGTATGGGCCTGTGATGCAGCCCAGCGAACAGTCTGGCGATTTGATACGGATGGGCGGTTGCTGGGGCAGTTGCCTGCTCCCCGACAGGCGGCGTTTGTTGTGCCGTCGCCATCTTTTCCTGTGGCTACGCGTGGCGACGGGTTCTTCTGGGTTGCCAACCCAGGGCGTCACGAGCTGCGTCTCTATGCGACTGACGGCGCGTTGCGCAGCGCATGGTCGTGCCAGGGGATGATGACTCCCGGTCTGAGCGGTTGCTGCAATCCAGCTTATGTGGCGCTGTTGCCCGATGGCAACCTGGTCACCAGCGAGAAAAAACTGCCTCGAATCAAGATCTATGGAACCAATGGAACGTTCCGCTGTGTCGTCGCGCCGCCATCATCCCTGCCGGGCGGCGAAGGGCGGCCTGTGGCTGTGGATGCCGATGGACGGATTTTTGTCCTGGATGGTCTGCGTATGCGTGTGTTTGAAAAGAAGCAGGAATGGAAGTCGCCATGAAAGAATCCTCGCGCATGGATGATACACCCCAAGCCCAAGGCGTGACTCGCCGGAGCATGCTGGGCTGGTTGGCGCGCGGCGCCATTGCCGCGTGTGTGGCTCTTGTGGCCGGCCGCGCGGTGCGCCGCCCGAGCGCGGCGGGAAGTGGCACACGGATGGTTTGGCAGCTCGATCCGGCCAAGTGCACACAATGCGGTCGATGCGCCACGTCATGCGTGTTGCAGCCCTCGGCGGTGAAGTGTGTTCATGCCTTTGCCATGTGTGGGTACTGCAAGCGCTGTTTTGGATTCTTCCAGCCGGATTCCCAGCAGTTGGATGAAGCGGCAGAGAATCAGCTTTGTCCGACCGATGCGATTCGGCGAACCTACATTGAGGATCCTTATTTTGAATACCACATTGAGGAAGCGCGTTGCATGGGTTGCGCCTTGTGCGTGAAGGGATGCGGCACATTCGGCAACGGATCCCTGTTCCTGCAGGTGCGGCATGATCGTTGCCTGAATTGCAATGAGTGCCGTATTGCCCAGGCGTGTCCGGCGCATGCCTTCATGCGTGTGCCTGCTGACACACCCTATTTTCTGAAGGATTCCGAGCATAATCCCATGCCGGCCAATCGCCCAGCCAAGGCTCACGTATGATCAACCTCAATTGCTTTGTCAAGCTGCGCCAGTTTAATGGTTCTCCGCGTGTCAGCCTTCTGCGCGGCGCGTGGTTACTTCTGGGCGTGGCTTGCGCCTCATCCGCGCATGCGGTTGCCCGTTTCCCGCAGCCGCAATTTGAAACAGGCCATCTGGTTCCAACAGCCGGGCATCCTGCTGTCTTTATCCTGTGCCCGCCCTGGATGGATGCCGTTGTTCTGGGTGCTTTTCTTGCGCTGGCGACCTGGACGGTGCTCGCCCGGCGTTCCCGGCGCCTGACGATTCTGCTTTCAGTGCTGGCCGTGGCGTGGTTTGGTTTTATTCGTCATGGCTGCATGTGTCCGGTAGGCACCACCCAGAATATGGCGGAGGCTTTCTCGGGCATGGGCGGGCTGCCCTGGCTGGCCGCCTTTTTCTTTGCTGCGCCTTTGCTGGTGGCGCTTTTCTTTGGCCGTGTTTTTTGCGCGGCAGTATGCCCTCTGGGAGCCATGCAGGATCTGGCTGTTGTCTGGCCCATTCGGGTGCCGCGCGCCGTGGACGCCGTTTTGCGCCTGCTGCCGCTGATCATGCTCGTCGCCGCAGTGCTTTTTGCGGCCAACGAATCCGGGTTTCCCATTTGTGAAACCGATCCATATGTGGGTTTTTTTCGCCGTTCAGCCCCCTTGTTGATGCTGCTGATCGGCGCTGGAGTGATCCTGGCCGGATTGGTCATTGCCAGGCCTTATTGTCGCTACTACTGTCCCTATGGCGTGCTGCTTTCGTGGTGTTCCCGTTTTTCATGGAAGCATGCCCGGATTACTCCCACGACATGCATTCAATGTCGGCTGTGTGAACGCGCCTGCCCGTTCGATGCTATTCAGACGCCGCGCGCCGCAGCTTTCGATCGCGGTTCTTTCTCCAGCAGGCGTCGTATCCTGATCATGCTGCTGCTCATTCCCGTTCTTCTTTTGGGAGGCATCCTTGCCGGACGAACCGTCGCTCAGACCCTTGCTGCGCGGAATCCCGATGTCCGCCTCCTTGCCCATTTGAGCCGTGCGGCAAAAACGCCCAATGAGACATTTCTGGACGTTGAGGCCTTTACGAGTTCAGGCGGCGACATGCAGCAATTGCAGGAACATGTCCAGGCCATTCAGTCTCGCGTTCGTGTCTCCTCCATGCTTGCGGGTGCTTTTCTGGGCCTTTTGCTCGCCTGGCGGCTGGTCTCCCTGACACGGCAACCGGCTGTTGCGGAACACACCATTGATCGTACGCGCTGTGTCAGTTGCGGACGCTGTTTCAGCGTCTGCCCACAGCATAAGGTCTGGCTCAAGGAACGCTCAGAAAAACCGACGCAATCGGCGGGTTGATTGGAAACAGAACGTGAATACATCTTCTTCCGGCTCTGGAAAAAAGGAGATCCTGCGGCGCAGTGCGCGGGGGATCGGTATTGTGTCGTTGATCTTCAGTCTGGTCGTGGGGGTTCAGCTTGCGGTTGACAGCCAATGCGCTGACCCGTTGCAGACGGTTCGTTCCGAGGAGCTTGGGCGCACGCTGGCTTCAGCGCGCGCCAAGGGAGTGGATGAACACAGCCTGGCTTTTGCGCGAGATTTGGACCGCAGCGCGCGACACGCCTATTTCAGCAGCCTTCATTTTCGTCAGGCGGGAATGTGGCTGTTTGCGATAGGCATGTTGCTGGGCGTGGTTGGGTTGCATCTGGCCTGGCGTCTGGAGCAGACGTTTCATGATCCGCGTCTGGAGCCTCGTGGAGATGCCGCGCGCTCAGATCGGTATGCGCGTCTGGCGATTTTATTCACGGGCATCCTTGCGGCTGGCGCGGTTCTGGTCATCGGGTTGGCGCGTGACCGTTCTGCCCCTCCAGCCGACAACAAGTCCGCGCCTCCTCCTCCAGCGGTGGCCTCCGAGCATGCGAAGCTGTTGGCGCCTTCAGTGCAGCCCTCCCACGAAAGCAACGCTGCGCCTGTCGGCGTATCCGTGGCTGGGTGGCCATCCTTTCGCGGTTCTTCCGCAGGGGTGGCTCTCGCTTTGCATCCTCCGACCGCCTGGAGTGGAATAACAGGGTCGGGTGTCGTCTGGAAGGTGGAACTCAAGAAGCCGGGCTGTAGTTCGCCCATTGTCGGGAATGGACATGTTTACCTCACAGAAGCCAATCAAGAGACGCGGAGTGTGCTCTGCTTCGATTCGCGCGATGGCAAATTGCTCTGGTGTTTCGATGTGCCGGATGCTGGAGCAGGGGAGGCACTGGGGGATGTGACGCCGGATACGGGGCTTGCCGCTTCCACGCCAGCCTGTGACGCGTTGGGCGTCTATGCGGTGTTTGGCACCGGCGATCTTGTTGCCTTGAGCCCTGACGGCAAATTGAGATGGAAGAATTACCTCAAGCGTCCTGCCAACCAATATGGGCATGCATCCTCGCTTTGGACGGGGAACGGGTTGGTCTGTGTGCAGTATGACCAGGATCAGAATGGGAGGTTCCTGGCATTGGATGCCGCCACCGGAAAGACGGTTTGGGAAGTTTCCCGGGGCAAGGGTTCTTCCTGGGCCTCACCTGTGGCCATGCAGGATAAAAGCGGCGCATGGATGATTCTGGCCAATGCCAGTGAAACATTGAGCGCCTATGACCTGGCACATGGCGCAATGCTGTGGGAAGTGGAAGGAGTGACGGGTGATGTCACGCCATCTCCTGCCGTCTGTGACGGGCGCGTGTATGTGGCCAACGCGGGATCGCGGTTGATCTGCTATAACCTGGCTTTGGGAACGCCTCCGCAAAAGGCTTGGGAATATAGTGATATACTACCGGATGTGCCCAGTCCTGTGGCTGCCCGCGGACTGGTGTTCATGTGCACCAGCGGCGGCGATTGTGTCTGTCTGGATGCGCTGACGGGCAAGATGTGCTGGACGCACAGTTATGACGCCGCATTTTATTCGTCGCCTGTTGTCTGTGGCGATTGCCTGTACGCGATTGATCGTTCCGGAATCATGCATGTGGTTGCCGCAGATTCACATTTTCGCGAAATAGCCACATGCCCCATGGGGGAAGACGGGGCTGATGCTACGCCGGCTTTTCTCGATGGCAGCGTTTTTATTCGCACAAAAGCGCATCTTTGGCGCCTGGGCGTCCTTCAATAAACACCGGGATGACATGATGGCCGAGCATCCATCTGGGGCGATTCTGAAAACAGAAGCCATCGCTCTGCGTGTTCGCCCGTTTTCACGAACCTCACACGTGGTGTCGTGGCTTTCGCCGGACCATGGTCTTGTGACGACTGTGGTCAAAGGCGCGTGCCGCCCCAAGAGCGCATTTTTGGGGCAATACGACTTGTTCCAGACATGCGAGTTGCTTTTCTATCGGCGGGATCATGAGGGCGTTCATGCCATTCGCGAATGCGCGCCAGTGAACTTCCGGTCCGCCTTGCGCGAGGATTGGCGACGCGTCACCACGGCATCCTATTTCTGCGATCTGGCTTTCCGCGTCGCGCAATCCGGCCAGGAATCGTCCGCGCTCTATGAATGGCTTGCATCGGCCTTGGATGCCTGCCTTGAGGGGGCGGTCACAACCGCGCATGTTTTGAAGTATGAGCTTGATCTCCTACGTCATGCCGGTTTCATGCCCAAGTTGAGCACATGCCCCATCTGTCACACGACCGCGCAGCCTTGGTTGAAATTTGGTCTGGAGTCCGGGCGTCCGCTCTGTCCGCATATGGGGGTTGCGCATGCCCGCGAGCCCGCGGTCACGATTCACCGTGATGTCATGGAATGTCTGAAAAAAATGGCGGAGCCTGCATCGACCCCAGACGATGCCCCTGAAGTTTCGCTTGGACCTGGACGCTTTCTTGGTATATTTTTATCTTTTCACCTCGATATCCCTGCGACGCCTCGTCGCCTGGCCTTCGAGTTGCTTGAAACGGCTCCTGCGTCATTGCTGGGGGCCAGAGGAGAGTTGAAATGAAAATGCAGCGCCTTTGCGCCGGGGTCTCTGTTCTTGCTCTGTCCATTCTTGTTTGCGCAGGGTGCAACCGCAAACTCAAACCGGAGACGCCTGGAACCGTTCATCGCGCCGGCGATCTTGTCGCCCGGGTCAATGCCCACACGATGACGTGGGACGAAACAGACAAGCGCGCCAGGCTTTCTCTGAAGGATGAGGCGGATGCCAAGCATCTGGTTATTCCTGCTGACCGTGAAGATGAGGTTCTACAGGTGTTTCGGCGTCGTGTTGTGATGCAGTTTGTCAACCGGATGCTGCTCTTCGATGAGGCCAAGCGCCTGGACGTGAAACTTTCCGATCTGGACCGCAACAATGCCGTGGCCCAGGTTGAAGGTTTTCTTAAACAGCGTGGAATCTCATCTCTGGAGGCCTTCATCAAGCAGTCTCCCCTGGGGGAAAAGACGATGCGCGCCGAGATTGAGGAGAATCTGCTGATCGACAAGTTTATTGATCAGGAAGTTCGCGCGAAAGTGGTCATTCGCGATGCCGATCGCGACGTGCTGTCGAGCGACATCGCCGCCAAGCGTCAACTGGCGAAGAAGAAGATCGATACCCTGCGCGCGCAACTCCTCAAGGGCGGGGATTTTGCTGCGTTGGCGCGGGATAATTCGGATGATGAAACCAAGCGTTCAGGCGGTGACATCGGTGAATTTCCGCGTGGTCGCATGGAGAAGTCCTTCGAAGACGCGGCATTTGGCCAGAAGATCAACGAAATCGGCCAGGTGGTTGAAACGCGATTTGGATATCACATCATCAAGGTGACGGCTCACACAGCGGCCAAGGCTGCGACCGCTTCGGCGCCTGCCACGCCTGAAACCGTCCGCGCGAGTCATATTTTTGTCGCGGCGCCTCCACTCCTGACGGGCAAGGATATTACTGCCGTGATTCAAAGGCAGAAGATGGAGGAAGGGCTGAAAGGCGTTGTTGATGGCTTGCGCGCCAAGGCCAAGATTGAAACTATCTACAAGTCCGGCCCCAATCCGCTGCCGTTCTAAAATCCGCTCCGCTCGTGAACAGGCCGTGACGCTGCGCGTCTCGGCCTGTTCGTCAGGTAACGGCGGTTCCGAGCAGGAATCACGATCCCGGGTGTACGGGTTTCCCGCCTTGCTTGCAGAGCGGGCAGGAGGACGGTTCCCATGTCTGCGGAGCCATCTTCAAGAGGCTGAAGGTCGGATAATCAAAGCTCGCCGTCCCCGCGCTGCGATCCACGAGGACCGCGACGGCAACCACGGTGGCGCCTGCGGCGCGGACAATATCAATGGTTTCCTGGACACGCCCGCCGCGGGTGATGACATCTTCCGCCACCACATAGCGCTCGCCCGGACGAATGGCAAACCGGCGCATGACCAGCTTGCCATCCTGCTTCTCGGCAAAGATCGAGAGCACGTTCAAGGCGCGCGCGACTTCATGCCCCACGATGATGCCGCCCAATGCGGGGGCAATGACGCCGTCGATGGAAGCGCCTCGAATAACCGGTTGCATGTTGCGCACCAGTTCTGCGCACAGACGCTCGGCGACGCGCGGGTGGCTCAGCACGTTGGCGCATTGAAAAAAACGATCGCTATGCAGGCCGGAACGGAGTTCGAAATGGCCGCTCAGCAGCGCGCCGGTTTCTGTAAGCAAATTCAGGATGTCCTGTTCTGTCATCTTATCGCTCCAACCGGATGAACCGGCGTTGGTAGGTGGGTATGTCCAAGTCTTCGCCGTTGTGAACCGTTTTTTCGACGCCGTTGAACTTGTTGGCGCCGGCTCCAAGCTTTGCGTCCTGTCCCCGTTTGCCGAGGAGGTCGCCCAAATGCTGGCCATCGCCGCTGGATCGCCCGCTGCGCCGATCGGCTGGAACCCATGATTCAAACGCAAGGGCGACCAGTTCAATGCGGCCATCGAAGAGGGGATCCGCAACGACGCCCATCTCAATGTGCACATCCTTGCGGCAGGCTGCTCGGATGTCCTTCATCAAATCGCCGATTTCAGCCAGCCGGATATCCGATCCGGCAAGAATGCCGAGGGCCAGGGCGCGCGCATGGCCCAGCGCTTCGCCATTTCTGAGGAGGGGCGCTCGCGCAAGGGCTGCCACGGCTGCGCCGGCGCGCGATTCGCCGGAAGCGGAAACATGACCGAACCGCGCACTTCCAGCGCCGATCAAAAGGTTTTGCAATTTGACGGCGTCGAAGTGAATAAACCCTGGCGTGAGCAAAAGCCTCCAAAGCAGGCACAATCCGCCGGCCATCACCAGGTCTGCCTGTTTTACGGCTTCGACGAGCGGGAGGGCGCCAAGATTGGTATACAACTCATCCAGAGGCACATCTACCAGCGTATCCACGGTTTGAACCAGGAAGGGACGATCACGCTCGGCATTTTGCTGCCGCGCGGGACCTTCAAATGCAAATGGCCGCGTGGCAAAACAAAGCGTGATCTTTCCCGCGTCGTGCAGGGCTTTCAGGATGACAGGCGTGGCTCCTCCGCCTGTGCCGCCGCCCAGACATGTGGCAATCACGACGATGCGCGCATCCCGCAGCTGCTCCAGAATGTTGGAAAGATCATCCTGCGCGGCGAGGCGTCCGTTGGAATGGATGCCGCCGGAACCCTGTTTGTTGAGTCGCGTGGCACCGATCAAATGGCATCGCAACCCTTCCACGCAGCGGATGGCAACCTCATCTGTGTCAAAGCCTATGGCGGTCATTCCGTTGCCGAAAGCCTGCTTGGCTGCCGCCGCCAGACGGCACCCCCCGCCGCCAATTCCAACCAGAATCATGTTTGTGCTGTCGCTGCTCATCGCCGGAAGACCCTCCCCAGTTTGCCGACGAAATGGCCGACAGGGTCGGCCAGTCCATCGCTCTGTGTTTGCGCGCTGCGGATGAGAAGTCCAGCCACGGTGGCCAATGCGGCCGGCCGGACCTTGTCGCGCGGCACACCCTCAATATCTGAAATGAGCTCGCCTGTTTGAGCAGGCACGCCAAAAATGCGCTCAGCCAGTTCGTTGAGTCGGGGCAGGTAGGCTCCTCCGCCGGTAAAAACTACGCCCGAGCCGGCTTGACGCAAATGGGGACCCAGCTGGTCCCGGATCAGTTCCAGTGTCTCGCGCATGCGCGCCTCAATCACCGTGTGCAAGGCCCGCACGCTGACAGACTGAAGCGGTCCTGCGATCACGTTGAGCGGCATCTCAATGCG
>Ga0316232_1004841_pt1 | contig 11150 bp, 9 predicted proteins | sample TBHtaG_FD_206006 | JGI IMG/M metagenome (GOLD analysis project Ga0316232, IMG submission 206006) | Freshwater microbial communities from Trout Bog Lake, Wisconsin, USA - TBH18025_13 | ecosystem: Environmental > Aquatic > Freshwater > Lake > Hypolimnion/Profundal zone | place: USA: Wisconsin... | reverse complement strand
CACGGCGGCACGGGCGAAGTCCCAGCCATATAGCTTTTCGAGAAGCGTGAACCCATCACCGGCGCCGCACTGGCTGCAGAAAAAATTCCCATTCATTTTGTCATCCCACCGCCACCGGTCCTTGCCCTCGCGACAAATGGGACAAGGGCCATGCACATTTCGGAGGTACTGGGGATCCACGCCAAGGGCAGCAAGGATCCCATACCAGCGGCCCCGGGCCGCCTCAGCCGTCTTCATGCTCATGATGCCCTCCGGCGGGCGAAGGTAATGTCCAGGTACCGGATTCTATTCTTGGTTTCCGGAGTGGGCTCCACCACCGGCGCGGTGGCCACTGAGTAGCCATTGGGAGGCCAGGTACCCGTTAGGTCCTGGAAGAGGTGAGCTACCCTTAGTTTCCAGTTCTCAGGCCGGCTGTGCCTCTTGACGTATGTGACTAGTTGAGCATATAGGTTTGCACGAGTCGGCGCCAACTGTTTGCCGCCGAGAATCACTTCTTTCATTTTTCCGGGCAGGACCTGCAAAAGCGAGATATTCACCGGCTCATAGCCGCACCCGATACATTTTTTCCCCATGGGTGCATAGCCGCATTTAGGACAGGCCCTGGCCTCATGCTCTTCATCCTTCCGGACCTTCTTATCCAACTTCTCACCATCGTCCAGAGTGTCTAAACCATAGAAGTAGATCTGACTGAAATCATAGGCAAAGCGGATAATATTCCCTGAAAAATCCAGGAGGAGGCATTCGGTTTTTCCGGTCTCCGGGCTGGACCGCAACCCGCGGCCCCACATCTGAATGGCCGTTGACAGGCTTTTCCTGAGCGGGCGGCAATCACAGATGCATTGCACATCCGGGACATCGAAGCCCTTGGCCAGCGCCTCAACCGAGATCAGTATGCGCAACTCGGTGTCATGCCGCCGATACTCAGCCAGGAGCTTTTTCCTCTCCTCGTCGGTGGTGTTGGCGGTGAAGACGGCCGCCTGGATCCCGCAGGCGATAAACTGCTTGCATAACTCCTCGCAATGGAGGATGGTCGCGCCGAAGATAATGGTTTTAAGGCCGTTGGCATGGCGGGTCCATTCGGTTACGACGTCGCCAATGATGACCAGCTCGCGCTCCTCCGCGGCCTTTTCGGTCCACTCCCCGCCTCTTGTCTCGGCGCCGGCCATGTCGGGCTTGCGACAAGAAAAGATGCGCATGGGCACCAGCACGCCCAGCTCCGTCAGCTCGTGCATGGTTGCGGCGTTGACCAGGTTGGTGAAGATCTTTCCCAGGCCTTTGGAGAACGGCGTGGCGCTCAGGCCGATTACACGGCCCTTGAAATCATCACTGGTGACGTAGTCCACCCAGGTTTTATGCATGGTGTGGCATTCGTCCACGATGATGAGGTCGAGGCCGGCGGGCCAGCCCCGGCTCTTCAGCGTCTGGAGGCTGGCGATTTGCAGCGGCCGCGATAGGTCCAGCCGGGGGTTATTGGCCTGGATGATGCCGTGGCTCCAGAGCCCGTACCGCTCGAAGGTCTCGGAAGTCTGGTTGACGAGGATCAGGCGGTCGCACCCGAAGAGACCGCGGCGGCCCTTGGCCTGCACTCGCTCCATCAGCTTCGCGCCGATGTAGGTCTTGCCCCCGCCGGTCGGCGCCATGACGCACTGCCGGCGGTGGCCCTGCAGAGCGCCCTCGTGCAGGTCATGGAAGGTCCTTTCTTGGAATGGGCGGGGTGGTGGGAATTCTCCTCCGAACATCTCACTTCTCCTCGGGGGGATAGGGGCATTGGTTGCAGTCGAGTTCCGTGTCGGTGGCCGGGTTGGGCGCGCCCTTGACCTCCCGCTCCAGGCGTTCGATCTTCCGGCGGGCTGACTTGAGCTGGCCCTCGAGTTCGGAAATCTTGATCATCTGGCTGTTTTGCTGGGACTGGAGGGTCCGGCCTAAATCGATTTGCGCCTTGAGTTCCTTCTGGATGGCGGCAGGGATATCCGCGGCGCCCAGGATCAGGTCCTTCCTCGCCAGTTCCTCCTGGGAGTTTGTGAGGATGGCCTCGATGCCGGCCAAGTGGTCGCGCAGTTCCTTGAGCTCGAAATCCTTCTCCTTGACCAGGTGCTCAAGGCATTCGATACGGGCGTCCCGGTCGTCAGGCCCGGGCGGCACCCGCGGGGCCTTGGGGGCGTCCATAGCGGCCTGTCGCTCGGGTTTGGAAAGTTTGGCTAGTTCCGCACCTTGTTTGGCGGTAACCATACCGTCCCGAATGGCGTCACCCAACCCGGCTTCCTGGGCCCTCTTCGTCTGTTGAATGGTGCGGGTGGAAACTTCGGCGACCTTGGCCATTTCCTTCACGGTAGGGGGTGCACCCGGTTCACCCCCTCGGGTGTGCTGATTGTCTCCACTCTCGGCCCAGGCCTGGCAGGCGGTGACGGCGGCGGCCCGTTGGGAGCCGGTCAGGTGCCGACGATGGAGGTTGACGCTCTGAACGTAAGCCACAGGATCGATATCAACGGCCAGGGAAGCGGTGAGCGGTTCTCGGCCCAGGATCGCGCAGGACTTTGCACGGTGCCAACCATCCAGCACCATGCCATCCAGCATGATGATGTCGTGACGCTGGCTGTTGACTCGAATATCGTCCGTGAGGTCTTCCTGCTCCCGGGAAGACATTTCAGGAAAAGCTTTGGACAGGGGGTGCTGCTTCAGGGGATCCGGCGTCATTAGGCACGCCCCTTCCGGCAGCAAGACTGGACCCAGGTATCCAGATCGCTCTTGAGGTAGCGACAGGCGCCCCCGAGCTTGTACCAGATAGGGCCCACCCCGCGGGTACGAAAATCCACCAAAGTAAGGGGCTTGAGCGCGAGGTGGGCGGCGGCTTCCCTCGTATCCACCAGCCCATCGGTGAGGCCAATGGCCACGTGGACGGGTGCCTGGGCGGCCTTGCGGGCTGCTTTCCGGGCATCGGGCACGGGCAGCGGTTTCAGGTTGGTCGTGCTCATTTTACCTCCGATGAAAATCAACCCTGCGTGGGTTGGTTTGGTGTTCGGGGGTAAGTGTCTGGCGAAAAGATAGTGAGTGGCTTTCGCGTCCCGGCCAATGGCCACATGGCCCGGGGCGCGGTTGGAGATGCTAGGCAACCATATGTGGATAAAGGTGGTTACAAAATCGGAGAGGTGGACCCGATGCGGCTACTCAAGCCCTATTGCTGGTCCTTGAGGCGGACCTCCGCGGGGAGCACCAGCGGGCCAAGACCTCCATGCTCCCCGCCTAGCCAATAATAACGCACAGGGTTAGCATCCTGGAACTGGGGCCCTGCCCACATTCTGCCTGGCTGTGGAAGCTGACGAAAAGCCGCAACTCTGCCACCTCACCCATGAAAGAAATGGAAAAAGACGAACCAAGACAGGAGCAGCAAGGCGACCACGATCCCCGTCCATTTCCACCGGTTATGGCGGACGGTGATCTGCCGCAGAGCTTTCTGAAGTCCCAACACCTCGGCGGCTTGCCGGTTTTGAGACCGCAGGAGTTCCCTGTGCTCGCCTTCCACCCTGGCGATGACTTGCTCCTGCCTGGCGCCCAGGTCTGTTTCGAGGCCCTTGAGGCCAGTCACAACCCAATCATGTTCCGCCGCGATTCGTGCTTTCACTTCAACCAGCTCATCGCCTTGCCGTTTTTGATTGATCGAGTGGCTGCCAAGGTCGACTAGCAAGGCGGCGATGGTGTGCAGGACTTCCTCATGCATCACGCCATGCGCGGCTTCGAGTTTCTTGAGCCCAGTCACGACCCATTCATGCTCGGCCGTGATCCTCGCCTTCTGGTCAAGCAGTTCGGCGCCGAGCTGGTTATGACTGATCGAGAGCCTGTCGAGGTCGCCCAGCAACGTGGCGATGCTGTGCAGGACTTCCTCATGGCCGGTCCGCTGCGCGGTTTCAAGGCTATTGAGCCCTGCCTTGAGGTCGTCGCGTGAAACCTTGAGCTTTCCACGTAATTCCTTGATCGAGGCTTCGACACGGACCTGCTGTTCCTCCAGGAGGGGTTCGAAGTGGGTTTTGGCAACTGAACCAAATATGACGTCCAGCTTGCGCACCGCCTCGGCGTGCAGCCCATTCAGATCCTGGGATTCGCTGTCGGGTTTTGTTCGGTCCATCGGCTCACTCCTAATCAGGGTCGGTTTCCTGGCCGAACCCGGGGAACCGGGCCTCCACTTGTCCAAGCGCTTCCTTCATCGCCCAAAGCTCCATGAATGCGTAGACGATGGTGTTGCGATCGTCCTGGGCCTGGTTTGCCAGGGCGGTGGTATGGTTCCAGGCCTGGATGAAGGTGGCCTTGAGCCTAGCTTCCAGGTCCGGGATGGGGGGTATCGACTGTTGCCGGAGTTCCAGCTCGGCAATCCGGTCGACCACCTGCTGGTCCTGCTCAAGGAGCATCTCCATGCGCTTGCGGTTGAGCGGTTTGGCCAGGTCGAGATTCTGGGCGAAAAGGTCGATGCGGAGTTTGAGCTCGGTGGTCAGGCATTCCGCCCACCGCTGGGCCGGTTCGAAGATGGCCTGCTCCAGCGAGGTCATGGCGCGATGGAGGTTTTGCCCGCTTCGCTCGACATCGTATTTGAGCCAGTAGTGGTTGGTCTTGAACGCCTGGTCCGGGATAGGTTGGCGTAAGCGTGGATCGATCCGGTAGCCGGGATCGGTGAGATTGCTAGTCAGGGGGTGTGTAAGTTCCGGTGGCAAGAGCCCGGTCCACTTCCTATGCAGGTCGGAAACGGCCTGGAGGTTGCAGTGCTGGATCAGGCGTAGCTGGCCAGTGTGGTGGTCATAGGCATTGACCGGTTCCTGGACCTTGTAGGTGTCGTGCCAGGTGTCTGCCGTCACCGGGCGCAACGGGTAGTTCGGCCCGGTGAGTAGCTGCAATTTGTCCTTAACCGCGGAACATTCGTTGCCGGCATCGTCGAGGTCCTTAAGCACGGCTTCCAGACCCGTAATCCGGTGGAGCCCCTTTGCCCTTTCCGTTTCCAGCGGCCGCCATTGCGCCTGGAGGTAGGCGATGCGGTCCTGGCGCAGCACTTCTACATTGGATAGCTTGGTGAACAAGGTGGGTTTGGCCAGGCGTTTGCGAAGCCGCATCAGGCTTTCCTGGGTCAAGGGGTCGAGCTCCTGGCCTTGGCCAGGCCGGATGGACACGGGGTAGAGTTCGACCTTGTCCCGGGGAATGGAAGAGCTCCCAAGGATTTCCTTATGGAACGCATCCCGGCGCCGCTGGCTGATGACCTCCCAGGGCATTTCCCTTTCGGCCGGATCTTCCTTCTGCTCGAAGGAACAGGTGGTGACGACCAGCATGGAATCCGAATGGGTCCATCGGTTCTTGAACTGGGCGATGACGGACTTGAACTCCTCGCCGGCCAGCTGCGAGAACTTTTCCGCCTGGATGACCAGAAGCGTGAAATCCGCCCGGGCGGTCCAATAGGCGGCCGCTGCTTCGGCCCAGGTCTCCCGCCCATCGAAGCCGGCCATGTCCACCAGTTTCAACCGGCAGTCCGGGTTGGCCGACGGAATCGGAATCTCGGGTAGGGAATGGAACATGGACTGACCTGGACTGCCCTGATCGCCGGCCGCATTGAAGGCCGAGGCATAGTCGCGGAATATGTTCTCGATTTGGTGCTTGAGGTCGGCAAGATCGGTCGCCGCCGAGGCCGGACCGGCGTAATAGCCGATCGGTCCAGGGGTCGCGGATTGCCCCTGCAGGCGGTTGCCGCGCAAGGCCTCGCCGATCGCCTCAGTCTCGGTCGCCTCGAGGAGGCGCAGGGCTAACGAGGTCTTACCATGCTGGGCCAGACCCAGGAGGATGACGTGGGTCACGCCGCTCGGGTCAAGCCCCGCAGAAAAACCGACCGCCCGGTCTAGGGCTTCCAGCCATCCGTCGTACGCCTGGGCGATCCAAGCCGTCCCCGGCTGGGTGGTCATGCGAGCGGGGTCAGCGCCGACAGGGTTTTCAGGGTGGCGCTGCGCAGGACGCTCAGTCGTTCGCACTGGATGGCCAGGCGGTACTGTACATTCTCCTGGCGCTTGAGCCCGAGTTGGACCGAAAGGAACTGGTTCAGGCCGCGCTCAAACCAGTCCAGGACCGGGTTAATGGCCTCCAACATCTTCTGCTTGATCGGTTCCTGGCTGCTTGATACCAGATAGCCGGCCTGCTTCTGGGCCATGACTTTGTAGTTCTTGGCCGCGCGCAGGGAGAGGGCGGTGGCTATGAGGACCAGGACCACGGACACGGTGGCGGCCAGGGGCACCGAAATGGCCGTCGCGGTGCTGGCGGCACTCCCCTCCGCGATCTTCTCTCCAACCAGTCCAGCGTCCAGCAGTCCCAAGGCGACCATGCCCCGGCGCAGGTTCTGCACGGCGGAGGTGGCAATGACCTCCTGGCCGATTGCGGCGAGCGAATCCTTGTCCAGCTTTCCGCCCTTCATGGCCCGTTCCAGGATGTCGATCATCACCGAGGTGACCGGTCTTAAGGCCGCCAGCAGTTCGGACGAAACATTTTGCCGCTGCTCATCGGTCGCGAGGTCTCCCTTGAAGCAAATCATTTCGGCCCAGTTGGCATCGCTCTGGTCCGCGAACAGGGATTCCGGAAGGTTGTCCCGGAACGCAGTCAGGGCAGCGCTCATCGCCTCGGAGGGTATGGTGCCAAGAGCGGAATTGACCATGTCCCGCAGGCGCCGGTTCAGGACCACGTCCTGCTGGTCGCCGTAATCCTGGAAGGGGTTGAACTGCTCGAAGAAGGCTTTCGTTCCGCTGGCGGCGGTGTAGATCTCCTGCTCGACTGCTTCGGGTAGGGTTTTGAACACGGTGTCGACCTTGGCCGCAATAGCCAACCTCGCCTGCTTGACTGCGATGGCCTTCGCTTCGGCAACCTTGGACTGGATGGAGCCATGAATGCGCTGGTTGGGCGCCTGCTCCGCCTGGGAGGTTTCCACCTGCTCCCGGACCGCGAGGATCAGATCTTCGACCTCGTCCTCGGCGAAGTCCTTGAGCCGGGTGGCGAGTTGGCGCACCCGGGAATCTCTCGCCGTCACCATCGACCGATCCAGGCCATAGAACAGCCCGTCCCTGAGTGGCGCGATGCCCAGCCAGTCCTCGGGTCGGTTCGATTTCACCCCGGTGAAATACAGGTTGCCCATTTCCGCGGAGAACCGCCCCAGGGACAGGGCGTTCAGGCTGGTTGCGAATTCCTCCGGCTTCAGGCCCGCCCGGTCGGCCTTGGAGATGACCACGGCCAAGCCTTCGCCCCCGAATTGGGCCACGGCTTGCGCCAGGAGGGCCTTGTTGCTCTGGGCGGCAAGGGCGGACCCGTCCACCACGAATACGGCACGGTCCGCCAGGAGCATGGAGGCCAAAGCCAAGTCGCCCCAGGCGGACTTCTTTTCGTAGCCGGGCAGCACTAGCAGGTAGACTAGCGGCGGCAGGGGAGAGTCCGCGGACGCCGGCAGCGGATAGTCCACCAGGATGGCCTCCCGGCCGTCCTGCAAATGCCCATCGGTTGCTACCTTGATGGCCGTTTCGGCGTTCACGGGCACCAGGTTCCTCGCCGCATCCCCTTCGAAGCGGAGCGGAAGCACGTGGGCCTGCTGTCGTTCCCCGGGGAGCAGGGTCCGGACCAGTACCGGGACCTTTTCGCACCGCATCAGCCCCTCAGGAAGGGCGCAGGCGTTCCCTGAGAGCCCGAGCAGGGCGTTGGCAAGTGTTGATTTTCCGACCCCCTGTAGGCCCGTCACGGCGATCACGAAGCCATTGTCCGGGATAATGGCTAGGGCTTTCAGGAAGGACTGGTTGGTCTGGAGCTTGGCCTTGAGGGCCTTGACGCCCTCCAGGTCATGGAGGCATTCGAGAACGCTGCCCAATTCGGCATGGAAGACGGCCGCCAGTCGGCGGAGATCGGTGGCCTGGAGGGCTCGGTCCTTCCGGGCAAGAGCCATCAGGTCGGAAGGTTGCGCCGTCGAAGGCATGAGAGCTCCTCAATAGACAGATCGCTTGGGCTGTATTTAGAATTAAAATAAGAATAAGCGAAGGAACGCCAGAAGTCTAGGCCGCGCTGGCCTGCATCGTGTTTCGAAACCCCGGCGTCACTTTCCCGCAAAACTGAGTTAAAACCTTCTCAGAGAAATAATTCTATCCATATCCACACGTGTCCCTGTTGATTCAGCTGGTGGCGTCCTCTCGTCTCCACAAGAAGGGTTTAATATTGGATCAATATTGCAGTATGGGCATCCCGTTTTTAAATCTATTTCTTGAAAATCCAGATAATCACATTTACAAACACTGCAATTGTGCATTTTTTTTGTGATTTCACCGACCGGATTCAAAATCCAGTCGGATTCTTCAATGTTAAAAATGTGTATAAAGTTAAATTCATGCCAATTAATTATTATTGGAATAAAATAACAACCATATTTTTCTGCTTTATTTGGTCCAACACCTGGAATATTTGAAAAATGCTGAAAGGTCAAAGGACAAAAATCAGACATATATTTAATTGTTTTATCGGAAAAAATTAAATAATCTGAAATATTTCTGGCCTTTGCAAGATTTTTTTGAATTGACTTAAGTTCTAAAAAAAGATCGGTATATTCGATCATTTGTTTTTGGCCAATTGTTTTTAATTCCTTGGTTTTTTCCAAGACGGATTGGTCAATTTTGGTACCTATTTCCCCTAGTTGAGCATTAGTCATGTTTTTCGGTTGTTGTATTTTAATGAAATTATTAAATGGTTTAATTTTACAATAAATATTGATTGCATTAGCAAGTTGCCGCAATTCTTCGATTAATTCAGGCGAGAAGGCGCTGGGAAATTTTCTGTATACAGAACGTAGCCGATTGAGGCGCGACATAGACCTTTCTGAATTTTTCGCTTGTATCTCATCCTGCAAAAGGATGCATTCGTTCTTCAATGCTGTTCCGGTGTCCATTTTTAGGCCTTGAAAGGGGTATTGCTACTTTTGCCTATCATGTGATTCTTGTCAAGAGGAGCTACCTTGGCGGCATAATTCCGGGTTATCTTGTCGTACCGCATCGCCAGATTGCGGAAATATTTTAGCTTTGGGAACAGGTTCTCCACTGTATGACGCGCCTGATAAGTGGATGTGTCGTAGTCGATGGTGGTCTTTCGGCACGATCTCGGCGGGATGACGAGCTCTTACGCGCAACGAGGGATCAGTTAGCGTCCCGGTGGCGTCGGGCGATCCCATGACTGTGGTGGGGCTGCAGGAAGGCGGCCTGCCCCTTTAACTTTGGGCCAGCCAGCCCAAGGCCTTCGCAAACTTCCGACCCTGGGTCACCTCCCCGGGGGCCAACCCCTGGACCCAGGCCTCGACGTCGTTCGTGGACCGCAGAGTGTAGCTCAGGACCGGATCTTCCTTTGGCCCCAGGCCGGCCTTCCACTCCAAACACATTCAAAGCGCCGGCCCGAAAGGAAGGATTGCCCAGGCGCCATCCGGAGCCGTCCGGACCACCGCCGGCGAGGTCAGGGTAGACCCAGCTTTTACGACGTCCAGGCGTTCCACATGGTCCAGAAACGCCTCCCAGGCCTGCAAGGGCTTCTTCTTGTTCCTGCCATGGAAGGCCAGCCGTGTGGCCACCGCCTCGTCTTTTCCATAGCGCAGTTCGAAAGTGGTCGGAGGCGACGTCATGCTGGCCTTGGCCCGGCCTTCGAGGGCCTTCTTGGCCATGGCCGGCACCTTTTTGCTCGGATCCCGCATCAGGTGCACCAGCAGCGCCTCTGCTTCGGCGCCCGGCACATCCCGCAGGGCCTTGGCCGTGGCCCACCGGGTCAGGGCATGGGCCTCGTCGTCGGCCAGACGTTCCAGGATGGGTAGCATCTCAAGTGTGGCCCGCCCTTCCATGGCGCGGGCCACGTAGTTGCGCACATCCACGTCGGCGTCGTCCGCGTGCGCCAGCATCCTGGCAAGCACATCCGGCGAGGGATGCCGGTGGAGCAGGCTCGCCGCGATGGTCCGGACGTATGGGTCGGGATCCTCCAGCCCGGAGAGGACCCGGGGAAGGGCCCGCGCGTCCTGCTCGAGGAACTTGCCCAGGGCGTCCAGGGCCGCGGTGCGCACCTGCCCTGAAACATCTTGGCTGAGTTCTAGCAGCGGCTTCAGGGCCACTGGGGCCGACAGCCAGGAACACCAGCGGGCCACATGAGCCCGGACGGCCGGCACCGGATCGAAGCGCAGGTCCATCGCCTCCTCAGCCCGGATAGGGTCCTTCTCTGGGTAGTACAAGCAATCCGAGGCGGCTTTCCGGACCGCGTCTTCTGGGTCCCGTAGCAGTTCCAGGAACCGTTCCCGGGTTTCGGGAAGTTCCTGGGCGGCGAGCCCGCCCGCAGCTTCGGCCCGCACCCCGGGCACCGGGTCCCGGCTAAGCGGGAGCAACAGCGGGGCGCGCTCCTTCCCCTTGTCTGCGAGTTTCTGGGCGAGGGTTTGCCGGACCTCGGGGGAAGGGTCCCGCACCATCTCCTGGAGCTTTCGCTGGGCCTCCAGGAACCCGCGATCGAGCAGTGGGACCAGTGCCTGGACGCCGAAGACCCGGTAGCCGGGATCAGGGTCGTTTGCGAGCCGGTTGGCCACCTGCAAGGCCTCAACGTGGTTCTCATGGGAGCCGATTCTGTAGCCCCGGTACTGGTGGTACTCGTAACTGGGCGGTTTGCCCAGGAGTTCGACGTAGATCTCCATTGGCGTGGGTTCGCGAGGCTCTTCTCGGCTCACGGGTTCACCCGCGCTGGTTCCTGGCCATCTCATACTTCTCCATCCGAATCCCATTCTCACTCCCCTCCCTTTATGGCAATTGAAGCAAAACCTGTATGAGACGGCCAGGCGCTACTTGACTCCTGGCGTCACGTTTGTTGGGATTACCCAAAGATGGTGATCATTTCATCTCGGGTAAGGTTTTCTGGGTCTGCCCCGTATGGGACCCCATGAACGGTGACGGCGTCATCGCTGAAGGGATGGCACAAAAGGCGGAGGAGTTCTACTTCGACTCAGCTAATTATTGAAGCGATTTGAAGAACCTAATATTAGGGCATCAGCCGCGCTTGGCCTTCCCCTTGGGAAGATCCTTTGGTCTCTTCGCTGCCTTTGTTCCCGCCTTGTTTGCAACCTTCGAGTCGTCAGGCTCATCGTCGGGTTCGTC
>Ga0316232_1004839_pt1 | contig 11154 bp, 7 predicted proteins | sample TBHtaG_FD_206006 | JGI IMG/M metagenome (GOLD analysis project Ga0316232, IMG submission 206006) | Freshwater microbial communities from Trout Bog Lake, Wisconsin, USA - TBH18025_13 | ecosystem: Environmental > Aquatic > Freshwater > Lake > Hypolimnion/Profundal zone | place: USA: Wisconsin... | reverse complement strand
GGCGACGATCACGGAAATGTTGGCCGTCATGCCCGGCTTTAATTTATAATCCGCGTTGGTCACGCTGATGACCGCGTCATAAGTGACCACGTTGTTGACGGTGGTTGGCGAATTGCGCACTTGCCTAACGGCGCCATGAAACGTCCGGTAGGGATACGCGTCCACGGTGAAATCCACGGCTTGCCCTTCCTGCACGCCCCCGACGTCCGCCTCCGCCAGATTGGCGTCAATCTGCATTTTGGTCAGATCATTGGCGATTTGGAAAATGGTTGGCGTGCTGAAGCTGGACGCAACCGTCTGGCCCAGTTCCACCGCCCGCGAAATCACCACGCCATCCACGGGCGACAGGATTTTGCAATAATTGAGATTCACCGTGGCATTGTAAAGCGATGCCTGTTTGATTTTCACCATCGCCTCGGCCTCGTGCAAGGTGGCAAAAGCGGTGTCGTAATCGGAACCGGAAACAAGCTTGTTGGTATACAGGTCGCTGGTGCGGCGAAATTGGACCTGCTGCAATTCCAGATTGGCGTTGGCGTTGGCCAAATCCGCGCTGGCCTGTTCCACGGCCGCCTGATACGTGGCCGGGTCAATTTCGGCAATAATCTCGTTGGACTTCACGACCGAGTTAAAATCCACGTTCAATTTGCAGATGCGCCCGGAAACCTGGCTGCCCACGGTCACGTTCACCACCGGATTCAGCGTGCCCGTGGCGGTCACGGTGTTGGTCAGCTCGCCGCGTTCGACCGCCGCCGTGTTGAAACTCAACTTCACGGCCCGGCTGTGCCGGAAATACCAATAGCCGCCGCCGGCCGCCGCGAGGACCGCGAGGACCAACAGCCACTTCCACCAACCGCCGCTAGATTTCTCTGCCATAATTCTTTGCTCTGCCATGTTTCCTTTGCTTTGCTTTCCATTTGAGACAGCATTCGCAACCCGTAAGTTACGATAATTTCCGGGGCTGCCGCAATTGAAGTTTGTGCATTTCGGCGACCGCCGCCAAACGGGAAAGAACCCGCTGGCTCCGCTCCCGTCCCGGCCGGCGTTGCCGGGATTGGTTTCGGTCGTGGCCTTCATCCGTTGTCTGGGAGTGGAAAGGCAAAAGAGAGCATGGACAAACGGCTGCCCTCGCTTGTATTTTCCGCCGGAATGCGACGCGATTTTCTTTTCGTCACGGGCCTGATCCTGCTGACGCTTGCCTGCTTCTGGCCGGCGGGTTCCCTGGGATTCATTGACCTGGATGATTACGATTATGTGTCCGAGAATCCGATCGTGCAATCGGGCCTGAACTTCCACAGCGTGGAGTGGGCATTCCGCGCCGTGTATGCTTCGAATTGGCATCCCGTCACCTGGCTTTCGCACATGCTCGATTGTGAGCTGTTCGGGCTGAATCCGCACGAGGAGCATTGGGTGAACGTGGGATTTCATGCGGTTAATACCGCGTTGCTTTTTCTGTGGCTGCGCGGCCGGACGGGGGCGCGCTGGCGCAGCTTGCTGGTGGCCGCGCTCTTTGCGGTTCATCCGCTGCATGTTCAGTCGGTGGCCTGGATTTCCGAGCGCAAGGATGTTTTGAGCGGCTTTTTTTTCATGCTGATTCTGCTGGCCTACACCCGTTACTGCCGGCGCCAAAACACCGGCAATTTCCTGCTGGTCGGCATCCTGCTGGCCTTGGGCCTCATGGCCAAGCCCATGCTGGTGACAGTGCCCTTGGTATTGCTGCTGGTGGATTTTTGGCCACTCAACCGATTTGGGACTCCCCCGCCTGCGTCTGGCTCCGGCGCGACGAGCGCTTCACAAATTATGACCTTCAAAAATTTGGTGCTCGAGAAAATGCCATGGTTTGTGCTGTGCCTGATTTGCTGTGCGATCACACTGCGCGTGCAGCACGTCGGCGCAGCAATGGAGGTGATGGCGAAAATCCCATTGTGGGATCGCTTCCTCCAAGCCTTGATCGCGTACTGCATGTATCTGGGAAAACTGTTTTGGCCAATAAATCTGGCCATCTATTATCCGCTTTCCTTCGCCGCCCCGAAGGTTCTGGCCGCGGTGGGGGCCGGTTCGTTGCTGGCCGTTTTGTTTCTGGCGGCCTGCTGGCGCCGGCAGGACCAGCCCTGGTTGCTGGCTGGCTGGGCTTGGTTTTTAGTCATGTTGCTGCCGGTGATTGGCGTGGTCCAAACAGGCTTTCAAGCCATGGCTGATCGCTATGCGTATCTGCCATCCATCGGCCTTTTTGTTGCCGTGGTTTGGGGTCTGGCGGAACTCGCCGCCCACCTGCCGGCCAAGAATATTTGGCGGTTCGTCCTGGCGGCTTTGGGCTCGGCCTGCCTGCTGGCCTGCGGCCTCGACAGCCGGTATCAACTGGGTTTTTGGCACGATAGCCGCGTTCTGTTTCAACACGCCCTGGACGTATCGCCAAAAGACAATTTTTTGGGTTACTATTATCTGGGCACGAGTTATGGCAAAGCGGGCCGTCTGGATGCCGCCGCCAGTTGTCTCGACGCGTCGCTGAAAATCAATCCCGAGTTTGAACCGACCCGCAGGCAAATGGGCAGTGTGCTGTTGTTGCAAAAGAACTATGCAGCGGCGCGGCCGTTCTTGGAGCAAACCGCCAGGAACCATCCCGACAACTTCCTGGCACGGTTAAGCCTGGGCGAGGCCTTGACCGGCCTCGGAGATCATGTGGCCGCCCGCGCGGAATATCAGGCAGCCCTGCAACTCCGGCCGGATGCCGCACCAGCCAAGGAACTGCTCGCGGTCAATGCCCCCAAGGCGGATGCGGAGCAGACATTGAACGAACTCGCCAGCCAACCCGCCGCCGGCGCCGCTCCGGAAGTCCATGCCCGGGCCGCCCAAGCCCTGTGCGTGCTGGACCGCGCTGCCGAAGCCGTGGAGCAATATCATCTGGCCCTGACCCAGCGTCCGGATGCGATCGAATGGCTCAACAATCTCGCCTGGCTCCTGGCCACCTGCCCCATGGACGCAGTCCGCCGTGGTCCAGAAGCCGTGACCTTGGCGCAACACGCCTGCGACCTGACCCAAAACCAGCAGACGGTCTGCTTGGGCACCCTGGCAGCAGCTTGCGCCGAGGCCGGCCGGTTCGACGAAGCCGTGCTGAATGCCCAAAAGGCCTGTGACTTGGCTGCGGCGCAAGGCGAAACCAACCTGCTCGAACTCAATCAGAAATTGCTGGCCGGCTACCAAAATCATCAGCCGTATCGTGAAGTTCCCGGCACCCCGCCGTGAGATTTCCCCGAAACATTTCGCGCATTGAACCCATGCACCGGAGCGCCGGTCTTCTGACCCGGCTCGTTGGACGTTGGGCGTTGAATGGATTGTCCGCCGTAGCCTTGGCCAAGGAGGATGAATGTCGAATGTTTTCCCAAGCACCCAATCAACAAAATGGGCTCTTGATGAAATTCCACGACCCGTGTTAGCCGCTTACATAAAATCGCTCAAAAACCGCATTTTGTGTTAGCCGCTAACACACTCATCTCCCAACCCTGTGCCATTTGCCATTTCCCTTTCGCGCGTTTCGCGGTGGCCGATCATCGGCTTTTGCGGCCAAATCTCCACCTAAATCAAAGTAAATCCGAGTGAATCCCACTAAATCCAACCCTAAACAATTTATTGCTTTCTCTCTGCGTCGTCCTCGGCTCTGCGCGAGCCCTGGTCCGCCTGCGAATGCAGAATGCAGAAACCGGGGCGCGCGCATAGCCACAGAGGGCGCGGAGGAAAAACGCCTGGGAACCACGGATTCCTTTGTAATTTTGGCTTGCTTCGCCGCGGCACAGTTCCCACCTTGAATTATGCGTTCATTTTTCTGCCTGGCCATTGGTTTGACGTTGGCGCTCACCATCGCCTCCACCGCCCGCGCGCGCGAAGATCAGCGTCTGGATGGGGACTGGCGTTTTCAACTCGACGAGGTTGCGGGCGCGGAAGCGCCGGGCTTGGACGACCACGGCTGGCAGACCGTGTCGCTGCCGCATAATTGGGGTTGGGAAGATGCCCAAGCCGGAAGACCTAATTTTCGCGGGCCGGGCTGGTACCGGCGCGCGCTGGCCGTCACCGCGCAACCGGGCAAACGCTACTTTCTGCGGTTCGAGGCGGCCAGTCTGGTGGCGGATGTCTGGCTTAACGGCCAATTGCTGGGCCAACATCGCGGCGGCTTCGGCGCGTTTTGTTTCGAGGTCACCACCAATCTGTCCGCGAGCGGCGCCAACCTGCTGGCCGTGCGCGTGAGCAACGAGAAGTTCCCCGACCTAGCGCCGTTGAGCGGCGATTTTTCCGTTTATGGCGGCCTGTATCGCCCGGTCCATTTGATCGTAACCGACGAGGAGAACATCGCCCTGAGCGATCATGGTTCATCCGGCGTCGCCTGGTCGCAGACGAGCGTGACAGCCACGCAGGCGGTATTGGACGTGACGGCGCAAATTTCCAACGGCACGCGCAAGAAAGCGCCCTTGACGCTCGTGGCCAGCGTGCTGGACACAACGGGCCAGACCGTCGTTCAGACCGAGACGCCGATCACCCTGGCGCCGCGTGACACCGCGCCCTACTATTTGCGCCTCACCCTACCGCAGCCGCATCTGTGGAACGGGTGCCAGGATCCATATCTCTATCGCGCCGTGGTGGAACTGCAAACCACGAACGGCATGGCCGTGGACCGCGTGGAACAGCCGTTGGGCCTGCGTTTTTATTCGGTTGATCCTGACCGGGGATTTTTTCTGAACGGCCAGCCTTACCATTTGCACGGCGTGGATCGGCACCAGGATTTCATGAACCGGGGCTGGGCCATCACCGAGGCGGACATGGATCAGGACATCGCCCTGCTTAAGGAAATCGGGGCCACGGTGGTGCGGTGCGCCCATTACCAGCATCGGGATTATTTTTACAGCCTGTGCGACCGGGCGGGCATTCTGGTTTGGGCGGAAATCCCTCAAGTCAACGCCGTGCGCGACACGCCGGAATTCGCCAATGCCTCGCGCGGCCAGTTGCTGGACCTGATCCGGCAAAACGTCAATCACCCGGCAATTTTTGCGTGGAGCTTGGGCAATGAAATCGGCTCCACCAGCGACGATCCGCACCGTGAACTCCAGGATTTGGCCACGCTGGCCCATGGCGAGGATCCGACGCGGCCCACGATTGAAGCCACCTCCACCGGCGCGCGTCCGGAAATGAACAAGATCCCCGACCTCCTCGGCTGGAACATTTATCCCGGCTGGTACAGCGGCGCCAAGGAGAAATACGGCGAGGAACTCGATGCCCGCCGCGAAAACAGCCGGCACGGGGGATTGTGCATCAGCGAATACGGTGCGGGCGCGAACACGGCCCAGCACGAGCAGAATGCCAAGCAGCCCAAGCCTACCGGCCCATGGCATCCCGAGGAATGGCAGGCGGAGGTTCACGAAGCCGCGTGGGCAGCGATGAAACAGCGCCCGTTTGTCTGGGGCACATTCGTGTGGTGCATGTTCGACTTCGCGGTCAGTACCCGGCATGAAGGCGACCAGCCCGGTTTGAATGACAAGGGCCTCGTCACCCGCGACCGCCAGACGAAAAAGGACGCCTTTTATTTTTACAAGGCCAACTGGTCGGCCGAGCCGGTGCTCTACCTCACCAGCCGCCGTTTCACCGAGCGCACCAACGCGGTAACCGACGTGAAAATTTATTCCAATCTCAAGGAGCCGGAATTGTTCGTCAACGGCGCGTCGCAGGGCAAGCGCAGCGACGGCGAGAACGGCGTTTTCATCTGGAAAAATGTCGCGCTAGCGCCCGGCGAAAACAAAATTTCCGCCCAGGCCCAAGCTGGAGGTCAAACGCTCACGGACGAATGCATGTGGAAATTGTCGGCACCGTGAGGGTGTCGGTGGCGTCCTTCCAAAACCTTGCCTTCGAAGCACGGGGCTGTGACCCGCAGCAATTTCGCAACCCGGAATGCATTTGAAATAGTCCGGAAGCGTCTTGAAGCAGGGCCATCGCTGCGGGTCGCAGACCCACGCTCCGTCCGCATTTTAAACCAACGCCTTGCCGGCGCCCGCCCCTTTTGCCAAGCATTTTCATGCCCGGCTCCATCGCTTTGTTCACGATTGCTTCCAATTCGAAAACCTGGACTTTTCCACAAGCGGGGCACTGATAATTGGCGGGACCTTTGCCGGTGATCACGATATCAAAATGCTTTCCGCAGCCGTTGCAGTAAATCAGCATGGCTTTCGAGTTCGCATATAATGAAACAAATACTGCTGGGCGTAGCCCGCGTGCGGGCCAAAATAAGTGGCGACAAGTTTTCGCAGCCGCTTTTCACTCGCGCGGCGGCGCGAAAAATACAGTTCCTGCAACGCGCGTTCCACCCAAACATCCACCGGAAACGCCCCGTCAAAGCCGCAGGCAAACAGCAAGACGCAATCAGCGATTTTACCGCCCACGCCGCGCAGCTTCATCAGTTCGGCCCGAGCCGTTGCGTAATCCAGTTGCCGCAGGCTCTCAAGCGCAAAGGTGCCATCAGCGATTTGCCGCGCGGCGGCGAGCAAGTGAGGGGCACGAAATCCCATCTTGCACTCGCGCAAAGCTGACTCGGAAACCGCCGCAATCCGTTGCGGCGTGGGAAAGGCAAACTGTTCGCACCGCCGCTCGCCCTCAGGCGGACAAGAATGTCCGCGCTCCGGTGGCGGCAGCGGCTCGCCAAACCGTTCGCACAACCGAGCGACAATTTGCCGGATTTGGACGATCTGTTTGGTGGAGGACAGAATGAACGAAGCGACACATTCCCACGGGTCCTGCCGCAGCAGCCGCAGGCCGCCACACGCAGCCACGGCCTGGCGCATCGCCTCGTCGTCCGGGAACGTCTTCAGCACGGCGGGGAAATCAACTTCGGTCTGGAGGAACCGCCGCAACCAGTCCCAGTCCGCCACCGGTGTGTCCGTTTCGGCGTGAATGCCCGCGGGGGTTTGGGTCAGGCGGACAACCTGTTTCCCGACGACGCCGTGCCAGGAACCGCCGATTGCCTGCCAGCGGAACACCTGGCCGGAGTCCAACGTCGCCGCCAGATCGTAGTCGCGGACCGGCAGGAGAATGGAATTTGCCGGAATCATCTTAGATGGTAACACCCAAACAGCTCCACGCGTTGAAACACCCGGCCATCCTTCAGCCTGATTTCGCACACACCGAGATTGGTGACCGATTCAAATTCGCTGGCGACGCGGCCGGGAACGGGTGGCGGCGCCGGAATTGCGCGGTAGCCGACCGGTTCGCCGCGCAGCCATTTCCAAATCCAGCCCGATTCCAGTTTATAGGGGTCCAACCGCAACACAAACACGGCGTTCTCGCCTCTGCGATGAGCGCGATAGTCATAGGCATCCCAATATGCAAACTGGTTGATCGGCTTATCGGAATCGAGGCAATAGACCAACGGCTGCGCCGATTTGGCGGCAGCACGGGCCGGCGGCGAATAGAACGAATAGAGCCCGGTGGTGCCATAATGATCAGCCAGGATGAACGCGCTAGGGTCGAACTTGGCGCGCTCGGTTTCCACGGCCAGAGCCGTCTCGCGCCAGCCGCGCAAGCGATGCGAAAAGTCAATGTCACCCGGCAGCTTGCTCGGGGCCAGCCGGCCGATCAAATCGCTGCCATGCATGAATACCGAGACAGTAATGCCCAGCAGGAGGCTGGCGGCCAGCCACGGTTTGAGTTTTTTTTTGCTTTCGCTCCAGCAGGCGACCATCAGGCAAAACATCGGCGGCACGGCAGCGGCGATCCAGTTGGGCTGCACCCGCGAATGGAAGGAAAACAGCCAGTGGCCCAGAAACAACGGCGCGCTCAGGCAGAACAGAAAGAACCAAAGCGGCTTTTCCGCGCGCCGCTTCCAGGCGGCCGCCATGGCCCACAACGAAGCGACAAAGAAAATGGGATTGAGCAGGCCGAATTCAATGCCAGTGAACTCGAAGAAATAATTCAGGCTCTTCCCCAAATGTTCGGCCAAGGTGAGATGCGCGTTGGCGTGGCCAGTCATGCCAGCATCGCCCCACACATGCAGCGCGGTGATCCAGCCGTGTTGCGCGTTCCAGATCACCACGGGCAACGTGCAGCAGGCGAAGGCGCCGAGCGCCAGCCACGGGCCGGCTTTTTTCAAGTGTGCACGGGCCGGCGGGTGCAACGCGAAGAAAAGCGCCCAGCACACAATTTGCAGCATCGCGGTGTACTTGCAAAGAAAACCCAAGCCGAGCGCGAGGCCGACCACCAGCCAATCGCGGGTTTTGCCCTCCGGCTGCACCGCCCGCCAGCCGGCCACCACCGCCCACATCCAACAGAGCACCAGCGGCGGATCAATGGTCATCAGGACGGAGCCCACCGCCAGCAGCGGCGTGGCGAACGTGATCAGCAGCAGGCAGAAGGCGGCGCGCGCGCCCGCCTCACGCGCCATAAAGCGGAACACCAGCACGCTCAAAATAGCCGCGAACGCCGGCGAAAAAAAGCGCACCCCAAAATTCGTGTCGCCAAAAATCGCGGTGCCGGCCCATTGAATGAGCGCAATTCCCGGCGGCTTGCTATAATAGGATAAGGCCAGGTGCTTGGACCACAGCCACTGATACGCTTCATCCTCGCTCAAGCCAATGACACCGCTGCCCACATATATCCACCGCCCAACAAGTGCGAGAAAAATGACCAGGTAGCCAAGCCGCAACCAGTCGAGTTCGGAGTTGGCTGATTTCGCACTCCGCACTCCGCACTCCGCACTTAGCAGGTTGGGCAGCCGCTCATGCCAGCCCGGAAACACCCTTTTGCCAAGCGAGTTCCAAAGCCGTTGCAGCAGCACAACCAAGGCGATGGCATAGCCCGCGCCAAGCAGGGCGCCGGCGGCAACGTCGCTGGGATAATGCACGCCGTTATAGACGCGCGAAAATGCCACCGCCGCCGCAAGCGGAAACAGAAACCACCCGCTGCGCCGGTAGAACAGCCAAGCGACTGTGGCCATGGCAAACCAGTTGGCGGCATGGGCCGAGGGGAAGCTGTGGACGTTGGCCCCTGACGGCAGCGAGCCGTCCGGCAGGGGCTTGATGTAGCCCTTGCCCGTCGCGCCAAAATGCCGCGCGTCCGGCAGGGTAACAAACGGACGCGGCCGGCGGACAGCGTCCTTGACCGTGCCCACCACCAGGGGATCGCCCAACGCCACCACCAGCACCATGAGCAGCACGCAAAGCCGGAGCCGCAAGGAGCCAAATAAAAACGCCAGCGGCACGGCGATGACCACCGCCGCAAGCCACGGCACACCCTGTCCGCTCAAAATGGGCATCAGCCCGTCGAAGCACGGGTTGACGAGCGTGCTGTTGCTGAAATGAAACAGCGCGGTATCGAGCGATTGAAGCCAGTGCATCGCGGAAGATTATAACGGTCAGGGGGAGGAAACGAAACCAATTACCGGCAAGGGATTGCCGCGTAATGCCTAAGGCGTGATGGCTACTGCCGCGCTTGGCTTTTTCCACCAGCTAACCTCCATCAATAGACCGGTAACTTTTCCCGCGGCAGTGATCTGGCATAGTCATACGCCAAGCTCGTCACACGTGTTCCCGTTTCCGCAGAGCGGCCCCGCGAACCCCGGCGGTCCTCTTATTCTCCCTTTAGCCCGACAAAAAAAGTGCAGCCCATGCGCGGGCTGCACTGGCTTTCGCTTTCCAAATCCACGCTTACTTTTTCGCCGCCTTGGCCTTCGCCCAGCGGGCTTTAACCGCGGCAATGATCCGGGCTCTTCCCGCCGCGCTCATTTTCCGCTTCTTGACCGGTTCCGCGGCAGGTTTCGCGGCATTGTATTTCTGCCAGCGGAGTTTTTGGGCGGCAATAATTCGCGCCTTGCCCTCGGCACTCATCCCGCCTGGCTTCGGCCCGCGTTTCCCCGGCTGGGTGGTTTCGGCAACCGTTTTGGTTTTGGCGGCGCCATACTTAGCCCAGCGAAGTTTCTGGGCGGCCCTAATCTTGGCCTTGTGAGCCGGACTCATGGTGCGCTTAGCCGGGGCGGCGGCTTCTACCGCGGCGGGGGAAGTTACCGGGGCGGAGGCCGGTTGATTTTGGCCGAGCAGGTCACCGAGTTGTTGTTCCAGCGCCGCAATCTTTTCTTTAAGATCGGCGGCTTCACGGAGTTGATGTGATGTCAGATTTAACATAGTGTAAAAGTATAAACACTTTCTTACGGATTTGTAAAGAGATGAAAATGAGGTTGCCATGGCCGACATGGAAGTAAGGAAGCGGGGGGGTGACTGCCTAATGAATAGGCAAGTCACCTTGCGTCTTTGCCCTGCCCTTTTGGTTGTCTGCCAGACTGGGTTGGAGCCTCAAAACTTGACCGCAAGCCGGGAGTAACTGGAGATAGGGCAAACTTAAAATCATCATGAATTTCAAGCCGCGACCAAAGGCCTGCCCGCCCCGTTCCGGTTGCGGCCCGACCGACCGAGTGACACGACCTCCGGCGTTCACGCCGCTTCACCGTGAATCGGCTGAAGCCCGCGCTCCGTCATCGTGTGGTGCGGGCGGCAATCGGTGGAGCCGGCGCCAAATTTAATTCCGGAAATGTTTTGCTGCCCGGCGATTTTTCGGCCACAGTTTTCCCGTCAGCCAAATCCTGTGAAATCACCAACCCCCAATCGCCGGAAGCCACATGCTAAGGCGCGGCATACGCTGTCATTTCACTTGCAATCGGAGCGGGCATTCCTGTCCACCAACCTGTTGGTCAGGGGCATCGCGCACGATTTCAGCAACGTCATCGCGGGCATTCTCGGCAGCGCGGAGCTGCTAAGATTGGATTCCCCGCCGGCTTTGGCCAACCATCCCAGCCTGGCGGAGATTTTTCAGACGGGAGCGCGCGCCAACGAGATGGTTCGCTTGCTGAATTATTTCAGCCAGCGCAGTCCCAGCCAGCGGACTTTAGTCTCGCTCCTCCCGGTGCTCGAAGGAGCCTTGGAAATTCTTCGAGCGAGTCTCCCCGCCGCTGTCGAGATCAGCCACCGCCTTGACCGGGCGACGCCCGCGATCCTGGCGGACGCGGCGCAGATCCAACAGGTGGTCATCAGTCTATGCACCAACGCCAGTCATTCGCTGACCGGGGGAAAAGGGAAAATCGAAGTCCGCCTGGAAAGCTGCGACGTGGAGGCGGGCTTGGCGGCGCAGGTCGGTTTA
>Ga0316232_1004833_pt1 | contig 11165 bp, 5 predicted proteins | sample TBHtaG_FD_206006 | JGI IMG/M metagenome (GOLD analysis project Ga0316232, IMG submission 206006) | Freshwater microbial communities from Trout Bog Lake, Wisconsin, USA - TBH18025_13 | ecosystem: Environmental > Aquatic > Freshwater > Lake > Hypolimnion/Profundal zone | place: USA: Wisconsin... | reverse complement strand
ACTTCGTTTGCCTTTATTTTCGGACTGATTCCACTGGTTATTGGTGGAGGTGTGGGAGCCAAGGGAAATCGTTCGATAGGTGTTGGCTCCGTCGGAGGGATGTTTATCGGAACCATGATCGGGATCCTGGTTATCCCAACCATGTTCGTGATTTTCCAGACCCTCCAGGAAAAAATAAAGAAACCGGAAAGTCCCGAAGTTTCAGGGTTAGATGACATGGAAGAATAATTTACCCGATTTATCAGAAAAGTTTAAAATGAAAAAAACTATAAAGAATATTATCCTGCTTACCGGAATCCTGGTGGCGTTCTGGTCATGCACCATTCCTCAACATTTTCATCGAGAAAATATCGATACTTCAGGACTTTACGGAAGCTATGCGACAGCTGATTCCGCTACTTTAGCTGAAAAACCCTGGCATGAGATTTTTGCAGACTCTCATCTTCAGCAACTTATCCAGGAAGGATTGAAAAACAATCCGGATCTTCAACTGGCAATCCAAAAGGTTACCGAAGCCGACGCCTATTTTAGGCAAAGCAGGGCATCGCTTTCGCCCGATTTGTCGGCATTGGCCAATGGTTCATATACCCGGAATCCCACAACGCTTTATCCTGTTGGTCCGTTTAATGTGGGCGCTTATCAGCTTGGTGCAGAAGCAAGCTGGGAAATTGATATCTGGGGAAAGCTGCGCAGCTCAAAAAGAGCGGCATATGCAACCCTTCTGGCCAGCGATGCAGGTAAAAAGGCGATACAAATACGCTTAATTTCAGACATTTCCATAGCATATTATGCCCTGATCGGATTAGATGCAAAACTGATAATTACCCGTGAGACTGTTAAAAACGATGTTGAACAGGTTGAAACCATGAAAATACTGAAGGAGAGTGGGAAAGTAACCGGTGCAGCGATCGTTCAAACCGAAGCGAACCGGTATGCAGCCGAGGTAACCATCCCCGATCTGGAACAGCAAATCAGGGAAACCGAAGCGGTAATATGTCTGTTGATAGGACGCGGACCCGGAACTGTCGATCGGGGTAAAATTGAGGAACAGACCTTGCCAACGGTATTAAAGACCGGAGTTCCGGCCCGACTACTGGATAACCGGCCAGATGTTTTGCAGGCTGAATATGGGGTTATGGCAGCCTATGAAACAACAAACAGTGCCCGTGCCAGCTTTTATCCGGCACTTACACTAACCGGTTCTGTTGGATTTGTAGCTACTGATCTCAACCATTTCTTTGATCCGGGGACTTTTGCCGCTAATATTGTCGGCGGACTTATTCAGCCTCTTTTTAACAAAAGAATCAATGCGACCCGCCTTAAAGTGGCGAAGGCTCAGCAGGAGGAAGCGCTGATCAGCTTCAGGAACACCCTGTTAAAAGCTGGTCAGGAGGTTTATAATGCCTTAGGCTCCTACGATTGGTCAGTTCAGAAAATTGCACTGCGTAAATTACAGATCGAATCGCTTGTAAAATCTGTGGATTACACAAAGCAATTACTAACCTATGGTTCAGCAAATTACACCGAGGTTCTCACTGCGCAGACAAGTCTCCTATCGGCACAACTGAGTAGTATCAATGACCGGTTACAGCAGCTAAATGCAATCGTCACCTTTTACCGGGCAGTTGGCGGAGGCCTTAAATAAAAGCGAAGTAAATTTATACTGAGGAGGAGATTAACCGGAAAGTTGATCTCCTCCTTATATTTTGGTACAGTCCGGTTGCATTTAAATTGCAAACTCCGGATTTTGAAATAATAGTTGGTTTTAATATTATCTCTCCTTTTTCAATTTTATTGATGAATTATCATTAGTTTTGATCTTATCCAACTGATTAAGAACTTATACCTCGTCTTACTAACCTAATTCCGGACTGCTAAAAAGAGCAACCAATTATAAAAACTCAGAACTTAATGCAAATTTGGTTCCTTAAGTGAACCAGATCATCCAGCAGCCACCGAATGAAAAAAACTTTTGCATATGGAGGAAGAACGTTGGAAATATGGTGATGGCATTATCACTGATGGCCTTTGGGATTGGAATCTAATTACGAATCAGGTATTTTATTCAAAGCAGTGGAAAGAGATGCTTGGGTTCGCTGATTCTGAAATCGGAGAATCTTCCGAAGAATGGATTACCCACATCCATCCTGAAGAGCGGCAGAAAACCATCTTACTTTTGGAAAATCATCTCAGCGGGGCGACTGATTCTTTTACCTCCGAACACCGTATGTGTTGTAAGGACGGGAGTTATAAGTGGGTTTTGTCTGAAGGAAGAATAGTATCATACGACATTGCCGGGAAGCCAGTTCGGATGGCCGGAATCCAAAAGGATATTACCAAACTTAAAAATACAGAGTTTATCCTAGTGGAAAGAGTGAAAGAACTGAATTGCCACAACAGGATATCTGAGATTATGAACAATTCAAATCATGCAGTTGATGAAGTGCTTGACATGATTGTTCTCATAATTCCTGATAGCTGGCAGTTTCCCAGTATTGCCCAGGCAGCGGTTACAGTGTACGACAAAATATTTAAAACAGCCGGTTTTCAACCAAGTAAAATCACTTTAATTCAAGAGATAAAAGTCAATGATAAGTTTATCGGCAAGGTTGAAGTCAGCTATCCTGAAAACAGTCATTTTCCAACGACCCCGGTTTTCCTGCCCGAAGAATCGGCATTACTGTTTTCAATTGCGGTAAGAGTTGGCAATTTCATCGAAAAAAGCGAAAAGATTTTTGCTCTGCAGAAGAGCGAGGAGAAGTACCGGAATATCATTGAAAACATCAATGAGGTCATCTTTGAAATAGATGGTCAGGGTATTGTCACCTTCATCAGTTCACCGGTTATGAAAATATTCGGGTATTCCGCAGACGAAATCATGGGTGAAAATTTCATCCAATTTGTCGGGGATAACGGTCAGCTACTTTTGAAAAGATTGAATGAACTCAGCGAACAGATCGAATTAAGAAATGAATATCAGATCATTACAAAAACTTGTGAAGCCCGGTGGATACAGATGTCTACCAGGGCAATATTCTCTGGTGGAATCTTTAAAGGGGGTACCGGTACAATTATCGATATTACCCAAAGAAAACGAACAGAAATAGAGCTCCAAAAGAGTGAATCACTTTACCGGTCAGTCCTCAATGCATCACCAGATGCAATAACCATTGCAAATCCCGATGGAATTATCCTATATTCCTCACCCCGGATTTTGGAAATGTTTAGGTATACCGATACAAATGCAATAATTAACAGGCCGATATTTGACTTTATAGACAAATCTGACCATGACAAGGCAAGATCTAATATTGAAAAGCTTTTCCAGAGAACTCTTTTGAGTGCGGAAGAATATATTGGAATCCGGTCGGATGGCAGCTTGTTTTACATTGAAGTAAATTCTGAGATTATACGGGATCCGGAGGGAAATCCAACAAGCATGCTTTTTGTAACCCGGGACATTTCTGAACGTAAACGGGTAGAAATAAAGCTGAAGAAAAGTGAAGAGAAATACAAATATATCTTTGATAATGCGATAGAAGGAATCTATAGGACATCTGTAGAAGGGAAGGGTATATTGGCTAATCCTGCACTGGCAAAAATGCTTGGATATGATTCGGCCGATGAGTATCTGAGAGATATGAATGATTCTGCTCATCAGGTTTGGTACAATGCGGAACAACGTTCAGATTATATTGCCCTGCTTGAAAAATACAGTATTATACAAGGATATGAATGCCAATTGAAACGAAAAGACGGTACTCCGATTTGGGTATCGCTTAATTCAAAAATTGGACAGGATGAAAATGGGCATAAAAAGATTTTAGAAGGATTTGTAGAGGAAATCGATGAACGAAAATTGGCGCTGGAGAAAATAGAGAAATTAAACCGGCTATATTCTCTGATCAGTCATGTAAGTCAGGCCATCGTTCACATCCGGGATAAGTCGCAGCTCGTGAATGAAGTTTGTCGCATTGCCATAGAATTTGGAAATTTCAGAATGGCCTGGATCGGCATAATTGATGAAAAGACTAAAATTGTTAAGCCAGTTGCAAAAGCTGGTTTTGAGGAGGGGTATCTTTCGGTTATCAGTCAAATTTCGGTGAGCGACACTCCGGAAGGAAGAGGGCCAACTGGAGCGGCCATCCGGAATTGCGATCATTATGTTTGTGACAATATTGAAACAGATCCTATGGTAGCTCCCTGGAGAAGCGAGGCACTAAAACGGGGTTACCGCTCTTCCATAGCACTTCCTCTTACTCAAATGGGGAGAAGTTTGGGAGCCTTTACCTTATACTCCTGCCAACCCAATTTCTTTGATCAGGAAGAAGTCCGGTTACTCGATGAATTTGTCAATGAAATCAGCTTTGCGTTCGAAAGCATTGATTCTGAGAACAAAAGGCAGAAAGCTGAAAAACAGCTCGGGAAACTTTACCGTGCGGTTGAACAAAGCCCCGTAAGTATCGTAATTGCCGATCTGGATGGTAATATTGAATATGCAAATCCAAAAGCAAGCTTAACAACCGGCTATACCTTCGATGAACTGATCGGAAAAAATCCAAGAGTTCTTAAATCTGGCGAAACCCCTGATATTGAATATCAAAAACTATGGGAAGATATCACCTCAGGAAAGGAGTGGCACGGGATATTTCATAACAGGCGGAAAAACGGAGAACTCTATTGGGAATCCTCATTAATTTCGCCAATTACGGACCATAACGGTAAAACAACCCATTTTCTGGCTATAAAAGAGGACATTACAGAACAAAAACTGGCTGAGCAGGAGATTCTAAAATTCCGGACTATTGCAGATCAGGCAAATTACGGATCCACCATTACTTCGTTGGAAGGAAATATCCTTTACATAAATGATACATTCGCCCGGATGCACGGTTATGATATTGACGAACTCCTGGGAAAGAACCTGGTCATCTTCCATAATAATCAACAATTAACTCTGGTCAATGAACTTATAAATCAGTTGATAATAACCGGAAGTTTTTCCACCCAGGAGGTTTGGCATACCCGAAGAGATGGAACGGTATTTCCTACACTGATGAACGCTTTAATAATATATGATGCTAAAAAAGTTCCGCAATTCTTATCTGCCACTGCTATTGAAATCAGTGAACTTAAACAAAAGGAGATGGAATTGCATAGAAGTGAGAATGAACTAAATAAAGCACAGGAAATTGCCAGCATGGGCAGTTGGGAACACAATTTGATAACAGGCGAACTTGTGGGCTCAAAAAACTATTACAAAATGTTAGGATTGGAATATGATGAGGCTGGTGTAAACATATATGATTATTTCCTTAGTATCGTTCATCCTGATGATCTCCCATTAATCGATTTTTTGCAGAATCATCACTTTGTAGAGAATGAAATGCAAGTTGTTGATATTCGCATTAAGCTTCCGGGAGAAGGAATAAGGTGGCTCCAAAACAATGTTTTGCCGATGTTTCAGAATGGTTGTTTGGTAGCGCTAAGAGGAGTAAATATTGATATCACTGAGAAAAAAAAGACGTTAGAAGACCTTATCACGGCAAAAGATAGGGCCGAGGAGAGCGACAAACTGAAAACTGCATTTTTGAATAATATATCACACGAGATAAGAACTCCCTTTAACGCCATTCTTGGGTTCCTGTCTATGTTTCAATTCGACGATCTGACAACAGAAGAACGAAATGAATATACCGGAATGATCAATCAAAGTGCTGAAAGATTAATGAATACGATAAATGATATTGTTGAAATATCTCAAATTCAGTCCGGACAAACCAAGCTTGCCTTAAGCACTGTTAATATTAAAAGTATTGTTCTGGATCTGGAATCACGTTTCAGACATGAAAGTGAATTTAAAGGCCTTGAATTCAACATTATTATGAATTTAGACCAGTCGACAACCAACTTATTTACTGATCCCCATAAACTGACATCAATTCTTTCGCATCTGTTGGGAAATGCGATAAAATTCACAAAATCAGGAAGAATTGATTTAACAATTCAAACTAAAGGAGTTGTAATGGAGTTTTGCGTTAAAGACACCGGCATTGGTATTGCCAAGAATAAGCAACAATTTATTTTTGAGCATTTCAGGCAGGCCGACAGCTCAAATACCCGCCAATTTGAGGGTTCGGGCCTGGGGCTGACGATAGCTAAGGCTTATGCTGAGATGCTGAATGGGAAAATCTGGGTTGATAGCCAGGAGGGCGAAGGTTCCTCATTTCATTTGGCGGTTCCATCCTATGAAATACCGAAGACGGAAGCGTTGGTTCAAAATATTGGTAAAATGGATAAAGCGGAAGAGCGGGCCGGAAAGCTCAAAATATTAATCGCTGAAGATGATGAAGGCTCTGCAATATTCATCTCAATTTTGATAAAATCGTTTGGCAAAGAGATTATCAAGGTCAGAACCGGAACAGAAGCAGTTGAAACCTGCCGTAATAATCCGGATATTGATTTAATTCTGATGGATATCCAGATGCCGGAAATGGACGGATACGAAGCCACCCGACAAATCAGGAAGTTTAACTCAGAAGTGGTAATTTTAGCTCAAACAGCCTATGCCTTTTCGGGTGATGATGAAAAGACAGTAGCATCCGGATGTAATGATTGCATTACAAAACCCATAAAAAAAGAGCAATTAATAGCTCTTATTCAGAAGTACTTTCACAAAAATGATCTTTAAAGCCGGAGAAATAAATTAGTCCACTAAACCGGCTGAATTAAGTTTTACCAAATACTATCAAGGAGACAATGCCATGAAAATTCCAATAACCAAAACTGACCGGGATTAACAGGGAAATGCTCCGTAATCCTTTTTGTCCGGATATAAATACCAGCCAAAATGTTAAAGAGAATGATCAAAGTACAAGATTGGGGTTACCCATAGGTAACGAAGTTATCTGGATACCCGGCGTAAATTTAGCAGTGAAAAGAGAGGCAGGGGAATAATCATCTTTGTGGATTAACCTGCCACTAAAACAAATAAACCAGTTATACATTTAATTATCAATAACATACATAAATATTCATCCCTATTGCATTCTTTTTTTTTAAATTATTCTGGCACAGAATTTGATTCAATTACTAATAAATTTAAACCGAAAATATTAATACCTTAATACTAATGAATCATGAAAACTAAAATTATTTATTTGACCCTCTTTCTGGCAGGAATTCTTTTGGGGAGTTGTAACAAATCAGCAACAAGTACATCCGCAATCGTACCGACAGTGTCCCTCAAATCGGCACTCACACAGGGAGTTCAGAATCTCAACACGGCCGTGAATACGATTACTGCTTCAACCGGATATCAGGTGGTGACCGGTCCAGCCGATTTGACCACTAAAGACCTTGTGATAAGCCCATTGGATACAGTTGCCCATAGTATTTTATTGGCAAATATAGCTGGCGTATATGATTATAAGGCCACTAAATCCAGAATAGGGAAGTTATCCATCATAACCCGCTACTTTAATAAGACTGCCGATAGTACGCTTATGGTCGTTCGTTTGCCGGAATCAAAAGTAGAAAATTCACGTACACTCCTTAAATATTCACCAAGCGATACGTTGCTTGTCAATGATTATGTAATTACACTCACCGATTATGATTACACGTACAGATTACGTGGAGGATATGATTATCGCATGGCTTCCTCGACTGCAATAAAGGGTGTTGCTGCAGGGACTTATAAGATTCAATCCTCTCATAATAAGACAACTAATTCTCATTTTTCGGCTGAATATGATTTCCCCAATGGATACATAACCAAGATCACCTATGCTCCGGGCGATACAGCCGTTTCTGACTATTCAATTTCAGATGGGAAAAACATCCTTTACGAAGAAAATTACACTTCGATCCGCAGTGATTCATTGCAGCAACGAAGAGAGACAAATTATTCTCTGACGATCGGCAATGTTGAGATTGTAAGACAGCTGGGCAAGGGAAAAAGCAGTTTGGATAGCGCAAAGGTTTATGTCGGTGGTGTTCTGGAAACTAAGGCAAAAGTCTCCGTTGTAAATAACACGACAGGCACTGTTGACAATACGGTTACCAGCAAAAAGCGTGATTTATTAATTACCTTTGATGATGGAACCACTGCAACAATATCCTCGCTTGCCAGTACAGCCATACCCACTATAAGTTCCATGTTCACATCTTTACACCAGGCTAATTTTGCAACTGGTATTGTCGACTGGATTGCCTGGGAAATATATTATACCAAGCATTAAAACTTGTAAATTAAAGTCAAAAGCAAAAATGAATTTCAGCCTGGAAAACTGATTATTTCCTATCAGGCATAAGCAGGTCAGAAAAAAAGAGGCTTTCTCAATTAACAGGGAAAGTCTCTTTTTGGTATTAATCATGCTGATAAAAGATGGGTAGATTAATTTATTGATCTGAATATCAGTTGCTTAAATTTATGAGTATACCATTTATCAATCAGTTCTTTGAAGTCCATATAATCCTTCCGGGCAATTACCGGATTAACTATCTCTATTTTTCGAATCACCTCAACCAGGTTTTCTGTTTGCTTCAGGCGAATAACGACATGGCCAATTCCAGGTTTGACTATCTCGATATTTACCGGATTAATAAGCTCGCACTTTGCCGGTAATTTAAAGGTATAATGGTAGGACTCATTTACAGACGTGCCCAGATAAAGCGCTGAATTTCTTGTAATTGACATAGAAACCAAATGAAAAGAGGAAATCCCTGAAGTACTCTCTTTCAGATCCAGGAATCTAAAGCCTCCCCGCTTAACCAGTTGATCCTTTTTGTCTGCCTTAAAAGAAATATTTGCCTGATTAGCAGTCAATTTCCCAACAGAACCTATAAAATCAGTTAAAAACGGTGGACATTTTCCCTGATTCCGGACAATCTCAAAATATGGATTAAACCTATCTGAAAATTGTCCGGTTATTTCTCCCACCAGCTTATTGTCGGGACTAATTGTAAGATTGCCTTCGATTTTGATTAAACCTGTGGGAGGGGGGATGACTGGAGTTAACTGGACGGCCTGATCCAAATTGAGAATTCGGACCGGGAAAATACCCAAATCTGAATTTCCGGAATTAAGTCTGTCAGCAGTCAGTAGTATCATTTCGCCGTTTGGATCAGTTAGTTTCACAATTGGCTCCGCAGCCAGCAAAAAAGGGAGCTGCTCCCCTGCCAAATCCGTAGGAATATTCAGACATACTTCTGATTTCCAGCATTTTGACCTGAAAAGAGAATTTAGCAAGAAAGCTTTTTCCAGAACTGTGCCGGAATTGGATTGCCAAACAGCTTCAGGAGGCCTTGCCTCAAATGCGACCAACGGAGAAGGAATATGCAGCGTTTTAAGTTCAGATACCACAATTTCCTGAATTTTCATGGCTTTCTCCTGTATACTCTTTTTGTCTTTTGTGGCACTTTCAACATATTCTTTGATAGCTACATTATTTATACCAAGAGCTAGTGGTTTTAAAACCGCCTTAATAACTGCAGATATGTCCTCCTGGGTGGTAAAAAGCAATGTTGGAATATCGCCACAAACCAAGGCGCTCCTGTTCTCCTTGCTCCGTTGGGGAAGATCCTGGAAGTTCCAGGTATAGGTATCAAAATCCTTTCCTTGATCAATTGTAGGTTCTGATGTTAAGTTAAGCAGTTTGTAATGAAGCTTCATTTTCGAAGGAACCTTGACAACAATGGCAAGATTTTCGATAGGGCAATCAGCCTGAAGCTCTTCCATGCCCATCAAAAAAGGGATTTTACTACCGGCTGAGGTTATTTTATATGAACAATTAATTACGGCATTTCGTTCAAGACCTGTATGGGTAATAACCATCTCCCGAAGGTGGCTGTATGCTTTTGAATCCTGGCAAAAAGCCGGCAGTACTTCATTGTACCCATTTTCAGGCGTTTTAATGATTTGATTCCCGGAATTTGTGGTATATGCCTCATTAACAACAAGTTTTTGAAATTCCGGATTATAGGTGATTCTCGTCTCACCATATAAACTTTGAAAAGATCTGTAGGTAATTAACCTCTGCTTTTTCTCGACAGAATGAATGATGCTTCCATCCTGATCCAGAACATAAGTCCTGGTCAGATTCAGATAAACAGCATCGGCATCAGGATAACTCTTTTCCTGGCGGGTATTGCAGGAAAACAACATGAAAAATGATATTCCCCAGACAAACTGCTTGATTTTCATAGATTTAAGATTACAAAGTTAAAATAACCGGGTTTTCTGAAATTGTTTTCTGCATTCTCACCGCAACTCTAAAAGATGGCCAATCCTCAGGGGTATAAATTCGTTTGTAGTATTCAGCCCTTTCGTTAAGCTTAAGTTGAGTTCCATCCAATGAATAGGAGGCTTCAAAGCTCGCTCCTATTCCGGTGGATTTCTCAATTTTAGGGGTCCACGATAATTTATAACCTGAAGGGATGATTGTTTTGTCGGTAATCTCGATACTTCTGGAACATGTGTCATGGAAAGGGAAATGACGGATATCCGCCTTCACGTCGATAAACAGGTTCCGCATAGCCCCCGAAAAAATGCCGGATGCAGCCAGTGGCGTAAACAGGATTTCAGATTCTGTAACAGTAGCATAATCAGGTATTTCATAACTTATTCTTAAATCTATTGGCCCGGCCATGTAGTTATAAGGATCGTCACCATAGGTGCTTTTCAGAATTTTAGCCTGAGGTGTGATTTTTAACAATTCGTTCTCCAGGTTACTTTTCCAGTTTGCCTTATAGGATCCTGTGAACATCCGACGGAGGCTTGCATCTGATTGGCCTTCTGCAATAATCGATATTTCGCCGGTGAGAGTTCCCTCCCTGGTTAGCTGGGAACTGGCATTTATTTTAACAAAGTGATTTTTTGGTGAAGAGACAGGTGTTTCCAACAGATCGGAACCGTCAGGAATTCCGGGAAGGTAATTTTGTTGCTGTTCGGCACTTGACCATAACTCCCGGACAAAGGGAACCCAGGTCGGATCAAGCAGATGCAGCTTTCCGTCTGAAAGCTTTACCACAACAACCGAATGGTTAAACTGGTCTGCCGGAATCCGGTCAATGCGCGAACCGGCCATCGTCATCGAAGGATATGCCTTGAATCCGGCGGACCGGAGCATGGTGACCAGCATTCCTGCTTTGTCTTTGCAAAC
>Ga0316232_1004832_pt1 | contig 11167 bp, 7 predicted proteins | sample TBHtaG_FD_206006 | JGI IMG/M metagenome (GOLD analysis project Ga0316232, IMG submission 206006) | Freshwater microbial communities from Trout Bog Lake, Wisconsin, USA - TBH18025_13 | ecosystem: Environmental > Aquatic > Freshwater > Lake > Hypolimnion/Profundal zone | place: USA: Wisconsin... | reverse complement strand
TCGTCCTGGATGGCCTGTTCCAGTTCATCCAGGGAATGGCCCTGGGCCGGCTCGGCCTCGATGACCAGCAGGTTCACGTCGCGCCTCCCGGGCACGCCCATGCGGATCGTCAGGCGGCTGGCGATGCCCCGGGTGGCCACCAGGTTCTGGTTCAGCCTGGAGCTGGGCGCTCCACCCAGAATCTGGGTCAGGGTGCGCAGGGCCGAACCGTCCGGATGGTTGGCGGGCGGCACGCGCCAGCCGAAGAAGACCCGGGTATCCCCGGTGGTGCTCACGATCAACCGGCGGCCTCCGGGCGATTCCAGCGAACTCACCGGGTCGCTGGCCTGGAACAGCTCCGCCCCTTCCCAGTGGGCCGCGCTGCCGGGCGACCGGGGCAGGGTGCCGAAGCTGCGTTCCAGCTGGGGCATGACCGCCGCGCCCTTCACATCGCCCACCAGCACCAGGCTGAGGTTCTCCGGAGAGACCGCCCACCGGGCGTAGGTCTGCAGTTCCCGCCAGGTGATCGACTCCACCTGGGACCGGTGGAATTCCGCCGCGAGGGCATAGGGCCGGCCGGAAAGGGCCGTGGCCAGCAGCACGGACAGCGCCGGCGGACTGGGGGGATCCCCCGCGTCGATCTCCTGGATCAGCCGTTCCCGTTCCAGGGGAAACCGCCCCACCGGCAAATGCAGCAGCCGGGCCGTTTCGGTCCGGCACCAGTCGGCGAGGGCGGAACCGGGGAGGTCGACGCCATGGCAGAGGAAGTCGGCCGAAACCGCCAGGGTGCGCCCGGTGCCGCCCAGGGCGTCCAGGGTGTCCCAGGTTTCCGCTTCGCCCACCTGCTTGAGCAGCGCGTCCATGGCGGTCTCTTCCAGCGCCTTGAGCGAGGCCTGCTCCGAGGCGGCGGGAGTTTGCACCCCGACGGGCAGCCGGGTCTGGGCCATCCGGTCCAACCGCAGCGCCTCGAAGGCGCCGCCCTCGCGCTCCAGGATGGGTTCCAGCTTCGGCTCCAGCGCGGCCGGCAGCACCCGGCGGAACAGGGTCCTGGCGAGCAGGTCGGCCGCCACCGGCGGCAGGCCCCCGGTGTTGGCCCGTCCGCCGCGGATGAACAGCCGGGCGTGGATGGCGCCGCTGCCCGGCCGTTCCACCACCATGACCCTGATGCCGTTGCCGAGGGTCTTTTCGAACACCTGGGGCAGGCGCACGCTCTGGGCCTGGACCGCCACCCCGATCAGGGCGGAGAGCGCGAAACGAACCAGGGGTGACCGCATCAGACCAGAGTAGCAAAGTTAATGAACTTGGATGCTCCCGTTGGTGGTGCCCAGGAGGATCTTCTGGTTCCGGCCCGGCACCCGCACATGCACCCGGTGCTTGCCGAGTTCAAGCACCTGCGCGTTGGCGACCCGGATGCGGATGCTGCCGTGGGCGTTTTCCGCCAGCAGATCGCCGGTGGCCCGGCCCAGCTCCAGATCGATGGCGCCGTTGGTGCTGGCCAGGCTGATGCCTTCGCCCCAGCCATCCAGGTTCCGGGCGGTGATGAAGCCGTTGGTGGTTTCCATCTTCACCTGGCCGTCCACATCCTCCAGCAGGATCCGCCCGTTGGCGGTCCCGCCGCTGATCCGGGCGTGCAGCGCGCGCGCTTCGACATTGCCGTTGATGGTCTCGGCCAGGACCTCCCCGGCGACGGCGCCGAGGGTGATATCCCCGTTGATGGTCTCGCAGCGGACGTAGCCGACCACCGACTCCACGGTGATGGGGCCGTTGGTGGTGCGGAAATGGCCGAGGAGCTTGCGCGGCACATTCAGGGTCATCCGGCACCATGGACTGGGCGCCGAGCCCAGGCCCAGGCTCAGTCTGGGCTGCTGGAACTGGGCCTCGATGTCCAGGTCCGGCCCCTGCCGCTGCACCACCAGCTCGATCCTGCGCTGCTCGGAATCGCGGATGTCCGCGCTCAGGCTGACCTCCTCCTTGTCCCATCCGCTGACGACGATGGCGCCATTGCGGTTCCTCACCCAGAGCTTGGAACCATAGGCCAGGACCTCGGTGCGGGTTTCGGTCCGGCCGGCCGGGCGGGTCTCCTCCTGCGCCGCCAGCCCCAGGCAGAGGACGAACGCGAGGACAGCCTTGAAGGTCATTGAGAATCTCCCGGTGGGGCAGGTGGCTCAGGAATCGCCGGTGTATGGTTTATCTTGGCAGGGAGCAGCCTTGCCCGTCCCCAGGAGAAACCATGATTCCCGTTCCCGTGCACCGGCTGCCCCATGGCCTCGGCCTTCCCCTGCCGGAGCGGGCCACGCCCCATGCCGCCGGAATGGACCTGCGCGCCGCCATCCCGGAACAGGAAACCTGGACCCTGGCTCCCGGTGAGCGCCGGCTGGTGCCCACCGGCCTGACGCTGGCGATCCCCCCGGGGCTCGAGGGCCAGGTCCGGCCCCGCTCAGGCCTGGCGCTCAAGCAGGGCGTCACCGTGCTCAACGCCCCCGGCACCATCGACGCCGACTACCGGGGCGAGGTCCAGGTCCTGCTGGTCAACCACGGCGCCGCCCCGTTCCTGCTGCGCCGCGGCGAGCGGATTGCCCAACTGCTGCTGGCCGCGGTGCCCGAATGGGCCTGGCAGGAGGAGACGACGAAGGATGCCCTGGGCCAGACCGAGCGGGGCGCCGGCGGCTATGGCTCGACGGGGGCTTAGCTGACCGCTTCGGCGGCGCCAGTCCTGCCGTTGCACGGCACCGGATGCCAGCATGGGGCCAGGTGTTCCGGCGGCTCGAGCGCGACGGGCCCGTCCCAGGGTTCCCAGAGAAAGTTGCGCAACCGCAGCGGCCCGGCATTCCCGGGGCAGGCCGTGTCGTCCAGGTGCTGCCGGGCGTAGGCCAGGGCGCACCGCAGACCCTCGGGATCCTCGGCCCCCGCCACCAGCAGGGTATCCCGGTTGGGCAGCAGCACCACGGGATCCCCCTGGAGGGGCAGCCGCTGCAGCAGCCCCGGGAGCAGCATCCGGCTCCCGTCCAGGTTGTCCCGCCAGGTGGACCGGTAGCAGCCGTCCCTCAATGCCTGGAAGCGCCCTTCCCCGCCCCGGCCCAGGAGGTTGGTGCGGGCGCGCTGCAGCAGGCGGTCGAAATCCACGTTCCAGGCCTGCAGGTGCTCAGGGGTCAGGTCCAGGTCCTGGTTCGGCAGGTCCACCACCAGGCTCACGGCGAAGTTCCCGGCCAGGGGACGGAATTCCGGGGTCTTCCCGGTGTGCCGGGCGTGCGCCAGATAGGTGAAGACCGGCCGGACCTTCGGGAACAGATAGGGCAGCGCGTCGGCCAGGGCCAGGGCCGGCCTGGGCACGGGCCGCCCGAGGGTCCGCAGGAACCGGCCCAGACGGATCAAGGGGTCGTTCCAGGCCACCGGGGCCTCCGGCTGATGGGCCCGCAGCAGCAGGTTTTCCATGGAATCGGGCCGGGGGGGCTGGAGCTGACGCATTGGAGTCATGACAAACTTAAAAATAGTCCAATTAAACATATAAAATTCATTAAAAATATAGTAATAATTCTTAACACGGCCCTTATTTGAATAAAAACTGACGCCAGCCTCCGAAGCCAATGCCGACCGGCGCAACACCCGACCAAAGGAGTACCAAGGCCCGCCCCTCAAACCCAAACCCTTTTTATTCAGTTTTTATCCAGTTTTTATCCCCGTTCATCACCGTTCATCCCCGTAGTATTTTTTTTATTTGACCCCTGGTCACCCTTGCCTCCGGACATCCCAGACAATCCTTTCCGAAAAATGTAACCATTGTTTTGACGGGGATAAACGGAGATGAACGGGGATAAAAGCAGAATGGGAATTTGGTAACATCACTCCATCGACCGATATGGACATAGTACAATATATTATAAAATTATTATATATCCCTTCGAATCCCGCCTCCCGGAACGATCGCGCCCGCATCCTCCGGCCAACCGGAGGATGCGGGCGCAGGCCAGGGTGGCGGGCTAGGGTTTGGGAGCGACGGGCTTGGCCGCAGGCTTGACGGCGGCGGGCTTGGCCGCCGGGGCCGTGCCGCCGGCGCCGTACTTGGCGTCATAGCGCTTGGCCACCTCATCGGAGAAGGCGACGATCCAGGTCTGGTCGGCGTAGGCCACCAGCCCCGGCTGGAAGGTCAGGACCAGCTGCAGTTTCTGTTCCTTGGCCAGGTCATCCACCAGGGGGGTGATCTCCTGCTGGAACTGGGTGACGATCCGCTGCTGGGTCTTCTGGAACTCGATCTGGCTGTCATCCTGCAGCTTCTTGTCCTCGAAATCCAGATCGCGCAGCTGCTTCTGGATGCTCTCCTTGCCGGCTTCACTGATGCTGGGGGACTGGAGCTGGCTGCCCAGTTTCTGCATCTCCGCCCGCTTGGCCTGGATCTTGTCGCTCAGGGTCTTCTTGAGGCTGTCCAGTTCCGCGAAGAGTTTGCGCCCGCGGGCCGTTTTTTCGATCACCCGGTCCGGCACCAGCATGCCGATCCTGGGCGCGGCATCCTGGGCCGCAAGGGTGCAGGCCGCGGTCAGACAAAGTAGGCTGTGGAGTGGTCGCATGGGACCTCCAGACAACAGGGCCGTGGTCGGCCCAAAGGTTTTTCAGAAAGTGGTTCCGATGCTGAACTGGAAGTCGGTGGTCCCAGTGGTGTCGAACGGATAGGGATTCAGCTTCCTGGCCCAGATGAGCCGCAGGGGCGCCGGGCTGATGGGCAGGAAGAACCTGAGTTCGACCCCGGCGCTTCGGCGCAGACCCTGGCTGAAGACCTGGATACCCGGAGCCCAGGCCTGTCCCATATCGTAGAAGAGCACGGTCCGGAATTCCTCGGCGATCTTGAACTGGTACTCCAGGTTTGCGATGAACTGCTTGGTCCCGCCCACCACCACCTGCTGCATGTTGTTGTCGACCCGCACCGAGCCCACCTGGCCGAACCGGTAGCCCCGGATGGAATTCTCGCCACCCGGCCGGTAGAGGTCCCAGACCGGCAGGTCGCCGGTGCCCAGGTTCTTCATGTAGCCGTAGCTGGTATTGAAGGCGAAGATGTGCCGGTCGGCGAGGCTGCCCACCCGTTCGTATTCCAGGGTGGTCCGGTAGAACGGCGAGTCGGTGCCGAACTGCCAGCCCCCGTACTCGAACCCGAGGCCGATCTTCTGGCCCGAAGTGGGCTTGAACGGATGGTTGACCGTGTTGTAGGTCAGGGTCTGGTTGATGGTGGAGGTGAGCTGGCTGTTGGTGTTGCGGTAGTAGTAGTTCCGGCCGCCCTCGATGCGGATGAGGCTGAACCGGTAGCCCACGCCGTAGGTGGTGAAGAAGGCCCAGGTCTTGTCCGGCAGGAAAGTGGACAGCCTGGTGCCCAGGCCGGTCGAGAAGCTGCGGCTGAACTGCTTGTAGGCGTACGAGGCGCCCACCCTGGAGGCGCTGTAGTCGGTCGAACTATTGGAAACGCTGGTGGTCAAGGAATACGGCGAGTCCAGCAGGTAGGGTTCGGTATAGCTGATCGATTCGTTGCGCTGGTACTGGCCGATGGTGTAGCCGACCGTGAGGGTCTGGCCGCCGCCGCCCAGGTTCTTGGTGGAGAAGCTGGCGCCCAGCGAGAAGCCGAACACCGAGCCATAGCCGCCCTGGAACATCAGTTCGTTGACCCCGGCCTCCTCGCCGCGGATGGTGATGTCCACCTGGGGCTTGTCGGCGACGTACTCGACCTTCGGCTCCTGGTTCTTCACGTCGAAGTAGCCCAGCTGGCCGATGCCGGTGAAGGAATCCTTGAACGTATCGGTGCGGAACACGTCCCCTTCCTTGAGGACCATGGAGCGCCGGAGCACCTTGTCCTTGGTCTTGGAGTTGCCTTCGAAGGTGATGTGCCTGACGGTGAACTGTTCGCCCTCATCCACCTTGACCAGGGTATCGACCTTCTGGACCCCGCCCTCCTCGCGCACCGTGAACTTCCGGTCGGCGTGGAACATGATGTAGCCCTGGTTGGCGTAGGTTTCCCGGACCTTCTCCAGGCCCTCGTTGAGGGCATCCAGGTCGAACGGGCGGACCTTGCCGCCGGGGCGTTCGGCGATGGACGGCTTCACGTTGAACCAGCGGGCCAGCCAGGAGCGGTTGTCCCGCTGGGCCTCGGCGATCTTCGTGCGGTAGAACTCGTCCCCCTTGACCCCCTTGTAGACCTTGTCGTTGCCTTCGATCTTGAAGGTGCCCTCCATGAACTGATCGCCTTCCAGGACCGGGATGGTGAGGGCGGCACGGAGATCGTATTTGGGGGATTTGCCCTGGGTGATGCGGGAGACGTTCTTCTTCTTCTGGCTTGCCGTCGTATGGTCCTCCACCTCGATGGTGGGCTTGCCGACGAAGACATCCTTGTAGCCGCGCTTCCAGTAATCGCGCTTGATGTTGATCATGTCCTCGTCGAGGTTCCTCTGCACCAGCAGGTCCTTCGATCCGATCCAGCTGAGGAACCCGTGGGTGCCGGTCTTGGCCAGGGCCGACTTCAGCCGGGAACTGCTGATGACCTTGTTGCCGCGGAAGGCGATCTTGTAGATCCTGACCTTGCCCCCCTCCTTGATGTCGAACACCAGGCGGGACATGGTCGGGCCCATGGGCTCCAGGGAAACCTCAATGACGGGGTTCATGAACCCCTTCTCCGCCGCCAGGTCCACCAGCAGGTCCTTGACCTTGCGCGTCGCCTCCGGATCGTAGACCGTATCCGGGTTGATGGTCAGCTTCCTTTCCTTGATCTTGTCCTTGATGGTGGAGAGGCCCAACTCGGTGCCGCCGTTGAAGGTGACCTCCTTGATCAGGGGCCGCTCCTTGACCCGGATGGTGAGCTTCTTGCCGTCCGCCTCGTCGCTCACCTCGAACTTGATGTCGTCGAACGAGCCGGTGGCCCAGAGCCGGTCCAGCACCTCGGTGAGGTCGACGGTGCGCAGGTCATCGCCGGGCTTCAGCCCCGCCTTGAACAGCACCGTCTCCGGGGTCTGCTTCTGGGTGCCGACCACCTCCAGCTTGGTGATCACTTCCGAATCCTGGGCCGCCGCCGGCAGGGCCTGCAGCCCGGCCAGCAGGACCAGGGGGATCAATCCACTCCGAAACCGGAAGCCAAGGTGTCCGTTCCGTCCTTTGTTATCCGATTTCATCCGCATCCACAGTCCGTAACAGGGGGTTGTACATTCAATGCCCAGGGCAGAGGCCTGCCCGGGTCAACTCGTCTATGCTCAGCGTGGCGATCAGGCGCCGCCCCGGTGGGCGGCGCCGGCAATTATCCTTGGACCCCGGTCAATTGGGACTCGGGGACGACATCAGGTGAAGGGGTATAGAGCGGAACCAGTTTCTCATCCACCAGGTCGAAATGCACCATGCCGGCCGGCACCGAATCCTGGGCCACCATGAGCTCGGCCAGGGGATCCTCCACCTGCTTCTGGATGGCCCGGCGCAGGGGGCGGGCCCCGTAGGCCCGGTCCTTGACGGTGGTCTTCACCAGCCAATCGCAGGCGTCGTCGGTGAGGGTGACCACCAGCTGGTGTTGCTGCAGGGTGACGTTGAGGTCCGCGATGAGCAGGCGGACGATCTTGCGCAGGTCCTCGTCGCCGAGCCGGTTGAACACGACGATCTCGTCGATGCGGTTCAGGAATTCGGGCGGGAAGGAGCGCTTGAGCACCTTGATGGCGTCGCCGGCCCCGGCGTCGGGCCGGGTGCTCTTTTCCACGAAGCCCAGGTTCTTGTCCGGCATCAGTTCCCGGCTGCCGACGTTGGAGGTCATGATGATGATGGTGTTCTTGAAGTCCACCTGGTTGCCGAAGGCGTCGGTGGCGATGCCGTCATCGAAGATCTGCAGCAGCACGTTCATCAGGTCCGGGTGGGCCTTCTCCATCTCGTCGAACAGGATGACGCAGTAGGGGTTGCGCCGGATCCGGTCGGTCAGCAGGCCGCCCTCCTCGTAGCCCACGTATCCCGGAGGCGCCCCGAGCAGCTTGGAGACTTCGTGCTTTTCCATGAACTCCGACATGTCGAAGCGGATCATCTTCTTGGGATCGCCGAACAGGAACCCGGCCAGGGTCTTGGCCAGTTCGGTCTTGCCCACGCCGGTGGGGCCCAGGAACAGGAAGGAACCCATGGGCCGGTTGGGGTTCTTGAGGCCGGTGCGGGCCCGCCGGGTCGCCCGGCTCACCGCGCTCACCGCTTCCTTCTGGCCGATGACCCGTTCGTTGATGTGCTCTTCCATGTGGGACAGGTTGGCCTTCTCGTCGTTCTTCAGGGCCCGGACCGGGATGCCGGTCCAGGAGGCGACCACGTCCTCGATGTCCGATTCGTGGACTTCCGCGAACTTCTCGTAGTCCTCCTCGGACAGCTCGGCGGTGGAGCCCTGGAGCTGTTCCCGCAGCTGGACTTCCTTCTGGCGCAGGAGCACGGCCCGCTCGAAATCCCGGTTCAGCACCGCCTCGTTCATCTCGGTGATGACCCGGTGCAGTTCCTCCTCCGCCTTGTGGCTTTCGCCGACCGTGGCGCCGCCCCGGAGCTTCACCCGGGCACCCGCCTCGTCCAGCAGGTCGATGGCCTTGTCGGGCAGGAAGCGGTCGGTGATGTAGCGGTTGGACAGGTAGACCGCCGCGTGCAGCACGGCCGGGCTGTACTTGACCCGGTGGAACAGCTCGTAGCGGCTCTGGATGCCGTCCAGGATCTTCAGGGTTTCCGCTTCGTCCGGCGGATTCACGTTCACCGGCTGGAAGCGCCGCACCAGGCTGCGATCCTTGTCGATGTACTTGGCGAACTCCTTGTGGGTGGTGGCGCCGATGCACTGCACCTCGCCGCGCGACAGGGCCGGCTTGAGGATGTTGGCCGCGTCCAGGCTGCCTTCGGCGGCACCGGTGCCGATGATGCTGTGGATCTCGTCGATGAACAGCACCACGCTCGGGTCCTTGGAGGCCTCGGCGATGATCGACTTCAACCGCTCCTCGAACTGGCCGCGGTACTTGGTCCCGGCCACCACCAGGCTCAGGTCGAGCGCGTAGATCCGCTTGTCCTGCAGGCTCGGCGGCACCTGGCCCTCGAAGATCTTCTGGGCCAGGCCTTCGACGATGGCGGTCTTGCCCACGCCGGCCTCGCCCAGCAGGATCGGGTTGTTCTTGCGGCGCCGGCTGAGGATCTGGATGATGCGGTCCACTTCCAGGTCCCGGCCGATCAGATTGTCGAAGATGCCGCGCTCGGCCAGTTCCGACAGGTTGCGCGCGAACTCGGCCAGCAGCGGATGCTCCTTCTTCTTCTTGGCGATCTTCTCTTCCTTGGTGGCCTCGAGCAGGATCTCCTTGGCGGCGATGAGATCGGCGCCGGCTTCCTTGAGCAGCCGCCCGGCCAGGCTCTGCTCCTCCTTGAGCATCCCCAGCAGCAGGTGCTCGGCCCCCACGTGCTTGTGGTTGAGCTTGGCGCTTTCCTGGGTCGCGTGCTGCAGGATCCGCTTGACCTCCTCTTCCATGGGGATGTCGATGCTGGTGCTGCTGGGCGCGGCCTTCTTGTCCCTGGGGCTCAGGGCCGAGATGAGGCGCTCGCGCAGCAGGTTGGTCTGCACCCCCATGCGGTCCAGCAACTGGATCGAGGTCTTCTCTGCCTCGCGGAGCAGCCCCAGCAGCAGATGGCCGCTCTGGATACTCTCGGAGCCGAACTGGCTCGCTTCATAGCGGGCGAAGAACATGACACGACGGGCTTTTTCAGTGAACTTTTCGAACACGGCTTCCCCCTGGGGAAAAGTCCATCCCCGTTAGCCCTTATGGGGGACCGGGTAGGATAATCCAGGGTAGCGTCATCCGGCCCGGTTGTCCCCACTTGGTTCAAGCTGGGCGATGTTCGCCGGAGAGGCTAATCTGGAAGTTGGGGGTTATCCATGACAGGCGCAACGAATCTTGCCATTCTCGGACTGCAATGGGGCGATGAAGGCAAAGGCAAACTGGTGGATCTCCTCAGTGCCCGGTTCAAGAACGTGACGCGCTTCCAGGGCGGCAACAACGCCGGGCACACCGTCGTGGTGAACGGTCAGAGCATCGCCCTGCACCAGGTTCCCAGCGGCGCCCTCCACCCCGGCTGTTTCCTGGTGGTGGGTTCGGGCGTGGTCCTCAACCTGGAAGTCTTCTTGAAAGAGATCGAAAATTTACGCAGCCGCGGGTTCGACCTGACCGGACGGCTGCTCATTTCCGACCGGGCCCACGTCATCCTGCCCCACCACATCGCGCTGGACCAGTGGCGTGAAGGCGGCAGCGTCAAGATCGGCACCACCGGCCGGGGCATCGGCCCCGCCTATGAAATGAAGGCGGCCCGCAAGGGCATCCGCATGGGCGATCTGCTGCATCCGGAAACCCTGGCCGAGCGGATCCAGCCAGGCTACGACGAAGTCAAGATCCTGCTGGGCGCGACCGCCGCCCTCGCCCCCCTGGCCACCATCACCGAAGACCTGGTCCGGTTGTCCCAGCCGCTCCTGCCGCTCATCGGCAACGCCCAGGACTACCTCTGGCAGGCCTGGCGCGCCGGGGAATCCATCCTGTTCGAGGGGGCACAAGCCACCCTGCTGGATATCGACCACGGCACCTACCCCTACGTCACCAGCTCCAACTGCAGCATCGGCGGCCTGTTCACCGGCACCGGCCTGCCGCCGAAGGTCCTGGACCATGTGCTGGGCGTGGCCAAGGCCTACACCACCCGGGTGGGCGCCGGCCCCTTCCCGTCCGAACTGCTGGACGCCACCGGCGAGCAGCTGCGCCAGGTGGGCCGCGAGTTCGGCACCACCACCGGCCGGCCCCGGCGCTGCGGCTGGTTCGACGCGGTCATCACCCGCCACGCCTGCCGCACCAACGGCGCCGACGGCCTGGGCATCATGAAGCTGGATGTCATGGACGGGTTCAAGGAAGTGGGCATGGTGATCGGCTACCGGGACGGCGAAGGCGCCGTCAGCGGCCGGCTGCCGTCCTGCGCCTCCGACTGGGACCAGGTCCAGCCGGTGGTCAAGATGTTCAAGGGCTGGAGCGCGCCCACCCGGGGCATCACCAGCCCCCGGGATCTCCCCGTCGAGGCGCGCGACTACCTGGCCGCCCTCTGCGACGAGGTGGAGACCCCCATCGCCTACCTGAGCACCGGTCCGGACCGCAGCGAAGGCTACGTCCCCGCCGGCAGCTTCCTGGAACCGCTGCTGGGCTGATGTCCG
>Ga0316232_1004831_pt1 | contig 11168 bp, 12 predicted proteins | sample TBHtaG_FD_206006 | JGI IMG/M metagenome (GOLD analysis project Ga0316232, IMG submission 206006) | Freshwater microbial communities from Trout Bog Lake, Wisconsin, USA - TBH18025_13 | ecosystem: Environmental > Aquatic > Freshwater > Lake > Hypolimnion/Profundal zone | place: USA: Wisconsin... | reverse complement strand
TTGACCGCCGTCTTCTTTCCTCGTCGTTGAAATAAACGCGGCCCCCGATCGTCTGCCGGTTACCACCAGATCACGCCATGCACGCACATCGTGTTCAAACCGTAAATGTTCATGCGCATCGCCTTTTCTGACATGCACCAGCTCCTCCTGAATGATTTCCAGAGGATTTGCGCTGGCGCCATTGGTCGCCATTGGTCGAAGGCGTATCACTAGCTTATAGCGAAGGAAAGTGGTGGTCGCCTTGCCTGCCTGTCCCAAGTCATCCACCGCTTGAGGCGGCACAATCATCTCTGCTTCAAAAGAGATTTGCCCCGTTGATTCCGAGCCGATTCGATGAAACAAACCACGAACGTCATTGTTTTGCCCGGCTTCATCACGCACTCGCAGCGCCGCCTCAAGCAATGAGTCATTTGCGGTCAGGCTTAAAAAGCGAATCGCATCAAACAAATTCGATTTTCCCACCCCGTTCGCCCCCGCAATGCAAGTGAACGGACCAAAACGCACATCCACGCCAACCAAGTTCTTAAAACCGTTAACTTTTAAGCGCGTCAGCATGGCGTTAAATTAGCACCCAGCGGGCAAATGCAAATACTATTCCTCCTTTTGCGCCTTCGCTTCCGGGGTAAGGGTAATCTCGCTCTTCACCGCCACCACAGGTGGTGTCGCCTGCTCCTTCTTTGACCCCTTCACCTCAATATACAACTCGCGCAATTGCTTGGGCGAAACCAGGCTGGGCGAATTGGTCATCAGGCAGGTGCCTTTCGCGGTTTTCGGGAAGGCAATCACGTCGCGGATGCTCGGCGTGTGGCAGAGAATCGCAATCAAGCGATCGAAGCCCAGCGCAATGCCGCCATGCGGGGGCGCGCCGTAGCGAAATGCTTCGAGCATGTAGCCGAAGCGCAGCTTGGTTTCCTCCGGCGGAATCTGCAGCAGTTCCTCGAAAATGGTCTTTTGCACGTCCGGCTGATGGATACGGATCGAACCGCCACCGAGTTCCACGCCATTGACGACCACGTCGTAATGCTGGCCGCGAACCTTCTTGGGGTCGGTCTTGAGCAGCGGAATGTCTTCGCGCACCGGGGCGGTGAACGGGTGATGGCTGGAATACCAGCGATTTTGTTCCCGGTCAAAACCGAGCAGCGGAAATTCGATGACCCACAGGAAATCATAGCGGTTGGGATCAATCGTGAGTTTGCCCTGCGCCTTGAGCACGTCGGCACAATAGAGCCGGATCTTGCCGAGGATTTCACACGCGTTCAGCCATTGGTCGGCGGCGAACAAAATGAGGTCGCCTTCCTGAATCGCCAACTTTTGGGTGAGGGCGGCCTTCTCCGCCTCGTTGAAGAATTTCACAATGGGCGATTTCCATTCGCCGTTCTCCACCTTGATGAACGCCAGCCCCTTCGCGCCAAAGCTCTTGGCATATTCCGTCATCGTCTCGATCTGGCCCTGCGTGGCGCCGGCCAGGCCCTTCGCGTTGAGCGCCTTCACCACGCCGCCGTTGGCAATCGCGCCACTGAACACCTTGAACGTGCTGGTCTTGAATTCCTGCGTGAAATCCGCCAGTTCCATGCCAAAGCGCGTGTCTGGCTTGTCAATGCCATAGCGGTTGAGCGCTTCCTCGAACGTGAGGCGCTTGAACGGCGTGGGGATGTCCAGATTCAGCGCGGTTTTCCAGACGCGCTTCAGCAGCCCCTCGATGAGCGCGTAAATGTCTTCGCGGTCAATGAAGCTCATCTCGATGTCTATCTGCGTGAACTCCGGCTGACGGTCGGCGCGCAAATCCTCGTCGCGATAACAACGGGCAAGCTGGAAATATTTCTCCACGCCGGCCACCATCAAAATCTGTTTGAACTGCTGGGGCGACTGCGGCAGCGCGTAAAACGTGCCGGCTTCGCGGCGATTGGGCACGAGAAATTCCCGCGCGCCCTCCGGCGTGGACTTGAACAGCGTCGGCGTCTCCACTTCGAGAAAGCCCTGCTCATCCATGAATTGCCGGGTGGCGATGGCCACCTTGCTGCGCACCTTCAGGTTGCGCGCCATTTCCGGCCGGCGCAGGTCGAGGTAGCGATATTGCAGGCGCGTATCTTCGGCCACCTTGGCGGCGGCCTCCGGATCGTCAATCTGGAATGGCAGCACGTCGGCCATGTTCAACACTTCGAGCGCGGCCACGGCCACCTCGACTTCGCCGGTGGGAATTTTCAGGTTATTCGTGCCGTCGGGACGATGGCGAACCTTGCCCGTGAGGCTCACCACGCATTCGCTGCGGAGCGCGGCGGCCTGCGCGAACAATTCCGGCGTCAAATCCGACGGATCGAAGACCGTTTGCGTGCGGCCCTCGCGGTCGCGGATGTCAATGAAGATGAGGCCGCCCAGATCGCGGCGGGAGTGAACCCAGCCGGACAGGGTGACGGTCTGCCCGATGTGAGCCGGGCGCAGTTCGTTGCAATGATGCGTGCGTTTCATGTAAATGCGGAGTTCGGAATTCAGAGTTCGGAATCCAGAATCCAAATTGAAGCTAGATTGTGACAGGGAATACCGGATAATTCAAAATAAAACCACGGTTCCAATGAATCGGATATGCGGGTTGAAATTTTTGGGTGGATTAGGTGCGATTAGGCTGGATTTTTGCGAATTCATTGGGGGTTTGCCGAACCTTGGCTTGGTGTGGCATTTACGGACCGGAGAAACGCAGAGACACAAAGGCCGCAAAGGAGGCGTCATTTTGAACCATCCAGAGGGCCGGGCACAAGAAAGCAGGCCGCCGATGGTAGGCGCGGCGTGTTGGCGGAGCGCCCCGCCCCCCCCACCGTAAAATCTGTGTTTTTGTGTGTTCTTGTGTGTTTTGTTCTGTTGGGCAATTCCAAGCAAAAGCGGACAGAAAAGACCACCTGACCACTGACAACGGGACAACAGAGCATGCGCCGGAGAGGGTGGAGGATGGCTGGGTTGATGCATGGCGTGAAATTTTCTTAAATCGGATTTACTCGGATTCACTAGGATTTTGGTCGGATTGGGGTGGATTTTTAACCCCGAAGCGGATGATCGGCACCAAGAAGAAATACGCGAAGCCGAAGCTCGGCCCGACAAATATGGATTTTGAACCACCAAGGCACGGCACAAAGCTTTCCTGAAAAGCCGAAGTCCTGAAACGCCAGAATTCCCAGCGGCACGGAAACACACGGGCGGGACGCCCGTGCCACTACACCACTCGGCCCGGCGTTCTGCCGTCACTGCCTCAATATCCCGCTGCATATTTGTCGCTGTCACGATGCCAGTATGCCACAGGCTGGGACAAGGCGTGTGTTAGCGGCTTACACGAAATTCATTTTATAGAAGATTATTTGGTTGACAAAATCTCACAATCGCGGGTCGACAGGTTCGCTTTCCAAAGCCAGCACGCCAAAGACGGCTTCATGAACCCGGCGCAATGGTTCTTTGCGGACAAAACGTTCGAGCGATTCGATACCAAGAGCGAATTCACGCAGGGCCAGGGAGCGTTTGGTCGACAGCCCGCGAGCACGCAGGCGTTCCAAATTTTCCGCCGCCGGATATTCCGGCCCATAGATGATTCGGAGGTATTCCCGGCCACGGCATTTTACCGCGGGTTGAACCAGCCCGCGCCGGCCTTTGACAATGAAATCAAATGGTTTGACGACCATGCCTTCGCCGCCGCGTCCGGTGAGCTCCTCCCACCAGCGAACACCTTCGGTTTCACTCTCAGAATCGGTCAAATCAATAACATGAAATGGTGTGGCAACGACGATGCCGCCGGCCAGACGGGCAAGCGTTTCCATGTGCCAGGTATGCGGCTTGTCCGTGTGAACCGCGCCTTCGGTGGCGAGCAGATGAAAAGGTGCGAGTTTGAGATCACTCAATGAATCCACCGGCCAGCAGTAGCGGCGATACGCTTCGACGTAATCACTCACCATTTGCCGACGAGAGACTGTGCGCGCCAATAATTCGCCCACGTCGAGACCTCGCACGGCGGCTTGTTCAAGAGTGGCAACTTCCGCGGCGAGCGCCGCGCGGGCTGAGGCGCCGACGGCGGCGTATTGTTTTTTCAATAATTCCTGCGCCTTTGGCGACCAAGGCATGAGTTCGCAGTCGAGACAGAGCCAACCAGTTTTGAATTCATCCCAAAAATCGGCGGTGGTAGCAGCCGCATGAACGCGGCTTAGAAATTCCCGCTCAAGGTTTGCGTTATCAAAGAAGCGGCGACCAGTTCGTGTGTGGCAGATCGCCCTGGCCATTCGCACCGGGGACTTCCAGACACGTCGCCCAAAAACCTCCCTCGTCAGGCTCGCCCCGGTGAAACATGGCCGTGAATCATTTCATGCCCGTACTCTAGCCTGGATATTTCATAGGCAACCCTGTACCGCAGACTTCCAAGTCTGCTGTATCGCGGGTTTCTAAACCCGCGGACGCCTCGCATTTTCGACGCCGTGCCGATTTGGAAATCGGCGATACAGCAGGTATGGAAACCTGCGGTACGCTGGTTTTGCCAGCGTTCGCCAAAGCAGCTATGAAATATCCCGGCTAGCCCTCCTCGCGCTGGATGAAAAATGTTTTGTTTTACCAGCGGCCACGTTGGCGGCGGCGAAGCAACATCGCCGTCGCCGCCGGCTGGTGGAAGGCGCTTAGGCGGAGCGTTGCGAAAGGCACGGCGTCCACATCTGGCCGCGCATGGCAGATTGAGACAATCCGGCCTCAGACCCGCCACTGTATCGCAAGCCGTGCACGCAAACACCAATCCAATAATCCACCAATCCATTAATCCCACACGATTCCCCGCTCGCCACGCGGCCAGGCGTTCGGTAAGCTGCTCCCCATGACGGCATTGCCCAAGCCAGAAGTTATCATCACGCACGAAAGCGATCTCGACGGTTTTTTGTCCGGCCTGTTGCTGCAACGGCTCGCGAAACATCTGTTCGGCGAGGAGGTGCGGCTGGAGGCCTACCACTACAATTATTGGAAACAGCGCGATCTCCGCGAAAAATCCGCCTGGGTCACCGATTTCACGTTCGAGACGCGCATGGACAAGCCGGATTGGGTGGTCGTGGACCACCATGTCACTGCCGTGGTCCCAAAAAATGCGCAACTCATCCACGACGTGACCAAATCCGCCGGCCTGCTTTGCTACGAATTGTGCCTGGCCCACGACCTGGGGTCACCCGCGCTGGAACGGCTCACACACTTCAATGACGTCGCCGATTTGTTTTTGGAAAAGGATCCGGACTTCGCCGTGGCCGGCGATTATGCCAGCTTGGTGAAATGCTACCAGTTTTGGAACCTGCACACCGTGCTCGGCGGAGACCCGGAAAAGCTGCTGGACCATCCCCTGCTGGAAGTAATGGCTGTGAAACGCCGCGTCGAGGATCCCATCGGCCTGGAATGGAGCCGCCGGCACATCCTTGAACTCTCTCCGACCGTCGCGTTCGCGGACACCGTCATCGGCAGCAGCAACCAGATCGTGCATCAACTCCTCGAAACCGGTGCCACGAAATATCCTGTGCTGATGACGCTCTTCCGGCGCTCCAACGCCATCTTCGCCAGCTTCCGCAGTCGCAACGGCGAGGCGCTGCCAATCGCCGCGAAATTTCAGGGTGGCGGCCATGCCAACGCCGCCGGCGCAATCCTGCCCAAGTCCGTCCGCACCATCGAAGACGGCATCGAGTTTGTGAAGAAGGCGTTGAATCCAAAACCTGTGCCGGGCAACTTAAACACTCTGGAAAGTTTGTTTGCCAGCTTGGAAGCAAAAGCGTGAAGCATCCGGCTGACCACGGCCCCGCAAGTCGGGCGGTTGGACACTTACTTCCAACTTGCCCGCTTTCGGCAACCGGCCAGGGTCGTGATCGTGGATGTGGACTTGATCGCCCGCGAGCGGTCGCACATGCGCAGTTCCTGTGAGGAGAGCCCGGTTACGCATACTTACGGACGACCCGGTTCAAGTTCCAGGCTTCACACCTCAGACAGCAACCGCCTGCACCAGGTTGACATAGCGTTGAGCGCGGTCGCGCACGACCGGCGCAAGGCGAGCGGGATCAAAATTCCTGCCGGAGTAATAGCCGTGGTTCGTGTTCCACAGGACGTACATGTCGAAATCGGTGGGTTCGCGGCCGGCTTGCTGCTTGAAGGTGTCATGCAGCACGGCCCAATGCTGCCGGGCAACCGCCAACGCAACCTGCGGGTTGCGATAATTCTGCGAAACACTGTAACACCGCCACACCGACGGCATGATTTGGTAACGGCTGACTTCACCAGCTCCACCAATTTCAGCGTCGTGATTGCCGGTTTCGAGCATGCCCAACGCGAATTGATGGCGCCGATCCAACACGCCAGAGCTGCCAAAGGCCGGAGCTTCGGGCCTGGCGACCACGGCATTGGCGTGTGGCAGGGCCGACCATGGACCCGGCCTGGCTGCCAGCGCGGCTGGCCGCGGGTTTTGCGTCAAAGTCGTAGCCGAGGCGCGTGTAGCGAAAAGGGCGAGGCCCAGGCCGCCAGCCGCGAGCACCAATCCCGCAACCGCGGAAAATTTGAGTTGTTCTTTCATAGTTGATAACGTCTCCTTGTGGTCACTATCAAGTCATATACTACCAGCAATTCGCCCGCCGAATCCAACCACTTTGGCAACAAGTTATTCACAAGTTGTTCACAAAATCGGGATGCGGGATGCGGGATGCGGGAGAAAGTGAGCTCTGGAGCAGGATGGAATCGTTTTCATCAGAACCCGCAGGGTTGACATGCTGGTGGACGATCCCGAAAGCAATCAGCTCTGGAACCGCGAGCCAACCAACCAAACTGCTGGAGAATGACCTCGCTGGCTAAATTAGCGCATCACGCTTCACGCTCCAGCTCCACGCTTTAACGCTTTAACCCTAAAAGGATTCCTCGTAACATCCCCCCATGTCTGAATTCATCCGCGCCGACGGGCGCGCCGCCAGTCAATTGCGTCCGCTGCGCTTTCAAAACCACATTGCGCCGCACGCCGCCGGCTCCACGCTCATCGAGTGGGGCAACACCCGCGTGATTTGCGGCGTGACCATCGAGGAAACCGTCCCGCGCTGGATGAAGGAACAGAAGGTCGAGGGCGGCTGGCTGACCGCCGAATATTCCATGCTCCCCTACTCGACCCTGGAACGCAAACCACGGGACATTTCCAAGGGCAAGCTGGATGGCCGGTCATCGGAAATCCAACGACTCATCGGCCGCACCATCCGCGCTGCCGTGGACTTGCAACAGGTCGGGGCGCGGACGATTTGCGTGGATTGCGATGTGTTGCAGGCAGATGGCGGCACGCGGACGGCCGCCATCACGGGCGCATTCGTAGCGCTGGCGCTGGCGGTGAAAAAGCTGCAGACGGAAAACAAGCTCACCGTCAACCCGCTGCTGCCACAAGTGGCAGCAGTCAGCGTGGGCATCGTGGATGGCGCAGCCCTGCTGGATTTGTGCTATACCGAGGACGTGGCTGCCGCCGTGGACATGAATCTGGTGATGAATTCGCGAGGTGAGTTCATTGAGTTGCAAGGCACCGGCGAAGAGGCCACGTTCACCGAAACACAGCTCGCGGAATTGCTCGCGCTCGGCAAAGCGGGCATCCGCGAATTGCTGGCGGCACAACAAGCCGCCATCGCGCAAGGTTGACCGGCCATGGCTGTCTCTTCCAAATCGCGGCGCCAACCCGCCCCGGCTCCTGCCGCCACCCGTCTGCTGCTCATCCGCCACGGCGAGGTCGAAACCCGGTACCAAAAGAAGTTCGGCGGCTGGATTGACATGAATCTATCGCCAAATGGCCGGCGCCAAGCCGCCATTCTGGCGGACTATCTGCGCCGCAAGACGATTGACGCCATCTATGCCAGTCCCATGAAGCGGGTGCAGCAGACGGTCGCGCCGACGCTGAAATTGCACCCCCATAAACAGACCATTCTGGACGGCTTGCGCGAAATCAACTTCGGCGACTGGACTGGCTTGGGCTGGCAGGAGGTCGAGGAGCGCTTCAAATTCCGATCCCATGAGTGGCTGGACCGAATCCAGTCTGAAGGCGTGCCCAATGGCGAAAACGGGAAAGTCTTCCGCCAGCGCGTTGCGCCTTGCCTGCGCGGGATCATCGCCCGACATCGCGGCCAAAATGTGGCGATCTTCTGCCACGGCGGCGTCATCCGCATGATGCTGGCCATCCTGTTAAAATTGCCGCTGCCCAAAACCAACCAATTTGACATTGAATACGCCGGCGTCACCCAGGTGGCGCTGCATCCGCACATGGCGGAAGTCGAGCTGATGAATTTCACGCCCTGGCGGGATTTGGTGGGATGAAGATCCAATCATGCTCATCCTCATGCTCATCCTCGCCAAATACCGTGTAGAAACATTAGCGAGAAGGAGGATGACGATGAGCCGCATGAGGATGAGTTGAAAACGTGAAATCGCCACTCAAACCACTCTGGCGGATCTCGGTGGTCACCACGGCGGAAGCCGAGGATGCCGTTTGCGAATTGCTGGGATCCGTGTCTGGCCTTGCGGTGGCGGCCTGGTTCGACTTGGAAAGCCACACCAGCCACGTCAGTGTCTTTGCGGAACAGGGCAAATTCTCACCGGCTGACATCCGGACGGAGATTGCAGCCGGGCTGGGACGTATTCAGGGTTTCGGTTTGAACATTGGCACAGCCAGCTTGGAAATCACCCGGGTGAAACGCGAAGATTGGGCCGAGTCATGGAAACGCCATTTTCAACCGATAGTAATCAAGGTGAAAGCGCGCACCTCCCAAGCCCGCCCGAGGCCATCTCCGGCGACTTCCCTGCTGGTCAAGCCTAGCTGGAGCCGGCGGCGGGCGGCCAAAAATCAGGCGGTGGTCATTCTCGACCCCGGCTTAAGCTTCGGGACGGGCCAGCACCCGACGACCTCGTTTTGCCTGCATGAAATCGCGCGTTGCCGCCGGCCAGGCATGGCGCAGTCCTGCTTGGATATTGGCACTGGCTCGGGCCTTCTGGCCATCGCGGCCGTCAAGCTGGGTTATGCCCCGGTGCAAGCCTTTGATTTCGATCCGGCCTCCGTGCGGGTGGCGGCGGAAAACGCCCGGAAAAACCGCGTTGCCGACCGGCTCAAGCTGACCCGGGGCGACCTGACTAAACAGCCCTTGCGGCCAGTGCGGCAATTCGACCTGGTCTGCGCCAACTTGATTTCCAATTTGCTTATTGGGGAGAGATGGCGGATAGTAAACCGGCTGAAGCCGGGCGGCACGTTGGTGTTGGCGGGAATACTGGCGGCGGAATTTGCCGAAGTGGAGCAGGCGTTCGCCGGGTGTTCGTTGAAGCTGCGTACCAGCCGGGTGGAAAATGAATGGCGGTCTGGCGCTTTTTGTTTGGTGTGAAAAAAATTGAACAGCCGGATGACCAGTGTGGTCAGATAAGTTGATGATTACCAGTAGTTTTCAAGGCAAACGATCTGGCATCATTTACGCTAGCAAAGTTAGTTGAAAGGCAAAATGCTATGATGAAAACACTCGAAGTAATGGGCGAAGCAATTCGCAATCCCAAGCATCCATTCCGCAAAACCCAGCATCATTCCAAGAAATCCTTGAAAAACCGCCACGAGCGGCGCAAAATTCGGGAATACCTGCAACTCGGCGACTGGATGGCCGAGGAAATGGCTTGAAGCAACAGGCGGCGAGATATTCGCCGCCTTTTTCCTGTCGGGCGGAACCAACCGGCAAATCCTGCCGAAGCTGGTGGCTTTGCCGCCGGGAAAAGCTACTTCATCAGCAACATCTGCCGGGCGCGCTTGATGGCCGTGGTCATGCGCCGCTGGTAGTGGGCAGGCAGGCCGGTGTATTTGCGCGGCAGAATGCGGCCTTGATCGGTCACGAACTGCTTCAGCAAGGTGGTGTTCTTGAAGTCCAGCGCGTCCAGGGTGAAGTCAATCTTCGGCTTGGGACGCGGCGTGCGGTTCTCGCGGGTGCGGGTGCCGCGCTTATCGGATTTTTCGGTGTGAGTCTTGCGTGGCATGATTACTTGATCTCCTTGTGCAGCGTGTGGCGGCGGAGGGCGGGATTGTACTTTTTAACTTCCAGCTTTTCCGTCTGCAACTTCTTGTTGCGGGTGGTGGTGTAGCGCGACGGCGATTTGCCTTCCTTGCGCGCCTCGGTGCATTCGATGGTGATGACTTCTCGCGACATAAATTATTCCTTTTCTTTGGGCTTGTTCTCCTCGCCCTCCTCGGTTTCCTCGACTTCGCCCCCCAAGGGGGTGCCGACGGAATCAATGGTGCCGAGCGCGCCCAGCCGGCGGGATTTGAGCGCACCCTCGCGCTCCAGTTGCGCCTGCGCCTCCACCGTGAACCGGGTCCACGGAATGGCTTCCAAACGGGCGCGCGGAATGGGCTTGGCGGTCAACTCGCAGACGCCATAGGTCTTCCGCTCGATGCGCTTGAGGGCCTCCTCGATTTCGTAAACCGCGTCCTGGTCGGAGGACAGGAGACTCAGCGCGAAATCGCGATCAAAATTGTCCGTGCCCGAATCGGCCATGTGCAGGCTGTAACCAGCCAGTTCCTGGGCGGATTCTTTGGCCAAGCCGCTCATTTGCCGGACCAACTGCTCACGCAATTCCAGCAGGTGCAGATAAAACTTCTGCCACTCCGGCTTGACCTTCTTCAGGTCCGGGCCGGCACTGGGCTTGGCCACCGGCCGCCCCAGTATCGCCGACGACGTGGCGACGACGGACTTGCCGCGCGGGACGGCGTTCTTAATTTCTTTTTTCTTTGCTATCATTGCAATGTCATCGTTCAAAGGGGCGGGAATGTAGCAAAGCGGCATGAATTTGCCACTAAAATCTTTAACTTTTTTTCAGCAGGGCGCGTGCCAGCGGCAAAATGACGCGGGACAACCCGGACGGCACGCAACCGCAAACCGTTAAAACGAGAAGCGTAAAGCGCAAAAAGTGGGTGCAATTCGCGGTGCCGCTTCACAATAAACGCATCCGCGTTGTGATTTCGTCGTTGGATTGCCTCCTGGTTCAAATATTCTCCCACTCGTCAGGTGAAACTCCAGCCACTTGAATAATTCGTTTCATTAAACTCCAGTCAATGTCGCCTTGATGCGGATTGGGAATCGTCAGACGCAGTTGTCCCTTGACCATGAACGGATGTCGCCCTTTTTGCTGCGGCCCCTGCCAAC
>Ga0316232_1004825_pt1 | contig 11189 bp, 9 predicted proteins | sample TBHtaG_FD_206006 | JGI IMG/M metagenome (GOLD analysis project Ga0316232, IMG submission 206006) | Freshwater microbial communities from Trout Bog Lake, Wisconsin, USA - TBH18025_13 | ecosystem: Environmental > Aquatic > Freshwater > Lake > Hypolimnion/Profundal zone | place: USA: Wisconsin... | reverse complement strand
TGTCGTTATGTTGTCAAATTTCCCGGCTGGAACGGCTCACCACCCTCTGCTACTCTGACGCCAATGTCGCTGCCGCAACGCAAATTACTGCCGCATGACCCACCAGCGTGGGCGCGCGCGGACGAGGCCGTCTTTTTCATCACCATTTGTTGTGCGTCACCGGGCCAGAATCAATTGTGCCAACCGGCAGTCGCGCCCACTATTTTCGAGTCAGTCGGTTTCCGTCAAACGCGTGGCGATTGGTGGGTGCAGTTGCTGCTGTTGATGCCGGATCACCTCCACGGCTTGATTTCATTTCCGTCATCCGCGACAATGGCGCATGTCATCGCGCAATGGAAGGAATTCACGGCGAAACGGCTTGGGCTTCACTGGCAGCGGGATTTCTTTGATCACCGGTTGCGCCATGAGGAAAGCCTCCGCGAGAAGGCCGATTACATCCTGAATAATCCGGTGCGCCGCGGCCTGGTGACGCACGCCGCAGAGTGGCCCTACGTCTGGATGCCGGCCCGGCCGGATGCGGTCAGCCCGGCGGTCTGACCCTACCAACCATCATTCCTTATTCCGGGGTAGGCGCGCCGCGGCATTGCGGTCATTTGGTTCACACCGGACGCGGTTTTAATTTACAAACTTGACAACTTTTGGCATAAGACAACCTCAACACAAAAAGGCAGGTCAGAATATTATGGAATGGAATCAAGGGTACATCGCGGACATCGAATACATTCACGGTTTTTACGCGGAGCTGGCACCGGAACAATTGGCCATGGCCGCGTTGATGCGCGGCAATCGCGCTCCAGCGTTAACCGAAGGTTTTACCTATTTTGAGTTGGGCTGCGGCCAGGGCGATAGCTTGAATCTACTGGCTGCTTGTAATCCCCAAGGCCGGTTTTACGGCAACGACTTTAATCCCTCCCATGTGGCCGGCGCGCAGGCCTTGGCCAGTGCGGTGGGACTGGAGAATGTCACGATTTTGGAAAAGAGCTTTCAGGAATTGGCAGCGGTGGAGTTGCCGCAGTTTGATTTTATCTGCTTGCACGGTATCTATGCCTGGATCAGCGCGGAGAACCGCAAGGCCATTGTGGATTTCATCCGGACCCGATTGAAGCCGGGTGGCTTGGTCTACATCAGTTACAACTGCTTGCCGGGTTGGTCGGCAACGGCCCCCCTCCGTCGCTTGATGACCGATTACGCCCACGCCGGGGGCGGAACGCTGCCCCAGCAGGTGGATCGGGCGTTGTCGTTCACGGCCAAACTCCGGGATCTGAAGGCCGGGTTCTTTACGCCCAGCCCGCTGTTGGATGCCCGGCTGGCGCAGCTTCAGTCCGCGTCCCGGACGTATTTGGCGCATGAGTATTTTAATACGCACTGGACACCATTTTATCACGCCGATGTCGTGCGCGACATGGGGGAGGCCAAGTTGGCGTTTGTCGCCCCGGCTAGCTATCTCGAACACTTTGAATTTCTCCACTTGGCGGAGCCGGCGTTGAAGGTATTGGCGGAGATTCAGGAGCCCGTCCTGCGGGAGACAGTGAAGGATTTCCTGACCAATGCGGTCTTTCGCAAGGACATTTTTACGCGCGGCCGCATGGCGCTGCCACTGGCGGAACAGCGCGCGATCTTGGCCGCCAAAAAGTTCATTTTAACGACCCCGCGCGCGGAAGTTTCGCTGAAAATACGCTTCCCGATTGGCGAAATCAATTTGTTGCCCGAAGTTTACAATCCCGTGCTGGAGGAGTTGGACAAGGGACCCCGCACGCTGGCTGAATTGTTCACGGCCCTGGCTCCCGGCCTACCCCAGGATCGGGTCCAGCAAGCGCTCCTGGTGCTGTTGGCGAGCGGGCACGTTCTGTTGGCCCCCGCCGGTTTTGCCGAGCAGCGGAAAGAAGCGACGGACCGGTTTAATGCGGTCGTCATCGAGCGCGCCAACCAGAGTGATGAATTGCAATTCCTGGCCTCGCCGATCTCCGGCTCAGGGATTTTTGTGGATCTTGTCGACCGCCTGTTTCTCAGCGCGCTCAAGAAAGATCAGGATTTGCCGACCTCTGCGTGGGAAGCGCTCCGCGCCCGCAATCAGGTGATGCTCAAGAACGGGAAACAATTGGCGACACCCGAAGAGAATCTCCAGGAACTCAAAGAACGCGCGACGCAGTTCACTGAGAACCGTCTCGCCCGTCTGCAGAAGCTTGGGATCGGCTGAGGAGCGGTTGAGAGTTTAGCGTTGAGGGTTGAGAGGTTGCGGCTGGTCCGGGGTAGGGCGTGACCGCCGGGCGCGCCGTCCGCCGGTTTGTGCGCGGGTTTGTGGAAAACCGCGGCAGCTTGTAGACGCTCAACTCTCCACTCTCAACCTTCCACTCCGGTTGTGCGCAGGTCTCCCGACCTCGCACTCCGACTGGACCGAAGGTCTTGCGAAGTTTACTGCCCTTGAAGACCTGGCGGTCAACGAAACGGCTCGGTCTGGAGACCGGCGCCGAACAACAAAAACGCCCACCGCTGAACTTCCAACTCTCAACCCTCCACGCTCAACCTTCCACCTTCCACCCCGGTTGTGCGCAGGTCTCCAGACCTCGCACTCCGACTGGACCGAAGGTCTCGCGTTGCCCCGCCGCAAACTCTCCCCTCTCAACGTCAGACGGCTCGCCGGGAGGCTCGCCCTCCAGGAGTTGCTGGCCATCCCTTCGTCCGCTGACCGCTGACTGCTGACTGCTGACCGCTGACTTCTGACCGCTGACTTCTGACCGCTGACCGCTGACCTCTGCGGTTCTCCACCCTCAACTCCGGTCGTCTCAACTCAAACTAAACCGTGGCTTGGTCGGTGGTTCCGGTGGTTCCGAATCCGGCGGCAGCGGTTCCTCTTCCGGACCCACAGTCGCCGCATAGCCTTTCAGCCGTTCTTCCACGACGTTGGCAATGCGTTGCACATGCGATGGGCTGACGAGAACCCGGGCCGCCAAGACCGCGGTTGGATGTGTCACGACGAGGAAATCCAGGATAAATTCGTCCTGGGTATGCCGGATTAACACATTGTTGGCATAAGTGCCGGCAATGAGCGTGTCGGGCATGACCATTTGGGAGTAAATATCCTGAACCTGACTCTGGCTGGTCGGTTTTTGAACCGGAACTTCTGGCAACGGGCCGTATTTCGACCGGTAGTTGTCCAAATTATCCCGGAGCGCCTTCAGTAAGCGTTTCACATGGCCGGGGTTGAGAATGATGCGCGCCACCAGCCGGAGTGGAGTCGAATAGGTGGCAAGAAAATCGATAAAAAATTCTTCCCGAGTATGCGAGACCACGGCGGCCGTGGCAAAAACGCCGGCCGCGACATGTTCGGGCTGTTTGATTTGATTCAAGGGTGATTCGGATGGTGAATTGGTATTCATGGGATCGTGATTTCTAGCTGACAGTGTACCGGTTTGCCTTCACGGCACAAGCACAAATCGGGGGGCTGATCCATTCCGGGGTAGGGCGCGGTGTCCCAACCGCGCCGTTCGTTTCCGTTTCCACCTGCACTCCTCTCCGTCTTCTCGCCCGCAAATACCCTAAAATCAGACTTGCATCCACCGTGGGGCGTACGCTACAAACAACGTTCAATCCAATGAACTTCAAAAAGAAAAAGAAGGAGATCGTCATGGCAGATCAAACTGAAAATAAAGTCGAGAGCAAGACCGAAGAAGTCGCCAAGGCTGCGGAGCAGACCCAAGGCGTCAAATTGCAGTATGATGCGTCTGCGCACGCGACGTACTCGAACCTTTGCCGGGTCACGGGCACGCCCGAAGAAGTCATCATGGACTTTGCCTTGAACCCGAATGCGTTTGGCGCCGTCGTCGATGAGCCGATGAAGGTGGATCATCGCATTGTCATGGGTTATGAAGCTGCCAAGCGGACCGCGTTGGTCCTGTTGGAGACCGTTCGTCGTCACGAGGAAAACTTTGGCGTGATCGAATTGGATCCCCGCCGTCGCCTCAAAGGCTTCAAGACTGTTTAAGCAGGGTCTCGTCCCCCGGACGAAGGCCTCGTAGCTTGCCGATCATGGCGAATTCTCCGGCTGCCGGTGGATTCGCCAATCGGTTTTTTACTCGTTATGGTTTATGACGCAAGACACTAATTTCCGGACGCATGCCGACCGCCAGAAGATTCTGGATGAGATCGGCTTCCTGAGCCGGAGCGATCTCAAGTTCGAGGAGTATCTCAGCCAATTTTTGAAGCTGACGATCGCGGCTGTCCAAGCCCGGGGCGGTGCGGTTTGGCTGCCGCAGGGGATGGAATTTCAGTGTGCCTGCTCCGCTAATTTTGCGGAGACGCTGTTTACCACCGACGAGATCCAGCAGCGGAGCATCCGCCAGGCCGTGCGCGATGCCGCCCAAAACTATCGCCCGATTGTCGTAGCCGGCCGGGCGGCCAACGCCGCGCCGGAAGATCCCAACGCCGGGATCGTTAACCATACCCCGTTTCCATTCTTCTACATCCCCATCCACGTCAAGGAAATGACCGGCAAAGGTCTGGTGCTGGCAGTGGTGCAACTGTGGCTGGCGCCCCAGCTCGATCCGCGGGCATTCAAAGAAATTGTGGATTGCTTGCAAGCCGCCGGACAACTGGCGGCTGGGTTCCTCCGGACCCGGCGGGCGGAACTGCTTTCGTCGAATGCCGAAAAATTGCAACTGTTGCTGCGGCTGGCAACAGAACTCAATGGCCAGCTGGATCTCGCCGCGCTCGGCGCGGCCGTGGTGAATTGGGGACGTGAAATTACCGGCTGCGACCGCTGTGCGCTGTTTGGCTTGCGGCCCGATGGAAAACTGGCGGCCTTGGCGGTTTCGAGTGTCGAGGTGGTGGACCACAAAAGTTCACTGGTCCAGGCGCAGCTTCAATTGGCCGAAGAAAGTCTCGCGGCCGGCCAGCCAACTTTATTTCGCAAGAGCACCCCGAAGACCGAAGCGCAGGGAGACCTGGGCGATTACTTTTTTCATAGCCAATCCAATGAAGCGCTGACGATTCCGTTAATGGGTCGCACAGGTCAGAAGAATGGGGTTCTCCTCCTGGAAAGCCACAAGGATAAAGTTTTTGACCAGATGATGAATCAATTGGGGGTCGCGGTTGCCGCCCAAGCTGGCCGGGCTTTGGAAGCCGTGCAGACCCTTCAGTCGATTCCCGGTCTCCCCTGGCTCCGGCGCTTGCAACGCACTCTGACTGCCTGGCAAGCCGACCGGCAGAAGTGGCTCCTGTTTCGGATTGTGGTTCCGGTGGGCGTCGTCCTGGTCTTGGCGCTCTGGCCGTGGAAGTTTTATGTGGGCGGCGAGTGCACCGTGATGCCACACCGCCGGGCAGTGGCGGTCACAGAGGTGGGCGGGCGGATCATGGCCGTGCTGGTCAGTGAAGGACAAGCCGTCACCAATGGCCAGGTGCTGGCGCGCACGGATGACACAGAAATCCAACAGTCCCTGCGGATCGCCGAGCATGAAAAGGCCCGGTATGAAGCCGAAGCCGATCGCTTGCAATTGTTGGGCGACGATGGCGGCCGCCGGGCGGCATTGCTGCAAGCGGACCAGCTCCAGCGGCAGTTGGAGCAACACCAGCGGCGACTGGCCAAGACGGCCATTACCAGCCCGTTGGACGGCATCGTGCTGACCAAGGACCTGGCGACCCGTGTCGGCGAATTATTACCGATGGCCGGGCGGTTTTGTGAAGTTGGGGACAGCCGCCAGTGGGAGCTAATGGTGCGGCTCGAAGAAGGCGATGTGGGGGTCGTGGATCAGCGGCTGCGCCGCGGCCAGCCGTTGCCGGCTGATTTCTTGCTGCGCTCAATGCCAGGCCGCAAACTCAGCGCCACGGTATCCAATGTGTTGGCCATCAGCCAGCTCTCCTATCAGTTCCCGCATGCGAATGTTTTTTTGGTCCGGGCTGAAGTTGCGGCCGCACCGGAGCTGCAGGCGGCGTTCAAAGCCGGCTACACCGGGCAAGGCGAAATTGCGCTGGGCTGGCGGCCGCTGGGTTATGTCGCCACCCGGCGGTTCTTGAGCTACATCCGAATCCACTGGCTGTTCTAAGGCGAGGAGTGAACCCATGCGAATTATCATTGGCCTGTTTCTGAGTCTGTTGGTCACCGCCGGCGCCGAGCCGGTGCGCTCGACCGGTTTGGTGCTGCCGTATCAACAGGTCGAATTGGCTGCCAACAGTGATGGTGTGATCCGTGAAATCCTGGTCAAGGAAGGCGATTCCATCGCGGCGGGCCAGGTGTTGGCGCAATTGGAATCAGCCCGGGAAGCTTTGGATGTCGATTTATCCAAGGTCATCATGGAAAAACGGGAGGCGGATCTGGCGGCCGCCGAAGCGTTGTTTAACGAGAAAATCTTCAGCAAAAACCAGGTCGACGATCGCCGCTTGGACGCCAAGGTGGCGGAAACCCAGCATCAAGCCGCCAAACAGCGCTTTCAGGAGCGCAGCATTCGGGCGCCATTTGCCGGGCTGGTGTTGCGTTTGTTCAAGCAACGCGGTGCCTCCTTGCACAGTCTCGAACGGTTTGCCGAGGTGGCTGATCTGAGCCGGGTGGTGGTGACGCTGTACTTGGATGCGGCCAATCTTCAGCGCATCAAACCCGGCCAAACGGCGGAAGTGACCATCCCCTTGGTGGGAACGAAATCGTTTTCCGGCGTCGTGGACGTGGTGGATCCGGTCGTGGATCCGGCCACCGGACAATTTCGCGTCAAAGTGCTGGTCGATAATTCGGCCCGCCAGATTTGGACTGGCACCCGCGCCAGCGTCGTGATTCAGGAGTCGCCTGCGGATGTCCCAGCCCGGTGATCTATTCGGCGCCCACACGCCGCTGCCACGGCTGCGCTCTGATTTGGTGATCAGCCCGCAGAAGTACCGGGGCACGACCAGTTTCGTCATCAAGGATCCGATCGGATTGCGGTATTACCGGCTGGGCACGTACGAACTGCAGGTGGCCGGGCTGTTGGATGGCCAGCGCACTTTGACCGAAGTGACGGAACAATTGCAGGAGCAGCTCCGGGACCGGACGGTGGATCAAGCGACCGTGCTGCGGATTGTCACGCATTTTGCCCAGATGAGTTTCCTCCAACTCAGTGGCGAATCAGCGCACCGGCTCTTTGCGATCATGGCCGAAAGTCGGAAAAAACAAAAGACGCTCCAACGGATTTTGGGTGTGGCCGGGGCCTTGGTCTACTTTAAGTTTTCGCTTTTTGATCCGGATCTGCTGCTCCTGAAGGCGGAGAAACGAATCCGCTGGCTCTGGAGTAAAACCACCGCCCTCGTGCTGGCGGTCGTGGTCAGTCTGGCGCTGGTGCTCGTTTTTCAAAATGGGAGCCGGATCGGCGACCGATTGCCGGATTTTCTGACCTTGCACAATCTCGTCTGGCTCTGGGTGACCTTGATCGGGGTGAAAGTGGTTCATGAGTTCGGCCATGCATTGATGTGTAAACATTATGGCGGAGAGGTGCACGATTTGGGTGCGATGTTTATCATTTTGACGCCGTTTTTGTTTTGTGATGCGACCGACTCCTGGATGTTTCAAAATAAATGGCACAAGATCCTGGTGAATTTGGCCGGGATCCTGGTGGAATTAATTTTGGCGTCCCTGGCTGTGTTTGTCTGGGTGGTAACGCCGCCCGGCCTGATCAACCAATTGGCGTTTAATGCCATGGTCGTTTGCAGTGTTTCCACCGTGATCTTCAACGCGAATCCGCTCATGAAGTTCGATGGCTATTACGTGTTGGCCGATTTGCTGGAAATTCCCAATCTCCGGGAGCGGGCCAGCAAACAGGTGACCGGCTTCATGACCCGCCTGGTCACCGGTCGCGCCACGCCTGGGATGACCGAAATGAGTCCGGCCCGGAGTCTGATCTTCGGGCTGTATTCGGTCGCGAGTTATCTGTATGTGTGGTTCATCATGATCCGGATTTTCGGCGGAATCGGCCGGAAACTGGAGCCGTATGGCCTGGGTTGGCTGGGGAAGTTCTCGTTGCTGTCCACCTACGGCGCTGGGATTGGCATTCCCATCTATTTCTTTCTCAAACGGCTGCTGCCAACGCTGCGCCAAACCGGCTTCCGGATCAACCTGCCCGGGCGCACCGCCAAAGTCATCGGGGGGATTCTTCTGGCCGGCCTGGTGCTGGCCGTCTGGCCGCGCACCGTGCAAGTCACCACCAGCTGCGTGCTGGCTGGGACCAACCGCAGCGGAGTGCGCGCTCAGTCTGATGGATTCGTGCGAAATATTCTGGTCAAGGAAGGCCAGGTCGTCCAGCGCGGCCAGGTTTTGGCGACCTTGGAAAATGATGACCTGGTCACGCGGTTGGCCAATCAAGAATCGCAATTGCAAATCGTGGAGCTGCGCCGCCAATCGGCGAGCGCCTTGAATGATTCGGCGGGCGTCAACCTCCATACCAAGGAAGCCGCCGTTGTCACGGGTCTCTTGACCGCCCTTCGGCAGCGCTGTGAAGCGTTGCAACTCACCGCTCCGGTGGCGGGCGTCGTGCTCACCGCCGATCTGGCTGCCGACCGGGGGCTGTTCTTACCCGAAGGTAGTTTGTTTTGTGAAATTTTGCCCGCGGGCCAGATCAACGTGATGATTGCGCTCACGGAAGATCAAGCCGGTTTGGTCCGGCCGGGTCAACCTGTTGATTTGCGGATCTATGCCCTCCCGTCGCAAGCGTTCCATGGGACAGTGAAAAAAACCTTTCACGCCACCAGTGGCGATCTGCCGCATCCGGCTCTGGCCGGTCGGTTCGGCGGGGAAGTCCCCACGGAACTGGATCTGACCGGTCGCGAGCGGCCGGTCGATACGCTGTGTCTGGCCGAATTACAGATTGAAAATCCCGATCACTTCCTGCGGCCGGGGATGAGTGGCCGGGCCCGCATTGTGTGTGGCTCCTCGACAATCGGCCGCATTATCGGCCGGAAATTGCGCTCGCTGGTTCGCCTGGATTTTCAATTCTGAGGGCAATCGTCGGACAGGCGGGACGCCTGTCTAAACTCGCTCGTTCGGCCCAAGCATCCGGGACGGACGTGGTATCTACATCCGGGTGTCGGAGCAATCTTGCCCGTAGGCTATTGCGCACCGCTGATGGTTTTCTGCTGAAAACCAAGTGTGGACGGACGACCGCCGTCCCTCCCTTGCTGAAAACGTGAAATTCGATTACGGGCAAATAGTCGAACTGGCGTCCCGCCTGTCAGTCATCGGAATATGACAGGCGAGGCGCCCTGTCCTATGGAGAACTACGGGCGGGGGTATCGAAAAATAGGCACCCTCCTAATTGACGAGCGGATGAAATTCAATTATTTTCCCCAAGTCTATGGGAGACGAAGAACCAATCGAAAGCAAAGCGAAGTATCTGCTGCTGGGGCTACTCCTCGTTGTCCTTGCAGTAGCAACTGCGATTTGGTTGCGTCGCCTACGGTGGTAAGATTGGAATCGACGAGACTCGGTCTAGCTGGATGAGTCCGTAAGTCCTGCCCAAATTCAAGGGCGGATCAATTGCTCAACCAATCAATTGCTTTCTGAACTTCGGTGAATGGTTTGATTGCGTATCCCGCATTGGTTGAAACAAATTCAATAAAGTCATGCGAATCATCATTCGGATCATGGACAACGGCAATCTTGTCGGAGTCGCGGTATCCAACCCGACGTAGATCGATATGCACGAAATCGAAGTTCTTCAACGGGCTGTCGATATTGCGAATCCCACGAACGTCCGAGAGATACTTGGTGATATTTTTGGTGGAAGCCAACTGGGTTGCTTTTTGGCTCATTTCATTGGCAAGAGCCATCGTCATGTTTTCATGTGGCAACTGCCAAACGAAGGACTCATCATCCGAAATTTTAACTTCGTAGTTCACAATAATTCTCTCCGAGCGATTGGGAGCGGATAGTAATGGGTCTGGGCATGGTGGTCAACCTCTGGACTGGTTTAGTTCTTTTTTTGGGCGATGGTCGGGGGGCTGTGGGCTTTGTTTGTGCTTGGACAGCCATGCCCCGACTATTATTATCGCACTATGAAATTGACCCTTGCTTGCATGTTGATCGCCGCCAGCGTTTGTCTGGCGGAAAATACAAACATCACCATCGTTGCCAACGGTTCGCCAGCACTTGTTTTGACGGTTCCGCAGACCGCCAAGATCACGATGAAGCAAGAGAAGACCGAGATTAAGACCAAGGACATGACGTTGTATCTTTGGGCAATTCCCCCAGCCAAAACAATCGACGAAGGCGTTGCGCAAGTTGCCGATGTAATCGCGCATGAAGTCGTAAAGTTCGTCGCGACCACCACCAATCCGATTACTGTGGCGGGTGCCCCAGCCAAACATCTCATGGGACGCGCTGTTGAAGCCGATGATTATGACCCGGGCACTGCCGATGTCGTGGTTTTTTCGACGGGGAAATCCATTTTTGCTGCCTGCGTTCATGGCGAAGCCAATGACGCGGTCCGCGAACGCGAGCCGATGTTGTCCGTCCTGAAAACAGCCAAAGCACCTTGATCGAGCGAATCAACCAACTGCTATTGATGCAGGGCTTCTGCCAGCGAGACATTGATGGCGTCCCCTGCATTGACCGACTTGCGAAATGGACGCCGTTGGCTTGCGCCGTTTGCGGAACTATCGGACTGTTCGTTGGGAGCGGTTGGTATTTTGTTGTTCTGGGCATCCTGACGTTGACTGGCGGATTGACCAACCGGAGCATTTACGACCGGTTCTACAACGCGACCTTCCGGCATCTGTTGCAGACCGCCCCCGTTCCTCCACATGGTGCGCCTCGCCGGTTCGGATGCGCCATCGGGGGTACCATGTATATGGTGGGCGGGCTGGGCTTCTTCGTCGGCAACCATTGGCTCGCTGTTGTCCCCACCATCATCATGATCGTCTTAGCGACCATTGCTGGCTTGACCCAGTGGTGTTTCGCCTCGGCGTTGTATGCAGGGCTGGGGAAACTCCGAAAGTAGTGCTGCTCGGGAACTGGGCGGGCGGATTACTGGCGGCGGAAAAGCGACAAGCAATGCGTCCAAATCTTCTTCGGTAAGTCGATCCCGTCGCTGTTTCCAACGCCTTGAACTTGGCTAATTGGTTTGCCTGTTTCCACTTCGACGGAATCGCTTTTCTGAATGCTCAAGACCTGACTCGGATAAACGCTCCGATGCCCTGACATCAGAAAACTGACAACGCAAGCAATGGCGGCGTAGGGGGCG
>Ga0316232_1004821_pt1 | contig 11200 bp, 9 predicted proteins | sample TBHtaG_FD_206006 | JGI IMG/M metagenome (GOLD analysis project Ga0316232, IMG submission 206006) | Freshwater microbial communities from Trout Bog Lake, Wisconsin, USA - TBH18025_13 | ecosystem: Environmental > Aquatic > Freshwater > Lake > Hypolimnion/Profundal zone | place: USA: Wisconsin... | reverse complement strand
GTCGATTGCTTGTGCGCGGGCTATTCCTTTTGAGGTAGAGACGCTGCTAGATTTTGGTTCTGGCGGTGGTTTTCCAGGAATTCCTATTGCACTGTGCCGGCCTGAGATCGCAGTGACTTTGGCTGAATCGCAGGGGAAGAAGGCGGCGTTTTTGCAGGAGGCCGTTCGAGTGCTGGGAATTGCAACCAAGGTGCATTCGCAGAGAGCGGAGCTGTTGGGGTCAAAGTTTGATTGCGTGACTCTGCGCGCGGTGGACCGGATGCAACAGGCTGTGGAGGCGGCAGCGCGGCTGGTGAATCACGGCGGCTGGCTGGCGCTGATGACTACCAGCGGCGAGTTTGCAAAGCTGCAGTCGGCCGCAGGGGCAGGTTACTTGTGGAGTGAGCTTATTCCCTTGCCTAGCGGCGCAGACCGATTCCTGGCTCTTGGGCAGCGACAGGTTAATTCGCAAGTTTGATAGCGGCAAGTTTGCGAATTGAAGCCAGGTCTGCCGGGCTCTTCACGATGAGCCGTAGACCTGTTCCCTCAGCATAGCGTGTCGCTTCCTCGATCAGTTTAAGGGCGGGTTTGGACAGTTTGCTCTGACGGGCAGCGGCTACCGCACGGTCTCCTAGAATGAAGGACACGCGAAAGCAGCCACTGCATGGGCCAAGATAGACAATGGTGCGCTTTTTGAGCTTGAGTATCAGGGACCATCCATACTTTGGTGAGCTGGATTTCCATTCCTGTTCCGTTACGCTTTGCTCCTGCGCAAACCAGTCGATTAGTTGACTCCATGCCTGCGCGCTTGGTCCAAGGACTGCAAGAACAGCCTCCTGAGCTGGTGGATTTTTTGCCCCGATGAATGCGTTTGGGATGTCCATATCCGTGCTTCTTTTTCTCAATGTTTCAGACGATCTGGATCAGGACCGCGCTGAGAAACGGGACGTAGCATTTTAGCTGTGAGCCGCTCGGAATGAGTGCATAGGGAGTGGAGGGCGAGAATGTGCCATCGTTGTTGACGCTTGCGCCCTGAATGGTGACATTGCTCGTGGCTGTGAGATTGGGTGCAGAGTTTCCCAGGGAGAGTTGAGTCATTTCCAGGAGTGAGGCGGAGGTGGCGCTTTGGGGCAATTGAATGGTGAGTTGGAGGTTCTGGCTGCTGTCTTTGTTGACAATCACGAGGTTCAGTCCACCGGAAGATGTTTTGACCGCATAGGCTGTGACGTTGAGGCTGCCGACGGCAAGCAGTGTGGCGTAGAGCGTTCCCTGACCGGCAAGTGTGAAGAGCAGGATTCCGTAGTATTCGGGCCGAGCACCCACGACTATTCCGTTTGAGTCTGCGATGGGTGTGTAGCCGGTACCGTTTCCTCCACCATGGAAGTTGACTCCTGAGGCTCCTCCCTGAGCGCAGTTGAACAGGTAGTCAATCACCCAGAGCGAGGATGCGTAGGAGTTGCTTACGCCGCTGGCGCCGCCATTGTAGTAGGAGTTGCACTCGCCAATCCGATAAGGCACGCCGATGCCCTGAGCGCCGGCCTTGAGGGTGACCAACTCACTGACCAGTGTGGAGTCTGGTGTAACCAGAAACGCCGCTGTCGAGGTAGGGGACTGGCCATTGGCGCGGTAGTAGTGCTGGGTGAGGAGAGTGATTTCATTTTTTGTTACAGACTGCCCGAATGGGATTGTCCAGGTTGATGCGCTTCCGGCAGAAGCTGGACCTGTAAGAGGGACGTTGGGGGTAGTGGCGAGGATTGCCGCGCGGTACTGGCCCCAGAGTGCAAGAAACTGGCTGAGAGACCAGTTATTCAAGTAGTAGCCGCCACAGCATGAGCTTCCGAACAGGTCACACTCGTTTCCGATTTCGATGCCGAGGAGGGACGAGCCAAACTGCTGCACTGCATAAGCAACTTCAGAGGCGGCCAGGGCGGGGGTGGTTGCTCCGGTTGCAGAGCCGCCGAGGTTGATTCTTTGACGAATGCCGCGAGGGCGGCTACGTCACTGGGGGCTACCTGGCCGGATGTTTGGCCTGCGCCGCTTGGATTCCAGACGGTCTGGTCTACGCTGTTTCCGCCGATGCGGAGAACGCTGGTGCCGAGGCGCTTGAAGAGCGCGATGAGATTGCTATTCGTGCCCGTAAAGACCGGTGCGTGTATCTGGCTTTTCTCATAGGAGAAGCCGGCAAAGGCCGGTCCGATCGATCCAGCAGTGGTGGAGGTGACGGTGAGGGAGGCACCGGTAATTGATCCGGATGGGGTTGGCTGGGAGTTTGACCCAGTTGGGTTGCTTCCTGATCCAGAGCCGCCAGAGGAGCTACAGGCGGGAATGAGAGAGAATGCGGCAAGTGCGGCAGCTCCCTGGATTGCCTGCCTGCGGGTAAGGGTAGACGAAGGTGGAGTGGCATTGGATGTATTTGAAAGATGGCGGGATTTCATGTCGGCAATTCTACCGCTTTCTTTGGGCGGTTGACAGGTTTCTGATGGTACCGAGAGGTAAATTGTGATGGATTCAGGTTAGTGCGTTTGGTGCCGATAAGGAGTATGGAGGAGGGGTGAGGGGTGAGTGTTTTAGCGGGTGGATATTATGGGGGCATGATGTTCCACGTGGAACATTTGGGAAACATGAATCGAAACGGGAATTGTTCCACGTGGAACAACTCCACACACGGCCAAATCTGGAACTAAGCCCAAAATGGAACGCTTCGTAATTATTTCTAAATCACAGTGCGATTCAAGGAAGTTTTCCACCAAATGAAGCAATATCCGCGCTCTCACACCCTGACAGGCTATTTGTGGCAAAGCTCTTGCTCTTCAGATATTTGCTTGTAGTTCCAGCCCGGCGAATCTGGGTGCTTTCCACAGCATCGTCCTGTTCTCCACAGTGCAAGCGCCTACCCCAAAATCGCCACTCCTTTTACTCTTAGAAGCCATGGGCAAGATACTCGGTGTGGTCAATCAAAAGGGCGGAGTTGGCAAAACTACTACAGCCATCAACTTATCCGCCAGCCTGGCATTGGAGGGTCTCAGGACCCTCCTGGTGGACTGCGATCCCCAGGCAAACGCGTCTTCAGGCATCGGGTTTCAACGCGATGACAACCGGCGCTCTGTCTATGACGTGCTCATGGGCGACTGTCCGGCAGAGCAGGTGATTCTGCCTACTGAGGTTGAACACCTCTGGTTGTTGCCGGGCTCAAAGAACCTTACCGGAGCCAATATTGAGTTGGCAGGGGCAACTGACCGAGCCCTTCGGCTGCGTCGCGCGCTGGAACCGCTCCGGAACAAGTACGACCTGATCATCCTGGATTGCCCACCGGCGCTTGACCTGCTCACTCTCAATGTACTGGCAGCGGTTGAGACATTGATTGTTCCCATGCAGGCTGAGTACTTTGCTTTGGAAGGGATTTCAGAGCTGATTTCGACATTGGAGAGGGTGCGCGCCTCCTACAACCCAGAGTTGACTATCGAGGGCGTGCTGCTGACCATGTACGACGACCGCACCAACCTGGCCCAGCAGGTGACAGAGACTCTTCGCGAGTACTTCCGTGAGCGGCTCTATCGAACGGTGATTCCACGGAACGTGCGTTTGGCTGAAGCGCCGAGTCATGGCAAACCGGTGGCCCTGTATGACGCACGCTCGCGCGGCACTGAAGCTTACTTTGAGCTGGCTGGCGAATTTCTGGCCCGTAACCAAATTGAAAGCCCGCGCGGCCTGGAGCGCAAGAAGGCAGCAGAGGCCAAAGCGGGAGAGGCCAAAAGAGATGTCAAGGTCACTTTTTGGCCCTACTCCTGACGCGCAGGCATACGCCGCCTGCAGCACGAGCTATCAGTCAATCAGCAACACTTGAATCACTTCCGGCACTCACAGCCGAGATAAAGGAATTTGAAACATGAATATGGCAGCAATCGACCCCAAGCGCCGCGCCCTCGGAAAGGGTCTCGACTCACTCCTTCCCAGAGTGAACGCCCCCTCCGCCACTCCGGCAGAAGCCGAAGGCGGCAGGCCGCGCGAGATACCCCTGGACCAGATCGACCGCAATCCCTTCCAGACGCGCACTCAGGTGGATGAAGAGCAGTTGAAAGAGCTGGCCGCTTCCATTACGGCAAATGGTGTAGTGCAGCCGGTACTTGTGCGTCCGCTTTCCAATGGCCGCTTCCAGCTCATCGCTGGTGAGCGGCGCTGGCGTGCGTCCAAGGTTGCGGGCAAAGAGACTGTTCCAGCCATACTTCGCCAGGTATCTGACGAGCAGGCGATGGAAATTACCATCGTCGAAAATCTGCAACGAGCCGATCTGAATCCCATGGAACAGGCGCGTGCCTTTGAGCGGCTCTCGCGCGAGTTCCACATGACGCAGGAACAGATGGCGGTGCGTACCGGCAAGGATCGCGCAACGGTAGCCAACTTTCTGCGCCTGCTCAGATTGCCTGCCGGAGTACAGACGCGAGTGGAAGCCGGGGAATTGAGCTTCGGGCATGCGCGCACGTTGCTTGCCTTTGAGCACGCAGAGGAGATCGAGAAGGCAGCGCAGCGGGTGATTGCACTTTCACTTTCTGTTCGCCAAACCGAGAACTATGTTCAAGGCCTTCTGCATCCAGAGAAGGCGGCAAAAAAAGCGCCCAAGGCAGAGCCGCCGGTTGACCCGAATGTTCGTGAAGCTCAGGAGCAAATTCAACGTTCCCTAGGACTTAAGGTTACCATTGAGGATCACCACGGCCATGGAAAGGTAATTATCGAGTACGCACGCCTGGAGGATTTTGACAAGCTTCTGGAGCAGTTGGCCGGGTAGGCGCAGAATTAATCTACGTAAAATCTGATAATCTGATTTTGTGAAAGAGCGAGTCATCAGTGTTACCGATGCTGCGCGCAATTTTGCCGACTGCATCAACCGTGTGCGCTACCAGGGCATGACATTCATTCTGCACAAGAATGGCGTGGCAGTTGCCAGGATTGTCCCAGAAGAGCAGAACACCCAAGCGGAGATGGAACGGGCAGCGGTAATCCGTGTGGCAAGCAAGGGGGCAGACATTGACGAGGATGAAGCAGTAGCGGTGATTCACGACATAGAAGGAACGAGCAAGCCAAGTACACGGCTGACCGAATCCAAGCGACGAAATCTCCATTGGTGAAGTAGAATCTCCCTTCGCATATTTGAGGAGATTCAATGAACCAGATTCCCTGGAGACGTTTACGCTGGGCTCTTGCAACTGCATTGCTGCTGGCAACTCTGCCCAGCCTGACCGCCCAGCAAACACAGCTGCTGCCGCAGCGATGGACTGAGGCGCAGGCCAATACCTGGTATGCGGGACAGCCATGGCCAGTGGGCGGAAATTTTCTTCCCTCGACCGCCATCAACGAGCTGGAGATGTGGCAGGCGGATACCTTTGATGCCACCACCATCGACCGTGAACTGGGGTGGGCAGAGGCCATCGGGATGAACACCATGCGTGTCTTCCTGCATAACCTGCTCTGGGAGCAGGACCCCAAGGGCTTTCAGCAGCGCATCGACACATTCCTGACCATTGCGGCGCGCCACCATATCCGCCCAGTTTTTGTGCTATTTGACTCTTGCTGGGAGCCTTTCCCCAAGCTCGGGCCGCAACATCCTCCTATTCCGGGAGTACACAACTCCGGCTGGGTGCAGGCGCCGGGAGCGGCAGTGCTGGCAGATCCGAAGCAGTATCCGCGCCTGGAAACTTACACCAAGGGGGTTGTGGGCGCGTTTGCCAACGACCCGCGCATCCTGGCCTGGGATCTGTGGAACGAGCCAGATAACGGTAAAGACGGGTCCGACGCCAAAGGCGAACCAAAAAACAAAAACGAGATCGTTCTTGGCCTGCTGCCCCAGGTGTTTGCCTGGGCGCGCACGATGCATCCGATACAACCGCTAACCAGTGGACTGTTCCACGGGGACTGGAGTTCACTGGCCGCCATGCCGCCGCTGGCGCGGGTGCAGATTGAGCAGTCTGACGTGATCAGCTTCCATAACTATTCGTGGCCTGAGGAGTTCGAGCTGCGCCTTCAGCAGTTGGAGAAGTACCACCGGCCCATCCTCTGCACCGAATATATGGCGCGCGGAGCGGGCAGCACATTTGACACCATCCTGCCCATCGCGCACGAGCACCATGTGGGGGCCATCAACTGGGGCCTTGTGGCGGGCAAAAGCCAGACGTATCTGCCGTGGGACTCGTGGGAGTATCCGTACGTGAATCACCAGCCGACCGTCTGGTTTCACGACGTCTTTCATCCCGATGGCAAGCCCTATCGTCAGCGCGAGGTGGACATTATTCGCAGCTTGACCAGTGGCAAAAAGGTACAGCAATGAACAGGCGGACCTTCTTGCACTCCGCAGCCGCATTGAGTGCACCGCTGCTTGTTGTGCCATCAATAGTGGCGCAGCAAGGGCAAGGAACGTCCACGGGCGAGGCGAAGGGCGATCCGCACGGAGAAGCAACAGATCGCATCGAAAGGGCTACCGCAGCGGCCATGGCGATGCAGCGCCGTGACTGGGAGCAGGGCATTCTGTCGGAAGCCATGCTGGAGGCCGGAGACCGCAAACGAGTAATCCTGCTGACCAAGGCCGCCATCGTACAGCAAACCCAGGATGGTCGGCTCGGGGTTGTCATCTCCGGTGGCCCTACTGATCCATCGATGGGCGGTATAGCCTATGCCAAAGCCGCCGAGTGGACCGGTGACCCCCAGATGAAACAAGCTGTCGATGGGCTGCTGGACTGGATACGCAACCGGTCTCCGCGCAATGCACAGGGGATTTTGTATCACGTCCCACACTTGCCGGAGATGTGGTCAGACGGGCTGAACTGCGCCCCACCGTTTCTGGCCGGTATGGGCTACTATGACGAGGCTCTCAAGCAGATCGAAGGCTACCGAAAGCGGCTCTGGAACCCGGAGAAGAAGTTGGTTGCGCACATCTGGGACGACGGGCAACAGAAGCTGAAGGACCCCAACTTTTGGGGCGGAGGCAACGGCTGGGCCGCGGCAGGGCTTGCCCGCACCCTTCGCAGCCTGCCCCGCGATCGGCAGCAGGACCGAGCACATCTTGCAGCCTTTTGCCGGGAGATTGTGGATGGCTGCCTGGCGCATCAGCGGGCGGACGGGCTGTTTCATGACGTTGTGGACAAGCCGGAGACGTTTGTGGAAACGAACCTTGCGCAGATGCTGGCTTATGCGGTGTTCGAGGGTGTTGCGGAGGGTTGGCTGCCGAAAGGCTATCTGGAATGTGCATACAAGTTGCGCTCAGCCGCACGCGGCAAGATGGATGCATTCGGCTATGTGCAGGGCGTGTGCGGCGCACCGGGATTCGACCGCCCTGGCACCTCGACCGAGGGGCAGGCATTCTGCATCCTGATGGAGGTAGCAGGCAGAAGGGCAGAGCAGGCGCATTCGGCTAAGGGGTAGTCCACTCCCCCTGACCGGCACTATTTACCAATGCAGAATTTTGAGAAGATGAGATTCAATACGTCGTCTGCGGTGGTTTGGCCGGTGAGAGCATCCAACGCAGACAGTGCCCGGTAAAGATCGAGCAGAATCATCTCATGGGGAATGGCGTTGGTGTTTGCCTGGGCCGCATCAGCCAATGCAGAGAGAGCGGTTTGAATCGCCTGGTGATGGCGGAGGCTGGTCAACATACCGGGCTCTTCTGCGGCGCCCCCGGTGGCCAGGGCCAGAATGCGCTCTCGTAGCGCTGGAATGCCTTCCCCGGTCAGTGCAGAAGTAGCCAACGCGGGCACGCCAGAGATTCCATCCACGGGTGTCTTTACTCCGTTGAGATCGCTCTTGTTGATTGCCACGATAGCAGGGCGGTCCTGGACAGCAAGGAGCAATTTATACTCCTCTTCGTTCAGCGGTTGGGTGGCGTCCAAAACAATCAGCACCAGCGCTGCGTCGGCCAGTGCCTCGCGGCTGCGACGGATGCCCAATCGCTCAGCCTCTTCCAGATGCTCGTGCGCGCCGTCCCCCAGATTTCCACGCAGGCCCGCCGTGTCCACAAGCTCAAGCGGAATGCCGTCGAGGGAGATGCGCTCTGTAACCAGGTCGCGGGTGGTGCCCGGAGTTGCGGTCACAATGGCGCGGTCCCGCTCCACCAGCCTGTTGAAGAGTGAACTCTTGCCTGCATTGGGACGCCCGACAATGGCCAGCGTGAGGCCGTCATGAACGATGCGTCCACGGGCAAATGATGCCTCGAGCGCGGCGAGGGGAGGAGTAAGCTGCTCAATGCGGCTGGCAATCTCGATGGCTGGAGTCAGCTCCACGTCGTCTTCGGCAAAGTCGATGCCAGCCTCAAGCAGGGCAATCAGCTCCACGAGCGACTGCTTGACGGGAGCAATGCGACGGCTCAGTGCGCCGCCCATCTGGCTTGCGGCCTGCCTCGCCTGGGTAAGAGTATGGGCTTCAATCAGGTCGCGCACGGCCTCGGCCTGGGTCAGGTCGAGCCGCCCGGCCAGAAAGGCACGCTGGGTGAACTCACCGGGTTCGGCCAGCCGTGCGCCCAACTCAAGTGCGCGGCGCAGCAGCAACCCGAGCACAACGGGCGAGCCATGTGCGGCAATCTCAACCAGATCTTCGGCGGTGTAGGAGTTGGGAGCGGCAAACCAGGTAACGAGAGCCTCGTCAATGCGGCTTGCGTGGTCACCCTCATCATCGAGGACATTGGCCAAGCGCGCCCTTGCGTGCTCGAGCGGATGGCGCAGGCTTACCAACCGCATGGCAATGGATGCAGCTTGTGCGCCACTCAAACGAACAATACCGATGCCACCCCGGCCTGGTGGCGTTGAGATGGCTGCGATGGTGTCGGTGAGCGAGTAGGAGTCAGGCATTGTCGCATTCAGTTTAGAAGCTCGGGTCACCATTCCAAAACATAGCTCGGCAGGAGTGGAGGGACAGTGGATTGCAACCGCCATCCAGAATCCCAAGAACGCTATAATCCAGTGCGACGCGGTGAGAGCGTTTTTCAAGCCACCGAGGCTGCTTCTCGGCACTGCGCACATTCAATATTGAAGGTCTAAATTCATTGATGCTTCAGTTGCCGAGGTTCAGAATCAGGGTTCCAGGAGTGAGAAGAAATGGCGAACAACTAGCGCGGGTGGCGCTCGCTGTCGTCCTTCTGCTTACCGCAAGATCATGGTCTCAGCAGGCTGCGTGGCAGGGAGTTTTGCGCAATCCCGGTGGTGCGCCCATCCCAGCAGCGAAGGTGCGGCTAACAGGAAAGAGCGCCAAAGCGGAAGCGGTAACAGGGGCAGACGGGGCCTTCCGATTGCCCGCTCTGCCGGCCAGCCCATACCGGCTCACCATTGAAGCAAATGGTCGCAAGGTGGACTATCCGCAGCCCATCGGCCTTGAAGCCGTTGCGCCACCGGTTTCGATCACGCTCTCTGACCGCGGGGAACTTGCGGTGGCGCTGTTGCAGGGCCAGCAGGCCACGGGCGGGGAAGACCTTTCAAGCCAGGCAGTGAGCGAACTGCCGTTAAACAAGCGCGATTTTGGGACTCTGCTGCTGCTGGCCGCGGGCACAATGACAGACGCTAACGGGGCGACGAATTTTACGGCTCAATTCGCGATCAACGGCCAGCGCGGTGTGGAAGCGGTGTTTGCGATGGATGGCGCGGACATCAGCGATCCAGAGATGGGCGGGGCCACATTTTCAAACTTCAACGTGGATGCGGTACAGGAGATTCAATCCAGTTCGGGCTGGATGCCGGCAGAGATCGGTCGCGGCGCGGCGGGATTCACCAACATTATTACTCGTTCTGGCGTCATTGGATTTCATGGATCGTTTTTTGAATTTGTGCGCAACTCCGCCTTTGACGCGCGGAACTACTTTGACCACGCAACCCCGGCCTATTCGGGCAGGATTCCGCCCTTCCGCCGCAACGAGTTTGGGTTTACCAATGGCGGTCCGGTGCTTCTTCCCCACGTGTATGACGGCCGTGGGCGCACCTTTTACTTCACGCAATACCAGGGCTTCCGCCAAGTGCTTGGAACCACGCAGGTAATGCCTGTGCCCACCGCACAGGAGCGGGCCGGGCAGGACATGGTCACTTATCCCGACGGCTCCGTTGATACGCTGACGGTGCCAGTTGATCAAGGCATAGCGGAGGTGCTGGCGCGCTATCCGCTGCCAAATTACACGGCTGGATCCTTCCAGGCCCACACCTACGCGACGGCATCCAAGGTGGCCACAGTCGCCGATCAGTTCTCTCTGCGTCTCGATCACAAGTTCACATCCAGGGATCAATTTTTTGCGCGGTTCACCATGGACAACCTGAGTGGACCAACAACCAACCCTGACCAGACCGCGATCGATCCCACATTCGGCATCGAATACATTGACCGGGAGCGCAATGTGGTGGGTACGTACACGCGCACGGTTTCGCCGCGCCTGACAATGGAGTCGTCGTTGAGCATTCAGCGCTCTACGCCAGGCTTTCCAACGTCGAACCGCACTGACCCAGCCGTAAAATTCAACGATGGCCTGTTTGAGGCCTTCAATGCCGCCGCAGGAACGGTGATGCAGGCCTACGGAAACCTGTTTCAGTTGCGCGAGAATATTACCCACACAACAGCACGCCACGCACTCAAAGCAGGAGTGGAAGCTCGCCTGAACCGCGACTCCACCTTCTTCGGCATCAGCCCCAACGGGGAATATGACTTTGGCGGCGGAATCGCATACTCCCGCGAACACATTTCATCAAAGAGCGGCAAACACGATCTCAATCCTGGCGACCCGCTGCCGGATACGCTCTCAAGTTTTCTGTCTGGCAGCCCGGCGGCTTACACAGTGTCTCTTGCTCCGCCTTACTTCTCCGGCGGTGAGCACATAGGTCCGGCGGCCGACAGCCGCAACAACGTGAATGCCTACGTGCAGGACACATGGAAGGTAACAGACCGATTGACACTCGACCTGGGAGTCCGCTGGGAGGTCTATGGCCCGATTACCGAGCGTGCCCGTCGAACTGCAAGCTTTAATTACGCAAGCGGTACACAACAGTATGTCGTGAATCCGCAGCCCGGCTACAAGACACACTGGAACGGATTTGGTCCGCGCATTCAGGCGGCCTGGCAAGTTGCTGACAAGTTACAGGTTCATGCCGGCGGCGCAGTTACATTGATACCGCCGAACATCTGGCAAGATAACTACCTTACCGGGTCAACTCCTTTTGCAGTGATGCCGCGGCTTCTCTCGGCATCCAACGCGCCGATCGGTTATGGA
>Ga0316232_1004820_pt1 | contig 11201 bp, 10 predicted proteins | sample TBHtaG_FD_206006 | JGI IMG/M metagenome (GOLD analysis project Ga0316232, IMG submission 206006) | Freshwater microbial communities from Trout Bog Lake, Wisconsin, USA - TBH18025_13 | ecosystem: Environmental > Aquatic > Freshwater > Lake > Hypolimnion/Profundal zone | place: USA: Wisconsin... | reverse complement strand
CCAGGCAGCTTCTCATCTGGACCAGCCTCTTCCTGCACAGCATGTCCATCAGGCACCTATTCCAATAATGCAGGGGCCAGCACTAGTTCAATGTGCACCTTGTGCACAGCAGGGTCATATTCTATCTCTGGTGCCACTGTCTGTATTGTATGCCAACCAGGCAGCTACTCAGGTGCGGTCGCCTCCTCTTGCAACAGCTGTCTGGCAGGCACCTATTCGAACATTGCTGGGGCCAGCACTAGTTCAATGTGCACCTTGTGCAAAGCAGGGTCGTATTCTATCTTGGGTGCCACTATCTGCACTACATGCCTCCCAGGCAGCTACTCAGGTACAGCAGCCCCTTCATGCACCAGCTGCTTGGTAGGCACCTATTCGAACATAGCTGGAGCCAGCACAAGCTCTGTCTGTATCTCCTGCGCAGTGGGGTCGTACTCCAATGCCCCTGCAAGCTCGACTTGTGCGCAATGCCCCACTGCATTCACAACCGCCAGCCCAGGCGCCTCTAACCCTTCCCAGTGCAACATATGTAACACTGGGGCGTCCAGTGCGACAGGGGTGTGCGCCCTGTGCGGCACAGGGACATACTCAGCCTCCACTGGCGCAACAGCATGCATCAACTGCTCATCCAACGCGTTCTCCACTGTCAGTGCATCAGCATGCCAAACGTGTGCAGCAGGCAATTACCTGTACTCCTACACAGTGTCAGCACCAACTGCTCCACAAAACGCAGGGACAGTTTCTGCTATCACTGACGCAGCAGTCCCTGTTTCAGTGGGGGTAGGGCAGTACTGCTCTAACTATATACCTGGAACCTTTATTTCGGGAGACCAACTTGTATGCGGAAACCCTTATTACTGTCCGTGGATTACTAGTGGTGGGTGTTGGACAGTGCTATCCAGTAGAGGCGCAACTCTAGGATTTACCTGCGACGCCGGCTGCTACACGGCCTCCCCATGCACGGGCGTAGCAAACGGCATCCTCACCACAGCAGGCAACAACTACGACCCGAATTCCTGCCAGATCCAATGCAACCCTGGCTACAAACTGCAAAACCGAGCATGTGTCCTCATAGGCAACTGTGATCTCTGTCCAAACGGCACCTATTCTCCTGTTGGATCCACCAGATGCACCACCTGTTCCAATGGCACCTTTGCAAACTCCCCAGGGTCCACAGCCTGCAGTACGTGTGTCTCCTGCAACGACGGCTACTACCCTGCCAACTGCGGGCTCAGCATAGGTGTCTGCACCCAGTGCCCGGTTGGCTACTACTCCAAGGCGGGCGCCACTGTGTGTACTGCCTGCCAGCTAGGGACGTACTCGACTGTGTTAGGCGCCAATTCGAGCTCCGTCTGCACTCTATGCGCTATCGGGGCCTACGCCAGCGCCCCAGCGTCAGTATGCACTCTCTGCCCTGCAGGGTACACCACAGTGAGCACAGGCACACCATCTCCCTCCGGTTGCAACACGTGTATTCCAGGGACCTCCTCTGTCACAGGGGCGTGTGGCTTTTGCAGCATGGGCACATTCACTCAAACCCTCAACTCTACCCAGTGCTCCAACTGTACCTCCGGATGGTACTCCGACAACGGAGCGTCGGTGTGCCAGGCCTGCCAGGCAGGCAAGTATTTCTTCTCTGTTGCTGTGGCTGCTCCAGCAGCCCCTGTGCCAGCTGCGACTGCCAGCTATCTGCAAACATTCAGCCCTGTTACACTTGTAGCGGGCCAGTACTGCTCGGACTATCACGCAGAGTTCATGTACTCAACCTACGACTACACAACAACCTACTGCAATGATTTGATGGACCCATCATACGCCTTTTGCCCTTGGAAAAAAGGGAGTGGGTGTGTTGAGATTGGCTACGCATCATGGTGCACCAGCCAAACAACGAATTGCCCCTACGAGTATGACTGCCTTGCTGGCTGCAGAACAGCCTCGCCCTGCACCAACGCTGTGGACAACAGCACCTACACTGGCCCAGGGGTCAACGGTAACCCCAACTCATGCCCTTTCGCATGCAATCCTGGGTACATGTTAGTCAATGGCTTGTGTGTGTTGGTTGGACACTGCACCAACTGCACAGCAGGCACCTACTCATCAACAGGGCTCACTTCCTGCATTCAGTGCAGCACGGGCATGTTTACCACAGCTGCTGGATCCACATCATGCAGCAACAACTGTATAAATTGCGCCAACGGCTTCTTTGTGAAAGACTGTGGCATCAGTCAGGGGGTCTGCACTTCATGCAACAACATATAAGATTGCCGCTTTGACCAGTATATTCAAATTCATTCCAACCCAGGGATGTCAAGGTCCCCCTTTGATGATGTCATTACCTTCTGTGGAAGGGATATTGATGCTGGAAGGCTCAAGATCCACATTGGCCCCCACCCCAAGACTATCTCCTGGCCTGTGGTGGAGGGGCTGCAGCCAGCTGCTGTCAAGAGCGCGATTACGGTGAAGTCAAACAATACCTGTATTGAGGCAGACGGCCCCAAGCCAGGCCACAATAAGGAGATAGTCCTTGAGATGCAGAAGCTGCCCAAGACTGACAACAATCAGGAAGGTCTCCGTGGGTGGATAATAGCACTGGGGTATATCCTGTTTGGCGTGCTCATGGCCCTCACCAATCTCCTCACCCTGCAGTACCCCCTTGTCTGCTCCCTGGCCTGCCCCCTGCCCATGCTGTGCCTGTATGCCCAGGGTTTCATAGCTGGCCTTGATGGAAGGCCCCACCTTGGCGTTGCGCTGGCCTGTTCGGCCCTGCCACTCCCCTTCATGTGCTCCCAGTGGTCCCTCCCCTTTGGAGCTGCCCTCATTTTAGCGTTGGCCTGTCTTCAGGCGGTGGCCTCAAGACACATTGCTGGTGTGGCCTGCCTCGTACTGAGCCTTGCGTCGCTCTGCCTGGCCCTCCTCCCGATCCAGGAGATCGAGCCCAAGTGGGGTATCACCCTTTCAGTGTTCTTCCTGTTGGCAGAATGCGTGTTATCATCCCTTATAGGGAGGAGGGTGGTCTTTCGGATTAAATACATTGTGTGATTTGAAGTTTAATTTTGAACTGGGTTTGAATTTTTTTTTGTTTTTTTACTTTTTTTACTTTTTTTTACTTTTTTTTATTTGGTCTATATAACGGCTAGTGTTTGGTTTCAAATCAAAATGCCACGCTGCTGTACTCCCATCCCGAACGAGTTCGCCCCAACCTATGCCAGCGTGCTCGTGGGGAATCTGGAGTCCGAGGTCAAGGCGTTGGAGAAAGCGCCCCTCCATCCATGCCTTACAGCCTGGTGCCAGCGCTGCTCAAGATCCTACCTGCTGACAACTTCCATGCACCTGTTCCAAAGACCATCAGAGCACCATGCTCACATGGTGGTGTTTGCGAGGGAGCTAATGAAATGAATATTATTGTGTCCATGCCTGTCCAGTTGGCCTGAAAAACGTTTAGCCCCCTCATGCTGCCACGAGCATATCCGACGCCACAAAGGCGGCCGCTGCTAGCGCTATAAGGTACTGGCTTTGCGGGCTGAACCCAAGGGTGCATCCCAGCCCCAGCATAAGGGAGTCCAGGAGCAGGGTGATGCTCCTTAGCGCATCACAGCCCCTGCGGCTCTTAACAAACACCCTGCTGGCCACTATGAAGAGTATCGGGGGATTGTAGGGTGTTTCTGCGCCACAGTACAGCCTTATGGCCACCAGCTGCAGCACCCCTGACAGGAGATTGTAAAAAGGGGGATCCCTTTGCTTCTCCATGCCAGCAAACGACAGCCACTGTGCCCCTATGAATATCCCACAGTAGGTGCATATGTAGAGTATGACAAACCAGTAGTAGATCAGGTCCTCCTCAGTGGCATACATGAAGTCTCCCTGCATGGTCACAAGCACAGTGGTAGTGCAGCATATCAGGATGGAAACCCACGGGCTCGGGTAGACCTTGTCCTTGCTCAGGGATGCCAGCACGTACTTGCTTAGGCACCGCACCAGGTACACCACAAGCACACACACAGTCCAGTAGACCCAGTCTGGCATGGACGCACTGCCCGTGCTGTAGAGGATGTCGTCTGACAGCACGTAGTCCATGTCAGCGTCCAGGACATCGCACGAGCTCACGTCGTACCTTGAGCTGTTGCTTATTGCCCTGAGGGTGGTTGCGTCCCCGCAGATCCAGTCAAGCCTCTCGCTCACTATGGGGGTGTGGGTGGACGGGAACATCACGCTATTGTTGGTGCTGCACAGCCCGAACGCGCTCTGCAGGCAGCTCTGGCTTTCCCAGGCCGGCATGGCCCCTAGCTGGGCCCTGGTGTGCCAGGACTTGGGTTTGAAGGAGACCCCGTGCTGGTTGATCCTCACCAGGCGCGAGGACAGCGTCATAAACGCAGCGCTCCCAGTCTGCCACTGGACGGGCAGCCCGTTCACGGATATGAACGGGCGGCTGTTGTCTATCTGGAAGATGGTCATACCTGTCCTTAGTGTGGCAAAGTTATTAAAGCTGCCGAATCAGCTCATATAAATAGATAATGCTCAGCGCATTCGTGTCCATCCTGGTCGCCATGGTGAGCACGGGCATGGGCCTTGACAGCCTGGGCATAATCTACACTGCGTACACCCGTGCGTGCATGCGCCTGGAGAACGAGAGGGAGCTGCTGAAAAAGTGCCAGGACCCCGCCTTTTTTAAGCTGATGAGCTTGTACCCGGTGGTGTGCAGCAACGTGGAGGCCAATGCCAGGGTGGGCGCGATCTGGATAGCCCTCAAGGAGGTGACGGATGCGTTCCGGCTGGTCTGGAAGCCCTGGCTGGCAGCTGTTCTAGTGGCCCTGTGTGTGCTCCTGCCTGTTTGCTGGGTCTGCCTCTCCAGCGTGTCTACTCGTGTGTCCCGTTACCGGCGGGGGAACCTCATACCCAGGCACAGGCTTTGCAGGGAGATCTAGCTGGTCTTGGCTGGTACATTCCTGTCGCTATTTAAGAACTAAACAAAAAGCAAACAAGTATGAGAGAGCATAAGCAGGTTGTAGGATTGATGTTTGTGACGTCCACTGTTTTGACCATCATCCTCCTGTGCTTTTACACTCTCAAGCGCGACTTCAACATTCCCCTCACGTACCGCACCACATTCGGGAACTGGTCGGCAGTGGACAGCTTTTTCCGATCTCCCGTGTACAACCTCACGCACCCTAGGGGCTACAGAATCCCTGCATGGGGCGCGCTGGCACGGATCGCGTGGTGCAACACTGCCGTCTCTTCCGCCCAGTGCGCATGCCTCTCCAACTACTACAACACCACCTACCTGGGCTACATAAGCCAGTGGGGCGCATTGGACATCACCGCTGATCAGCTCTACGACCTGAGCGCCCAGGGCGCACTGGAATGCAGGCAGCAGAGGGGCTCCTGGCGGAAGGACACGTGTCAATCCGTCTGCTCCGTCCACCTTGTCACCCCTGTCATGCTGAGCTGCCTGTTTGCCTCCCTGATCCTCTCCAGGGTCATGGTGTTTGAGAGCAGGTTTCTTTGCAGGGTAGCATACTACCTCCCGGTCGTCCTAGCAGTGGTGGTGATCATCAGCCTGCTCTTCTGGGACAACACTGCTGGGATCATCTCCTGCCTCGCAATCCTGGTGGCCATGGTGGAGGCGAGCTACATCACCCCGTGCGCAGACGGCACAATGGCCTTCTTCAGCTGCCAGCGCTTCACCCTGGGGGCCCTGGCCAGCTGGGCCGCTGTGACCCACCAAGCCAGGGACCTCTACCTGGTCCCATCCTACGGGGTGCTAGGATTTCTGGTGGGGTTCTTTGCCTACTACCAGCGCTTCTACAGCGAGCGCAAAAACAGCCTGGCCCAGCACCTGAGCCTGTACCTGTGGGTGGGCAGCACGGTCATAGTGGCCTGCCTGGCCCTCCTCGTGGAGCAGAACTGGTTCTACAACAGCCCGGTCAACTCCAGTGTGGTTTCAGTGGTGTCTCTGTTCGCTCTTTTATGCCTGCCCTCCCTCTGGTTCAGCGATGGGATGCATGTGCTTTTAGGGGTGGCAGTGCTGACAGTGTGCTCAGTGACTGTCGTGGTGGACTTGGGGAATTCGCAGTAGGCGTGGTTTTCGACTTTGGATTTCGATTTTGGATTTCGATTTTGGATTTCGATTTTGGATTTCGATTTTGGATTTCGATTTTGGATTTCGAATTTGGATTTAATAAGGTAAAACTCTCAGCTGGAGCTAGGCCATTTGGCGACGACGATTGGAGGGTCCGTCCGCTTATATGCGACGACGATTGGAACGACGATTGGATGGGGGGTCTGCAGGCTCCTCATCCCTGGGTCTCCTTTCACCCACTGCAGGAGCGCTGTATATGGGAACGCCAGCAGGGACATCAAACCCTCCATGCGGATGCATCCTGGGTTCAGCAATATCGCCGAGCACGGATAGATCAGGGACCACAGCCTGCCCCTCCGCCACCTGCCCCTGATGCCTCCTCATCCTTGCTTCAGCTATTTCCGCCAGCATTGCAGGACTAGGGACCCCAACAGGAGCCGCCCCGCCAACAACATGCCCCTGGGGTTGTGCCTGGGATTGTGCCTGGGATTGTGCCTGGGATTGAAATGAAGGCATCACCTGTGCCACTCCTCTGACAGCATCTCGCGCTCCAGAGAAAACGGCATTGCCAGTAGCCACGATCGCCTGGGTGGCTAAGACTCGTCTGCCCTCCTCAGTCATGGATCCTGCAAGCCAGCCAACCATTCTTGGCACTAAGGTATTAGGCATAGCAGCATTTGCTATTGCAGCTGCAACTTCAGCTCTGGCTATGTAGGTGGGAGCACGAACCCATCCACCTGTCAGAGCAGAGAGTCCACTGAAGATCATATCCCCTGCAAATGTTGCAGCCAATGTTGTGAAAAGGCCAAGTTCATCATGCTGAATTGAAGCTACAGTTGCAGCTGTGGCTGCCATACCTGAACTGACTATTGAAGGAACTTCACCCAGACCTCTGGCAGCATAGCCAGCAGTTGAACTTACAGCTTCAGAAGTGGAATTTATTATTCCATTCACACTGTCTGTAAAGCTGGTTAGGTCATATATAAACCCCTCTGGCATATCTGGTACTCCTGGGACTGACTGAACCCTGTCGTTGTTAAGATTGTTATTTTGTCTAGACATAATGTCATTAGAATCAATGGCTGTAGGGCATTCCTTAAATACAAATCATAAACCTCGAAACTAACTATTTCAAGTTAAGTTCCGTAGTTTGCGTAGATGAGGAAAACCACAGGCAACTTGGCAGCAGCGTCCAGGATGGCCAGCCCGCTCCCCATGCGCTCAAACCAGTCACACCCGTATAAGGCGTAGCACAGCACTGCCCAGCTGCAGGACAGCACCAGCATGATCAGCAGGTTGTAGGCGATGGCCCCCGTCCACCATGGAACAATCAGGTCCCCTAGCAGGTAGTCCCTAGCCAGGTACACCACCAGCAGCCCCCCCATGCAGAGCGACAGCCACGCGTTCAGCAGGAAGAGTCTGACGTGGTTTTTCACCCTCATCGTATCGAAAAAGCCCCCCGTGTCCAGCTGGCTTGCCTCCCAGTTCTGAAGAAAGGACAGGTAGGCGCCCATCCCGTTGAGATTACAAAGGAAGATGCTTGTAGTGCCCAGCACCCCTGCCCACGAGGGAGCGCTGGGGACAAACAGCACGAAAACGGATAGGAAGGCTAGGGGGGTGGAGACACAGTACTCCACATACTGCAGCACCACCCTGTTGGGGATCATCCAGGGGACTATGGATGACACCAGCAGGGCCAGCACAGTGACACCTACCTGCAGGATGGACATGCTGTTGTCGTAATACAATATCAGCACGCCCCCCGCCACATTCCACAACAAGCACCACGTGGAGCTAAACCCCAGGCAGGCCAGCGCAAAGCTGGCGCTGACCCACTCAAACGCTGCCAGCAGCGCAAACACGTTCCATTCCAGGCCCTTCTGCACGGTCTCATACGTGCTGCACACCTCAAAAAAACAGTTAGAGCCGTTTGATGAGGCTGTGGCTGGATTGTAATTTGGATACCCCACAGGGAGGGCGGAGAGGACCTCAGCATACGATTCCGTTACTAGGGACTTATGTGTCACGCCCAGGTAAAGGGCTGCAATGGCGTGCACCAGAAACAACAGCAACCTCAAAACACCCATTTACATAGTTTATACACCATCATTAATACGGAGAGCAAGTCTTTTTTTTCAATATTCGTTGCCTTCCTCAGACGCGGACCTAGCGTCTGGAGAATCCTGGCCATCTCAGTCTTCAGCCTTTCTCAGACGCGGACTCGGCGTCTGGGAGAATCCTGGTCATCTCCGTCTCGCCCCTCATCTTGAAGTACTCCTCCGGGCAGTGGGTCTTGTTCCGCATAAACTTGCTGGTCGTGTATGCATTCACGGTGAGATCGGCCACCATGCGAATCAGCACAAAGTCGATCTGGCTCATGGCCAGGAAGATGCTGAAAACCCCCATGATATTGCAATACATGCCCCAAAACTGGGTGATGGTCAGGCATGTGAGCTTGGTGTAGGGGATGTACTTGGTTTTGTGGTCTGTGATGGTGTTCAGGATCCACGGAGATATCGCGTCCGACATGAAGTCGTTCACAGACGTGTTGACAAATGTGAACCCAGCCACCAGCCCCCACTTGTACCACGTGTTCAGGACCATCCCCATGAACTGGGTGCCCTCGGACGGGCCCAGTGTCATGAACTTGCTGTCTAGCATCCCTACCTCCTTAAACACTGCCAGCACTAACACCAGCCACATCATGAGCACCACGGTTATGATGCGCTTGTCGTCGAAAAGGGTGTCGATCAGGCTGCACATGAATGACCTTAAATGGTGGGTTATTTTTATAGGTGTTAGCTGGCGTTACAGACAACCCTTCTTTGGGAAATATTTATTAAAATAACAATCCAGGATGGATTAAGGAACTTAAGGTTCTCACATGTAGAACGGAAAGACCTCAGTCACAATGGCACGACATGCAGGGCATGTTGTCTTTGTTTTTGCATCGCGTGCTTTGGAACATATGCCCTTCCAGCATGTCTTACAGCATACAAAATGGCCACATGGAGTAAGATACATATTCCTCTGGTTAACAAGGCAAATAATGCACTCGTTTTTTTGCTTGAGTTCTGCCTCAGCTTTATCCGCCTCAAGCTTGTGGGCTGCCTGCATCTCGTCGAGCTTGCTCTTGTGCTGTGCCTGCATTGCATCCAGCTGTCGCCTGTGCCTCGCCCTCATCTCTGAAAGCTGGCGGTCGTGGGCCTCCTGCCTCTTCGCGAACTCCTCGTCACACCCGCGTGTCAGGGATAGCTGGTGGTACTTGTGCTGACTGTGCGCCCTGCTGCTCTCGGTCTTGAGCTGGGCAATCTCCCTATCGCGTTCAGCAAGCTGCCTGCGCAGCTCTTGGATCTCTTCCGGGCTTCTTGATCGCGCTGTGCCGTCTGCGTTTCGCCCAGCCATTTCAGGGTGATCTGGGGGCAGCCCGCCCGTGCCAGCGTCCTGCACCGGAACTCTGGGCTGAGCTCCTGCCCCTGGCTGAACAGCTGGCTGGAGTGTGGGCTGGAGTACGGGCTGGAGTATGGGCTGAACCCTAGGCTGAGCCCCATGTGCCCTAGGCTGAGACCCAGGTTGAGCCCTAGGCTGAAGCTGAACAGCAGGCCCAGCCCCGCCACCAGCAGGGCCTCCGTCGCCCAACGAGATACCAGTCAGCCTGACTGCCTCCTCTCTCGTAAGAGGCGTCCAACGGGGGCGTGCACTGGGAGACCTGGGATTACCCTGGGGCCTGGCACCTCCATCCCCAGCGCTTCTGTGTACAGTTGGGGGCTGTGGGGATGAATTTGGCCTGGCACCTTCGCGCCTAGCACCCCTAGCAGCAGGTGCTGCTGCTGGTCCAGTCCTAGGCCTAGGTCCTGCCTCAGCCCTAGCCCCAGCCCCAGCAGCAGCAGCAGCAGCAGCAGCCCCAGCATCATCTCCATACCCAGCACCACCAGCAGCCATAGCAGCCCTAGCGCGCACAGCTGCCCTGTCGATGAAGGGAGGTCTCTCCTGATTGTTTCCACCCTGATTGTTTCTAATATTACTATTCGACATAAAAGTCAGGCATTATGCTTTGTAGTTAATGTGCTTTAAATACCCACATCCAACCTTTATTTGCAGTAATATTTGAAGTTTCGGACTACAGACACGTACAAATTACTAAGAATTCAAAATGCACGCATACCAGATCACATCCATCACTTTAAAACATTAAAATTCAATGAATTGCATCAACACAGGAGCAGTCTTCAGGGCATGAAGACACGGACGCAGGAAGTCTCCCACTTGTTGCAAGTAAGACACTTTGTACGAGATGTCAGCATGTGGCTGCACGTCCATGGATCAGCGTCTCCCCAGACATTGCATGTCATGCAGTAGGGCTTGGAAAGCCTAGATTGTTTGGAACAGTCCTCACACTTGTTGATGTGACCGCAAGGAAGGGAAACCATGCAGCTAGGCCTATCCTTGCAAATCACACACAGCTTCGAATCTTCTTCCCTCTGCAGACAAATCTTCGGCTCTCCCTCAGGCGACCTTGGCCTCTTCTGGGGGAGGCTCGTTCCATCCGCCCCCATCATGCGCCTCATGGCTGCTTCCGCTCTGAGCTCGCTAGCTGTGGGCGGCAGTCCGCGCACTGCTGCAGGCAGGCCACGACTCTGCGCTGCTGGCCAATTGATGGGCGGAAACGTCCTAGCTGCAGGCTGGCGGAGTAAGCGGCCGTCCGCACCCCGACCAACCATTTCTGGATGATCAAGGGGCAGTCCGCCCCCTGCTGCTGCCTGGCCAAGACCCTGTACTGCTGCTGCTGGCGGCAGTTCGACTGGGCCACGACTCGCTTGCAGTGCCTCCTCCAGCGCTGCATCCAGTGCTGCCTGCTCATCCTGGACCTCCAGGCTCGCTTGCTCATCCTGGACCTCCAGGCTCGCTGCAATCGCCGCGTCCAGCGCTGCCTTCTCCTCGTCGGGGACCTCCAGGCTAGCTGCACATGCTGCCACCAGGTGGGCATACTCCTGTTCGTCTGTCTGAGCCATAAATGCACTAGCCATTAGTGCATCTTTGATATCAGCTTCAAAGCGCGGGGAATCTTGTCCAGCCCCTCCATCAGCAATCCAGCCCTCGCCTCCAGCCAGGTCATTGTTCTCGCCTC
>Ga0316232_1004818_pt1 | contig 11207 bp, 8 predicted proteins | sample TBHtaG_FD_206006 | JGI IMG/M metagenome (GOLD analysis project Ga0316232, IMG submission 206006) | Freshwater microbial communities from Trout Bog Lake, Wisconsin, USA - TBH18025_13 | ecosystem: Environmental > Aquatic > Freshwater > Lake > Hypolimnion/Profundal zone | place: USA: Wisconsin... | reverse complement strand
CCTCGAACACGTGCACCTTGTGGCCCATGCGGGCCAGTTCGCCCGCGGCGGTCAGGCCGCCCGGGCCGGAACCGACCACGGCCACCTTGAACCCGCTCTGCGCCTCCGGCGGCGTTTCCCGGGGCATATTGCCGGCGGCCCAGTCCGCCACCCAGCGTTCCAGGAAGCCGATGGCCACCGGCTGGCCCTTCTTGCCGCGGATGCAGACGCCTTCGCACTGCACCTCCTGCGGGCAGACCCGGCCGGTGGTGGCCGGCAGGGCGTTGTCCACCCGGAGGATCCGGGCGGCCTGCTTGAAATCGCCTTCGGCCACGGCCGTGAGGAAATCCGGAATGCGCACGCCCACCGGGCAGCCTTCCATGCACGGCTTGTTCTTGCAGACCAGACAGCGCTGAGCCTCTTCCATGGCCAATTCCGGGGTCAGCCCCTGGTTGACCTCGCGGAAATTGCAGGCGCGTTCCTTGGCGTCCTGCGCGATCATCTTCACCCGGGAGATGGCCAGACGGTCTTTGATGGACAGGTTGGTCATGGTCAGTCCTTTTTCAGGTCGGCGATTTGCTGGTCCAGCCGGCAGCCGTGGGCGTCCAGCTCGAGATAGGTGGCCTGGCGGGTCGACAGTTCGCGGAAATCCACCTGGTGCCCGTCGAATTCCGGGCCGTCCACGCAGGCGAACTTGACCTGGCCGCCGACCGTCACCCGGCAGCCGCCGCACATGCCGGTGCCGTCCACCATGATCGGGTTGAGCGAAACGATGGTGCGCACGCCGAAGCCCCGGGTGAGATCGCAAACCGCCTTCATCATCGGCACCGGGCCGACCGCGTAGACCGCGGCGGGGCACTGCTCGGGGTCTTCCAGGATGCGCTTGAGCGGCAGGGTGACGAAGCCCTTCTCGCCGCAGGTGCCGTCCTCCGTGGTGGTGTAGAGGTGCGTGGAGAAGGCGCCGAGCTCCTTCTGCAGGATGACGTACTTCTCGCTGCGCCCGCCGATGATGGTGGTCAGCTCGTTGCCCGCCTCGGCCAGGCCCTTGGCCAGGGGGAACAGCACCGCCGTGCCGGCGCCGCCGCCCACGCAGACCACCCTGCCCATCCGCTCGATCTCGGTGGGCTCGCCCAGCGGCCCGGCCACGTCGGACAGGAAGCCGCCGGCGGGCACCGCCACGATCTCCCGGGTGCTGATGCCCACCGCCTGGATGATCAGGGTGATGGTGCCGGCCGCGGGATCGTCGTCGGCGATGGTGAGCGGGATGCGCTCCCGGCCCTGGCCGCAGCGGACGATGACGAACTGGCCAGGCTTGCGCGAGCGCGCCACCCGCGGCGCGGCGATGACCATCCGATGCAATTGCGGAGCTATTTCCTCGTTGCTGACCACCAGGAACATGCGCTTGCCACCTTTCGTTCAGGTCCCCGCCGCCCCGCGACCGTCACGGGGGAGGGGAGCGTCGAAGAAAATGCATCAATGAAATTCCGCCAGTTCCCAAGTATGTCATTCGGGAACCGGGAATCCTAGCGCCGCTCCTCCAGGGTTTAAGACAACCCCTTTATTTTCAATGGAGGTCCGAAAAATCTGTGCCAAACTGCCCCGCCGTTCCGCCCGGAACGCTGTTCGGTCCGGTACGGAGCACCGCCCCGTCCGCCGGAGCGGCCCGGGGCGGGCAGCGAAAAGCTAGTACCGTTGGATCCCGTTGTATGAAGGGTCCGTGCCGGGCACAAGCAGGCGTAGCGGAGCCAGCTCCGCAACGCCTGCTAGTTGGAGGACCTGCGCTCGGCCTTCTTGCGGTCGTTCTCGGACAGGATGCGCTTGCGCATGCGGACGCTGATGGGGGTGACCTCCACCAGTTCGTCATCCTCGATGTACTCCAGCGCCTGCTCCAGGGTGTGGTCCCGGGGCGGGGTGATGCGGGTGGCCTCGTCACTGCTGGAGGTCCGCATGTTGCTGAGTTTCTTGCTCTTGGCGATGTTCACCACCAGGTCGTTCTCGCGCGAGTGCTCGCCGACGATCATGCCCTCGTAGCACTTGATGCCGGGCTGGATGAACATGACCCCGCGCTCCTCCAGGTTCATCAGGGCGAAGCCCACGGATTCGCTCTGGTCCATGGAGATCAGCACGCCGTTCTTGCGCCGGGGCAGCTCGCCCTTGTAGGGGCCGTAGTGGCTGAACAGGCTGTGGATGATGCCCTCGCCCCGGGTGTCGGTCATGAATTCGGAGCGGTAGCCGATCAGGCCGCGGCTGGGGATCTTGAAGTGCAGCCGGACCCGGCCCATTTCCTGGCCCATGTCCTGCATTTCCGCCTTGCGGCCGCCCAGCTTCTCCATGACGATGCCCATGGCGGTTTCGGGCACGTCGATGGACAGGTCCTCGTAGGGTTCCAGCTTCTCGCCGGTGGCCGGGTCGGTGTGCAGGATCACCTCGGGCCGGCTGACGCAGAGCTCGAAGCCTTCCCGGCGCATGGTCTCGATCAGCACCGAGAGGTGCAGCTCGCCCCGGCCGGAGACCTTGAAGGAATCCGGGCTGTCGGTGTCCTCCACCCGCAGGGCCACGTTGAACTGCAGTTCCTTCATGAGACGTTCGCGGATGCGCCGGCTCTGGGTGTACTTGCCGTCCTGGCCGGCGAAGGGGCCGTTGTTCACCACGAACATCATCGAGATGGTGGGCTCGTCGATTTCCACGTAGTCCAGGGCCAAGGGGGTTTCCAGGGAGGCGATGGTCTCGCCCACCCGGATGTCCGGGATGCCGGCCAGGGCGACGATCTCGCCGGCGGAGGCCTCGGTCAGGTTGACCCGGGTGAGGCCCTCGAAGCCATAGAGCATGGAGACCTTCTGGGTCTGCACGGTGCCGTCGCGCTTGATCAGGGCCACCGTCTCGTTGACCTTGATCTGGCCGTTGACGATCCGGCCGATGCCGATCTGGCCGACGAAGTCGTTGTAGTCCATCAGGGTGACCAGCATCTGCAGCGGCGCCTTGGGGTCGCCGGTGGGGCAGGGGCAGTGCTTGACGATGGCGTCGAACAGCGGGTCGAGGCTGTCGCTGGGGTCGTTGACGTCCATCATGGCGTAGCCCATCTTGGCGCTGGCGAAGACGAAGCAGCAGTCCAGCTGGGCGTCGGTGGCGCCCAGTTCGATCAGCAGGTCGAACACCGCGTCCTGGGTCCAGGTCGGCCGGGCGCCGGGACGATCGATCTTGTTGATCACCACGATCGGCCGGAGGCCCAGGGCCAGGGCCTTGCGGGTGACGAACTTGGTCTGCGGCATGGGGCCGTCGAAGGCGTCCACCACCAGCAGCACCGAATCCACCATGCTGAGCACCCGCTCCACCTCGCCGCCGAAATCGGCGTGCCCGGGGGTGTCGACGATGTTGAAGCGGTAGCCGCCCCAGTGCAGGGCCGTGGTCTTGGCCAGAATGGTGATGCCCCGCTCCCGTTCCTGATCGTTGCTGTCCATGGCGCGTTCCTGGACCCGCTGGTTGTCCCGGAACATGTGGGCGCCCTTGAACATGGCGTCCACCAGCGTGGTCTTGCCATGATCGACGTGGGCGATGATGGCGATATTGCGGATCTTCTCGATGGCGGTCATGCGGGTCCTTGGAAAGAACTGGGAAGCCCCGGTGAGCGACGGCCGAGGCAGAACCCTTGATTTTAGCAGGGCGGTGGCAATTCCCGTAGAACGGATTTCGCCGGGTAGGCTTAAACTGTTGTACTAATGTAACTGTATTGAATTAAATATTCATTGGAGTCGGCCATGCATATCAATGAACTGCTGACCACGATCGTTGATCTGGGCGGTTCCGATCTGCATCTGAAGGTCGGCAACTTCCCCATCGGCCGGGTCAAGGGCCGGCTGACCCCGCTCACCCAGTTCAAGAAGCTGGTGCAGGAAGACACCATCGCCATGGCCTACTCGATCATGGCCACCGACCGGCAGAAGGCGAAGTTCAAGGAAAACATGGACATCGACCTGGCCTACTCGGTCCCCGCGCTGGGCCGGTTCCGCTGCAACATCTTCAACCAGAGGGGCACGGTGGGCATGGTGCTGCGGGTCATCCCGCGGCGGATCTTCTCCATCGACGACCTGATGCTGCCCCGGGTGCTGAACAAGATCTGCGAGGAGCAGCGCGGGCTGGTGCTGGTCACCGGCACCACCGGCTCGGGCAAGTCCACCACCCTGGCGGCCATGATCGACCTGATCAACGCCACCCGCACCGAGCACATCCTGACCATCGAGGATCCGATCGAATACCTGCACAAGGACAACCTCTCGATCATCAACCAGCGGGAGGTCGAGGCCGACTGCCGGTCCTTCTCCACCGCCCTGCGGGCCGCCCTGCGCCAGGATCCGGATGTCATCCTGGTGGGCGAGATGCGTGACTACGAGACCATCGAGACCGCCATCCACGCCGCCGAGACCGGCCACCTGGTGTTCTCCACCCTGCACACCCTGGACGCGGCCGAAACGGTCAACCGGGTGATCTCGGTGTTTCCGCCGCACCACCAGAAGCAGATCCGCATCCAGCTCTCCCAGGTGCTCCGGGCCGTCATCAGCCAGCGCCTGGTGCCCCGGGCCGACGGCCAGGGGCGGGTGCCGGCGGTGGAGGTGATGGTGGCCACTGAGACCGTGAAGGCCTGCATCGAGGACAAGGACAAGACCAAGGGCCTCCGGGAAGTGATCTCCCAGGGCACCTCCCAGTACGGCATGCAGACCTTCGACCAGAGCCTCTATTTCCTGCTTCAGGAAGGACTGATCACGGTCGAAGAAGCGCTCAAGCGGGCGACCAACGTCGGCGAGTTCAAGCTGCGCCTGGAGGGCGTCGGCAGCACCGGCGATTCGGCCCGGGCCAGCATGACCCGGGGCATGTCCATCAGCTCGGGGCCGGCCGGACCCGCCAGACCGGGCAAGAACCCGGATCAGCCCGGGGACTTCAAGATCCACCTGGGGCGCTGAGGCGGGGTCCCCGGAAGGGTTCACTTCCCGGGCTGGGTTTCGGGCCGGCCGGAAGCAAAATTGCTTGGCCGTGGGCGCTGATTCGTGATTGTATAGGCATGTCTGTACCAGCCGCCCGAACCTTCCAGAAACGGACCCAATTCCCTTCAGACGAGGTATTCCCGTGTCCCATCGCGTTGTCGAGTGCGTTCCGAACTTCTCCGAAGGCCGCGACCTGGCCCGGATCAAGGTGATCACTGACGCCATCACGGCGGTGCCGGGGGTCCGGCTGCTGGATGTGGATCCGGGGGCGGACACCAACCGCACCGTGGTCACCTTCGTGGGCGCGCCGGAACCGGTGCTGGAGGCGGCCTTCCAGGCGGTGAAGACCGCCGCCCAGGTGCTGGACATGGCCAGCCACCACGGCGCCCATCCGCGCATGGGGGCGACCGATGTCTGCCCGTTCGTGCCGGTGGAGGGGATCACCCTGGAGGAATGCGCGGAGCTGGCCCGCCAACTCGGCGAGCGGGTGGGCCGGGAGCTGGAACTGCCGGTCTATCTCTATGAGAAGGCCGCCAGCAGCCCCGAACGCAGCAACCTGGCCGTGGTGCGCAAGGGCGAATACGAAGGGCTCGCCGAGAAGCTCAAGGATCCCCACTGGGCGCCCGACTACGGCCCCGCGCGGTTCAACCCCAAGGCCGGCGCCCTGATCACCGGCGCCCGGGAATTCCTGATCGCCTACAACATCACCCTGAACAGCCGGGACAAGGCGCACGCCACCGACATCGCCTTCGAGCTGCGGGAAAAGGGCCGGGTCGCCCGGCGCGGCCAGACCAGCCCCTTCTACAGCAGCGGCAAGGAGCTGCGCTACGCCGAGGGCTGCTATCCCTGCGGCAACTGCGGGTTCGACGCCGCCAGCTTCGCCGGGCTGGAGGCCCACTGCCGGGACCAGCACGGCTACGAGCTGCGTCGCCTGCTGAGCCTGAACGATATCGACGCCGGCAAGGAAGTGGCCGGGCAGAAGGTCTACAAGGCCGGCCTGTTCACCTACTGCAAGGCGATCGGCTGGTACGTGGACACCTACAAGCGGGCCCAGCTCTCCATCAACCTGACCAACTACAAGGTGACTCCGCCCCAGGCGGTGCTGGAAGCCACCCGGAAGATGGCCGCGGACCGGGGCCTGGTGGTCACCGGCAGCGAGATCGTCGGGCTGGTGCCGTTCCAGGCGCTGGCCCAGGCCGGCCGCTTCTACCTGAAGCAGCAGGGCAAATCGCCGTTCGTCCCGGTGCCCGACTTGCTGGAGAACGCCGTGTTCTCCATGGGGCTGGCCGACGTGGCGCCGTTCGAGATCGACAAGAAGGTGCTGGGCCTGCCGCGCAAGCTGGAACACGGGCTGGTGGACCTGACCAGCGTGGAGCTGGTGGATGAGGTGAGCCGCGACACGCCGGCGCCGGGGGGCGGTTCCATCGCCGCCCTGGCGGGCGCGCTGGGCGCCGGGCTGGCCTCGATGGTGGCCAACCTGGCCCAGGGCAAGACCAGGACTCCCCAGGACGAAGCCGCCGTGCTGGACGCCGCCGAGCAGAGCCAGCGGCTCAAGGATCTGCTGATCCTGGCGGTGGACGACGACACCAACGCCTTCAACGGCTACATGGAAGCCCGGCGCCTGCCCCAGGGCACGGCCGGGGAGAAGGCGGCGCGGGAAGCCGCGATGCAGGAGGGCCTCAAGCGCGCGGTCGAAGTGCCCTGGGCCACGGCCAGCGCCTGCTTCGAGGTGATGCGCGCGGCGGACCTGGCCATGGCCGGGGGACTTGCCGCCTCCATCACCGACGCCCTGGTGGGCCTGCAGATGGGCTTCGCCGGACTGCGCGGCGGCATCTGGAACGTGCTGATCAACCTCAAGGACATCACCGATCCGGCCTTCACGGCTGACATGCAGGGCCGCTGCGCCCGTCTGCTGGACGAGGCCCAGGTCCTGCTGGAGCGCGCCATGGCCTATGGCGACGGCAAGCTGGCCGGGATGCTGGAAAAAAAGCCACGAAAGGAGCAGAAATGAACGCAACCATCGCCGAGGACCTGCGCCGGGACGAAAGCCGGGTGATCCACGCGCCCAGGGGCACCGAGCTGAGCTGCAAGAACTGGCTCATCGAGGCCGCCTACCGCATGATCCAGAACAACCTCGACCCGGAAGTGGCGGAGAACCCCAAGAGCCTGGTCATCTACGGCGGCATCGGCCGGGCGGCGCGCAACTGGCCGTGCTACGACGCGATCCTGGCCGCGCTGCGCAAGCTGGAGCCGACCGAGACCCTGCTGATCCAGTCCGGCAAGCCGGTGGGCGTGTTCCAGACCCACGCCGACGCGCCCCGGGTGCTGATCGCCAATTCCAACCTGGTGCCGCGCTGGGCCACCTGGGAGAAGTTCCATGAGTTGGACCGCAAGGGCCTGTTCATGTATGGCCAGATGACCGCGGGTTCCTGGATCTACATCGGCGCCCAGGGCATCGTCCAGGGCACCTTCGAAACCTTCGCCGAGGCCGGCCGCCAGCACTACGGCGGCAGCTGGGACGGGCGCTGGATCCTCACCGCCGGCCTGGGCGGCATGGGCGGGGCCCAGCCCCTGGCCGCCACCCTGGCCGGCGCGGTTTCGCTTAACATCGAATGCCAGCAGACCAGCATCGACTTCCGCCTGCGCACCAAGTACCTGGACCTGCAGGCCAAGGACCTGGATGACGCCCTGCGCCTGGTCAAGCAGCACTGCGAAAGCAGGACGCCGGTGTCCATCGGTCTGCTGGGCAATGCCGCGGAGCTCCTGCCGCAGCTGGTCAAGCGGGCCCAGGCCGGCGGCATGCGCCCGGACCTGGTCACCGACCAGACCTCGGCCCACGACCTGATCAACGGCTACCTGCCGGTGGGCTGGACCGTGCCCCAGTGGAAGGCGGCCCAGGCCGACCCGTCCCAGCACGCCCGCCTGAACGCCGAGGCCGGCCGTTCCTGCGCCCTGCACGTGCAGGCCATGCTGGACTTCCACGCCATGGGCATCCCGGTGGTGGACTACGGCAACAACATCCGCCAGGTGGCCAAGGAGAACGGCGTCGCCAACGCCTTCGACTTCCCCGGCTTTGTGCCCGCCTACATCCGGCCGCTGTTCTGCGAAGGCAAGGGCCCGTTCCGCTGGGTGGCCCTGAGCGGCGACCCCGAGGACATCTACAAGACCGACGCCAAGCTCAAGGAGCTGTTCCCCGGGAACAAGCACATGGTGCGCTGGCTGGAGATGGCCAGGGAGCGCATCAGCTTCCAGGGCCTGCCCGCGCGGATCTGCTGGCTGGGTCTGGGCGAACGCCACCTGGCCGGCCTGGCCTTCAACGAGATGGTGCGCACCGGCGAACTCAAGGCGCCCATCGTCATCGGCCGCGACCACCTGGATTGCGGCTCGGTGGCCAGCCCCAACCGCGAGACCGAAGCCATGCTGGACGGCACCGACGCCGTGTCCGATTGGCCGCTGCTGAACGCCCTGCTGAGCACCTCGGGCGGCGCCACCTGGGTCTCGTTCCATCATGGCGGCGGCGTGGGCATGGGCTTCTCCCAGCATGCCGGCGTGGTCATCGTCGCCGACGGCACGGATGCCGCCGCCAGGCGGCTGGAGCGGGTACTCTGGAACGATCCCGCCACCGGTGTCATGCGCCACGCCGACGCCGGCTACGAGATCGCCCGGAACTGCGCCCATGAGAAGGGCCTGAACCTGCCCATGCTGCCCTAGGAGGTCGTTCGTGACCCTGTCCAAGAAGTCCGAGAAGCTCCGCGCCCAGGCGGGCTCGACCACGCTCTACCAGCTGGTGAAGGACCACATCAGGCAGCGGATCCACGAAGGCATCTGGAAGGCCGGCGACCGCATCCCCTCTGAGCACGAGCTGGTGGCGCAACTCGGAGTGTCCAGGATGACCGTGCACCGCGCCCTGCATGAGATGGCGGAGCATGGCATCCTGGCCCGGTTCGCCGGCATCGGCACCTTCGTCGCCGAGGAGCCGCCCCAGTCCGGCCTGCTGAAGATCACCAACATCGCCACCGAGACCCGGGCCCGGGGCCACGAGTACGGCTGCGACGTGATCAGCGTGGGCCGGGAATCGGCCAACCTGGAAGTGGCATCGGCCCTGGACCTGCACACCGGCGACTCGGTCTTCCACGCGGTCTGCGTGCACCGGGAGAACGGCGTGCCGATCCAGATCGAGGACCGCTACGTGAACCCAAGGGCCGCCCCCGACTTCCTGGGCCAGGATTTCGCCCAGATCGGCTTCTCGGAATACCTGGTGAAGATGGTCCCGCTGGACGAGGTGGAGCACGTGGTGGACGCCGTCCAGCCCACCGCCGAGGAGGCGGAGCTGCTGGAGATCCGGCCCTCCCATCCCTGCCTCGTGCTCACCCGGCGCACCTGGTCCAGCCAGATGGTGGTCACCTTCGTCCGCTGCATCCACCCCGGCTCCCGCTACCGCCTGGGTTCCCGGTTCCGGGTCAGCGGGCCGCAGTGGTTCGGCTGAGCGTTCGCAAGGTCTCCATGGCCTCGTCGGCGCGGTCCACCGGCACGAACAGGTGGTCGTGGCAGGCCGCGGCCACCACGTTGCAGCTGATACCCCGTTCGGCCAGGGCCGCGGCCACCGCGGCCGTGAGGCCCACCGCCTGCAGGTCCGAGGTCACCGTCAGGGTGATCCAGGCGGCGTGGAACAGCGGCGTCAGGTTCAGGTACAGGGCGTCCTCAGCCCTGAGGATGGCGCTCGCGCCCTCCTTCTCCCGGAAGGTGGCCAGCGGCTCCACCGACCATTCCCGGAAGCCGCGCGGCAGCTGGACGAACACGTAGACGCCCTCCTGGCGTTCCGGCGCCATGGAACGCAGCAGCTGGGTCAGATCGGAGATGGGCTGGGTCATGGGTTTCAATCTTACCCCCCAGCCGAAGGTGGTACCGTCCAGCATCTTATTTTATATAAATTGATATATTTCAATAATAAGACAAATTGTCAATTGAATTGACAATTTGTCCAAACACCGCAAACTCGGTCTATGATCATCCGCACCGCCCAGGCAACCCTATTGCGACTGGCCAAAGGCTTCCCCATCCTGGCCATCACTGGTCCGCGCCAGTCGGGCAAGACCACCCTTGCCAAGGCCGCCTTTCCGGACAAGCCATATGTGAGCCTTGAGGATCCTGATATCCGGAGGTTGGCGGAAAGTGATCCGCGGGGCCTGTTGGCCCAATTCCCGAACGGGGCGATCCTCGATGAAGCCCAGCGGGCGCCAGAGTTGTTCTCCTACATCCAGACCCGGGTCGACGTCGATATGCGCCTCGGCTTCTACGTTCTGACGGGATCCCAAAAGTTCGGCCTGTTTTCCGGCATCTCCCAATCCTTGGCCGGCCGGGTTGGTTCGCTGCAGCTCCTGCCCTTCGCCATGGGTGAACTGCAGGCGGCCGGCAAGCTTCCCCAGGATTTGGATGAGGTGCTGTACCGTGGCGCCTATCCGCCCTTGTATGATCGCGACCTCGCGCCGGTCGACTGGTACGGCAACTACGTCAATACCTACGTGGAAAGGGATGTCCGCCAGCTCATTGCCGTGCGAGATCTCACTGTCTTCCAGAGATTCCTGAGGATGTGCGCCGCCCGGGTGGGCCAATTGCTGAACCTTTCGGCCCTCGCGGCGGACTGCGGGATTACCCACAACACGGCTGCGGCTTGGCTTTCGGTACTCGAGGCCAGCTACATTGTTTGTATCCTCCGGCCTCACTTCCAGAATTACAACAAGCGGCTGGTCAAGGCTCCAAAGCTTTATTTCTGCGATACCGGCTTGGCAGGATGGCTGCTTGGCATCCGCGAGCCGAGTCAACTCGCCTTCCACGCCCAGCGTGGAAGCCTGTTCGAGAATCTGGTGGTGACGGAGTTCGTCAAGTCCAGGTTGAACCAGGGATTCCCTGCCGACCTTTATTTCTGGCGGGACAAGCAAGGGCTGGAGGTGGATCTTTTGGTGGAGAAGGGCGAAAGCCTGCATCCGATTGAAATCAAATCCGGCCAGACCATCGCCGCGGATTTCTTTCAATCGTTGGCCAAATGGAGCGCCCTCGCGGGCAAAACGGAAGCCTCCGCCTGGCTGGTCTACGGCGGCGATCAGAGCGCGCGTCGCGGAAATGTGCAGGTCGTACCATGGAGGGGCCTACCGGGATTGGTGTCGAGCCTATGACGCCGGGATTCCTTTCAACTGGCGCCTGACCGGTCGACGCTCGTCGCGGGGCAAGGCGGGTCCTCCCGCCTTGCCCCGC
>Ga0316232_1004817_pt1 | contig 11208 bp, 7 predicted proteins | sample TBHtaG_FD_206006 | JGI IMG/M metagenome (GOLD analysis project Ga0316232, IMG submission 206006) | Freshwater microbial communities from Trout Bog Lake, Wisconsin, USA - TBH18025_13 | ecosystem: Environmental > Aquatic > Freshwater > Lake > Hypolimnion/Profundal zone | place: USA: Wisconsin... | reverse complement strand
CTTCGTCAAATGGCGGCTTGCACAGATCGCGGGCAATGAGCAGCGCGTCGGAATCCGGTTTGAAACCGAGCCGGCGCGCCGAATAGGCCGAGTAACCGGCCAGTTCCAGCACCCGGATCCGCGCCTGACACGCCTCGCCGGTGTAATCCCGGTAATTCGTCGTCCAGATCGGCGGGTTCTGCTCCAGATGCTGGTCCGCCTTGTGTTGCGCCAGAATCCACAGTTCCACCAGCCAGGGCACCGTGTTATCGGCGTCTTGCGCCTGGCAAAACCGCGCCCACTTGAGCGCGGTGTCCGACTCGCCTTGTCGGGCGGCTGCGCACGCATACCGCAACGCAATCGGCGCGCGATTGCTCACGGCCGCCAACGTCGTCTCAAACAGCGCACGGCGTTGCAGCCAATTGGTCAGCAATTCCGCCGCGCCCCACGCCAACTGCGCGTCGTTGGTGCCCCGCCGCACCACGCCGGCAATCAGCTCCTGATCCAACCGCGTGATTTTCAACAACTCGGCCGTCTGCAACTGGCCGGTCAAGCGCCGCGTCTGATCCATCCGCCGGAAATCCGCAAACGTCGGCAACGGCTCGGCGGCAGCAGGAGCCAGAGCCGAGTTCGACGAGACGCCGTCCCCGGCAAAACAGGAGACAGAAGACAGGAGGCCGATGGCAAGGATGAATAATTGTTTTCTCATTCTGAATTCTGACTCCTGATTACTGTATTCTGTCTCGGCGCTGCCTGTCAAAGTGCAACTTGCGCCCGTTCCAACGGTTGCAGTTCGAAGTGTTGGGCAACCAAGCCGGTGTAGGCCGACTCTGTGAGTCGGCGTTTGTCCCCACGCCGCTTCGCAGAAGCGGCCTACAACATCGGCCAAAAGATTTGAACTGCACCCGACCCGCCTCCCGGATTGATTCTCCGCCGGCAATCTGCTACGAAGCTGGGCACCATGCGCCTGCCATTACCGGTCAAGCTCCGAGCGTCGAACTGGCTCGGGATTCTGGCCGGCCTCCTGCTGCTGGCCCCGGCCAGCCCCGCCGCCGAATTCGCCAACATCGAATGCCTCTGTGCCGACTGGGGGCCAGCAATGAAGTTGCCTACGAAAGAGGGTGAGAAACCGCAATTTAGCGAGACTGAGGAGGAAATCTATTTTCTGAAACAAGTGGGGCGATTTACACGCAAGCATCATCTGTTGCCGGGCGTTCTCTCTGGCAACACTGAGGATATCGGTCATGGCATCAGCATCTACCTCTGCAAAATGAAGCCCGACGGATCAGCCAAAACTGAGATCAACGAGCTTTGGAAGAATCCGAATTACCCAATTGATACACAAGGAGCATCCACATGGATGAGCGTGAATGTGAAGACTCGTAGGATTGCTCTGTCGGTCACGTTTGCGGGGAGTGAGGTGATTGGCTTGTGGACGATGAACCTCGACGGCAACGACCTGAAACGGATTATTGCACCAGCCCTTATCAGCGGCTCTGAACAAGCGATTGACAATCCGAATTGGATGCCTGACGGACAAGCAATCGTGTTCGGAGAGTCGTTGCGAGGTGCCAATCGCAGTCGGATTGCCAAATGTGACCGGGAGGGCAAGAACCTAACGTATCTAACCGAGGGAATCGCAGATGCTCAGCCGCGAGTTTCGCCAGACGGTAAAAAGGTTGCCTTCATTCACGGGATAAATTGGGCAACACTGCTGTGGCTTATGGACATTGATGGCAAGAACCAACACGCACTGCTCGACCCCAATGGTAAGTTGCACGGCGGCACCTTCCCCGCGTGGAGTCCGGATGGGAAGCGGATACTTCTGACGAGTGGAGGTCTGATCGACGTAGAAACAGGGAAGACAGTCTGGAAAGGGGCGCCCATTCGGGACAGGAAGGAACACTCTTGGGGGTGGGTGCATTGGGGTAAGTTGGGTATAGTTGGGTATAACTTGTCCGGGATTCTGTTCACGGGCAATGACATCAAGGAGTCAAAGTTGCTTGGCAGTTCTCAGGTAGTCGAGTGCTCGTCGGCAAAAGATTCCTGCCGGTGGTGAGGCAAATTCTGTTTTCTGGCTTCTGACTCCTGTATGCTTTTCTCAGCATGTCTGTCAAAGTCAACCTGACCAAGAAAACCGTCGCGCTCGGTGTCGGCGACCTGGTCGCGGAGCCGGCCAGCACTGCCGGCCGCGTCGCCGGGCTCCGGCAAGCGACGCGGTTCGCACTTGGCCGCGAAGTCCACGTCGACCACCAGCGCGCCCAAGCCGCCCGGCACGCCGCGTACCGGCAGGAAATCTTCGTCCGCCATTCGACGACCGTGGACGAGTTCGCCGTCAAAATCCAAGGCCGCATTGACGGCGTAATCGCGCCGGCCGAGGCCGGCCAGCCCTGGCTCGTCGAGGAAATCAAATCGGTCATCCTGCCGGCGCTGGCGTTCGCGGCCTTGACGCCGCATCCGCAACATCTGGAGCAACTCCGGCTGTACGGCTATTTCGTGCTGGAGGGCGAGGCTCCCACCGAGCCAGGTCGTTCTGTTGCCAACGGCTCGGCGGGAGCCTCGCCCTCCAAGAAAATCGAAGTCACCGGCGCGCTCGTGTACGTCAACGTCGTGGACGGCGCGCGCAAAGAATTTCCCGTGGCCGGCCCGTTCGACGAGTGTCGGCAACTGATTGCCGAGCGGGTGCGGGCCTTGATCACGACCGCGCGTGACCGCGACCGGGGCCGGCACGAACGCCGGCAACGCGCCGGCACTCTGGCGTTCCCATTCGCGGAACCGCGCCGATATCAAGACCAGATGCTGGCGGCGGTTGCCACGGCGGTGGACAACGGCCGGCATCTGCTGGTGTCCGCGCCCTCCGGGATTGGCAAGACGGTCGGGGCGCTGTACCCGGCTGTGAAACACGCGCTCGGAAATGACCGGCGCGTCTTCTTCGTCACGGCGAAAAACACGCAGCACCAGCAAGCCGCCGAGACGTTGCGCCGCTTGGACGGGCCGACGGCGACGGTGTTTCGGTCGCGCGAAAACATGTGCATCAACTCCATCTACGCCTGCCGGGAAGAGTTCTGCCCGCACTTGCAGATGTTCCAGTTGAAATTACAACAGACAAAAATTATCGACCGGCTCCTCGAACAACGGGTGATCCTGCCGGACAACTTGATGGCGGCCGGCCAGGGCGTGGCGCTGTGTCCGTTTGAGTTGGCCCTGTTGGCGGCCGAGCGGACGGATGCCATCGTTTGTGATTACAATTACGTCTTCGATCCGCAAGTTTATTTCCGCCGGTTTTTTCAGGAGGCGGATTATTCCGACGCGGTGCTCATCATTGACGAGGCGCACAATCTCGTCCAGCGCGCGCTGGACTATTACTCGCCGGTCTTGCGCCGTCGGCAAATCCAGGCTTTGGCCAAACAACTGGCGCACGTTGAGCCGGGGCTGGCGCGCGAACTCCGGCAATTCCTCCGCACGATTGACGATTTTTTCCGGTCCCACGACCGGCTGGTACCGGATGAATACTCGCAACTCGACGAGGACCCGGCCGCCACCGCCGCGCAGTTCCTGATCGAATCCCCCAAGCCGTTCTTCGACGACCTGAAACCGACGCTGAACCGGCTCAGCGTCCGGTATCTGCTCGACAAGATCGAAAGCGGCCGGGCGATCCCGGATGATCCGGTTGAGGAGTTCTTTGGGGAGCTGGGGAAGTTTTACAGCGTGCTCGGACTCGCCGGTGAGGAGTTTGCCTACGTCTTCGATACGACTGGCGGGTCGGCGCTCAAGATTGTCTGCCAGGACGCGTCCCGGCTGCTGGCGGAGCGGTTGGCCGGGTTTCACAGCGTCATCGCGATGTCGGCCACGCTGGCGCCGGCGGAGTTTTACCGGCAAATGCTGGGCTTCGCGGCCGAGCGCACGGACGCGTTGACTTTGCCATCGCCGTTCCCGGCGGAGAATCGACGAATTCTGGTTGTCCCGACAGTTTCAACAGCCTTCCGCCATCGGGGCGCGAATTACGACCGGGTGGCGGAAATCATCGCGACGGTGGCCGGGGCCAAACCCGGCAACTACATGGCATTGTTTCCCAGTTACGATTTCTTGCGCGCGACGGCCCGGCATCTCACCCTGCCGGCGCTGGTCCAGGAACCCGGCATGACCGCGGCCCAACGGCAGGCAGTGCTGGACGCGTTGCAGACGAACGTGCCGCCGAAGTTGGTGCTGGCGGTCCAGGGCGGCGTGTTTGCGGAGGGCGTGGATTATCCCGGCGAGATGTTGTCGGGCGTAATCGTGGTCAGCCCGGCCTTGCCGCAGATGAGTTTCGAGCGCGAGCTGATGCGCCGGTATTATCAGGAGAAATACGGACAAGGGTTTGAGTTTGCGTATCTCTATCCCGGCATGAACCGCGTCATCCAGTCGGTTGGCCGCCTGATCCGGTCGGAGACGGATTGCGGCGTGGCGGTGCTGGTGTGCCAGCGCTTTATTCAGAACCAGTACACCGCGCTCTTTCCGGCGGACTGGGGACCGGATTTGGTGTGCCGGGATTTGGCACCGGAATTGACGAAGTTCTGGGCCAGTCTCAAGCGGTAGCGGTGCGCCAACCGGCAAGCTGAATTCCGGAGTTGCACCGTCGCGGGTATGCACGGCGATGATAAAATGTCGCAGCCTGAATGACATTCGTGGTAAAGTTCGCCCCGATTTCCATGAAGAACACAATTGCCATTTCACCTGAGATCATCGCCAAGCACGGCATTACGCCGGAAGAATATGACCGCATCCAGGCCATCCTCGGCCGTGCGCCGAACATCACGGAGTTGGGGATCTTCTCCGTCATGTGGTCGGAGCATTGCAGTTATAAGAATTCCAAGCCCGAACTAAAAAAGTTCCCGCGCGACGGCGATTTCATCCTCGTCAAGGCCGGCGAGGAAAATGCCGGCATCGTCGACGTGGGCGACGGCTGGGCGATTGCGTTCAAAATCGAATCGCACAACCATCCGAGCGCGGTTGAGCCGTTTCAGGGCGCGGCGACCGGCATGGGCGGCATCATCCGCGACATTTTCACGATGGGCTCGCGGCCGATCTTTGGTTTTAACTCACTCCGCTTCGGCCCCATCGAGGGCAACTCGGCCCAGGCCGCGACAAACCGGCGGCTCTTTACCGGCGTCGTCGCCGGCATTGCGCACTACGGCAATTGCATCGGCATCCCGACGGTTGGCGGCGAAGTTTATTTCGATGAGTCGTACAACGGCAACCCGCTCGTCAACGCGCTCTGCCTCGGCATCATTCGCCACGACCAGATCAAACGCGGCAAAGCCGAGGGTGTCGGCAACCCGGTGATTTACGTGGGCAGCGCGACCGGCAAGGACGGTTTGGCCGGGGCGGCGTTCGCCAGCCGGGAACTCACCAAGGAATCGCAGGAGGATCGCCCGGCGGTCCAGGTCGGCGATCCGTTCATGGAAAAACTATTGCTCGAAGCGTGTCTGGAAGTGATGCGGACGGACGGCTTGGTCGTCGGGATTCAAGACATGGGCGCGGCCGGGTTGACCTGTTCGACCTGCGAAACCGCGAGCCGGGCGGGCACCGGCAACGAGATTGATTTAAATCTCGTGCCGCAACGCGAGGCCGGCATGACGCCGTACGAAATCATGCTCAGCGAATCGCAGGAGCGGATGTTGCTCATTGCGCACAAGGGCCGCGAAAAAGAGGTCGAAGCCATTTTCAAAAAATGGGATTTGCACGGCGTGACCATCGGCAAGGTGACAAGCGATGGGATGATGCGCGTGAAAGTTGGGAAGCAGGTGGTCGCGGAAATCCCGGCCGCCAAACTCGCCGACGATGCGCCGATTTATCACCGCGAAGCCCGGCAACCGGCGTGGGAAATCGAAAACCAGAAGTTTGATCCCAGCCGCTTACCGGAGCCGCAGGATTACGCAAAGACGCTGTTGGACTTGCTCAAGTCGCCCACAATTGCGTCGAAGAATTGGGTCTACCGGCAATACGACCACATGGTGCAAGACGGCACGGTCGTCCTGCCCGGCAGCGATGCCGCCGTGATTCGCATCAACCTTGACCGGCCGGACTTGGGTTACCGCGGAACCGGCGCGAAGTACATCGCCTTCACGACCGATTGTAACAGCACCTACTGCTTCCTCGATCCGTACGAAGGCGGCAAGACAGCGGTTGCCGAAGCGGCGCGGAATCTCGTGTGCAGCGGCGCGCGCCCGTTGGCGGTGACCGACTGCATGAACTTTGGGAATCCGATGAAGCCGGAAATTTTTTGGCAACTTCGCCAGTGTGTCGAAGGCGCGAGCGAAGCATGCCGGGTGTTCAACACGCCGGTGACCGGCGGCAACGTCAGCTTGTACAACGAATCCCCGGTTGCGGCTGTCGACCCGACACCGACCATCGGGATGCTGGGGTTGATTGACGATCCAAAACACATCACGACGCAGTGGTTCAAGGATTCCGGCGACGTGGTGCTGTTGCTGGGTGAACTGGGCGCGGAACTCGGCGGCAGCGAGTATTTGAAGCGTATCCACAAAATCAAAAAAGGCGCGCCACCACGGTTGGATTTGGCCAACGCCAAACGAATTCACGATGCCGTGCTGGAGTTCATCCACCACGGCTGGGTCAAGAGCGCGCACGATTGTAGCGAAGGCGGCTTGGCTGTGGCACTGGCCGAATGTTGCATGTCGAATGGCGACGCGCTGCTGGGCGCAACCATCGAGTTACCGATATCAGCGGCAGCGTTGTTTGGTGAGAGTCAATCACGCGTCGTGTTGTCGGCCACCCCGGCCAATGCGGCAAAGATTTTGGCAGCCGGCTTGCCGGTCACGCGGCTGGGGGTAACCGGCGGTGACGTGTTACAAATTGGCCGGTTGACGTGGCCGGTCGCCAAGCTCCGCGCCGCATGGTGGCACGCCATCGGCAACGTGATGGACCGGTAATCTCCGCTCGCAATACGCAAAATAAAACCATTTTTCTTCCGCGACAAGATGGATTATAAATAGCTGTATGAAGACATTCACTGCCATCGTTCATCATGGCGAGCCTGACGAGGGCGGCTTTTGGGCGACCTGTCTGGAAGTTCCCGGCGCGAATGGTCAGGGCGAAACCAAGGAGGAATGTCTGGCTAACCTCAAGGAAGCCATTCAACTCTTGCTGGACACCGGACGCGAAGAGGCGTTCCGTCTCGATCCCCGAGCGGAGACGACAGAACTGTTGCTGGCATGAAACGCCGGGCTTTGCTCGGCCATCTCCAGGAACAGGGCTGCGTACCGGTTCGCGAAGGCAGCAGCCATTCTATCTGGCACAACCCGCAAACGGGCCGCAAAGAAGCCATTCCCCGTCACGCCGAAATCAAAAAATTCCTCGCCCGTTCGATCTGCCGCAATTTGTCAGTACCGGTTCCGCCCGGCAATTAAGTCGGTCAAGGATCATCAGTTGGAAAAACATTTGACCTAGGCCAAACCTATTCTGCATAGTTTGTCGTAGATAGCCGAACGCCCCAGCCTCGTAACAACTGTGGACCGCAACCGCGAGGGCGCACTGGCGGCGCGCCCAGTCGAGAAACTCGGTGGCGGTAAACTTCTGCGGCGGCTGCGGGTGCTGGCCGTCCACCTGCCGAACGACCACATAGAAGTCGGCGTGAACATCAATGCCGAGCTTGATTTGGGTTGCTTTGCTGGCCGAAACTTGTTCCCTTCGGTCGTGGGAGTTGTTGTGTTGTGTGTTCATATGGTCGGGTGTAGCGTACTCCCCGCTCACCCGACCAGCACCATGGTATCTACCGATCATTCGGCAAACAAAGGTGGTCGTGTTAAGATGCGCCCGGAACGGTCAGGCCTTGTCCCAGCCGCGCGCGTCAGCGGCGGCTTGCAGGATGACGTCCAATACCGCCCGGCCTTCCGCCACAGAATGCAGCGGCCGCTGACCAGTCCGGATGCAATCTGCAAAATGGGCCAGCTCGGCGGCAAACGTTTCCACGGCCGGCAAAGTGCAGAGCGCCGGCTGGTTGAAACCGGCCGGCAAGAAATACAACTCGCTGTTTGAGCCGAAGAGCTGGCCTTTGTCGCCGACGACGTGAATCTGGTGGGTGCCGTGCGGGTTGTTGAACGCCCACGACGTGAGGATTTCGCCGAGCGCGCCGTTGGCGAACCGCACCTGAACGCAGGCAGTATCTTCGCCGCCGATGGGCATGGCAAACCGGTTCATGCTGCTGCGGACACCGGTCACGGCAGAGCCGGCCAGGTACAGCAGCCGGTAAGTCGGGTGGTAGCCGGTATCAATCAATTCCCCCCCGCCCTGGAGGTTGACATTGGCCCGCCATTTGTCGCGGAACCAGTCCGGGTTGGCGGTGAAACAATCTTGAGAGCGCAGATGCCGGAGCGCGCCGATGGCGCCGTCGACAATCATCCGCTTGGCTTCCTGCACAACCGGCAGAAAAAGCTGGTTGTGCGCCGACATGTAAATAATCCCGGCCTTGGCGACCGCGCCGGCGATCTGATCGGCCTCGGCGAGATTCAGGCACATCGGTTTTTCGCAGAGGATATGTTTGCCGGCGGCCGCGGCATCGAGAATGGCCGGGGCGTGGAGATGATGCGGGAGGCAAATGTCCACGGCATCCAGCTGGTTGCCCAGTTTGGCAAAAAGTTCCCGCCAGTCGTGGAACAAGGCCGGCGCGGTGCCAAGCTGGTCGCTGCGGAATTTCAGGTTGGCGTCCGAGACATCACAGAGCGCGACGCACTCCAGTTGGTCGGCGTGGGCTTTGAGACCGGTGATGTGCGCGCCGGCAATGCTGCCGGCCCCGAGAATGGCGAGACGGATTTTTTCTGGCATGGCGGGTTCTTACGAAATTCGCCGGTTGGCGTCGAAACATTTTTGCGGGCGCGCCTTGCGTTTTGCCGGAAGTTTGACTAAGAAAGAACGGTCACGCGCGATGAACCAACGCCCTCGCCATTATTGCGGTCTGTTCGGCATTTACGGCCATCCGAATGCTGCCGAATTGACGTACTACGGTCTGTACGCCCTGCAACATCGCGGCCAGGAAAGCGCGGGGATCACCGCGTCCGACGGCGTGGATTTGCGGACCCACAAAGGCATGGGCTTGGTCGGGCAAGTGTTTGATAAAAACATTTTGCGGTCATTGCCGGGGCATCTGGCGCTGGGGCATGTGCGGTACTCGACCACCGGCAGCTCCCACATCAAGAACGCCCAGCCGCTCGTCGTGGATTGCGCGCGCGGCCAAATTGCCATCGGCCACAACGGGAACCTGACCAACGCCGCCCGGCTGCGCGCCGAACTCGAAGAGCAAGGCTCGATTTTCCAAACCACCGTGGACAGCGAGATTATTCTCCACCTGCTCGCCCAGCCCGGCAATGGCGACCGGGTGCATTCACTCGAAACTGTGATGCGCAAAATTCAAGGCGCGTACTCGCTGGTCATCATGGGCGAGGATGAGATGATCGGCGTCCGCGATCCGTTTGGCTTCCGGCCGCTCGTGCTGGGCCGGCTCAAAACCAACGTCGCCGAGGACGGTGTCGACGGCTTTGCCTATGTGCTCGCCAGTGAAACGTGCGCACTCGATCTCATCCAGGCCGAGTTTGTCCGCGACCTCGCGCCCGGCGAAATCGTGCTGATCAACAAAGCCGGCGTGCGCAGCGTCAATCCCTGGGCCGGCACGCAGCAGCCGCATTCGTTTTGTGTGTTCGAGTACGTCTATTTCGCCCGGCCGGACAGCAACATTTTCCAGAAGAACGTCGCCCAGGCCCGCATTAACATGGGCCGGCAGCTCGCCCGGGAACATCCTGTGCCAGCCGACTTGGTGATCCCAGTGCCCGACAGCGGCACGTGGGCGGCGCTCGGGTACGCGCAGGAAACCGGCGCGGAATACAGCATGGCCTTTGTCCGCAACCATTACATCGGGCGGACCTTCATTCAGCCGAGCCAGCTCATCCGCGATTTTGGCGTCCGCGTCAAACTCAACCTCATCGAAAACATGGTGCGCGGCAAACGGGTGGTGGTGATCGATGACTCGATCGTGCGCGGCACGACGGCGCGGTCGCGGGTGACGACGTTGCGCGAGGCCGGCGCGAAGGAAGTACACATGCGCGTCAGTTGCCCGCCGCACCAATGGCCCTGCGCCTACGGCATTGATTTCCCGACGCGGAAAGAATTGATGGCCGCGAACAATTCGCTCGAAGCGATCCGGCAATTCCTCGGCGCCGACTCGCTCGGCTATCTGTCGCTGGACGGCATGATTCGGGCGACGGGCTTGCCGGCGAATGAATTTTGCACGGCCTGTTACACCGGCAACTATCCCTCCCCGGTTGAATCCGAGCATGACAAGCTGGAGATGGAGCAGCACCGGAGTCGGTATCGGCGGAGCGTTGCGGAATTGGTTGCGGAAGACAACCAAGCGAAACTGCTTTAATTGGCTGGCGGGCTGGCGGCGGCTGCAACCGCTGGGAACCAACGCGTCTGAAAGCTCAGGATTGGCTGACGGCAGCCAACTGTTGCGCGCGTTTTTTGCGGAACCACCAGCCAATCATCAGTCCAATGCAGCCCAAGCTCAAAAGCTCCGTGATGCCGGGTTCGGGCACGGCGGCGACATCAGCCGAGTAGGTGTACTGGATGTCGATTGTGGTCGTGCCTTCGGAATAGTTGTTCAGCCAGAAATTGGCGGGTTTGTGCGAAGCGCTGATGATGTCGTTCTCGACGGTTGCGACAGCGAAGTCGGCTTGCCCAAGGCCAATGAACGGGGCCAAAGTCGGCGCCGTGTTGTAAACGAAAACTTGGGTTTGATTGGTGTTGACGCTGGGGATCGTGGCCCCTGACGTGCCGGCCCCATCGAGAACACCGTCGAATTTGGGCAGGACCGGAATTGCAAGTCCATTGGTGGTGGCGGTGTTGGCCATGGCGAGATAACTCTGTGCGCCCTGGGTCACGTCCAGCGTTTGATCCAACTCATAGTTTGCCGTAAATGCCGTGGACGGTTTGGAATTCTGATTTTCGTATTGCCAGCCACCGGTCAACTGGCCGGTCACGGTAATCTGCACACTTTGCAAGTGACCCAGGGTGGGATCGAAAAGTTTCAAATATAAATCGGCGCTGTCAGACGCATCGAGGACGACATTTGTCGATTCATCAAGGAGAAATGCCTGGGCAGAACTCACCGTTAGCAATAAGAACGCTGTCAGTATCAACTGAAGCGTCTTACTACCACCCCCAACCAAGCCTCCTGTT